>NHCFI02800__coassemble_691_pt1 | contig 46469 bp, 48 predicted proteins | sample NHCFI02800__metabat2_high_PE_040 | metagenome-assembled genome bin NHCFI02800
GTGCTAAGTGTTGCCAGTTGACCCCGACTTTTTGGGCAATTTCATAGAGCGTGTCTCCCGCGGTCACGGTATATGCCCCTTGCTTCGCAGCCGTGGTCTGGGTAGCAGCCGTAAACTTTAAGGTTTGACCAACGTAGATTTCGTTGGGGTTGCTGATCCCGTTCACTTGGGCCAGGACTTCGTAACTGGTACCGTGAGCGGCGGCAATAGCTGATAAGGTATCGCCCGCTTTGACGGTGTAAGTCCCTTGGTTAGTTGAAGCGGCTGGGGCCGGGGTTGTCGTTTGGACGGAGGTACCGGTGGGAGCTTGCAACTTTAAAGTTTGGCCAACGTAGATTTCGTTGGGGTTGCTCAAGTGGTTGAGGCTCGCCAAGGTTTGGTAAGAAGTTCCATAGTTGGCGGCGATTTGACTTAAGGTGTCCCCCGCCTTAACGGTGTAGGTGGCCGACGAGGCAGGCTTAGCCGGCGTGGCAGTGGTTGATTGACTTACCGAGGTGGCTTGCTTAATCGTCAGGACTTGGCCGACGTAAATCAGGTTGGGGTTGGCCAACTTATTTAATTGCACCAATTGGTTGACGCTGGTTTGGTGGTTGGCAGCAATCTGACCCAGGGTGTCCCCTGCTTTAACGGTGTACGTTGCAGCCGTGGTCGTGCTGGTGGATGGAGTAGTGGTTTGCGGTTGGGTTGGGGTCGCAGCTTGTTGGACCAAGAGGCGTTGGCCGACGTAAATCAGGTTGGGGTTGGCCAAGTTGTTCAAACGAGCCAGGGTATTCACGGTCGTTTGGTAGTTGTTGGCAATCCCGGATAAGGTGTCGCCCGATTTAACCGTGTAGTAACTGGTGCCCCCCGTTGAGGTGCTGGTGCCGTTCCCGGTGTCACTAGTGTTGTAAGCATCGTTATTGGCGGCCCCGTTGCCCTTGTTGTTAACGGCGGTTGCCCCGGACAGCGCAATTGAATCTAAGCGGTCCAACCCGTACGTTTGGACCAGGTTAATCAAGGCACTGGCGTAGTTTGGATCGGTCGCGTACCCGTCCGCCCGTAACTTGTTGGCCACGCTGACGTAGCTGGTGTCACCCAACAGATTGTGGTAACGACTGTTTTGGTTTAAGAACGCCCCGTGGTCTTCAACGGATTGATCGTTGTTAGCGTAAGCTCGGAAATTGTCATAGATGTAGACACTTTGGCCATTGTAAACTTCCCGGGTTTGGAGCCGAATCGAGTTCCCGTTGTAGCTCCCCTTGATCCCAAAGAGGTTGTGGGCGGCCGTTGACAGGTATGACGATCCCCAACCGCTTTCTAAAATGGCTTGGGCGACCGTCACCGACGGGAGAACTTGGTAGGTATGCCAACCGTTGATTGCCCCTTGAGCCACACTTTGGATAAAGGCTTGGCTCTTTGCATTATTGGAGAAGGTAATGGTGCTTAAATCCACGTTGTTTGTCGTCGCAGCTGCTTTGTACATGGCAACACTGGCCTGGCTGGCTTCAACCGGGGCGAAAGCAGCGCTGGTTGAAGCTTGGGACGTGGCACTAGCCGCACTTTCATTAGCGCTTTGGGGGGCTTGACTGGCCGCTTCACTGGCACTGGTTAAAGTGACCTGATCAGCCGTGGCTGCCACTTGCGCTAAGGAAGCTTCACTGGTAGCCGCCGCACTGTTGCTGTCAGCGGCACTGTCATTGCCTGTTGCGCTGGTGGTTTGATCCGCCGTGCTGGTGGCATCACTGCCGTTTGCGTTCGTAGTTTGTGCTTGGTCCGGCGCAGCTGCTTGATCATCAGCGTGGGCCACCGCCCCGCTGGCCGTCAACAGCGTTAACGCACAGACGCTGGCAAAGACCCATTTTTTTCCATTCTTGTACATTTTGTAGTGTAGGTGGTTTAACTCGTAATTGTTTTTCTGCATAAGTTTAGTCCCCTCTTGATATTCCCAGTTTTTGTGTGAATAGCTTTAATTTCAAACGTTGTGGTGATCCCCAAAATTTAAGAAAATCATAAGGATGCTAACACCTTCAAACTAGCATGATTCCGGGTTCAGGTCAACGAATTTTACCAGCCTTTTTTGCGATCTTAGGCACGGCCAGGTAAAGTGCTTAATAAGTTTCGAAAACAGCGGCAAGTTCGCCAATTTTGTCAATTTATTGTTGGCGATTAAAGCAGGGAACAAAAGGAGCCAGGAAGGCAAACAGCACTGGTAATGGGCCGACGGGATTGGTATACTGATGATTGATCGGAAATGATAACGCCACCATGCGTTGGTTAAGTGATTTCCCCAATAATTTTTGGTGAGTGGAGTTTTGAAAATAATGGTAGCGAAGTTAAAAGACGTAGCCAAGTTGGCGGGGGTGTCGGTCACGACTGTCTCCCGGGTAATTAACAACTATGGTTCGCTAAGCAAAAAGACAATTTATAAGGTTCACCAGGCGATGCAAGAGCTGAACTATCAGCCCAATGCTTTGGCCCGGGCGATGCAAGGAAAGCCGTCCAACTTTATTGGCCTCATCTTTCCTAATTTGACCAACCCCTTTTACGCGGAATTGGTCAATGAATTAGAGTCCCGGCTGTTTGCTAAAGGATACAAAACAATCATTGCTTCAGCCGCAGAAAATGAACAAATTGAGCACGAATACTTGGGGATGCTGATGGCCAACCAAGTTGATGGGATTATTTCCGGTTCTCATAATTTGGGGATTGAAGAATACAAGCAAGTGGGGGCCCCAATTGTTTCTTTTGACCGGTATTTGGCAGAAGGGATTCCGATTGTCACGTCAGACAGTTACAGTGGTGGGCGCTTGGCGGCCGATTATTTAGTGAACTGGGGTTGCCAAAACTTGGCGGTCTTAATCGATGAAGACACCTCTTCGTCACCGACCATCAACCGGGTCCAAGGGGTGGTTGATTACATGAATGAACATGACTTTGAATACACTCCCCTGGATGTCAATGAAATTCAGGTCGAAGCAGTTTTCCCGGGTGACTTTGACGGGGTCTTGGCCCCGGATGATGAATTTGCTTTGCAGATTCGCAGCTTGGCCGAGCGAGCGGGGAAAGTCTTTGGGAAAGACTTTATTGTTACCGGCTACAATGGCTCACACCTGGTTCAAAAAATTGCCCCCGATTTGCCGACGGTGGTCCGGCCCGTTGACAGCTTAGCAGATGAATTGATTGATACCTTATTAAAACGGATTGCTGATCCAACTAAACCTTTACCATCAAAGGAATTACCGGTCCGGCTGACCAATCCGTTGCCAAATTAAAAAAGCACAGGGGCCGCAGCGGCGTTCCCTGTGCTTTTGATTTTTGAGCGGGCTTAACGTTGGGAGTCCATGAACTTGCGCAATAAGCCGGCTTCTTCTTCGGTGGCTTGGCTGGCTTGGGACTTGATATCGTGGACCCGTTCAACTGACAGTTGGCTGCCAAAGGCAACTTGATTGTCAATCAGATCAAATTCCTTTTCAAAATTAATGATTTCCATTGACAGGTTGTTTGATTCGTCCATTATAAGGCCTCCTGGAAATTTCCGTAAAAGTGATAACTTTTATCATTTTACCCCATTGATCTCGGATTGGCCAATCTTAAATTCAGGGTAAGTGTGGTACAATGCTAACATAACGGCAGAATGCTGACTCTGGTAAAAGGATGGAGACAAATAATGACATGGAATTGGTTAGGCTGGTTGCTTTGGCTTGGGGCCTTGGTATACCTGTGTTGGGTCATTCACTATATTCGGGTGCACCAATTGATGCTGATTGCCAAGACCGGGAATCGCTTAGATAAAATGCTGATGGCCAAATACGTGGGCTTTTTATTGGTAGCCTTTTGCTGGGTTGGCGGGATGTATTATTTAACGTTTGCCCGGTCCGTTGATTACCGTGATCAAGCGGCAGTTAAAGTCACGACCCAGTATGCGCCGTTGCAATTAAGCAGTGCGGGGGGCGATTATTACTACGTGCTGGGTAATAAGAGTGCCGGTGGCAAACACCAGGTGGCTTCGTATACGTACGCCACGGCTACCCGCAAAAATACGGTCAGTGCCCGCTATGCGACGGTGGTCACAACGGATGAACTAATTCCGGCGGAGGCCCGGGATTATCCGTGGCCAGCTGCCCGGTTGCAAAAAGAAGACCGCAATACCACCCATGCCTTTGTTGCCACGATGGATGTTACTTACCGGAATACGGTTTTAAACGGTTTGGGCTTGCGCGTGAACCGGCCCGCCGGTCAGTACACACTGTTGCGAATTCCCGCACCGGGGTTGTTGAAAGAACAATAACTCTGGTCAGGAACAGATTGCATGATATAATTGTAAGGAATGCCCTGGTTGGGATGAAGCAGCCAGGAACTGAGCATAATTAACGTCGGCTCGTCAGCTTGGGGAGCCTAATGAGGAGGAAATACAATGATTCAAACGATTGATTTGAAGAAGGGTATGGTTTTTGAACGCGACGGTAAGTTATTACGGGTCTTAGCCATTAACCACCACAAGCCAGGGAAGGGGAACACCCTGATGCAAATGGATATTCAAGACCTGCGTTCTGGTTCCATTGTGCACACGACGATGCGGCCATCCGAAAAGGTGGAACAAGTCAACGTTGACAAGCGCAATGCCCAATACCTCTACGATGAAGGGACCACGTCAGTTTTCATGGACTTGGAAACGTACGAACAATACGAAATTGACCAAGCCCAAATCAAGGAAGAAAAGAAGTACTTGGTTGAAAACATGGAAGTCTTAATGGAATTCGTGGGCAGCGAATTAGTTGGGATTGAATTGCCAGCGACGGTTACCCTGGAAGTGGTTGACACGCAACCAGAAATCAAAGGGGCCACGATTGATGGTGGGGGCAAGCCGGCCACGCTGAACACCGGGTTGGTGGTGAACGTGCCATCCTTCATCAAGAATGGGGACCAAATCGTGGTTAACACGGCTGATGGGGTTTACAAGTCCCGGGCCTAATCGCCACTTAAAAGCAAGTAAAAAGGGACGCTGTGAATAGCGTCCCTTTTTACTTGCTTTATAGATCATAAATGCCGATGTGATCGGCGACGATGATGTGCCCCGCCTGCGCTTCTCCGGCCGGGGTCGTCAAACCAACTTTCAGGTAGGCTAAGGTGACGGTGGAGGCGGCCGTAACCGCGGTCCCCATGGCTTCGCCAGTATCGGTATTCATTCCAGAAGGAAGGTCAATGGCCACGACGGGGGCCGCCGCTTGATTCATAGCGTCGATCAAGTCAGCATAGTGGCCCTCAACTGGGCGATCAATGCCGATCCCCAAAAGGGCGTCCACGATTAGGGTGGCTTCGCTTAACACGGCAGGATCGGTCGTGACCGGCAGTTGGTAATATGCGCAGGCGTGCTGTTGGATTCGGTTGGCCTCACTGGCTTGGGTTGGTGGCAAGGCGAACAGCAACTTGACGGGGGTCCCGGCTAAGTGGAGCAGGCGGGCAACCGCTAAACCATCGCCCCCGTTATTCCCATTGCCGACGACCACCACGACTTGGTGGCGTTTTTCCTTTGGCAACGCTAAAATGTGGTCGGCCACGGCCAAGGCCGCCCGTTCCATTAAAACGAGGGCCGGAATCCCGACTTCTTCGATGGTGTGGCGATCAAGGGCTTGCATTTCTTTGGCAGTAACAACTTTAGTCATCAGCTTCATCCCTTCCTAAAGCGGGCGGTGGGGCATTCGCGTGGCGCCCGTCAATCCTAAGTGGTAAGATACCTTTATCTTACCACGGAATGAAGCGCTTGCAGATCGCCAAACGAAATTAAATGAGGTAAATCAAGATGAGCAAAAAGAATCAATATGAGGTACAACGGTTCTATGGGGTGCCCGTGGAAGCTGATGCTAACGGGACGTACCAGTTAAAATTAGATCCCCATGGTGAGTTTAAAGTCCATACTTGGCGGACCGGCAAGCACACCAAGGGGAAATTCACGGGGGTTGGACAATTAATGCTGACGGAAAACAACTTACCGGTGGTGATTTTAAAGGCGGAGCCAATGGCGTTTAAGGATCGCCACACGGAAACGCCCTTGCAACGCTTTTTAACGGTGGCAGTGACCCCAGCGGTTTTAGCGATGGCACAACACGAGTGGGGGGAACCGCAATGAAAACGTTAGTTGTCGTGGGGCACCCGGCCTTGGCGGACTCAAGCACCCAGCCTTTTTTAAAGGCGTTGAGTCAGGATTTAGCGCTTTGGCACCCGTTAGCGGCACCGTTCGACCCCTACAATGAGCGGCAAGCATTATGGCAAGCCGACCGGATTATTCTCCAGTTTCCCTTGTATTGGTATAGCGTCCCGGCGATTATGAAACAGTGGCTGGATGAAATTTTTGATGACGCTTTGCTCGGACCGGATCATACCCGTTTAGCGGGGAAGGAATTAGGGGTAGTCGTGAGCTTGGGCCGGCCTAGGGATGAATTTGGCGCCGGTCAAAAGCAGGGGTTTACGATCGATGAGTATTTGCGGCCCTTGCAAGGCTTGGCTCAAGCTACCGGGATGGGGTGGCTGCCACCGCTAGTGATCAGCCAATTTGCCTATCAAACCGAAGCTCAGCGCCAAGGTCTGGCGGTGGCCTACCAGCAGTATCTAACGCTGCCCCAACCCAGTCGGTTTGCGGATCGCGTACAGTGGTTGGCCACGCGGTTAGACCAGTTGGCCCAGCAAGTGACGGCCCCAAAAGAGCGCCAAAAATTGGCGCAACTGCGCGCGGTGCTGTTGGCTCAACAAGCCGAATTGGATGATTTAACCGCGAACCTGCGCTTGGTACGTGAAACGGAGGAATTTTAATGAATGAGGAATGGGTGAACCAAACGGTAGCGGAATTACAAGCCGCGCTGCCAGCTTATGCGGACCGGGCGCTTTTGGCCCAATTGCAGGTGGTATTAGCTGAGCAACAGCACCGGTTGGATTTGGCCGCCGCCGAATTGGATGGCCGGGCGTGGAGCAAACGGAATTGGTAAAGCCAAACCAAGCCGGCCCACTGGCTGGCGATCCCAACGGATGACCAAAAAGCTGAAGGGCTGCAAGCGAAAAAGTTTCATTTTTCCTTTACAAAGTTAAGCGAATATTATAAGATACTTAACGTGATTTTGTTCGTTAATAATTGGAAAGGGAGAGAAACTGTGACTTGGTTGAACAGCTACTTTCAGTTAGATAAGCTTAATACTACGATTAAGCGGGAAATTTTGGCCGGGATTACGACCTTTATTTCCATGTCGTATATTTTATTTGTAAACCCGAACGTTTTGGGAGCGGCGAAGATGGACACGGGGGCAGTCTTTACGGCGACCGCCTTGGCTAGTGCGTTGGGCTGTTTGCTGATGGGCTTTTTAGCGCGGTACCCGATTGCGACGGCGCCGGCATTGGGGATTAATGCCTTTTTCTCCTACTCCGTGGTGATTGGCATGGGGGTGGACTGGCAAACTGCCCTGGCTGGGGTCTTTGTTGCGTCGTTAATCTTTTTGCTGATTACGATCTTTAAGTTGCGGGAAATGATCATTAATGCGATTCCCAGCGATTTAAAGTACGCCATTTCCAGTGGGATTGGCCTCTTTATTGCTTTTTTGGGCTTGCACCAAGGGGGCTTGGTCGTAGCGAATAAGTCGACGGTCGTTGGCCTGGGTTCTTTTACCACGCCAACGACTTGGTTGACCATCTTTGGTTTATTGGTGACGACGATTTTGATGATCCGGAAGGTACCAGGGGCGATTTTCATTGGAATGTTTTTGACGGCCGGCCTGGGCCTGGTAACCGGGCTGATCAAAATGCCGGCGCGGTTGATTTCGGGTGCGCCAAGCTTAGCCCCAACCTTTGGGGTAGCCGTCAAGCACGTCGGCGAAATTAATACCCCGCAAATGTGGGTTGTGGTCTTAACCTTCTTATTGGTAACCTTTTTTGATACCGCGGGGACGTTGGTTGGCTTGGCCCAACAAGCGGGTTTCATGCGCAACAACCAAATGCCCCGGGTCGGGAAGGCCTTGATGTCTGATTCGACGGCGATGTTAGCCGGGTCGATTTTTGGGACTTCGCCCGTGGGGGCCTACGTTGAATCCTCAGCGGGGATTGCCGTTGGGGGGCGTTCAGGATTAACGGCCGTGGTTACAGGGATCTGCTTCTTGGTGGGGATGTTATTCTCACCGTTGCTGACGGTGGTCACCGACCAAGTGACGGCGCCGGCCTTGATTATTGTCGGGGTCTTAATGGCCCAATCACTGAAGTACGTCGATTGGGGTCACTTAGAAGTGGCCGTGCCATCATTTTTGATTGTTTTGGGGATGCCACTGACTTACAGCATTTCTGACGGGATGGCCTTAGGGCTGATCATGTACCCAATTTGTATGATTGCCGCTAAGCGCGGTCGGGAGGTCCACCCGATTATGTACGCCCTGTTCTTTATCTTCATTATTTTTATGTGGGTTTTGACGGTGGGATAACATGATTGACAAAGGGGACTGGTGGGAGAAGGGTCTTTTCTCACCAGTCCTTTTTTGGTATTTCGGGCTGGATTTTTCTATAATAAAAAGAAAAGTGTTTTAGCAGCAAGGAGGAAGTTGAAATGACAATTGATGTAGCAGCCGTCCGGCAAGATTTATATCAAGCCGTCAATGGCGATTGGGTCAAACAAGCGCAAATTCCGGCCGATAAGCCCGCGACCGGCGGCTTTAACGACTTGGTAGATGGGATTGAAAAGCAATTGATGGCCGATTTGGATGCCATGCTGACGACCCCACCAACGGATGCTAAATTACAGCAAGCGGTCCAATTGTATGCGTTGGCGAAAGACTTTACGCGCCGGGAGCAAGAAGGGGTGGCCCCCTTGCAAGCGCGACTGGCCGAGATTGAGGCCCTGGATTCGTATGCAGATGTGCAACCCCACTTGGTAGCGTGGACCTTAAGCGGGGAAGCGCTCCCCGTCGCCTTTGACGTTGACGCTGACATGAAAAATGCCCAGGTCAACGCTTTGTTTGCCGGGGCTCCCGGCTTGATTTTACCGGATAAGACTTACTACGAGTCAACAAATGAACAGGGGCCACAATTGCTGGAGGTTTGGCGGCAAATGACCACCAAGTTGTTGGCGAAGTTGGGCTACTCCTCTGCTGACCAACAGCGGTTGGTAGAGCAAACCATCGCCTTTGATGCGCGAATTGCGCCCCATGTAAAGAGCCGTGAAGAAGCCGCGGACTACAGCAAGATGTACAATCCCCAATCATTGGCGGAATTTGTTGGCCACACTACCCAGCTGGATCTGCAAGGATGGATTACTGCTTTGCTGGGTCAAACTCCAACGCAAGTCATTGTGACGGAACCAGAATACTATGCCACCTTAGACGAGCTGCTGCGGGATCACTTTGCCGAATTTAAAGCTTGGTTGTTGGTGAACCGGGTCTTGGGTGAAGCCAGCTTCCTCACGGATGAATGCCGGATTTTAGCGGGGGAATACGGTCGGGCCCTGTCGGGGAGTCAAGCCCCGATCAGTCAGGCCAAATCGGCCTATTACCTGACGAACGGCTACTTTAGTCAGGTTGTGGGCGGCTACTATGCGCATCGTTATTTTGGGGCGCAAGCGAAGGCCGATGTGGAACACATGGTGCACCAAATGATCGCCGTCTACAAGGCCCGGCTGCAAGCCAACGATTGGTTGAGTCCAGCGACGCGGCAAAAGGCAATCACCAAGCTGGATCACCTTGGGGTGCAAGTGGGCTACCCAGACCAGATTCCCGCCCTGTATGACCGGTTGCAAGTGGATCCGCACCAAACCTTGCTGGCTAATGTCCTGGCGTTGACAAAAGTGCAACGCCAAGACCTGTTTGCCCGTTTCAATCAGCCCGTGGATCGGTTGCGGTGGGAAATGAGCCCGGCGACGGTCAATGCTTACTTCCATCCCTTCAAGAATATCATTGTTTTTCCCGCGGCAGTTTTACAAGCGCCGTTCTACAGTCTGACCCAATCCAGCAGCCAAAATTATGGTGGCATTGGGGCGGTGATTGCCCATGAAATCTCACATGCCTTCGATAATAACGGGGCGTTGTTTGATGAATACGGGAACTTGAGCAATTGGTGGACGGCTGAGGATGCCGCGCACTTCAAGCAACTGGCCCAACGGATGATTGATGAATTTGATGGCTTGCCGTTTGCTGGTCAAACGGTCAATGGGAAGCTCACGGTATCAGAAAATATTGCGGATGCCGGCGGTTTGAGCTGTGCGCTTAGTGCAGCGAAGGCCGAAGCTGATTTTGATGCCCAGGCCTTCTTCATTAATTGGGCCCGGGTTTGGCGTACCAAGGCGCGCAAGGAGTATCAACAATTGTTGTTGGCAATCGATGTGCACGCGCCGCAAAAATTACGGGCGAACGTTCAAGTGCAAAACCTGGCGGACTTTTACCAGGCGTTTGGGGTCCAACCTGGCGATCCGATGTACCTGGCCCCTGACCAACGCGTAAATATTTGGTGAGCATGATGGGGCGGTTAATTATTAAACAAGGTGATATAACGCTGGAACGAGTTGATACGATTGTGAATGCGGCGAATACAACGCTAATGGGTGGGGGCGGCGTTGATGGGGCGATTCATCGGGCCGCGGGGCCAGCCTTGGACGTGGCCTGTGCCCGCCTGCACGGCTGTCCAACCGGTGAGGCCCGTTTGACCCCGGGGTTTGCCTTGCCCGCGCGTTACATTATTCATACCCCGGGTCCCGTCTGGCAAGGGGGTCAGCACAACGAGGCAGCGTTGTTGGCCAGTTCATATCGCAACAGTCTGCGATTGGCAGTGGACCACGGTTGTCAAACGGTGGCGTTTCCTTCGATCAGCACGGGGGTTTATGCCTATCCGGTGGCTAAAGCCGCCCAAGTGGCCATTGCGACCATTAAGACGGCATTAGCCCAGTGGCCCCAACTGCGGGAGGTCCGGCTGGTGTGCTTTGATGAGCAGACGTATCACGCTTACCAACGGGCGGCGCAAGTAGCGCTAGGTAACAATTGATGATCAAACCAGAGTGGGGAGCGAAAATGCCATTTTCGCTCCCCACTCTAGTGTTTCACATGAAACATGTTAAATTTTCACGCCCATCGCTTGGGCATAGGCGACTTCCTGGGCGCTGACGCGTTGGCGTTCTTGTTCGTTGTACCAAGGTGAAATGGTAAAGGCCAGCAGGTCGTTAAGGACGTAAATCGAACTGTTGATGGCCATGGCCAAGGTGGCCGAACCCTGGCGGAAGGAAATGAACCAAAGGACCAATTGTGCGATCCCTGAAGCCAGCCACCAGAAGTACTGATTATTGTACCGCAAGAAGCAGATAACCCCGGCGGAGAGGCTGATGGAAAAACTGATGGCATCAATCCATGGCCGGGGATCATCAGTCCACCGGGCAATCAGGGTGCCGGAAAGCACGTAGACAGCCGCCGTAGCGACTAAGGCAACGCACCAACTCCGCCAAGTAAAGCGGCGGATCTTAGCGGCTAAGTTGAGATTCCAATTGCTGGACAGTAAAACCGGAATATCTAAGGTGATTACGTAGGCCAGCTGCTCAAAAATACTCAGATAGTTCTTGGCATGGAAGCCAGCAATGGCAAAACAAAGAGCTGATAAAAGGCCTAACCAACCGTTAACGGATTTGGTGGCATTAATAGCGAGCACGCATAGCACCCCTAAATTAGTTCCGATAAAAGTAATCAAAGTGAGCCAGGTAAGCGGTGCATTAACGAGCGTCATGAGTTGACAGCCCAAGCTAAAAAAGAACAGGTAGTAGTTTTGTTGGGGCCACCCTTGTAACTGATGGCGTAAAAAATGCCAGTAATTCTTCATGATGATAATTCCTTTCTCAAACCCAAGATCTGGTGGTCAGCGCGCGATTTTGTGGTTAAAGACCACAAGATCTAGGAAAATACAACGAGAATTAGTATAGCATCTTCAACGCGAAAGACAAGCAGTTAATTAGACGCCAATCAGGTGATGTGTCTATTAGATTCGGGTAGTCAGCCCAATGAAACCCGTTCCGGTTTGTGCAAGAAAAAATTAATCAGCCCCGAACCCCGCCGCGGCAGTTGATCGGACGTTAAGGATTTTAACCTGGTAGGTGCCGGCGGGGGCCGTGACGGTGACGACTTCGCCCGCTTGGTGGTGACTGAGCGCTTGACCGAGGGGCGAGTCAAAGGCTAGTTTTTGCTGGTGTAAATCGGCTTCTTGGCGGCCCACCAATTGGTAAGTGACTTGAGAATGATCATCCAAAAATTCGAGGGTCACCCAATTGCCCAGGTCAATTGCCCCGTCGGTGCGCGGGGTGACGATTTGGGCGTATTTCAGCTGCTTGTCGAGGTACCGCAAGCGGCTGTCTAAATGTCGCAAATCCCGTTTGGCACTGCTGTATTCCGTATTTTCCGACAGGTCCCCCAGGGCGCGGGCGGCTTTGAGGCGCGCGACCAGGGTCGGCCGCTTGGCTTTCAGGGTAGCAATCTGTTCTTCCAAGGCGGCATAGCCAGCCGGGGTCATTTTTTGAAAGTAAATTTTGGTCATCAGTAAGGTTCCTTTCGTGCTTTTTGTTGCCATTATGGTAAGATTAGCAACGGAAAACAAGTTCAAAGAAGGGGATTTTTAGCGATGAGTATTGAAATTCCAGAAAACATGGAAGAAGTCGCGATGAAGATCGCGCGGGCGCAAGTACGCGGGGAACATTTAACCCAACGGATGGTAATTGAAACGGCGGTCACGGAAATTTTGCAGTCCTTTATGGATGAAGCTTTGGAAGGTCATTATGATGACGTTAAATTAGAAGGCTCCGCCTTAGTCGTATATGACTTTATGGGCCAAGAAGAAGGTCGTGTGACGCCGGAAGTCGACTGGGTCAGTGACTTTCAGGCCGATGCCGATGCCGTGATTGACAAACTCTTAGCGGCCGTGGGCCAAATTGTGCGGGGTCGGTAAGGACTTTTCCGGGGTTTTGTCTTGACGGGGCCCAGGGAGTTCGGTAAACTACTTATTGTTTGTAAGTATGTTGGCAAAACAGTAAGGAGGATTTACCAATGAAAAAGTTGATGAAACGCTTGGGACTCGCTGCGGCAGGGATTTTAATGGTCTGTGGTTTGGCAGCGTGTGGTAAGCAAGCCAGTTCGACTCAACCGCAGTTGGTAAGCAAAGGGACCTTGACCGTGGGGTTGGAAGGAACCTATGCCCCTTACTCTTACCGCCAAAACGGTAAGCTGACTGGGTTTGAAGTTGAACTCGCCCAACAATTGGCGAAGAAGATGGGCTACAAGGTTAAGTTTGTGCCAACCAAGTGGGACTCTTTGATTGCCGGGGTTGGGGCCAAGAAGTTTGATTTGGCCATCAACGATATTGCGATGACCCCGGAACGGAAGAAGGCTTACCGCTTCTCGGATCCATACATTTACTCGAAGTCAGCCTTGATTATGAAAAAGGATGACCAAGCAATTAAGCAAGTTGGCGACATTAAGGGCCAAAAGATTGCGGCGGCAACGGGAACGGCCAACGCGGATAATGTGAAAAAATTTGGTGGTCAAAACGTCTCTTCGACCGACTTTGCCACGGCGATGAGCCTGGTGCGGGAAGGACGGGTGGCCGCAGCCATGAATTCGAAGGAAGCCTTTTTGTACTACCAAAAGTCAACCGGCGCTTCGGATTTGAAGTACCAAGAAATTCCAACCAGCAAGATTAAGGAACAACCAATTGGAATCTTAATGGGCAAGAATAATGCGGGGCTGCAAAAGAAGGTTAACAAGGCCTTGGCAGAATTACGCAAGGATGGGACGTTGACCCGTTTGTCCGAGAAGTACTTTGATGGTGACATTACCAAGCCGTAGTCAAAGACCAGGCCGTAGCAAGGGTGAGCCTTTGTTGCGGCCTTTTTGGCAATTTAAACAACGAGAAAGGAATTATTATGTGGGAAATTATTCGAACGGCCACGCCCGAAATTGTCTGGGCGGGGCTTAAATACACGATCCCGATTGCAGTGATCTCGTTTGCGATCGGGTTGGTAATCGCGGCAATCACCGCCTTGGTCCGGACGTCCACGCCCCGGGGCAACCGGGTGGTCAAGGCCCTTTGGTACCTCGGGCGGGCGGTGTTTACCTTCTATGTGTGGCTGTTTCGCTCGACGCCATTGTTGGTGCAACTCTTCATTGTTTTCTTTGGGTTGCCCAACCTAGGGATTCAATTTGACGCCTGGACGGCCGGGATTATTACTTTTTCCTTGAATACCGGGGCCTATGCTTCAGAAACCATTCGGGGGGCAATCAGCTCCTTGCCGACCAGCCAATGGGAAGCGGCCTATTCCTTAGGAATGACTTACCACCAAGTGCTCTTTTTGGTGATTTTTCCGCAGGCCCTGCGGGTAGCGTTGCCGCCCCTGTCCAATTCTTTCATTGGCCTGGTGAAGGATACCTCATTGGCCAGCTCGATTACGATTCTAGAAATGTTTATGGTCAGTCAGCAGATTGCCTCGCATAATTACCAGCCCTTGCTGATGTATTCGATTGTTGCGGCCGTCTACGCGGTCTTTTGTACCGTTTTAACGATTTTACAGCACGCCTTGGAAAAGCGGATGTCACGCTATGTTGTGGCCGAGGGGGAATAAGGAATGATAAAATTAACGCACGTTGATAAGCAATACAAGGAACACCATGCGTTAGCTGACGTTTCGGTCGAATTTCCTGAGCACCAAACCACGGTGATCTTGGGACCGTCGGGGGCGGGAAAATCAACCTTGCTGCGGGCAATCAACCTTCTGGAACGGCCCCAACAGGGTCAGATGACGATCGGGGATTTAACCGTTGATTTTGCGCATCCATTGAGCAACAAGGAAGTATTAGCCGTCCGCCGGAAAACGGCGATGGTCTTTCAAAGTTGGAATTTATTTCCGCACCTAACGATTTTAAAAAATATTACGGCGGGGCCTATTCATGTGCTTAAGCAAGATCCCGCGACGGCCGAAAAGCGGGCTTTGGCGCTCTTAGAGCAAGTAGGCTTGGCCGAGACGGCACACCGTTACCCGGGGCAGCTGTCTGGGGGGCAACAACAGCGGATTTCGATTTGCCGGGCCTTAGCGATGGATCCGTACTACATCTTGTTTGATGAACCAACCAGTGCCTTAGATCCCGAGCTGGAAGCCCAAGTTCTGCGGGTCTTGCAGGATTTGGCCAAGCGGCAAAATTCAATGATTGTGGTAACTCACAACATGGAATTTGCCCGGCGGGTTGCGGATCAAATCGTCTTTGTCGAAGATGGGCGAGTTGAGTTTGCCGGGACCAGCGCGGCCTTCTTTAACCGGCCAACGGAACGAATTGCTGCCTTCTTGGATGCAATGAAATTTTAACGAGCAAATTAAAACGGCGCGAGTTTCGCGCCGTTTTTTTAGAGCTTTTGTTGGACATCATAAGGTTGAGAGGCGTGGTGGTCGGCCGGCAGGGCATCCTTGGCGTAGAAGATGGCATATTCTTCGTCGCCGGGGCCCTTGGCGATAACCAGGTCGTCAGTGTGTTGTTCTTTTTTGAAGATTTGGCCTTTGCGGACCGCTTCATTGTAATCGTTGATGTTGGCGATTGAATCACCAGGGTTAAAGAAAATTCGGTTATCCATCAAATCATTCCTTTCTGTTAAACTTGGCAGGGTAACTCGAGTTGGGCTTTGGCCAACACGTGGCCGCGCAGGGCGCGCCGCAGGTCGTTTAACCAAAAGCCTGGGGCCAACTGCAGCTGCTCATCGAGGGCGTACACCGTTAACGTATAGGCGTGGGCTTTATCCGGGGGCTGTGGGCCGGTATAACCGGTCGTCACGCTCGTTGGCCGGGGCGCAAAGGCATTGGCATTACTGTTTTTGCCTTGGATGAACTGGGCGGCCAACTTCGGCTCCCGGCTGGCAGTTTCCGGAATGGTCAGCCAAGTCGCGGGCAGGTTGGCCGCTAACCAGTGGACCCAAGGAAAACCACAGACGGGCGTGGCATCAAAATCGATTAAGCTGAGGGCAAACGCTTGGGTAGCGGTTGGCGCCTCAGTGATTGTAATCGGAAACGAGCGGACCGGAACTCCTGCCAAAAAATCGGTTGCGTCAGCGTGCTTGGTAAAGCGGGCGGGTAAAAAGCCATCCGTTAGAGGGACTGTAATTTTCATTTTCTCACACCCTTTCTAAAGTTTATTATACGCGTTTGATTATAAGTTGCCGGAAATTTCTGGTAGTTAGTCAGCAGCGACTTGTACCAACCGCTGTAAGGCGTGAGCAAAATGGTGCCCTAAAGTCAGGGAACCGGCTTGGTCAGGGTGCAGACCATCAATCGTGCTAGCGGTCCAGGCTGCCGTTTCGATTACCGGCCAGTGGAATTGTTGCCCAAAAGCGCGGAGTTCGGGGGCCCAAGTTTGGGCAAAGGGAATCATCAGCGCAATCTGGCTCGTGGTAACGGTGGCAAGTTGCCGGAAGTAAGTTGCCATGGCTTGTTGGACTTGGCGGCGCGGGTAGCGACGGTCGTTAACCCCGAGGGCCACAATCAGCCACGGGGTCTGAATCGCGGGCGCCAAGTGCGTCGCGTCGGTTTGCGTAAGCCACGCTAAAGCTGGTGGGACGCCCCCGGTCCCGGGACGGACAAACCCAGCGGCCGAATAAGCAATCCGGTTGAGCGGTTGGTGCAATAAGTCGCTGGCCACTCCGACATAGTTGCTTTCGGCCCGGTAATCAGCGCTGGCGTGTTTTCCGGCCACCCAACAGCCGGCGGTAATTGAATCGCCGATGATGGTTGCGACCGGGGCCGGGGGCTGGGGTGACCATTGAGCGTGCTCAGCACAAGCCAGGGCTTGCAAGGCAAAGCCTTGGTGGCCAGCCCAGACTTGGTCTAAATCACAGTTGCCGGCGGTCATTAACGTGACGTGCGCTACAGCTGGCAGGGCGAAAGTGACGGGCGCCCCAGCTACAAACCGTTGCCACGGCCCGTGGTTGATCCGCACGGCCCAGGATTGCGCTGGACTATGCGGATGGGCCCGATTGGGGGCATGGATAATCAGAAAGGGACTGGCGGAAAGCGTAAAGGTCAGCGTTTGGCCCAGCAAAGGGGTGGTTAAGCACCCCGCTTGCAGTTGCCACCGGCTGCCGGGGCTGGTGGCGGTCATCAACTTAGTGGGGGAAATGATTTGCATAATGTTTACCTTCCTTTCCTTTATTATATCGAAAAGACCGGTCCGGCAATGGGTGACGCGAAATTTTTCCAAAAAATGTAAGCGCTACCTTGACCGGGCGAAGAAAGCAGTGTACCATTAATTTTAGTAAAGTTTTATTAAAACTCACCAGGAGATTTTTGGAGGTTATGTCATGAAGAAGGAAGAACTGCTGCAAAGCTATGAAGCAACCTTTCACACGGCGGGACAGGATGTCTTTTTCTCCCCCGGTCGGATCAATGTAATCGGGGAACACACTGATTATAACGGGGGCCGGGTCTTCCCGTGTGCCATCAGTTTGGGCACTTTTGCGGCCTACGGACCCCGGGATGACGACGAAGTGCACTTGGCTTCGTTGAACATGGATGGCAAAGTAGTCAGCTTCAAGCTTGATGACGACCAACCAGAAACTGATGACGACAAGCAATGGGCCAACTACTTCAAGGGGATGTTGGTTTACTTAAAGCAAGCGGGACACCAAATTGATCATGGTTTTAACCTCTTGGTACACGGGAATCTGCCGTACGGGGCCGGGTTATCTTCGTCGGCTTCGATTGAAATGCTGATGGGGGAAGTCTTAAAGGAAGAATTTAACCTGACAATTGACCAAGTGGACCTGGTTAAGTTGGGTCAAAAGACGGAAAATGACTTTGTGGGCTTGAACTCCGGGATCATGGACCAGTTTGCCGTGGGGATGGGGAAGAAGGACAATGCCATCTTCTTAGACTGCAACACCCTGGAATACAAGTACATGCCATTGGAACTGGGTGATTACGAAATCGTGATCATGAGTACCAATAAGAAGCACTCCCTGGCTGGTTCAGCCTACAACGAACGGGTGGCTCAATGTCAAGAAGCCGTTAAGCGGCTGCAACAAAAGCTCGACATCCAAACCCTGGGGGAATTGGATGCCGAAACCTTTGACGAATACTCCTACCTCATCAACGATGATGTTTTACTGCGGCGGGCGCGGCACGCGGTCTTTGAAAATGAACGGACGGTCAAGGCGACCGAAGCCATGCAAGCTGGCGACCTGGCGAAGTTAGGCCGCTTAATCAACGCTTCGCACGTTTCCCTGCACTTTGATTACGAAGTTTCCGGGATGGAATTAGACACCTTAGCCGAAGCTGCTTGGCAACAACCAGGTGTTTTAGGGGCCCGGATGATCGGGGGCGGCTTTGCCGGCAGTGCCATCGCGATCGTTAAGAAGGATCAAGCGGAAAACTTGAAGGAACAAGTCGGCAAGATCTACGAAGCCAAGGTGGGCTATGCTGCTAGCTTCTACGATGCTGAAATCGTGGATGGGCCACACAAGCTGTAAAATGACTAACGGCCATTGGTAAATTAAGAAATTGCATGCAAATAGATGACGCCTTAGCGCCGCTGGCGGTTAGGGCGCCATTTTAGCTTAAGGCGCAAACTGAATAAGAGAGGGAAGTATCATGGGTGTAATTAAAGCATATGCACAAGCGACAATTGAAGCCGGGGCCTTTGAACCCTTAGACCAAGTTTATGTTGAAAATAAGATTCGGGCCCTGGTCGGGGATGAAGATGTACCCGCTAAAGCCGGTAAGCTGGTGCCGCAGCTGGTCGAATTAGCGGTTCAACGGGGCAAGATTGAAGCCGGGCAAACGGCCCGGGAAATCTTGAATGATCAGCTCTATGACCTGATGACCCCGACCCCGAGTGCGGTCAACCACGCTTTTTGGCAAAAGCACACGGTCGCGCCAGCGGCGGCCACTGATTGGTTCTACCAGTTATGTACCAGCAATGATTACGTCAAAGTTGACGCGATTCAAAAGAACGTGGCCTTTACGGAAACGGTGGCCGACGGCAACGAGCTGGAAATTACGATCAACCTGTCCAAACCGGAAAAGGACCCGAAGGCAATTGCGGCGGCCGCCCATGATACGGCGAAAAAATACCCGCAATGCGCGTTGTGTTTAGAAAATGAAGGCTACTTAGGTCGCTTGGGGCAGGCGGCCCGGAGCAATCACCGGATTATCCGGCTAAACGTTGGCGGCCATTCGTGGGGGATGCAATATTCACCATACGCGTACTTTAATGAACACTGTATTTTCTTAGACACCAAGCACGAACCGATGAAAATTGATCAGCAGACCTTGATCAACCTGGTGGAAATTGAGCGGCAGTTCCCCCACTATTTTGTGGGCAGCAACGCCGATTTGCCAATTGTGGGGGGCTCAATGTTGGCCCACGAACACTACCAAGGCGGCCGCCACGTTTTCCCAATGATGAAGGCGAAGATCAAGCAGGAACTTGATTTCCCGGCCTATCCAGCGGTTCAGGCGGGGGTCGTGGACTGGCCAATGAGCGACATTCGCTTGCGCAGTGAAGACACCAATCAGTTGATTCAACTGGGGACGCACATTATGGCCGTTTGGAACCACTATGATGACGCCAGCTTGCAAATTCAAGCCGTTGATGCGGCGGGTACGCGTCATCACACCGTAACGCCAATCATGCACCGGGAAGGCGCGGAGTATGTCTTAGATCTGGTCTTACGTGATAATAATACGACCGACCAGTACCCACTGGGGATCTTCCACCCCCACCAGAAACTTTGGCACATCAAGAAAGAAAACATTGGCTTGATTGAAGTGATGGGGCGGGCCATCTTACCAGCCCGGCTGAAGGACGAATTGCACGAAGTGAAGCAATTCTGGCTGAACGCCCCGAACCAAATTGCCGCTGCTCATTTGCCGTGGGCCAAGGAAGTGGCCGCACGACGCGCAATTACGGCGGAAAATGTCGATCAGGTCCTGCACGAAGAAGTCGCACAAGTCTTTAGCGATGTCTTAGCGGATGCGGGGGTCTTCAAGAATGATCCAGCGGGGGAAGCCGGCTGGCGGCGGTTCTTGCAAAACTTGTAGTCTTGTAAGACAATAAGAACGTTAAACTTTTTGGGGAGGTGCAAGACGGATGGCAGTAACGTTAAGGGACATTGCAAAGCGAGCGGGAGTCTCGTTAGCAACGGTTTCGCGGGTCCTCAATGATGATCCGCAGTTAGCAGTGAGCGATGAGACCAGGAAAAAAATCCTGACAATTGCCGAAGAACTGTCCTATACCAAGCGTCGTCGTCGTGATACGGCCGCCCGGCATAAGATTGTGATCGTGCAGTGGTATCCGGAGCTGCAAGAGCTGACCGACTTGTACTACCTGAACATTCGGATCAACGTGGAAAAAGAAGCCCAGGCGGCGGGCTTGGTAACCGAAACGGTCTTTGCCAATAACCTGGCCCAAGTCCCCAAGGATGCAGCGGGGATTATTGCCATTGGCAAGTATAGTCCCGCCCAACTCAAACAACTCAGCGCGGTTAGTCGGGAGCTGGTGGTGATTGACGGTGACGTCTTAGCCCAAGGTTACGATTGTGTCGTCCCGGATTTTGAAGGTGGGATTACCCAGGCCACCCAGGCCTTGTTGGCCAAATACCGGCGGGTCGGGATGATTGCGGGCCAGGAATCAACCACTGATGGGCGCCCAGTTGCTGACCCGCGGGCCAGTGCCTTTCAAGCGGCGATGGGGGCGCAATTTGTCCCCGCTTGGCTGAAAGTCGGCGATTATTCTGAAAAGAGTGGCTACGCGCAAATGCAAGCTTTACTAGCCTTGCCGGTCGCTAAACGGCCGCAAGCCGTTTTGATTGCTAATGACGTGATGGCGGCGGGGGCGTTGCGGGCCCTGCACGAAGCTGGGGTGGCTGTGCCAGCGGAAATGGCGATTATCAGCTTCAATGATACCAGCATGGCGCGCTACTTGTACCCGCCGCTGACGGCGATCCGGGTGCCAACGGAACAAATGGCCGCAATGGGGGTCGCCTTGTTGCAGCAACGCCTGACGGTGGCGAATTTGGCCCCGCAGCGGGTTGTGGTGGGCACCTTGTTAACCCAACGGCAAAGCGCTAAGTTATAGTTAAGAAGTAGGGGGTGGGAAGCAAATGCTGGTTTGCTTCCCACCCCCCTTTATTTATTGGAAGATGTAAAAACAGCAGGTAACCACTGATCTGATTACCTGCTGTTTTTGTTAGATTAACGCCCTAATCAACGGCTTTGACCACGAAGAGGTGGGCGTAGAAGTCGGCCGGATCCTTTTCGGGTTGGGTCCGGTCCATGACCCGGGCCACAAAGTAACCGGCGTTCATTAACTCGGCCCCGGAGTAAGTTTCCGGATCGTCATTGACTTGGTAGGTCTTTTCTGGTGCCAAGCCCTTGAAGTAGTAGCGAATGTAGCCAGGGTTGGCTTCGTTGAGGATTTGGAAGCGGGCCCCAATCGCTTCGGTTTGGTCGTCGTTCACGACTTCCCAACCATAAACGTTCGCGCTGGTATCCGGCGTTTCCAAGCGGTAGAAGGTCCCAAATTGGAAGAGGGCCCGGTGCTGCTTGTAAAAGGCGACCTGATCCTTGATCGTCGCTTGCTCGGCCGCACTGAGCTTGGTGATATCCAGCTCATAACCAAAGTCACCAAAGTAAGCTACCTTGGCGCGGGTATCAATGGAGGTTACCCGGGCGACTTGATCATTTGGGACGGCTGAGACGTGCGCGCCCCACATGTTTTGGGTGTAACCATAGGAAGTCCCATCTTGGATCTTGATCCGTTCGATGGCGTCGGTGTCATCACTGGCCCAGGCTTGGGGGGCGTAGTACATCATCCCGAGGTCGAAGCGCCCACCACCTGAAGCACAGGATTCGAAGAGGACGTTCGGGTAGGCCGTCGTTAACCGGGCGTAGAGTTGGTAGACACCGAGGATGTAACGGTGGGCAAATTCCAGCTGTTGGTCGGCGGGCAGGGCGGCGCCGTACATTTCGGTGATGCTGCGGTTCATGTCCCACTTGATGTAATCCAATTGGGTGGCTTCAATCACAGCACTGATCTTGGCGACCAGGTAATCGACGACTTCTGGCCGGCTCATGTCGAGGACAAATTGGTGGCGGGCCGGGGTCGCCGTGCGGTTTGGCGTAGCAATCATCCAATCAGGGTGGTCGGTGTGCAGTTGACTGTCTAAGGAAATCATTTCGGGTTCAAACCACAACCCAAACTTCAGGCCCAAGTCGTGCACGCGTTGGGCAAAACCGCCGATGCCGTGGTTAAACTTCTTTTCGTCAGTAAACCAGTCGCCTAAGCTGGTGTGGTCATCATCGCGGTGGCCAAACCAACCATCGTCAAGGACAAACATTTCAATCCCCAGTTCCTTGGCCCGCTTGACAATTGGCATCAGTTTATCTTCAGTAAAGTCCATGAAGGTGGCTTCCCAGTTGTTAATCAGGATCGGCCGTTCTTGCTTTACGAAGCGCGGGTTTAAGAGGTGGTGGTTATAGAAGCGCCCCAGTTGTTGACTGAGGGCGTTCAGCCCGTCTGACGTGTAGGTCAGCACGGCTTCCGGAGTTTGGAACGTCGCGTCCGTTTTTAAGTGCCAGCCGAATTCCAGGGGGTTGATCCCAACGAGCACCCGGGTAGTGTCAAATTGGTCGACTTCAATTTCATCCTTGAAGTTGCCAGAATAAATGAAGTTAAAGCCAAAGGCCGCCCCGTGGTTGTTATCAGTGTGCGGCCGAGCCAGGATAAAGAAGGGGTTTTCCTGGTGGCTGGAGTGACCGCGGGCAGATTCAATACTTTGGGAGCCGGGCCGCAGGTGATTGCGGTAGAGGTGCCGTTCGCGACTCCAAGTGCCCGAGAATTGCAGGAAGTCATAATCGGCGTCCGGTAAGTCAAGTTGGGCACTCATCGCCCGGTTAATGAAGACCGGGGCGCCGTGGTTAGTGAAGGTGGCGCTACGGACCAGGACGTCTTCTTGTTCAAAGACGGTGTAGTGCAAGGCCAATTCGAGGTGTAAAAGGTGGTCAACCAGCTTGACGGTCAGCGTTTGACTGTCGTGATGGTCGTCGTCGAAACTGGCGGGCAGGTCGCCTAAGCGCTCCTTGCCCTCACTCAGTTCATAGCCGGCGTAGTCAAATTCGGTGATGCGGGAACCATTTGGCCCGGTAATTTGGTAAGCTGGGGTCCGGTAATCCCCCTTCCCAAAGCTGGCGTATTCTTGCTTGATCATCTCCAATTGGAAATCGGTTTGTTCTTCGCTTAAGGTGTTGGTACAGTCGTGTTCTTCCATCCGGGTCAGGTTAGGGTAGGCGGCTTTGACCGGGATCCGGTCGCCATAGTAAATTTGCCCTAGCTCACCGTTTTCCAAAACCCGAAAAATATAACTGGTATGGGCGGTTTGCAAATGGAACAGGTTCGTCGCTTCATTGACGTGAATACTCATGGTTAACCATCCTTTCGAAAAAACGGACCCGAGTAGTTATTCGGATCCGTCTTGTCATCAAACGTGCGTCAGCTTAATTATTTGCTTTTGATTTCTCCCAGGGTTTCGCCGTGCTTAACGTCGCCGCTTTCCTTGGTAAATTGCAAGTCGTAAGCTGGGGTATCAGCCGACTTGGTAAAGGCAATCATGACCGTGTCATCATGCCCAGCTTGGGTAATTGCAGGTGCCCAGAATTCAATCAGCTTGTCGCCGGCCTTGACGTGTTGGCCCTTTTCAACGTAACTGATAAAGCCAGTACCCCGCATTTGGATCGTGTCGACCCCAACGTGAATCAGGACCGGTACCCCGTTTTCGCTGCGTAACCCGATCGCGTGGCGCGTCGTTGGGAAGTCAGCGACTACTTCCCCATCAAATGGGGCGAAGATTTGGCCGTCGGCTGGCTTAATGGCAATCCCTTGGCCCATTTCACCGCTGGCAAAGGCCGGGGCAGAAACGGAGCTTAATGGGGCCACTTGACCATCAACAGGGGCTTGGAAGGCCACCGTTGTCACGTCGGTTTCGGCAATCGCGGCTGCTTCGCTTTCGCCTTCCAAGTGCTTGTGCCAAGTCTTTTCCAATTCTTCCACGATTTCCGCGTGCATCTTTTCGTCCAGCTTAACCTTGCGGGCAAAGACCAAGACCCCAAGGATCATCAAGGCAGCTGGTACCAAGAACATCGTGGACTTGAAGACAACCACCCCGTGGGTAGTAATGTCGGCAAAGGTGTGACCAGAAATCATGCCAGCAGCGGCGGCAGTCGCACCGACTACCCCACCGGCGACGGCGCCCCCGAACTTATCGAGCAGCGGCCGGACAGACAGGATGACCCCTTCGTCCCGGTGACCGATCTTTAATTGACCGTATTCAACCGAGTCGGTAATAATCATCAAAACAACCAAGAAGATCAGTGGTTGTGGCAGCATGAAGATGACCCCACCGGCGATGACCATTGGTAAGGACTTGCCGGCAAAGGCGAAGAGCAACAGCCCAATCAGCATTACCAAAATGGAGTAGAAGAAGACCTTGCGCCGGCTAAACTTCTTTGCCAGACTTGGGAAGAGCGAAACCGTCACGACCCCGATCAGCCCGTTGATTAAGGCGTATAGGGTGTAGGTGCTGGCCTTCCCCAGAATGTAGGTGAAGTAGTACAGTTGGAAGGAATTCATAATTTGAATCCCGGTCGTGTACAGGACGTAAGTTAAGGAAATCGCCATCAGTTGGTCGTTGTGGATCAAGACCCCAATCACCTTCCCGAAGGTCGTCTTTTCCGTGTTCTTCCGCAGTTCGTTGTCCTTTTCGTGAGTGAAGATCCCCACCCCGATGGAAGTTACGGCCGCAATCGTTGCGATGATCGCAGCAAAGGCGAACCAACCGCGGCTGTCCCCGGAGCCCCCGTTGGATTGGAGGGAGAAGAAGAGAACGATCGGCATCACGATCACCCCAACTAATTGGCCCCCTAAAGTGGAACCAACCCGGGCGAAGGTAGCCGTCTTTTCCCGTTCAGCGGAGTCAAATGAAATGGCTGGAATCATTCCCCAGAACGCAATATCGTTAAAGGAATAGAAGATATCCATCAAAATGTAAAGAATTGCAAAGACAATCAAGTACAGCCATGGGTTCTTGTAAGTCAAGCCCCCCATGTCCGTAAACAGAATCGCAATTGCGACGGCGGAAACAATCCCACCACCAACAACCCAAGGCTTAAAGTGGCCCCACTTAGTGTTGGTGTTATCGATCACGTTCCCAATGAACGGGTCGATTGCCAATTCCACAATCCGTAAGATCATAATCGTCATGGAGATGAAGTAAACCATGCGGGTCGCTTCACCCCCGGCATTGCTACTGAACAGGTGTCCAGTAACGAACATCATAAAGTAAGTCGAGAGCATCCCGTAGAACATATCGTGCCCAAACGCACCGAATGAATACGCGATCCGGGAACTCATCGTCTTGCCTGAGCTGCCATCACTCATTAATCCGTACCTCCTCAAAAAACAAAATACGCAAATACCGTTTACATTTAAGTATCTTAAGCGCTTACATAAGATTGGTCAATGGTTTTTACTAAAATTTTTACTCATTTTTTTGGTCCGGTCCACTGAAAGGACGGTGAGCTAGCCCAGCAACCCTAGTAAAAAACCGGCTCACGCTAAAGCGCGGCCGGTTGACTGGAAACTAATTTTTAATGTCGAGGTGGTGGTGCAAAATCGGCAAAAAGTGTTTGTCAGCCCAACCGATAATGGCCCCCTGAGTCAAGATATTGTACAAAGTGCCCCAGCCGAAGGAAAAGAGCTGGTGGGTAAAGGCGAAGACCAGCAGGACTAAGGCGAGCGGGGGCACATTACTGAGCCACTGGGAAGTTACCGGCGAACCGTGTAAAAAGCGGAAGCGCAAAATATACGGCATGTCATCATTGGGGTGCATGATTAAATTAGCGCGTTGGTAAAGCGAAACGGCACACGCTACCCCAAACAAACCAATGACATCAAAAGCGATCCGCCATCCCAACGGTAAGGTCGGAACGCCCAGGGCAACAAAGATCCGCTCAAAGAAGGCCAGCAAATAGGAAAAGGGAGTAATAAACAGGAGGTTGCGCACTAAGCGAAAGTAGTCAAAGCGGCCTAATAACAGTAAATTGACAAAGGCGACGATCACCCCTTCTAAAAAGAGGATATTCCCGAGGGAAACGTGAAGCCACCCGCTCAAGCTAACAGCCGAAGCAGTCCAAATGGCACTCCCCAAATGGGTAGAGACCGTTAAAGCATTGAAGAAACTGTTGATTAAGATTGAAAGGGCCAAAAAGGCCAAGCGGCCGTTGAAGCTGTTGGCCCATCCGGCCGCCGGGCGTTGTGCTTGCATGGGGATCGCACCTTCCTTAACATAAAATTTAACATTGTCTACTCTACCACAGATTAAAGTGGTTGGCGGAAAAAGGCCGCTAGAAATCAGTGTGTAAAAATTAGAAAACTGTGAGAGAAAGCAGCGATCTTTTCACAGCTGATTTTAAACTTTTATCAAACGTTTGGCGAATTGTGGTAAAGTAGATATAAATGGATGAGATGGAGGAATGATCATGAAACACTACCGGTTCAGCCGCCTGTCGTTAGGGTGGCAGATTTTTATCGGTTTACTGGCGGGGATTGTGGTGGGGATGATTTTTTATCAGAACCACACTGCGATCACCGTCTTACAAAGTTTAGGGACGATCTTCTTGCGGATGATTCAAATGATCGTCATGCCAATTGTGATCTCATGTTTAACGGTGGGGATTGCCAACATTGGTGATATTAAAAAGTTAGGGCGGATCGGGGGTAAGACCTTGATCTACTTTGAAGTCTTAACGACGATTGCGATTATTTTAGGGTTGATCGTGGGGAACTTGGCGCACCCGGGTAGCTTTATTGATATTCACAAACTGCAATCGACCAGCATTGCCTCTTACATGGCCAGTGCGAAAACGGCTTCGCATACCGGCTTTTGGGACATTTTATTAGCAATTATTCCAACTAATATCTTCAAGTCGATTGCCGATGGCGATATGATGCCAGTGATCTTTTTCAGCGTCTTCTTTGGGCTGGGACTGGCCGCGATTGGCGAGCAAGCCAAGCCCGTCATTGATGTGTTGAACACAGTGGCAGAAGTCATGTTTAAGGTCACCAGCTGGGTGATGAAATACGCCCCGATTGGGGTCTTTGGACTGATTGGGATGACGATTGCCCAAATGGGGGTCAGCGCCCTCTTGCCGTTAGGGTACTTTATTTTAATCGCCTACCTGACGATGATTATTTTCTGTGTTGTCATTTTGGGGATCGTGGCCAAAATTTTCCACTTGCATTACTGGAAGACCATGAAGGTCGTGGCCGATGAAATCATTTTGGCCTTTTCGACCGCCAGCTCGGAAGTAACCTTGCCCCGCTTGATTGACAAGACCCAAAAGATGGGGGTCGACCAGGGGATTACTTCATTTGTGATTCCCACCGGCTATACCTTTAACCTGGATGGGTCGGCGATTTATCAATCCCTGGCGGCGTTGTTCTTAGCCCAAGCTTATGGCCTCCACTTATCATGGGCGCACCAGTTTACCTTATTACTGGTTTTGATGGTGACGTCAAAGGGGATGGCCGGGGTGCCCGGGGCGTCCTTTGTCGTCTTATTAGCCAGCGTCTCAACCATCGGGGTGCCGGTGGCCGGGTTGACCTTTATTGCCGGCATTGACCGTTTCGTTGACATGGGCCGGACGGCGGTCAACGTGGTTGGGAACTCGATTGCCACCTTGGTAATTGGTGAATCGGAACATGCCCTGGACCGCGAACAATATGAGCACTACTTGGCGCACTACCACGAAGCGAAAGGATAGATCATGACAGAAAAATTACCATTACGCAGCGAAGTGCCAACGGAATTGACCTGGGATTTAACCCGTCTGTTTACTAGTGATGAAGCAATGCAGCGCGCTTTGCAGACAACGCAAAAACGGGCCCAGGACTTGGCGGCCATGAAGGGGCAATTGACCAGTGCGGCCAAGCTATTGCAGGTTTTACAAGCCGTCAAAACAATTGATGAAGAGTTGGAACAAGAATATGTCTATGCCTTCTTGCGGCGCGATAGTGATACGACGGATGCCACGGCCACGGCGCTGTTTGGTCAAGCCGCCCAGGCTGCGACCCAAATTGAAACGGCCCTGGCCTTTATTGACCCAGAAATCATTGCACTCAGTGATGAACAAGTGGCCGCTTGGCAAGCCGCTGAGCCCGGCTTGGCGGAATTTGCTTTCCAATTGGCCGCGTTGCGCAAGCAAAAGGACCACGTTTTAGCCGGTGAGCAGGAGCGGCTCTTGTCGCGGTTGAACCGGGCGTTGGATGGAGCCAGCGAAGTCTACAATACGCTTAATGACGCGGACCTGGATTTTGGTCAGATTCGCGATGAGGCGGGGCGGTTGGTACAACTGACCCACGGAAACCGGAGTCAGTTTACCGAATCGACCGATCGGACAGTCCGCAAAGCCGCGGCCTTGGCCTACCAAAAGCCCTACCACGCCTTGCGACACACCTTTGCGGCGACCTTTAACAACTTTGTGGACAGTCAAAATGCGCTGGCCGAGTTGCGCCACTACCCTTCGGCCCGGGCGGCGGCTTTGGGGCGCAATCAAATTGACGAAGCCGTGTATGATACGTTAGTGCAGACGGTGAATGCGCACTTGGCTTTAGCGCACCGGTGGTATGCCTTAAAGAAGCGGATCTTGGGATTAGACCCGTTTTACCAATACGATATTCCAACTCCTTTGGCGGGTGGTGACCAACTGAAAACCACCTATCAAGAAGGACAAGCGATGGTGTTGCAAGCAATGAGTGTCCTCGGGGATGAGTACGTCGCGGGGCTGAAGCAGGAATTTAGCCAGCGGTGGGTTGACGTGGCTGAGAATAAGGGGAAGCGTTCCGGGGGCTATCAGATCAGTGCTTACCGGGCGAACCCGTTCATTTTATTGAATTGGACCGATAAGCTCTATTCGACCTTTGTGTTAGCTCACGAGTCTGGTCACGCCATGCACTCGTGGTTCAGTCAGCACCACCAACCGTCCGAATACGCGGATGCGCCGATTTTCTTGGCGGAGGTGGCCTCAACGTTTAATGAACACCTTTTAACGGATTGGTTGCTGAAAAAGTATCGTGACGACCCGCAAGTCCAATTGTATGTCTTGGAACAATCCATTGACGGTTTTATTGGGACGATCTACCGGCAAACGCAGTTCGCGGAATTTGAACACCAAGCTTACCAGCAACAACAAGCGGGCGAGACCCTAACGGCGGATGCTTTAGATGCGCTCAATGAACAGTTGTTAAAGAAGTATTATGGCCCAGCGGTGGAATTAGCGGGAACTTTGACCCAAAGTTGGGCCTACGTACCACACTTCTATATGAACTACTACGTTTACCAATACGCGACGTCATGGGCAATTTCGACCAGCTTGGCAGCGCAGGTCTTAGCGGGCCAGCCTGGCGCCAAGGAACGCTACTTAGCCTTTTTAGCGGCCGGTGGTTCGGATACCCCGGCGAAAGTTTTAGCGGCCGCTGGCATTGATATTACCAACGGGCAATACTTGACCGAGGCCCTCCAGGTCTTTGCGCACCGCTTAGATCAAATTGAAGCGTTATTGGCGCAAATGGCGGCAAAAGATTGACACCAGACAGCGTTTTCAGTAGGATAAAGACAAGTTAATTACGCCGGTTGGCTTACCCCCGGGGAGTCAACCACCAAGGCACCAACGACCTTCCACTAGGGCCTGTCAGTTTGACATGCGGGAGATCGGGGGTGCCTTTTTAACAAGAACCAGGAGGCGACAAAAAATGGAAGTCAAAGTTCAACGCTTAGCAGAATTAACGAGTGCAGAATTTTATCAAATTGCCAGGGAACGAGTCAAAGTCTTTGTGGTTGAACAAAATTGTCCCTACCAAGAAATTGACGAGCAGGATGGCACGGCGTATCACTTGCGTTTATTTGATGACGCCGGCCATTTGGTGGGCTATACCCGGTTAATGGCCACCGCGACGGGGGCAGCGTTTGGCCGGGTGTTGGTACCCCAAGCCTACCGGGGGCACGCGTATGGCCGCCAATTGGTAGCGGCTACGATTGACTGGGCGCACCGGTTATTTCCCGGGAAATTAATTGAGATCGAAGCGCAAAACTATTTGCGGCACTTCTACGAATCCTTTGGGTTTAAAGCGGTCTCAGAGGTCTTTTTGCTAGATGGCATTCCTCACCTTAAAATGATCCTGGCAACGGAAGGCGGCGATTAAATGACCGGAGCTTTGGCAATCAAACGAGAAATTAATCACTACGTTATCCGCAATATTTTGGCGAACGTGGGGCTATCAACTTATGTCCTCATTGATACCTTGTTTATTGCAATTGCGGCGGGTTCACTGGGGTTGACGGTCTTGAACTTAGCCCTGCCCCTGTACAATATTTTTAACGCTACGGGGCTGTTGCTCGGGGTCGGGGGCGCCACTTATTTTTCTTTGCATAAGGTAAAGGAGCCGGCCCGGGTCCAAACAACGTATAGTCAGTTGATGATTTTTGCCTTTGGCCTGGGGGTGGTTGAAATTGGCTTGATTTGGCTGTTTTTAGATCCCCTATTGCACCTGCTGGGGGCGGATAGCCAAACCCTGGGCTTAGGGCGAACCTACGTGGGGATTATGGCCTTCAGTGCGCCCTTATACATGTGCAATTACATTACGATCAACTTTGTTCGCAATGATGGCAACCCAAGTCTAACGATGATGGCAACCTTGACGGAAACCGTGTGCGTGGTGCTGATTGATTGGTTCTTTATCTTTAAGTTGGGCTTACAAATGGAGGGGGCGGCCTTGGCGGTGATTTTTTCACCACTATGCAGCCTGCTGGTCTTAAGCCGCCATGCCCGCTTCAAACACCGCCAATTAACCTGGCGCTGGGTCAAACCGCAGTTGGCGACCCTGAAAGCGGCGGCGCGGTTGGGGCTGGCGCCCTTTATGAATGAAATGAGCAGTGGGGTCAGCATTTATGTTTTTAATTGGATGCTGTTGCTGCTGGCGGGAAACTACGCGGTCGCGGCGTACGGGGTGGTGGCCAATGTGGCGATTATCACCCTCGCTGCCGCCAATGGGGTTGCGCTAGGGGTCCAACCGATTGCCAGCCGCGAATTTGGCAAGCACGCGCCGCAAAATGCCGTTACGGCGTTTTGGCATGGCTTGAAGCTGACGGTCACGTTAGCGGCGCTCTTAACGCTCGGTTTAATTGTTTTTAAAGCCCCGATTGTGGCGCTGTTCAACACCGAACACCAACCCCAATTACTGCACTATGCGCTGACGGGGTTGCCAATTTACTTTACCAGTGCCGTCTTTGCGGCGGCCAACATTTTGATGATTATCTTTCTAACGGCCGTCAACCGCGGGCAAGTATCATTTACGCTGTCTTTTTTACGGGGGTATGTAATTTTATTGCCCCTGATCGTTTTGCTGGCTTGGCTCGGCGGCGTGAACGGGGTTTTTGCGGCGATGCCGGTCAATGAGCTGCTCATCACTTTGATTGGCGCCGGGATGGTGAGAAACGAATTGCGCCGCTTGACAGCGTGAGCGGTAAGTAAAAGCGGGCCAAGCTAATTTCTGTGCTTGGCCCGCTTTGGGATTTAGTGATGAGCGTCGTCTTTTAAGTCATCGGCGGACAAATCGTCGACGTTTTGGAAGGTGATGCCCCGGTGATCAACACTGGTTGAAAAGACGATTTGGGTACTGGTCTTGCCAAACCGACTTTGCAGATCATTGATAAAATTGTCCAGGGCGGCGGTGGATTCAAAGACAACTTCCATTAACTCAGAGTAATCGCCAGTTACGCAATTACACTCAATGATGTTCGGAACCGTTTTGACAAAGGGGTAAAACTCTCCCTTTTGCCGGGGTTCCAGTTGAATTTGGATGAAGGCTTTGACGTGGTAATCGAGCTTTTCAAAGTTTACGCTGGCGTGATAGCCGGTAATGATACCGGCTTTTTCTAATTTTGCAATCCGGGCGGCAATGGCCGGGGATGAGATATAACAGGCGGCAGACAACTCTTTGAGCGAAGCCCGGGCATTTTGCTCAAGCATGTTAATGATCTTGCGGTCGATTTGATCCATTGCAAAAACTCCTTTTGACGTCAAAAAGACAACCGGTGTTCATGAAATTAAACTAGGACGATTGTAGAACATTTTATGGGGGAAAGTCAACGACAACCGAAGATGGAAAACATTTTCACCACTTTTTGTTCAGTTAAGCTGGGGATAAATATGGTACAATAAAAGCAAGAGTTGAGTGAATGGAGTGAAAATTATGGATCAAGAATACGAAAACATCCTCGTGCCCGTTGATGGGTCAGCTCAAGCAGAAATGGCGCTGCGCAAAGCGATTGCAGTTGCCAACCGGAACGGCGCTCACATTGACTTATTGAACGTAATCGATACCCGGGCGATGTCATACAACTTTGCCGGCATGTCCGACGGCAGCATTGCTTACCAATTAGTGGACAAGGCGAAGGAATACTTACAAAGTTTATTGGAACAAGCGAAGCAAGACGGGTTTGAAAACTTGGATATTCACATCCGGTTAGGGAACCCGAAGACGGTAATTTCCTTTGATTTCCCGCGTGATCACAGTAATGACTTGATCATGATGGGGGCCAGCGGGATGTCACGCTTACAACGGGCAATGGTCGGCTCAGTCACGTCCTTTGTTAAGCGCAACGCGGCGATTGATGTCTTGGTAGTACGGACGGACTTGCAAGCGCGGCCGGAAGAATAGTTGACACGCTTCCCGTTTGCGCGTATGCTTACTTTTAATTAATTACTGGGAGGATCACTGATGCCAATTAAGCAACTCAAGGCGAGCTTGTGTTGTTGTGGATCGCGTCTTATGCGAGCGACCCACTTTTTTGGCATGGTTGATGATTAAAGACAGCAATCGCTGACCACCCCATTAAGACAGGTCAATTGGATAAGACGCCAATTCTAAGCAGGGAATTGGCGTCTTTTTGTGTCTAAGTCAAAGAAAGGAAGAACCACCATGATTTACCACCACGTGCACGAATTAATTGGGCAGACCCCGTTGTTGGAATTAGCGCTCCCGACCCCCAATCAGAGTCGGATTTTAGCGAAATTAGAATTTTTAAATCCTGGGGGGAGCGTGAAGGATCGGCTAGGGCAAATGATCATTGAAGGCGGCATTGCTGCGGGAGACATTCTGCCTGGTCAGACCACGATTATTGAGCCGACGGCGGGGAATACGGGGATTGGCTTGGCTCTGGCGGCCCAGCGGTATCATTTGCCGTTGAAACTAGTGGTGCCCGCTAAATTCAGCCAGGAAAAGCAAACGCTGATGCGGGCCTTGGGGGCTGAAATTATTAATACCCCCAGTGCATTGGGGATGACCGGGGCGACGAAAAAAGCTTACGAACTAGCGGCCCAAGTCCCGGGCTCATATGTGCCCAACCAATTTAACAACCCACTGAACCCAGCAGCTTACCAGCGCACGTTAGGACCAGAAATTCTGGCGGCTTTAGGGGCGGAACCAATCACGGCTTTTGTCGCCGGCGCAGGCACGGGCGGAACCTTTGCTGGCACGGCGCAAGCCTTACAAGCGGCCCAGCCTGATGTCTATACCGTGGCGGTGGAACCGGCGGGTTCGATTTTAAACGGGGGCCCCGCTCATCCCCACCGTACGGAAGGGATTGGGGTGGAACAACGGCCACCGTTCTTTGACCAGGTCCGCGTAGATCAAGTTCAAACCATCAGTGATGACGCGGCCTTTAGCGAAGTTAAGCGCGCAGCACGCGAGCTGGGGTTGTTAATTGGCAGCTCCAGTGGTGCCGCTTTGGCAGCCAGTTTAGCGGTTGCCGAACAATTGCCGGCCCATGCAACGATCGTCACGATTTTTCCGGACGGCAGCGACCGCTACCTCAGTGAGGGAATTTACGATTAGGGGGGAAGGACCAATGTGGCAAGCGGCAAAGTATATTCAAAAGCTTGATCCCGCCGCCAAAAGCGTCTGGGAAGTACTGCTGACCTACCCGGGGTTTCACGCCTTAGGGTGGTATCGGCTCAGTCACTGGTTGTACCAACATCACGCCCACCTGCTGGCCGCGCTGGTAGCTAGTTTGGGCCGCTTTTTTACCCAGGTGGAAATCCACCCGGCGGCGACGATTGGCCACCACGTCTTTATTGATCATGGTCACGGCGTGGTGATTGGGGAAACGGCGGTTGTGGGGGATTACGTCACGATTTTGCATGGTGTAACCTTAGGCAGCAGCAAAGCCCAGCCGACCCCGGGACCGCGCCATCCGCAAGTGGCCAGTCACGTCTTTTTAGGGGCGCACGCCCAAGTGCTGGGCCCCGTTAAGATTGGGGAAGGCGCCAAAGTAGGGGCGGGGACGATTGTCTTGCATGATGTACCGGCCCACCGGACCGTGGTCGGGAACCCCGGCCGCTTGGTCCCGGTGAAAGCTAAACTGCAGATTGTAGGAGACAAGCAGGAAGCTTAGCGTAATTTAAGCAACAAAAAAAGCGGCGAGCGGTGCTCGTCGCTTTTTGCGTGTGGCCAAAGCCTATTGTTCTTCGTACCAGCTGTAGTGGAAGTTCCCTTCGCGGTCCACCCGTTCGTAGGTGTGGGCACCGAAGTAGTCCCGTTGTGCTTGCAGCAGGTTAGCTGGCAGCACTTCAGCCCGGTAGGAGTCGTAGTAGCTGATGGCTGCGGCAAATGCCGGTACCGGAATCCCTGCCTTGATGGACAAGGCTACGACTTCCCGGATTGCCTTTTGGTACTTAGCTGCGATGTCCTTGAAGTAGTCATCTAACAGCAAGTTCTTCAATTCAGGGTTCTTTTCGTAGGCGTCCGTAATCTTTTGTAAGAATTGAGCCCGGATAATGCACCCTTCGCGCCAGATTTGGGCTAATTGACCGTATTGCAGGTTCCAGTCGTAGCGTTCGGAGTCGATCCGCATTTGGTCGAACCCTTGGGCGTAAGACATCACCTTCCCGAAGTAGAGGGCTTGGCGAATCTTTTCGATGTATTCCTTCTTTTCAGCGTCCGTCAGGTTCACGGCTTCAACATCGGCTGGTAATTCCTTGCTTGCAGCAACCCGTTCTTGCTTCATCATGGAGATGTAACGAGCGTAAACGGCTTCCGTAATCACGGATTGTGGAGCACCACCGTCCAGGGCCGTTTCAGAAGACCACTTCCCAGTCCCCTTGTTTGCCCCCCGGTCGAGGATCATGTCCACGATCGGCTTGGACTTGTCAGCCCCTAAGTCGTCCTTGCGCGTCAGAATGTCAGCGGTGATTTCAACTAAGTAGGAGTCCAATTCACCCTTGTTCCATTCGGCGAAGATGTCAGCCATTTCGTCTACGGAGAGGCCTAAGACGTTGCGCATCACGTTGTAGCTTTCGTCGATTAATTCTTCGTCCCCGTATTCGATCCCGTTGTGGACCATCTTAACGTAGTGACCAGCCCCGTTTGGCCCAATGTAGGTCACACATGGCTTGCCATCTTCGGCCTTGGCGGCGATTTGGGTCAGGATTGGTTCAACCAGGTCGTAAGCTTCCTTTTGACCACCTGGCATCAGGGAAGGACCTTGCAAGGCACCCAGTTCCCCACCGGAAACCCCCATGCCGATGAAGTTGATCCCGGACTTGTCCAACTTAGCGTTGCGGGCCATCGTGTCGTGGAAGTTGGTGTTCCCACCGTCGATCAGCACGTCACCCTTGTCCAGCAGTGGCAGCAAGCCGTCAATCACAGCGTCAGTCCCCTTACCAGCTTGGACCATCATCAAGATCCGACGTGGCTTTTCCAGGGAGTTTACGAAGTCTTCCAGGCTGTAGCTAGGAACGAGCTTCTTTTCGCTGTGGTCGCGCATCATTTCGTCCGTCCGTTCGCGGTGGCGGTTGTAAACGCCGACCGTGAAGCCGCGGCTTTCGATGTTCAAGGCCAGGTTCTTACCCATGACGGCAAGACCGATCACACCAATTTGTGCCTTTTGATCTGACATTGTGTTGTCACACTCCTTAATCTAATAAAACATACTTACAGGCCCCATTATAACAGATCACTTCTGAAACGGAAACGTTTTTGCTAATCGTTGAGCAAGACCAATTTCTTCGGAAGCGCTGCCATTTGTAATGAAACGGGGATCAAGGCGCTTGCACCGGTGGTGAAAAATTTTAACGAGGCCTACCACAAAAAAGCGCCCCGCAAGCGGGACGCTTTGAGTAATCATTTACTTGTTTAACTTGTAGATCCAAGCGCGACCATCGCGGGCCAACAATTCGTCGGATGCCGCTGGGCCCATTGAGCCAGGGGCGTAGTTCGGGAATTGTGGTTCTTCGATGTCCCACAGCTTGCGAACCACATCAACGAACTTCCAGGAGTAGGCGATTTCAGCCCAAGAAGCAAAGTTGGTGTGGTTGCCTTCCAAGGCATCGTGGAAGAGCCGTTCGTATGGTTCAGGCGCTTCCTTCTTTTCCGCGGCGGATTGCAAGAACTTCAAGTCGACGGGTTCGGTCTTGAAGCCTTGGCCGGTACTCTTGGCGTTAACCCGCAAAGCAAAGCCGGATTCTGGTTCCACGTAAATCGTCAAAACATTGCTCTTCAAGGATTGATCAGACGTCATCCGCGGGTTGGCAAAGATGTCGATCAACGGCTTCTTGAAGACCACGTCGATCCGGGTGAACTTGTCAGCCAGCTTCTTCCCGGTCCGGACGTAGAATGGCACCCCTGACCAGCGGTAGTTGTCAAACAACAGCTTGGCAGCGACGAAGGTTTCCGTAGCGGAGTCAGCTGGGACCCCGTCAGCATCCCGGTAGGCCGGCGTGTCAGCGCCAGCGTCATATTGGCCGCGGACGAAGTTGGAAGCAGCTTCAGATGGGGTGTACACCCGCAGGGACCGTAAAGCCTTGATCTTTTCCACCCGGACGTCACTATCGGTAAAGGAAACTGGTTGTTCCATGGCTAATTGGGCGACCACTTGCATAATGTGGTTTTGAACCATGTCCCGCAGTGCCCCGGAGTTGTCGTAGTAACCGGCCCGTTCTTCCACCCCTAACTTTTCGCTCAACGTCACTTGGATGTTGTCGATGTAGCGGTTGTTCCACAGGGATTCAATGATCGTGTTCCCAAAGCGCAGGGCTTGGATGTTTTGTACCATTTCCTTTCCCAGGTAGTGGTCAATCCGGAAGATTTGGTTTTCTTCAAAGGTTTGGGACAATTCGTCGTTTAATTCCTTAGCGGAAGCGAAGTCGCGGCCGAATGGCTTTTCCATGATCAGCCGGTTGTAACCTTCATCGGTCAATAAGCCTTGCTTCTTGATGTTCATGGCAATTACCCCAAAGAATTGCGGTGCCACGGACATGTAGAAGAGCCGGTTGCCCTTCGTCCCGAATTGTTGGTCCAATTCGGCCAGGCGGTCCTTTAAGACGTCGTAGTGTTCCGGCTTGGTAACGTCGTGGGCTTGGTAGAAGAAGTGCTTAGCAAAAGCAGCGGCTTCCCCAGCCTTGGTTTCCTTGATGTCCTTGATGGAATCAGCAACCAACGCTTGGAATTCTTCGTCACTCTTTTCCCGCCGGGAAGTCCCGAGCAAAGCAAAGTGGTCAGCGAGGTATCCCTTTTGGTATAACTTGAACAGGGATGGGTAGAGCTTACGGTGGGCAAGGTCACCGGCAGCCCCAAATAAGGTAATCAAAGCAATGTTTTCCGTAGCCAATATGTTCACTCCTCTAGAATCTACATAAAATTCGCTCTAACAGTAGCAATTATATACTTTCTTTGGCGGCTCTGCACGGAAAAAGCGGGTCCCAAGCCCGGTAGGAAGCGAATGGAATGGCTAAGACGACCGGATGGCACCGCAAATTGTTAAACGTCAAACAAAATTGGTCTAGGTCGAAATTATTTTTCAATGATTTGGTCGTGACGTTCGCTTAAGAGGCCAAAGCCAGTGAAAACAAGCGTGATGACAATGGTAACCAACAGGGCTAATTGCCAGTTGCCCGTCGCCGCTTTTAAGTTCCCCGTCAACCACGGCCCAACGGCGGCCAGCAGGTAGCCCAAGGATTGGACCATCCCTGATAAGGCGCTGGTGTCAGCGGGATTGCTGGTCTTAAGGCCAAACAGGGTCATGATCAAACCAAACGTGGACGCGGTCCCTAACCCTAACAAGAGAGCCAAACCGGTGTAGTAAGCCAAATTGCCAATTGGCAAGAGCAACCCCACGTAGCCCAGCAGGGTCAAGCCCCCCGCAACGGCCACGATGGCGCCGCGCTTTTTGACTTTAGTGGCCAAGAGCGGGACCACAAAGGCGGTCGGCATCGAAAAGAGCTGGAAGAGTCCGGCCACCAGACTGGCTTGGTTAGTCGACAGGCCGTGGTCCATGGCAATGCTTGGCAGCCAGGCAACGGTTGTGTAAAAGACAAAGGACGAGAGACCAAAGTACAACAGCAAGTACCACGCCCGCCGGTTGCGGTACATGTTGTGACCTTGACTGGCGCCAGCTGCTTGTGTTGGCGCTGGTCGGTTCCCCTTTAAGGTTGGGATCCATAATAAGGCAGTTAAAATGACCAGCCCGGTCAAGACCTGCACCCCGGTTTGCCAACTGCTGTGTTGGGCAATCGGGGTGATTAAATAAGCTCCTAAGGCTGAGAACATCGTTAAGGAGACGTTAAAGAGGCTGGTCATCAGACCAATTTTAGCGGGGGTCTTTTCGGTAATGATGGCGGGCAGCAAGACGTTGATAAAAGTCGTGGCAACCCCAATCAAGACGGTCCCTAACATTAAGGTGGTTAAAGAAAGCACCCGGGCCGCGGACCCCAGGGCCAAGATGACCAAGGCGATGGCGATGGCGGCTTCGTTGCCGATGCGCCGGCTGACGGCCGGAACGATTGAGGACAACAGTCCAAAACACAGCAACGGAATCGTCGTTAAAATTCCGAGGCTAGTAGCTGGGACGTGGAAGCTGGCTGCGATCTCGTTGACCACGGACGGCAAGGAAGTAAATGGCGCCCGCATGCAGGCCCCGAGTAAAAAGAAGCCCAGCACGAGAAAGCCGGTTTGGCGATGTGTTTGCTGCAAGATATTCAATCCTTTCTGTTGGAAAATTTTTTTGCACGGTCAAACTCAATCTATTTTAGCACATATAACGTTTTACCTTGAAGGGATTTTCCGCGGAGGGAACGGACGCAGGGATCTGCGCCAGCCTGCTAGGCTAGCCGGGGCAAATTGACGAAGGCAGCGCAAAATAATACAATAGGTGGGATTGAGATCGGAGGAACAGTATGGCGGCAAAAATATATCCGTATTTAACATTTGAAAATGCCAAGGTGGCAATGGACTACTACGCCCAATACTTTGGGGCGGAAATTATCCGCCGGGTGCCGTTGACTGAAGAACAAGCAGTCAGTTTAGGGTTGCCAAGTGAAAACTTGGCGTCCACGACGGCCCAAGGCGAATTTTTGGTGGCGGGGCAAAAATTGCTTTGCGCCGATGCAACGATGATGACCCCGCAAGCGTCATCGTTAGTGTCAATTTTTCTGACCTTTGCGGGGGATGCCGCGGCGGCGCGGGCCTTTTTTGAACAAATTACGGTTGCCCCGGACTTACGGGTGACCTTACCCTTTGGGCCCCACCAATTTAACGGCCAGCTGGGCCAGGTGGTGGACCGCTATGGGATTACCTGGTTTGTGGCAGCCGAATAAATTAAGAACGGGGGTGAGAGGAAATGGACGTTTTCTCTCACCCCCTTCTTTGGATGCTTACCAGGGTCTGATTAGGCGTTAAATTCTGCAGCGCGTTGCTTGAGGATCGCGTAGATGCGTTCAATGTCGCGGTCGGTCCCTCGCAATTCGTAGTCGGCCAAAAAGGGCACTTTGAATTCGTCGCTGTACTTGCGGGCGGTTAAACAGTATTGTTCGTTGAAGTTTTTGTTACCAGACCCCACGACCCCCATGCACTGGCTGGCGTTGTCGTTTTGTCCGATGTATTCGCCCAGGGCATTGGTCATCATTTCCGTAAAGCCGGAATCAAAGCCGTTGCCCCCGTCCAAGTAGGTGGGGACAAAGACGAAGAAGGGGGCGCTTTCTTTGGTTGGGAGGGTTTGGTCGGTAATTTCTTTTAAGTGCACGGCCGGATTCGCTGCGTCAATGACGTGGTGTTGTTCGGCGTAGGAAGCCAGCCGGTTTAAAAAGGAACGGGTATTGCCTTCAATTGAGATATAAAGGATGTTAAGATCAGTCATAATTTACTTACCTCGGTCAGTTAGTTTCTGATAATCTATTGTACGCGGTTTCGAAGAAATTTGAAATAAGTTGACCCGGGATTTTTGGAAGGAAATGGACGATGAGAATCGAATTAGTTGATGAATTCACAGGTGACTTGGGCTGCCAAATTGTGGCCTTGACGGGGGCCATCCGCCACCCCAATTGGCAATTTGCGTTTCCGGCAAATCTGGTTCTGGGGTGGCTGCCCGACTTTTCGGCTCCGGATCTCGGGGTCAGAAATTTGGTCGCCGCCGTGGATGCCAATCCGGTCGCCCCACAAAAGATTGTGATGCTTTCGCCGGCCGGGACGGCGGATGATGCGGACCTTGATCAATTGATCAGCTGGTACGGAGCAAACGCGTCCACTTTACTGGGGGATGCCCTGTATGCGGTTAAAATGGTGGATGAATTAGAACTGCCGTATACGGTAATTCGGACCTTGCCGGTGGTGCGCCAAGGGGGCGGCCAAAAGCTGTCGCCAGAGGGGGAACCCATGCAAGGGCAGGCCACCAATCAAGCGGCGTTAGCGCACCTCTTTGGGACGGCGCTACAAACCGCGCAGTACCAAAACCAATCGATCGGCTTGGGGGAATAAGTGGTTTTTAAAACCAGGTGCTGGCAGATCCGAGCTAGCTTGGTTATAATAGAGCTAACAGCAAACGAAATAACCAGCAGAGGGGGATTAGCATGGACCTGAGTAAATATGAAGCGTGGCGCAAGCGCTTGGCGTCCAGTCAATTACGCCGGTGGGAAGAATTGCCCGAGCTCAACTTGTATATTGATCAATTAGTGGCGGTGATTAACGACCGGTGTGCCAGCTTAGGGGTCAGCCCGGTTACCAAATCAATGATCAATAATTACGTGAAAAAAGGGGTCATTATGGCCCCGGTCAAAAAGAAGTATTCCCGCTACCAAGTGGCCGCGGTAATGGTGATTGCCCTGTTAAAAAACATCTATCCTTTAGATGCAATCAAAGCCGCTTTAGATCAATTAACGATCAATGATTACCCCCAAGCGACCTATAATCGCTTTGTGGAACACTTTAACGCGCTACTATTAGAGCAAACGCCGCCCCAAGGTCAAGTGGCCCCCGCAAACGATGAATTGTTGCGGTTAGCGGCGCAAACGGCTTACCAACGGATGCTGGCGACGAAATTATTAGCAGAGATGCAACGCCAGCAAGCACCAGTCACGGTGAAAAAAGGCTAAAAAATTGCGGTCCAGCGGGATTAACTGCTGGACCGCAATTTTTAGTTGCGTTTGACCACAATCGAGCCCATGATGACGTCGCCCTTGATAATTAATTGGGGAGTTTGCCCAGCCGCAGGGCGGCCCGGCGCAATCGTCGTTGAACCCAGGATGTTGTCAGTATGGGCGACGACCGTCCAGTCGGCTGGGACGAAGATCCGGAGATTACCCATCACAACGTCAGAATTGATTTGGACCGGGGTCGTCACTTCCTGGTCAAAGTAGAGGGTGACGTTGCCCATGATCACATCACCGTTGACCAGGTCGGTATCACCGGTTAAATAGTGGGTGGCCGAACTCATGATGGTGTCAAAGCTGGTGCTGGTACCGGCATGTTGGTAGGCCGTCTCGCCTTGCCAATCCCGCACCGGCCGCTTGGTGATGATCAGGTGCAGGCCCAACCCGAAGAGCCCCCCAATTAAAGCCAAGCTCCAGGTATCCAGGCTGAGCCAGTGCAGCCAGTGGTCAGCTGCCCCAAGGGTCAACCCGACCCCGGCACAGCCGACCACCAGACTCTTGTTTGCAAAGCCGTAGACCGCAATTAAAAGGGCACAAAGCAGCCAGCTGGTGGCCCACCAGTCGATGTTTTGGGGTAGGTAGTTTTGCAAGGCGAGGCCGAGGGCGATCAGGATTAAGAAAATCCCGGCCACCACGCGTTTGGTAGTTTGCATATCAGTTCATCCTTTCAGCAAGGGCGTCGCGTAACGCCTGGTAGTAGTGACGGGAAACGAAGACCCGTTTATCGGTGTGCGCAAAGTGAATCTCACAGCCGGTTAAATTGCGGGTTAAAGAATAGATTTGGTGCAAGTTGAGAATGACGCTTTTGGCGCAGCGCAAGAAGTGGTGCGGCAAGCGTGCTTCCAGGTCCTTTAAGCGCCACTTGACTTGGTAGAGCCCGGTGGCAGTGTGAGCCCAGGTCCGTCGGTCGCTGACCTCAAAGAAGAGGATTTCGTTGAGGTCTAAATAATATTCAGTGTCGCCTTGAAAGAAGGTTAGCGTGGGCGTTTGACTTTGCAACTGGGTGACCAATTGATTAAGAGCCGGCGTTAAGGTGGCGGTTCGGATCGTGACCACCGGGTCGGTCGCCGCCGGATCAATTTCGATTTTAACTTGCATGCGCATCCCTCCTTTCATCCTTATTATCGAGGGCCCAAGGACAGAAAACAAGGTAATTGGGCTAAGTGGTCGGGTTTGGTGCGCAAGTGGCAATTTGTGGGCGCCCAAAGTAAAACCCGCGCCAAAAGTTGACGCGGGCTAAGTTTAAAATTGACTTTTATGCGGATCAGGCACCGGGTAGAGCAAGCCCCGTCGCCAGTGGCTGGCTTGGGTCTGGACCAAGGTAAAGAGGGCGTCGAAGTCGGGATCATCCGCCAAGTGTGCTTTTTCGCGCAAGAGGGAAGGGAATAAGTCCGCCGCTAACGCACTGATCTTTCCACCGTTGGCTAATTGCTGCGCGGTCGCTTGCAAGTGGGCTTGGGTTGCCGGCGTGAGGGGCAGGTCGCTTCGGTTGATTACCGCGGTCAGGGCCGCTAGGCAGGCCGCTCGCTTTTGCCGGTCGCGCATTACTTCACGTACACTTCCGTCTTAGCCGGGACGGTCTTGGCGATTACCTTGCCGTGGCGGATGTTGTAGAGGACTTCGACGTGTTCGTTTAAGGCGTTGTAGAAGTCGCTTTGGTTTAGCAGGATGCAATTACCAGGCTTGCCGACTTCAATCCCGTAGTGATCTTGGATGTGCAAGGTTCGGGCAGCGTTGGTGGTAACGAATTGGTAAGAGTCTTGGATTTGACCGTACCCCATTAGGTGGGCAATGTAGACCCCCATCGTCACCGCGTCGAGCATGTTGCCGTTACCCAGGGGGTTCCATGGATCCTTAACGTCGTCTTCCCCAAAGGAGACGTTGATGCCGGCGGCGTTGAGTTCCTTGACCCGGGTTACGCCACGGCGCTTTGGGTAGGTGTCAAAGCGCCCGCCGAGGTGCACGTTGACCAGCGGGTTGGCGACAAAGTTGATCCCGCTCAGCTTCAAGAGGCGGAAGAGCTTGTAGGTGTAAGCATCGTTGTACGAGCCCATCGCTGTGGTGTGGCTGGCCGTCACCCGGGCCCCCATTTGGCGTTCCAGGGCTTCGGTGGCCAGGATTTCCAAGTTGCGCGAGGCCGGGTCGTCAATTTCGTCACAGTGGACGTCGACCAGCTTGTCATATTTGTCGGCCAGGGCCATCAGGAAGTGGACGGATTCCCACCCGTATTCGGTGTTGAATTCAAAGTGGGGGATCCCGCCGACCACGTCGACCCCTTCCTTTACGGCTTGTTCCATCAGTTCTTTCCCGTGGGGGAAGCTTAAGATCCCCTCTTGCGGGAAGGCCACCAGTTGGAGCTCTAAGTCGTCTTTCATTTCTTCGCGTAATTCCAAGAGGGCCTGGGTGGCGATCAGGTGGGGATCGGTCACGTCAACGTGGCTGCGGACGTGTTGGATCCCATGGCCGATCATGTTCAAAAGGGTCGCCTTGGCGCGGCGCTTGACGTCGGCCTTGGTCAGGTCCTTTTTGCGTTCGCTCCAGATCCGGATCCCGTCAAAGAGGGTCCCGGTTTCATTCCATTCCGGTTCGCCGGCCGTTAAAGTCGAATCGAGGTGGACGTGGGAATCGACGAAGGGTGGCAAGAGCAGTTTGCCCTGCCCATCGATCACTTCTTCGCCGACGCGGGCGCTTAAGTTGGGCGCGATTTGGGTAAAGCGGCCGTTTTCGATTAAAACGTCGGTTAATTGGTGGTGGTTGTTGACGTGGACATTTTTGATTAACATGGTTACTTCCTTTCCAGCAGGCGGGTCAAGCCAGCGTACAGGCCGGCTGAGACCACCATATCTACAAACGTCATCCCGATCGTATTCACAAAGAGCGGGAGCTGGTGGGCGGCCAAGAAGAGGATTACGCTGACGACAAAGGTGATCAGCGCGCTCGGGTTGAAGCCGTTTACATACCAGTAGGCACCATTTATTTTACCAAATTCTGCGACCTGGTAGCGACCATGCCGGACAAAATAAAAGTCAGTGCAAATAATCGCAATTGTCGGGCCCAAGACCATTGAGACGTAGTCCAGGAAGCTTTCAAAAGTATCCAAGAAGCTGCCGACAAACATTGGGATGAAGGTGACCAAGGTGGCCATGAGCACGACCACCCACAGGGAGTACTTTAATTTCAGTTTGGGGAAGATGTTGGACAGCGCCGAGCCGGCCCCCAACAAGTTGACGGCGTTGGCGGTCATGGAGGTCAAGATAATGACCAACAGGGCGATCACGCCGAGGCCAAGCTTGCTGGCAATGGTGGAGGGATCGGAGTTGTTCGGGTCGTAAACGCCGGAGGTAATCGCAATCCCGATCGTGGAGATCAGCCCGATGAAGGCAAACCAGACCACGCCGACCATGGCGCCTAGCCACGGGGCCAGTGTGGCATTATCCTTGCGGGCGGTAAAGCGGGTGAAATCAGCTCCAGCCGTGACCCAGGCCAGGTTAAAAGCAGCGACGTAGTCAATTGCCGCCCCGGTGGCCATTTTTTGCTTAACCGGGACTGACCAGTGGGCGATTTGAGTTAATGAAACGGTCTTAAAGACGGCAATTGATTCCCAGATGACAAAGATCAAGACGATGATAATCCCGATTCGTTCAATTAATTGGATTGACCGGGAGCCGCTGGCGACACTGATGATGTGCAAAATGCTCATCACCAAGATCCCGACGATCAGCCCCCATTGGCCGCCCGGTTGGCCCCAAACGGGCCAGCCCAGCAGATCGTGGAAGAGCAAGGAGACCGACTGAGCCGCGATAAAGGTGTTGACGGCCGTCCAGCCGATAAACTGGGTGATGTTGACCAGGGAAGGCAAGTAGCTGCCGCGTTCGCCAAACGACGCGCGGGCCAAGGTCATCGTGGAGACCCCGGTGTGGTAGCCAATGTAGCCGACCAGGCTTAAAAAGACGTAGGACAGGGCCGAGGAAAGGACCAAGACCTTCATCGCAACGGCAAAGCCGCAGGCCGCTAATACCCCACCGACAAACCAGGTCCCATTGTTGGCGTTGGCGCCAACCCAGGTCGCAAACATGTCCCACCGGGTGGTGTGGCGAGCCGCAAGCGGGATCGGGGTGATTTCACTGGAAGTTTGTTGTTCTGCCATGGCAAAAACTCCTTTGTAGTTAGCTTAATTCTGCCTGGCATTTGGACGGCCAAAGAAAAAGTCCGTACCACACTGGGCACGGACTAAGGCAAAGCCCCCACGCTAAGGGGGTGATTTTGCTGGTCATTTGCGCCTCACGGGACTGCATTAAATGCCAAACGATGAATTTTGGAAAATTATAGGCAATTCCAACGCGAAAGTCAAGGCGAATTTAGGGACTTGCGGGCTTTGGATGGTTCGCCGACAAAGATTTTAGTGGTTGGTGGATTTTACGGCCAAGACTTCCCAGAGCCCTGCTAAACTCAAGAGCCAAATTATCAAGTTCATAATGCCCGAAAGCGACCAGAGACGGGTGGTGAAGAACTCCCCGGTACACCAGAGCACGATGATTAAATCAATGTAGAACGCGGGGTGATGGTAAAAGTTACGATTGAATTGCATTGAAATTCCTCCTTGGCTGATCGGTCAGTTCTTTTTGGCAGCTGGCGTCAACAGGATTTGAGCCAAACTAACAATGCACAGCAGCCAAACTGCGCCATTAACAATTCCCCAAAAGGACAGCAACGCGACCTTAAAAAAGGACCAAGTACATACTATTAGTAGGATTAAGTAGGACCAGAAATTAAATTGGCGGTAAAAATGATGGTTAAGCCGCATGTGAAACCCTCTTTCTTTAAGCAGTAACGAGGTCGCGATAGAGCGATTTTTGCGCTATTCAGGCGAAACCCTAGAAGCTAGGGCCTGGCTTGGCCAGTAGTTCGCGGACCATGGTGACTTTCCGGACACTACACA
>NHCFI02800__coassemble_697_pt1 | contig 45321 bp, 43 predicted proteins | sample NHCFI02800__metabat2_high_PE_040 | metagenome-assembled genome bin NHCFI02800
ATTTAAGGTTTTAGACAACAAGATAGCATTGACCAGCTTTTGGGATCTTAGTAGGGTTAGCTCAAAAAAGCTGATCGTTTGCCCCTTGACGCTCCTTAAGCATTAGCGTATCATAAACCTACGTTAAGCGATGACCAAGAGCCTTTTAGCAAGCGGCTGGCAGCGAGGGTCCGCCTGGTGAAAAGGACCTCAGCCAAGGCTAAAAGGGTAGCTTGCGAGCAAGCCTTCTGAATCCAGTAGGAAGGTTCGGTTCATTTACCGTTATCAAATGGTCAAGTGGGGATGGTTTGCCCATCCCAAATTAGGTGGTACCGCGAGCAGTCTCGTCCTATGTTTAGGACGGGACTTTTTTATTTGCGCCCGCCCCTTGGCATCGCCCTTTTTTTCAGTGACCACTAAGGAGGAAAACACCATGGCAAAAGATATGCCAACCAAATACGAACCCGCCGGCGTGGAAGCCGGCCGTTACCAGTGGTGGATTGACAACGGCTACTTCAAGCCGTCTGGCGACAAAAAAGCCCACCCGTACTCGATCGTCATCCCGCCGCCGAACGTGACCGGGAAGTTGCACTTAGGCCACGCTTGGGACACGACCTTACAAGATATGATTATCCGTCAAAAGCGGATGCAGGGCTATGACGTCTTGTGGCTGCCGGGGATGGACCACGCCGGAATTGCCACTCAAGCCAAGGTGGAAGCCCGTTTGCGCAAGCAAGGGGTTTCGCGCTACGACCTGGGCCGCGAAAAGTTCATCCAACAAGTTTGGGACTGGAAGGGTGAATATGGTGACATTATTCACCAACAATGGGCCAAGCTGGGGATTTCCGTCGACTACGACCGCGAACGCTTTACCTTAGACGAAGGGTTAAACAAGGCGGTCCGCAAGGTCTTCGTTGACCTCTACAAGAAAGGCCTGATCTACCGCGGGACCTACATTATCAACTGGGACCCGCAAGCCCGGACCGCCCTGTCTGACATCGAAGTAATCCACAAGGATGACGAAGGGGCTTTCTACTACGTGAAGTACCCCTTTACCGACGGGACGACTTTTGAAGGCAAGGACTACATCGAAATCGCCACGACCCGGCCAGAAACGATGTTTGGGGACGAAGCGATCGCCGTTAACCCCAATGACGAACGCTACCAAGCCTTGATTGGCAAGCACGTCAAGGTGCCGCTGGTCGACCGCGAAGTGGAAATCATTGCCGACGACTACGTAACGCCGGACTTCGGGACGGGGATGGTAAAGATCACCCCGGCCCACGACCCGAACGACTTTAAGGTCGGCAAGCGCCACAACCTGCCGGAACTCAACACGATGAACGAAGACGCGACGATGAACGCCAACGCCGGCAAGTACGAAGGGCTGGACCGCTTCGAAGCCCGCAAGGCGATCGTAGCTGACTTAAAGGACCAAGGCTACCTGCTGCGCGAAAAGCCAATCGTCCACTCCGTTGGGCACTCCGAACGGACCGGGGTCCAAGTTGAAGCCCGGCTGTCGACCCAGTGGTTCGTGAAGATGAAGCCGCTGGCCGAACAAGCCCTGGCCAACCAAAAGACGGCCGACCGGGTTGAATTTGTCCCAGAACGCTTTGAAAATACCTACACCCAATGGATGGAAAATATTCACGACTGGGTCATTTCCCGCCAACTCTGGTGGGGGCACCGGATTCCGGCTTGGTACCACAAGCAAACCGGCGAAATGTACGTGGGCGAAGAAGCACCGAAGGATATTGAAAATTGGGAACAAGACAAGGACGTCTTGGACACTTGGTTCTCCAGTGCCCTCTGGCCGTTCTCCACGATGGGCTGGCCGGATACGGACGCCGCCGACTTCAAGCGCTACTTCCCAACCAACACCCTGGTGACCGGGTATGACATCATCTTCTTCTGGGTTTCGCGGATGATTTTCCAATCGCTGGAATTCACGGGTAAGGCACCGTTTAAGCACGTCCTCTTGCACGGGCTGATCCGGGACGAACAAGGGCGCAAGATGTCCAAGTCGCTGGGGAACGGGATCGACCCGATGGACGTAATTGAAAAGTACGGGGTCGACGCCTTGCGCTGGTTCTTGATTACCGGGTCGACGCCGGGCCAAGACATTCGCTTCTCCTACAAGAAGATGGATGCGGCGTGGAACTTCATTAACAAGATCTGGAACGCCAGCCGGTACGTGATTATGAACTTGGGTGACATGGCTGCGCCACAACTGCCAAGCGCTGACAAGTGGGACTTGGCTGATCAATGGATCTTAAGCCGCTTGAATGCGACGGTCGCCCAAGTCAGCGACCAATTCGAGAAGTTCGAATTTGGGGAAGCTGGCCGGGCCCTGTACAACTTCATTTGGAACGACTTCTGTGACTGGTACATTGAAATGACCAAGGAGAAGCTGACCAACGGGACGGCTGAAGAACAGGCCAACACCAAGAACATCCTGGGTTACGTCCTGGACCAAATCCTGAAGTTGATGCACCCAATTATGCCGTTTGTGACGGAAAAGCTGTGGCAAGCGATGCCACACGATGGTGACTCAATTATGGTGGCGGCTTACCCAACGGTAAACGACCAATTGGCCAACCCAACGGCGGAGACCAAGATGGACGACCTGATTGCCTTGATCAAGGCGGTCCGGCAAATCCGTAACGACGCCGGGGCGCCAATGTCCAAGCCGGTCAACATGTTGATCAAGGTGGACAATGATGAGATCAAGACGATCTTTGAAACTAACCGTGATTACATCGATCGCTTCTGCCACCCGGCTGAATTGACGATTGCAAAGGACCTGACGGCACCGAAACTGGCCATGTCCGGGATCTTAGCTGGGGCGACGGTCTACATCCCAATGGCGGAATTAGTGGACTTGGCCGAAGAAAAGGCGAAGGTCGAAAAGGAAATCAAGAAGCTGGAACAAGAAGTGATGCGCTCCGAAAAGAAGCTGGGCAACGAAAAGTTTGTTGCCAATGCGCCAGCGGCCGTGGTGGAAGAAGAACGCCAAAAGGCCGTGGAATGGCAACAAAAGCTGACGGCAGCCAAGGAACGGCTGGCCTCCTTAGCTGAAGCCTAAGCAACACGATTAAGAGCTGGGGGAAGCCCCAGCTTTTTCTACATATTAAATACAGAGAGGAAAATACCGATGTCAATTGAAACTTACGCCGATGCCTTAGCCTTTATCCATGGTCGCCCGCGGGTCAAAAAGCAGCCGACCTTAGCCCGGATGCGGGATTTTTTGGCGGCCTTGGGCCATCCGGAAGCCGGCCAAACCTATTTGCACGTGACCGGGACCAATGGCAAGGGCTCGGTCGTGGCGATGAGCGCGGCGATGCTGGCGGCCAGTGGCCTGACGGTCGGCACCTTTACCTCGCCGTTTATTACCCGCTTTAACGAACGGATTGCAATTAACGGCCAGCCAATCAGTGACGCGGATTTGGTTAAGTACACCCAACAAGTCGCGCCGATCGTGGCGGCCATGGACGCCACCCGGCCCGAAGAGGGACCGTTAGAATTTGAGGTCGACTTGGCCATTGCCTTTTTGTATTTTCAGGCCCAGGCCCCGGACGTCGTGATTTTAGAAGTTGGGATCGGGGGCCGGTGGGACTACACCAACGTGATTGATCCGGTCGCTGCCGCGATCGTAACGGTCGGCTATGATCATATGGCCCTCCTGGGGTCAACCCTGACGGAAATCGCGACCCATAAGGCCGGTATTATCAAGCCCCACCGGCCGGTCGTCGTTGGCCAGCTGCCGGTGGAAGCCATGGCGGTGGTTGAGCAAACCGCCCAGCAGTTAGCTAGCCCGCTCTTGCGGTTGGGCCAGGAGTTTCACGCCCGGTCCGGCCAGCCGGGCGCTTTATTCGGTCAGCTGCAGTTCCAGGGGCCGGATGTACCGTCCTTGACGGCTGCGCTGGGTTTGGCCGGGGAATACCAGGTCCAAAACGCCGCGGTGGCTGTGCAGTTGGTGACCACGTACCTGACGGCCCAGCATTTGCCAATTGACCCCCGGGCCCTCAAGACCGGGTTAGCCCAAGTTCAGTGGCCGGGCCGCTTGGAGGTGGTCAATGATGAACCCCTGATGCTCTTGGACGGGGCACATAATCTACCGGGGGTGCAGGCCTTGGTCCAGACCCTGCAAACCGATTTGGCCGACCGGGAAATTTACCTGCTGGTGGGGATTTTAGCGGATAAACAAGCAGAATTGATGTTAGGCGAGTTGGCTAGTTTGAAAAACGTCCACCTGTATTTGACCCACTTTGCAGGTCCGAGCCAGCAGCGGCCGAGTGCTGACTTGGCTGATTTAATGTCGGACATTCCGACCCGTTATCCAGTTCACCAAGCGCCGGACTGGCAAACCGGACTTTATGAAATTAGCCAAACTATGTCAGCAGACGAAATAATCTTAATTACTGGGTCGCTATATTTCGTCTCCGAGGTGAGAAACTTTTTGAAAGATTAAGCACAATAAATTCACCCTTTTCGCGTATATAAAGAGTAAAGGGGGAATTTTTTTATGATTACACGTTTAGATCGGCCGGAAGCGGAATTGAAGTACCGCTCTTTGATCAAAGGGGCCTTGTATGATCAACCAGAATTATGTGCCTGGTGGCTGAAGCAGGTCCCAACGCCGGCGGCCTTTCGCAATTTGTCGGTCAACAAACGCAATCAGTTGGCTAACCATGACTTAGTCCATTTAGCACCGATGCTGTCGGCGATCGAAGCCGGGGAAGTGATTGTTAAAAGTCCGCGGGAATACTGGGGACAAGCCTACTCCAGTCAGCTGATCGGCCAGGATTTGATTGATTATTTTGCCGGCTGTGAGCAAGAGCAAGTCGCCTTGCTGTGTACCGATGTGCACAACGACATTATTCAGTTTCAGATCTTATTTGCCGGGGGAACCAGCGAATGTGCCTTGTACCCCGATCAAATCCTGCGCCACGCCCTGCAAAACTGCGCCAGTGGCATTATCTTGGCTCATAATCACCCAACGGGGTTGCCCAAGCCGTCCTCGGCTGACCAGCGCTTTTGTGAGCGAATGGAGCACGCCGGTCGCCTGGTGGGGATCCCCCTCTTGGATTTTTTGGTAATTGGCAATACGGACTATCATTCCTGGCGAGAGAACCAAACCGCGGGTGAAATTGAGTAAAAGTTTGCAATCTGGTTAAAAAATGCTAAAGCTGGCGATTCGTCCTATCTTTCTACCATAAGTTGGTGTATCATAATGAACTGTTAGAATGCGTGAGATATGGTATAATATCACCGTTATTACAAAGACTGACTCAAACTATTGAAGGGAAGAAACAGAGTGCCATTAGGAATCGGAACTAAGAACCTTGGGATCGACCTCGGGACTGCCAATACGATTGTCTACATCGAAGGCAAGGGGATCGTTCTCAGAGAGCCATCGGTTGTTGCGCGCAACACCAAGACTAATGACGTGATCTCCGTCGGGGAAGCGGCGCGGGACATGATCGGGCGGACGCCAGCCAGCATTACTGCCATTCGGCCAATGAAGGATGGGGTCATCGCTGATTACGACACGACCGTGGCAATGATGCAATACTACATGGAAAAGGCGCTGGGCAAGAACGCCGGTAAGCCATACGTTATGGTCTGTGTCCCAAGTGGGATCACGGAAGTCGAAAAGCGGGCCGTGATTGATGCGACCCGGGTTGCCGGGGCTCGAGATGCCTACGTGATCGAAGAACCATTTGCGGCTGCGATTGGGGCCGGCTTGCCAGTCATGGACCCAACCGGGAGCATGGTTGTTGATATTGGTGGTGGAACCACGGATGTGGCAACGATCTCCTTAGGGGGGATTGTTTCCAGCCGCTCCATTCGGATGGCTGGTGACAAGATGAATGATGCCATCACCCAGTTTGTCCGCCAACAAAAGAATCTCTTGATCGGGGAACGGACGGCCGAAAAGCTGAAGTGGGACATTGGTTCTGCTTCCGTGGAAGCGGCCCAAGACATGGGGACGACGGAAGTCCGCGGTCGTGATTTGGTAACCGGGTTGCCAAAGACGATGGAAGTCTCAGCCGTGGATGTTTCGACTGCCTTACAAGACGTGGTCAGTGAAATTATCGAAGCCATCAAGGGGACGTTGGAAGAAACGTCACCGGAAATTGCGGCGGACGTAATTGACCACGGGATTGTCCTGACCGGTGGGGGTGCCTTATTGAAGCACTTGCCAGAAGTCATTGCCGATGCTACGAAGGTGCCAGTCTTTATTGCCAACGATCCACTGGATTGTGTGGCGATTGGGACGGGTGAATCTTTGAAGAGCATCGATGTGATGAAGAAGAAAAAGTAGCCGGACAGCGTGCCGCGCAATTGAGCAGGGGATGTGATTCAGATGGTTATCACATCCTCTTCGTGTATTTAGCGGGGCCGGCGTCATGCGGTGAGAGTGGAGAATTAGCATGCGGAAATTTTTTTCAAATCGACGGTTGGTCTTGATTGTGGTCAGCTTAGTCGTGGCCTTTGGTTTGATGGGGGGCTCGGTTGCTTTGCGCAATAACCGCCAAACCCCGCCGCTGATCCAGCAATTTGGAAATGATGTAGTGGGGTTTGCCGATAACCTGGTCGCCGTACCGGCCAATTTCATCCAAGATGGGGTTACCAGCTACCAGGACCTTTTGAACACCTACCAAGAAAACCGGGAGCTCAAGGCCCAAGTGGCTGAATTGGCTGAAACCAAGGTCCGCGACCAAACCCTGGCTAAAGAAAACAAACAGTTGAAAGCGGAATTAAAAATGAAGCATTCCATGACCGATTATGAGCTGATTTCAGCCGCGGTCGTCACGCGGACCCCTTCGGCTTGGCAACAACAAGTCGTGATCAATAAGGGGCAAGCCAGCGGGATTCAAAAGGACATGCCGGTAATGTCGGGCGGTAGTTTGATTGGCCGGGTGGCCGAAGTCAACAAGACCAACAGTAAGGTCGAACTCCTCAGTGATACCAGTGAATCGGCGAACCGCTTCGCCATTCAAATTGACAATAAGAGCGGGAAGACGGTTAATGGGATCATCACGGATTACAATTCAGCCACCAACGAACTGATCATGGGACAAGTGACGACCAAGGCCACGATTGAAAAGGGCACCAAGGTGTATACCAACGGGATGGGGGGCATTACCCCCAAGGGCTTGTACGTCGGGACCGTCAGTCGCGTGGGCAAGGATGATTACGGTTTGGCCCAAAAGGTCTACATTAAGCCCGCCGCTAACTTTAATGACTTAAACGTGGTCTCGGTGGCCAAGACGGAACAATAGGGGGCGATGTTATGTACCGACTTTCTCGGCTCCGGTTCATCTTTCCGATTGGCCTATTGATTTGCTTCTTTTTGGATGGCTCGTTAAGTAAGATCTTTGCGCCGCTTTTTTTTGCGGATCCCTATTCGATGGTTTCGTGTTTGACCTTGTTGTGGTTGGTCTTGGCCTATTTTTTTGAAGGTGACGTGGCAATCCCTTTGACTGGGTTTGCAATCGTGGTCGGGGCGGTAGCCGACGTCTACTATGCCGGCATCTGGGGGCTCTTTATCTTCTTGTACCCCTTGATGGTCTGGTTGACGCGGGTGTTGGCCCATTCCTTTAATCCGTCCTTTTTGACCTCGATTTTGATTTTCTTTATCGACGTGGCGGTCTTTGAATTTTTGAATTACGTGGCCTACAATTTGGTCGGGGTGACAAGTACGAATTTAGTTGACTTTGTAGTCGATGTTTTAGCGCCAAGTTTGGCGTTAAACTTGGTATATTTTGTCTTGTTGTACTGGCCAATCAGCGTGATTTACAAGCGCGCCTTGGCTAAACAACAGTAGCCGTTCTCATCTTTCTTTAATTTTTTCGCGAAAAGGGATTGACAGGACCGGCAAAAATCGGTAAGATAACGACAATCAAATAAGCGACGAAGAACAGAACCAGTAAAAGTTTGGCTGATTCAAAGAGAGTCTCGGGTGGTGGAAAGAGATAATCGGCGGCTTTGAAACACATCTGTGAGTTGACCACTGCAAAGGTGGTCCGGGGAAGCCCGTTACAGCGCAGAGTTTAGAATTTGAACTCGCTAAGGTTGTTTTCGTGAGGAAGCAACAAGATGAGGTGGAACCGCGGCAACGCCCTCTGACCAGTTTGGTCGGGGGCGTTTTTTGGTTCCCAAATTCGGGAACTTGCTGAGGTGTTAATCGCGAGGTTGACACAAATTGGGGTGGAACCACGATCAACGTCCCCTGAGCTTTGCGGCTCAGGGGGCGTTTTTGTTTGAAGCGCGAAACTTTTCCCGGTCGTTGCCGTTGCTTTAAAATAAGCTTAGAAAATCAATTGATTGCTTGGTATTTCGCCAGACCGCAATTGCATTTTGGAGGAGGAGAGTCTGATGTCAATTAATTACATTTCTGAAATTTTACCATCCTTGTTGAACGGGACGAAGCTGACCCTGTCCTTGTTCTTTTGGACGTTAATTGGTTCACTGCCGCTGGGGATTTTGGTCTCAATCGGGTTGACCAGCAAATTTAAACCCTTACAGTGGATCTTAAACTTTTACGTATGGCTGATGCGGGGGACCCCCTTGCTGTTGCAATTAATCTTTGTCTTCTACGGGCTGCCAATTATCGGCGTGGTCTTTCAACGTTACGAAGCCGCCTTATTTGCCTTTATCTTGAACTACGCGGCCTACTTTGCTGAAATCTTCCGGGGCGGCTTCCAATCGATCAATTATGGCCAATATGAAGGGGCACGGGTCTTACGGTTGAGCTACTTCCAAACCCTGCGCAAGATCATCATTCCCCAAGTGGTCAAGATCGTCATCCCTTCGATTGGGAATGAAGTTATCAACCTGGTGAAGGATTCTTCCTTGGTTTACGTAATCGGGCTGGGTGACTTACTGCGGGCCGGGAACGTGGCGACGGCCCGGGATGTAACTTTGGTTCCACTATTAATGGTGGGGGTCATCTACTTGATCTTGGTCGGCATCTGCACGTACCTGTTAAAGAAGGTTGAACAACGCTACGCTTACTACAAATAAGGGTTAAGATGAGGAGGAGCACCGATGTTAGAAATTAAGAACTTAAAAAAGAGTTTTGACGGGCGCCAGATTTTAAACGGGGTGGACTTAACGGTCGAAGACGGGCAGATCCTGTGCATCGTGGGACCATCCGGGGCCGGGAAAACGACCCTCTTGCGTTGTATCACCGGGTTGGAAGCTGCCGACAGCGGAGAATTTTTAATTGATGGCCAACCCTTTGATCCCAAGGGGATGGAAGCCAGCGATGCCGTGATGGGCGTCGTTTTCCAAGACTTTAATCTCTTCCCACACTTATCAGTGTTGGAAAACATTACCTTGGCACCCCAACTGGTCTTAAAGGAAGCCAAGGCGGCGGCGGAACAGCGGGGCTTGGATTTACTGGACCAACTGGGGTTAGAAGACAAAGGGGGGCTGTACCCCTACCAGTTATCCGGGGGGCAAAAGCAACGGGTCGCGATTGCGCGTGCCTTGGCCATGAAGCCGAAGATTCTCTGCTATGACGAACCAACCAGCGCCTTGGATCCGCAACTGCGGGATGAAGTGGCAACCTTATTATTGAAGTTAAAGGCTCAGGGCATGACCCAGCTGGTGGTAACTCACGACATGGACTTTGCCGAAAAGATTGCCGATAAGTTGCTGAAAGTCACGGCCTTAGACCAAAAGGGGTAAGCAAGCATGAAACGAATCAAACTACTGGCCCTGAGCTTGCTGTGTTTGCCACTGTTGCTATTGGCTGGCTGCCAATCGGTGGTGCAGCGGGCGGACTCGCAAGATACCTGGGCCCGGATTGAAAAACAAAAGAAGGTTGTGATCGGCCTGGACGACAGCTTTGTGCCGATGGGCTTTCGCCAAAAGAACGGGCAATTGGTCGGCTATGACGTTGATTTAGCCAAGGCGGTCTTTAAAGAATACGGCATTAAAGTCGACTTCCAGCCGATTGACTGGTCGATGAAGGAAACGGAACTGCGCAACGGGACGATTGACCTGTTATGGAATGGTTATTCGATGACGCCAGAACGGGCCAAGAAGGTGGCCTTTAGCCGGCCGTACCTGGAGAACCAACAAGTGCTGGTGACCAAGAAGGGTTACGGGGTCAATTCCTTTAGTGATATGCGGGGCAAGACCCTCGGGGTGCAAAACGGTTCCACCGGGCAGGTCCAACTGGATGCCCAGCCGAAGTTGTTAAAGGATTTGATCAAGGGGAAGAGTCCGGTCCTCTACGATACCTTCCCGAACGCCTTTATTGACTTAAACGCCAACCGGATTCAAGGGTTGCTGATGGATAAGGTGTATGCTGAATACTACATTCGTCACCAAAAGAACCGGGCCGATTTTAAGGTGATTGTCAACCCGGCCTTTACGGTCGATCAATTCGCCGTGGGGATGCGCAAGGGCGACAAGACCTTACAAAAGAAGGTTAACCAGGGCTTAGCTAAGCTGCAAAAGAACGGGGAATTGGCCCGGATTAACCAAAAGTGGTTTGGGACCAACAGTAATTACCTCGGTAAATAAAGAAATTAATTTTCCACCTGGCGGTTTCCGCGGGGTGGTTTTTTGATTGCTCTCCCAATTTATTTAGAATAATTCTTAATTAATATTGAGCTTGCGACGGCAGAATTTAACCCCCGCAAGCTGGCCGGTTATGCTAAAATGAAGCCGGAACCAAAATTGATGGGAGGAATCACTGATGACAATGGATCCAAACAAGGCCCAAGACGTCTGGAAGGACGTTGGTCAACACGTACAGTTCACGGTGCTGGAGTTAAACCGCACGGATCAAGCACAGGAAAAGGCGGTTATTGAGGAATTTGCGGATCGCTACCAAGCGATTTTGCGCTCCTTACGGATTCGCGATGCCCAGGGGGACTTGAAGGCCAGCTTTGGTTTGAGTAATGCCGCTTGGGACTACCTCTTTCCAGGGGCAGCCAAGCCAAAAGAATTAGAGACTTACCAGACCCTGCAGGGGCCTAAGTATTCGATGCCGGCGTCAGCGGGGGATTTGTTCTTCCACGTGCGGGCCAGTGACGAAGCAGTGGTTTATGAAGCGATGAGCCAGTTCCGTCGCTTCTTAAAGGACATTACCACGGTGGTCGACGAAACGAAGGGGTTCCGCTACTTTGAAGGCCGGGCGATCATTGGCTTTATTGATGGGACGGAAGCCCCACAAGTTGAAGATGCGGCCGATTACGCGATTATTGGCGATGAAGATCCGGTCTTTGAAAATGGTTCGTATGCCTTTGCCCAAAAGTGGCGGCACAATATGGACTTCTGGCACCACCTCAAGACCGAAGAACAAGAAAAAGCGGTGGGCCGGGAAAAGTTCACCGATTTGGAATTGGCGGATGAAGATAAGTACGCTAATGCCCACAACGTTGCTTCCAAGGCTGAAATTGACGGTGAAGAGCAAAAGATTGTCCGGATGAACGTACCCTTCTCCGATCCCGCCTCGGGCAATACCGGGACTTACTTTATTGGCTACTCTCGCCACTGGACGGTCACTAAGATGATGTTGACCAACATGGTGGAAAAGAGTGACTTTTTGTTGACCTTCTCCGAAATTTTGTCGGGGCAACTCTTCTTTATCCCGTCGCGGCCATTGTTGGATCAAATTGCCGATGGCCAATTCTAATCTTGCTTAATCGATATACAGTGCTCACTGACCCTTGGTTAGTGGGCCTTTTTTATTCCCCTTGCCTGGGACGGATACATGATTTTTTGCTCAGGCTTGGGCGCAAAGCAAGAAAAGTTTTTGGTAAATCACGCGCTCAATTGCCACCGTCAGTAAAGCGGTTTTTTTAGATCGCAGGTATTGAGGAAGATGAAAAGCAAACCGGGCGGATCGGCTTGGTGAACGACCAAGATCGCTTGATCAGCGAAACCCCTCGTCCCGTTTTGGGGGCGGGACCACCTTTTGACTACAAGATATAGTTTTGAAAAAGTCAACTCTTTCTATATCTTGTGTTATCCCCTAGGATAAAAACATCAAAAGGAGTGGTAAAAGTGAATGAGCAGCTGACACAATTAGCAACGGTCACAGTTGAAAAGCGGGATCGGACCTTGACCCCGTTTTACGCTTATAAAATCGAATGGGTGCTGGCGCAATTACATGCCAGCCAAGCGACCCAGCAAGCCGTCATTGCCGCTTTGGTGGCGCGGTTGGCGGGTGAGCGCACGGTCAAAACCCGGCAGATTGCCGCGGTGATCATCGAAGCGTTGGAAAAGACGGGGGCCCACCAACTGGCCCAAGCGTACCAAGACTACCGAACCCAAGATGAGGCCGCTTTTGCGGCTGCCACCGATCCGCAGACTAAATTGGCCGCCCTGTTTGACCATAACGATCGGGTGGTCCACGAAAATGCCAATAAGGATTCCCGCGTCTTTAATACCCAACGGGACTTGGAAGCCGGGGTCGTCAGCCGGGCGCTGGGCTTGAAGATGATGCCGGAAGTGGTAGCCAAAGCCCACTTGCGGGGAGATTTGCACTGGCATGACCTGGATTACTCGCCCGTAACCCCGGAAACCAACTGTTGTTTGATCGACTTTGACGAAATGCTGGCCCACGGCTTTAAGATCGGCAATGCCTGGGTGGATTCGCCTAAGTCAATTCAAACCGCAACCGCCCAGATGTCACAAATCATCGCCAACGTGGCGTCGTTGCAATACGGTGGTTGTTCCGCCAACCGGATTGACCAATTGTTAGAACCTTACGCCCAATTAAATTACGAAAAGCACCTGCGCGATGCCGCAGAATGGGTGGCGCCAGCCAAACAAGAAGCCTATGCGCGGCAAAAAACGGAAAAAGACATTTACGATGCCATGCAGGCCTTGGAATACGAGATCAACACCCTGTATTCTTCGCAGGGGCAAACCCCCTTTACGACCGTTAATTTCGGGTTGGGGACTTCGTGGATTGCCCGTAGCATTCAAAAGGCGATCCTGCAGATTCGCATTAAGGGGTTAGGCAAGGAGCACCGGACGGCCATCTTCCCGAAGCTGATCTTTACCCTCAAGCGCGGCCTTAACCTTGAGCCTGGTGACCCTAACTATGACATCAAGCAGCTCGCCCTCGAATGCTCGACCAAGCGGATGTACCCGGACCTCTTGATGTATGACAAGATTAAGGAATTGACCGGGAGCTTTAAGACGCCGATGGGCTGCCGTAGCTTCTTGCAGGGCTGGGTCGACCCGGCGACTGGCAAGGAGGTAAATTCTGGTCGGATGAACCTCGGGGTGGTTTCGTTAAACCTGCCGCGGATCGCTTTGTTGGCTCAGGGAGATCAAGACCGCTTCTGGACCATTTTTAATGAACGCTTGGCGCTGGCCAAGCAGGCCCTGGACTACCGGATTGCCCGGACCAAGCAGGCCAAGCCCGAAAATGCCCCCTTACTGTACATGTATGGGGCCTTTGGCAAGCGCTTAAAGCCGACTGATAGCGTGGACGAAGTCTTTAAGGACAGCCGAGCCACGGTGTCGCTGGGTTACATTGGCCTGTACGAAGTCGGCGCCACTTTCTATGGGCCCCGGTGGGAAGAAAATGAGGCCGCCCACCAGTTTGTTTTGTCGATCGTCCAAAAAATGGCCGCGGCGTGTCAGAAGTGGGAAGCCGAGGAAGGTTACCACTTCAGCGTCTATTCCACCCCGGCCGAATCATTGACCGATACCTTCTGTCAGGCGGATTTAAAGAAATTTGGCCGCATTCCCGATGTGACTGATAAGGAATACTACACGAACAGTTTCCATTACGACGTCCGCAAGCACCCGACCCCGTTTGCAAAACTGGCCTTTGAAGCCGACTTTCCGCAGTACGCGGCGGGGGGCTTTATTCACTACTGCGAGTATCCCAACTTGCGCCAAAATCCCAAGGCCTTAGAGGCGGTTTGGGATTGGGCCTATGATCAAGTTGGTTATTTAGGGACCAATACTGCAATTGACCAGTGCTTCAAATGTGGCTTTAAGGGGGAATTCGAGGCCACGGCCCAAGGCTTTAAGTGCCCCCAGTGTGGCAACCATGATCCAGCTAGTTGCGACGTGGTCAAGCGGACCTGTGGTTACTTGGGCAACCCCCAACAACGGCCAATGGTCCACGGGCGTCACGAAGAAATTATCCACCGGGCCAAGCATATGACGAAAGGAATGATTAAACATGCCGCGGACTTTGAGAAAGCCAAACAATCCGAAGCCCAACGAGTGGCTCGCCAGTGAGCTTTCCCAGCAATACATTGCTGATTACAAACCGTTTAACTTTGTTGATGGGGAGGGGGTTCGTTGCAGTCTGTATGTGTCGGGCTGTCCTTTCCACTGCCCGGGCTGCTATAACGTGGCCGCCCAGAATTTTCGCTATGGGCAGCCCTACACCCAGGAGTTAGAAGACCAAATCATTGCCGATTTAGGGCACAGCTACGTGCAAGGCCTGACCCTATTGGGGGGCGAACCCTTCTTAAATACCCAGGTCTGCTTGCGCTTGGTCAAACGAATTCGCCACGAGTTTGGTGACCGCAAGGATATTTGGTCTTGGTCGGGCTATACCTGGGAGGAGTTATTGCAAGATTCCCCCGATAAATTAGAACTTTTGCACCTTATTGACATCTTGGTCGACGGACGGTTTTTGTTGGCGCAAAAGGATCTTACTTTACAATTCCGCGGGAGTGCCAACCAGCGAATTATCGACGTCCCCCAATCCTTTGCCCAAGGCAAGGTCGTCATCTGGGACAAGCTCGTTCGTTAATGAGTAAACTGTTTTAATTCCGAACGTTAAATTCGTTCGGAATTTTTTTGTTGGGATAATCATTTACAAAGCTGAAAGTTCGTGTTAAGATTTTCTTCATCAAAAAGCCGAAGATTCACTTGGAATTTCTGGTTCAGTAGCAAGAAATTCCGAATGACCTTTGGGAAGAGAATTGAAATGCGGGAGGCAAAGCATGGATACAAAAGTAGAAAGCAATTTGATGATTGGCCCCGATGATAAGGTGCCAGCGGGTGAAGCGACCCTCTTGGGCTTACAACACGTCTTGGCGATGGACGTCTACGTACCGCCGATCATCTTAGCGGGGATGCTTTCGATGGGGGCCTTGGATTCACAAGGCTTGTTGCAGGGGACCTTTTTAGCGGCCGGGATCGGGACGATTTTACAAACGGTTCTCTTTATGAAGATGCCGATGTCGCAAGGGCCATCCTTTGTGCCCCTGGGCGCCGCGGCTGGAATTGCCTTGGCCGGTGGGGGCTTGGCGGGCCACGGGATGGGGACCTTGATTGGCGCCCTGGTCGTTGGCTCCTTAGCCATGGTGTTGTTAGGGTTGACGGGGGTCTTTCAAAAGATCATTAACAAGTTGGTTCCCGCCGTCGTGGGGGGCACGATCATCACTTGTGTGGGCTTGTCCTTAATTCCGTCGGCGTTAAACGACAATATTTTCTTGGCCCAGGGCAACATTTACCAAAACATTGAACTGGCCAGCGCAACGGCCTTGACGCTGTTAGTTTGTGTCGGGATCAGTATTCGCTTCCCCCGCGTGCAAAAGATTTTTCGGACCGGCTCGATCGTAATCGCCTTGCTGGTCGGCACGCTCTTAAGTGCCTTGATGGGGCGCTTTGATTGGCAATCGGTCGCTAAGGCGGCGTGGTTTGGTTTTCCCCAACGGACGATTTTGCACTGGGGGATTCATTTTGATCTGACGGCCATTTTAACTTTCTTGATCATCTACGCGATCATTACGACGGAAACGACCGGGACTTGGTTTGCCATGGGGGCCGTTACCAACCAAAAGATTACCAACCAACAATGGAACCGGGGGATCATCGGGGAAGGGTTGTCCTGTTTGGTCGCTGCCTTATCCGGGGCGACGCCAGTGACAGGGTACTCCACGAACGCGGGGGTCATTTCCATTACCGGGGTCGCTTCCAAGCGCGTCTTTGTGGCCGCAGGGGCCTGGTTTATTGTCTTAGGTTTCTTCTCGAAACTGTCGGCCTTTTTAGCAGCGGTGCCAGCTCCCGTGATCGGTGGGGTCTTTGCGATCATTACCGTGACGATCATGTTAAATGGGTTAAACGTGATTCGCGGGATTCAAACCCAAGCCAGTGACCTATACATCATTGGTTTGCCAATTATTTTAACCTTGGCGATTGTCCTGCTGCCGAAGACGGTGACAAATCACGCGCCACAATTAGTCCAGTACCTGTTGGGGTCACCCGTAGCGATTGCCGCTGTATGTGCAATTGTCTTAAACCTCTTGATGCCACGGGACCACAAATTAACCCACCTGTAAGCTAAATTTGACAAGTTTGCCTAGGCGTAGGTTACAATAATAGGGATCAAGAGCGGAGCTTTTGGTCCCTTTTCTTGCTTCAGCACAATTGGCAGAGAGAAAATGAGGGAAGAGAAATTCATGGAAACAGTTACCTTAAATAATGGCTTAACCATGCCCGTCGTGGGCTATGGGACCTACCAAATTGAAAGCGACCAGACGCAAGCGGCAGTCACGGCGGCGATTCGGGCCGGTTACCGGTTAATCGATACCGCGCAATACTACGGCAATGAAGCCGGGGTTGGCCAAGCGCTGCGGCAAAGTGGCCTGTCCCGCACCGACTTCTTTGTGACCAGCAAGACCCCTTTGAGTGGGTACGCCGAAACGAAAGCGGGGATCGATGAGTCCCTGCAAGCCAGCGGGTTGGATTATTTTGATTTAATGCTGATTCACTGGCCAATTCCTAATTACTTGGAATCCTATGGGGCCTTAGAAGATGCCGTAAAGGAAGGCAAGATTAAGGCAATTGGCCTGAGCAACTTTAACCATCAGCAGGTTGATAAGGTCTTAGCCAATGCCCGCGTTAAGCCGGTCATCGACCAAGTTGAGACCCACTTGCTTTGGCAGCAAGCCAAACTGCATGAATACTTAGTTGCAAATGATTTGGTCCATCAGGCTTGGTCGCCACTGGGCCAAGGCGCCGAAACCATTATGGACAACCCGGTCTTAGACGAGTTGGCGGCGCACTACCAGAAGTCGCCAGCCCAAGTGGCCTTGCGTTTCTTGCTCCAAGAGGGGGTAACGGTCATTCCTAAGGCCTTGCACCCGCAGTATTTAGCAGAAAACATCGCCCTGTTTGACTTTGAACTAACGGCGGCTGAACGAGCGGCCTTGCGCGCCCAAGACCAGCGTCAATCGCTGGAAAATTGGCCGAGCGGGATGCAAATCGAAACCCAATATTAATCCTCAGGCGCCCCACCGGAAGCTTTTTCACCGGTGGGGCGCCATTTGTTAAAATTTGCCAGGTTAGTGACCTAATGATGCTGAAAGTATGAGCTTGGGGCGCTTGACGAGGAACATAAATTACAAAGGCGGTAACATTAGGGGGCAAAATACTATTTGACGGGGCTAAACGCGCTCGTAAAACGAAAAAATTCGGCTGAATGGGGGCTTAATGTTACAATTACCAGCTAAAGTGAAGAAAGTATGTCCCGGCGCAACGGTATGGCGCGCTAGGCCACTTCCCAGCTCGGTGGCCAGGGAGCGGCGGGATTGTTACATGGGGTTACAACGACCGGTGGGATTGAGAAGGACCAGTAATTGCTTTGTAACGCGGGGCGGGTATAGTAAGAACCGTTGATAGCCGATCCGGATTGGCCAGGAAAAAGAATAGTAAAGGATGTTGAAAATGAAATTCAAACTGAAACACAAAGCTTGGCAAGTAACAGCTGCCGTTGCCGGTGCAGTCGCCTTAGGGACCTTAACGTCAGCGACGACTGCAAGTGCCGATTCAATCTACACCGTGCAAGCGGGGGATACCCTCTCTGGGATTTCGCTTAAGTTAGGCCACGATTTGACCTTTGTCGATACCCTGGCTCAACGCAACCAAATTGCCAATAAGAATCTGATCTACGTGGGGCAAAAGCTGGTAATCGGCGATGACGGGACAGTTTGCGTGGCCACGCCACAACAAGCCGCCAGCTTGCCGCAGGCCAGCGCTACCGCCAATGCAGCTACGAGTGCTCCGGCGCCGGCCAGTCAGGCAGCGCCGGCGGTCGATAGCAGCGCCGCCAGCCAAAGCAGTTCGGTCAGTCAAAGTAGTAACGCGGCGGAAAGCACTCAAGTGGCCCAAGCTCCAGTCGCTAGTGCTGCCACTAGCGCTGCGGTAACGGCTCCGACTACCAGTACGGCGACTACTACAACCACGCCTGCTTCCAGCAGTGAAGAGGCGGCCCGCCAGTGGATTATCCAACACGAATCCGGTGGCAACTACAGCGCTCAAAACGGCCAGTATTACGGCGCTTACCAACTAAGCCTGGCGTACCTAAACGGCGACCTCTCGGCAAGCAATCAAGATGCTGTCGCCAACCAATACGTGGCCAGTCGCTATGGCTCCTGGGCGGCGGCCCAAGCCTTTTGGCAACAAAACGGGTGGTACTAACGGATATTCACGTTTGGATCCGGACAACCGGGTCCTTTTTATTTGAATTAATTTTCATACGTGGTAAAAAACCACAAAGTCAGCAAAAAAATATTTATGAGGAAAATCCAACCTGCATCATTATTTTACCTTGTTTGGGATTTGATCTTCAAAAAGGTCAAGAAAAGTCAGACAAATTATTTGACCTTTTTTGACCTTTGTCGATAATAGTAAGTGTAAAGAGTTTAACGAAAGGGGATTTTAATAATGATGAATGGATTGCAACGGCGGGACAACTGGATGGATAACATGTTTAACTGGTTTGACCATGGCTTCGAACCAGAAACGATGCTGAGCGGTGCCAGCATGCGGACCGATATCGCTGAAGACGACCACGCTTACCAAGTCAAGATTGATATGCCTGGCTTTGCGAAGGATGATTTACACTTAAGCTATGACCAAGATGTCTTGACGGTTACGGGGCACCGGGATGCCCAAAGCGAAGCCAAGGACAACACTGGCAACTTATTGCACACCGAACGGCGCTATGGCCAGTTTAGCCGCCAATACCGCTTGCCAGAAGTTGATCGGCACCAAATCAGTGCGAAGTACGAAAATGGGGTCCTGACGGTCACCTTGCCGAAGTTAGCCGCCAGTGACAAAGCAGACACGACGATTACGATTGATTAAGGTTAACTAAAGACGCTAAAAGGCTCGGAACACGTTGGACGTGGGTTCCGAGCCTTTTTAACGTCAGGATTAATTATTTAAAACTAAGTGGAATTTCTAAGGATTGGGAGACCAGCTTGTATTGGGCCGTTGCCAATTCTTCAATCGTAACCGGATTTTCGGAGTGGAGCCATTGCATAAAGGTGCTGAGGAGTCCCCCAGTCATAAAGAAGAGCTGGAAGCGTTCAACGTGATCAGCATCTTCAGACATGGTCAATAAGTCCTCGGCCAACAAGCAGGTCTTATCGTACAAGAGGTTGGATAACCCCGCTTGATCAATTGCCAACAGTTCTTCTTTGTATCGTTGGTAGTAGGCCAGGATCTTCAGCAGATTTTCTTCGTTGAATAAAACGTTGGGAGCCGGCAGTTGCGGAGCAATTTGATGGCTGGCTTCGTCTTGTAAATGGTCCAGAAAATCCATGATGATGGAACGCTTGGAGGTGTAATTCCGGTCAAAGTCCGCTTGCGAAACGTTGGCAGTTTCGATTACATCCGGAATCGTAATTGATTCATAGGGCATGTTTTTTAACATTTCCATGAAGGTCTTGGCGACCGTTTCCCGAATCTTAGGGTTGTCATTACTAGGTAAAGTCATGCTGGTACATCCTTTCTGAGCACAGAAGCGCCACTTTTTAATTTATAATATGATCTGCGATTTGCGAATGATCAGTTCAAATATCAGTTAACTATATCATTAATTCTGAAAAAAGGGTAGTTTTTTGAATATAAAAAAGCGCGGCCCCAGCCCACGCTATTCTAAATGTTCCTTGATTCCCATGGGGAAATCCTTGTCGATTTCCTTGAGAATCGGCAACAAATAGTTGATGTAGTCGTGGTAAGCCTCAATCGGCTGCTTGGGATCCGCGGTTTTGGCCATCAGGGCGATGGCAATTTCGTGGGCACGTTGTTCGTTTGAAATCACTGTCTTCACCTCAAAAAGATATCCTTAGCGATTATGCAATAAACCAAGTTTAGCTTGGCATTCGGGACATAAGCCCTTGACTTCAATATCCGTCCGGTTGACCAAGTAGTGGGTCTGCTGCCGGGTGATTTCGTCGAGCTGCTGGTTTAAGCGACTGAACTCCGGCGCAAACACGTCGGCGATTTTACCACAATTTTCGCACACGACGTGGTAATGCGGCTGCCCAAAGTAATCGAAGTGGGTGGAGCCATCCCCGTTTTTGAGCTCAATGACTAAATGGTAGTCAACGAGCAAGCGGACGGTATTGTACACCGTGGCAATGCTGATGCTGTCGTCATGTTGCTTGAGATCTTCGTAAATCATTTCCGCACTGGGGTGTGTGTGGTGGGTAATCAAATAGTTTAGAATTGTTTTGCGCTGGGGGGTCAAACGGACCTTATGTGATTTTAAAATTTCAAGCGCGTGGGCTAATTCATTTTGTGCCAAGTTAATCCCTCCCTTTGTGTTTCTTATTTTGTCTTTATTATAGCATTGACAGAAATATTTGGGAAACCTATAATGATCCCCGTTAAGAATCATTCTAAATTTAGGGAGAAGGAATTTTTGATGACGACCCTGGATCAAACGGGCGCCCCATATCGGCGGGGCTGGTTTATCGTTACTTTGTTGCTCGGTACGTTCACTATGTCGTTGAGCCAGTCGGCCCTTTCGACCGCGTACCCGACCTTGATGCACAGTTTTGGCTTATCAGCTGATGTAATTCAGTGGCTGACGACCGGGTTTATGCTGGTCATGTGTATCAGTATGCCGATTTCGCCCTGGCTGTTGAATAATTTGAGTTTTCCGGCTATGTTTACTTTGGCCCTCGGGATGTTTGACCTAGGAACGCTGATTATTGTCGCGGCCCCCGCCGCTTGGGGGGCGGCCGGTTTTGGGATCATGATGGTCGGCCGGATTCTGGAAGCCGGCGGAGTTGGCTTATTATTTCCTTCGTATCAAACGGTCCTCTTAGAGATCACTCCCAAGGACCAACGCGCGACGACGATGGGCTTGGCGGGGTTGGTAATGGGCTCAGCCTTAGCGTGCGGGCCAATTGTGGCTGGAATTTTACTGAAAATGTTTGCTTGGCAGGCGGTCTTCATCTTTTTTGCCGTCGTCATCACCATCGTCTTGTTGGTAGCGCGCGGGGGCGCAATTCGGGATGTCTTGCCGCGCCGCCAGTCGGAGTTAGATTGGTGTTCATTGGTCTTATTATTGGGGATCATAGGTTTAATGCTAGGGATCGATCAAATTGGCAAGCCAGGAGTGGCTTGGCATTGGTATGGTGCAGGAGTTTTGCTTAGCCTAGCGATGCTAACTGGGTTTACCTGGCGCCAATTTCACTTGCCACAGCCCGTCTTAGAGTTGCGCGTGTTGCTGAACGTTAAGTATGACTTGGCAATTTTACTGACGTCCTTGGCGTACGTGGCCTTGATTGTTACCACGATTATTTTTCCTTTGTACTACCAGGAAGTATTGCACCTGAGTCCGTTCTGGTCAGGATTGGCCTTGGTTCCGGGGGCCGCGCTGTTGAGCCTGTTAAATCCGCTGACGGGGCGCTTAGCCGATCGCTTGGGCTTTCAGCCAACCTTAATGCTGGGAATGGGGTTAATTGCTGGCGGATGGCTGTTAGCTTGGTGGCAGGTTGCCAGTGGCCATCTATTGCCAATGATTGGGGCGGCGATGGTGATTGAAGGGGGCAACGCCTTCGTCATGATGCCAGCGGTTACCCTCGGGGCGAATGCCTTGCCGGACGCACTGGTGGCGCACGGGACGGCCGTGATTACCACTTTTCGGCAGTTGATTGGTTCCACCGGCGTTGCGGTAATGACCTTATTGTTGACCCAGGAAACGCAAGCCGCTGTGCACCGTGGCATCGCACTTTTGCCCGCTGCCATCGGAGGCTACCGGCAAGTTTGTCTGGTGATGCTGGGCTTGGCCGGCTTGGGATTGCTGTTGGCGTTCGGGTTGCGCGAGCATCGGGCAACAATATAAATTTAAAAATATTCATCATAAATCGCCTGGTTTGACGTATATATAAGATAAGGACAGCAAATTGCTGTTCCATTAAATCAGCGAGGTGAAGCAAAATGAATCAGCACTACCCAACCTGGGCTCAGCACCCCCTCATGAAGGATTACTACGATCATTATTGGGGGCGGCCGGTCTATGGCGAAAACGAGTTGTTTGAATGGCTATGTCTAGAAATCTTCCAAGCCGGGCTCGCTTGGCGACAAGTCTGGCAACGTCGCGCAGCCTTTGAAGCGGCCTTTGCCAACTTTGAAATTGAAGCGGTCGCCGCGTTTACGGCCGCGGATGTCGACCGGCTGCAAAATGATTCAGGGATTATTCGTAACCGGGCCAAAATTCAAGCTTGTTGTCACAATGCGCAATTGCTGGCTCAATGGCATCAAGCCGGCCGCTATCTTTCGCCGGTAGCGTGGGCAGTTACCGGCGGGGAGGTGTTGCGATTGCTGCCGGATCAGGCTGGCCGCTTGCCAGCTACGATGCCGCTTGCGACGACCTTTGCGAAGCAATTAAAGGCCCAAGGTTTTCAACGGACAGGGCCTAAGACCGTTTTTGCGTGGTTGTGTGCGGTCGGGATAATTAACGGTCGGTTACCGGAGTAAAGAAAAATGGTGGCGGTAAGCTGTTGGTTCAGCTTACCGCCACCGTGATTTTAGCTCCAGTAAGTAAAGACGATTACCAGCATTTGGGTTAGACAGGTCAACAATAAGGAAGGTTCCGGGGTCTTTTTGTACATGGTAAATAACCACCACCCTAAGCTAATCAATCCGGCGGCTAAAATTGGCCAGCGGAGGGGATACGAGAGCAAAGAAATTAGTAAAATCAACAGGGCAATCAGCATTACCAGGGCCCGCCGGTTGGAACGGGGCATGAAGAAAGGCGCCCAGAAGCACCAAGTCGTAGTCATTACCGGTAGCAGGTAGGTTACGATTTCCCAGGAAATAAAGTGCAAACTGGTGTAGGCGACGCCCACCGGAACGGTGAGCATCAGTAATGCCCCGCAGGTGAACAGCCCTAACTCATTTTGCAGCTGCAGAGTTGGCCAGGTTAACAGGACCGTAAACAAAGGCAATAATAAGAGCAAGAGCATGACCAAGGGGGTCGTGATAAACCCGGCGATTGCACACAGCGCACTTAGGCCCAACAGTGGCCACGCGAGGGGGGCTTGAAAGCGGTGCTTGAGCAATAACACCAAGCTGTAAGCAATCAAGAACTCATACAAAAACAACATCCCCATGTGGGCGTTAAAGTGGGTCCCAGACACCCCTACGGCATAACTGAAGGGGGCAAAGGACCAACTGATAAAAACAATGGCGGCAGTAGCTAAGATTTGTTGCCACTGGTCAAAGGCAACGTGGTATTGTTGGCTGTTTAAACGGCGCACGATAAATTCCTCCCCAAAACTTTCCTTTAGTATAACTTTAATCTGGCTGGCATTGAATAGCTGATGGCAAATATGTTAAGATTGACGCGTTATGAAGCAAATTCCCGATGGGAGGGTGGTTAACACCCGCTGCCTTGTAACCGCACATTCAGTTATTGAAGATATGGGGGAATTATCAAAATGAAGAAACACTTATTTACGTCCGAATCCGTTTCCGAAGGGCACCCGGACAAGATTGCCGATCAGATTTCTGACGCGATTTTGGATGCCCTGTTGGCTCAGGACCCGGAAGCCCGGGTGGCAGTCGAAACGTCCGTAACGACCGGGTTGGTCCTGGTCTTCGGGGAAATTTCAACGACGGCCTATGTTGACATCCAAAAGGTGGTTCGCGAAACGATCAAGGAAATTGGCTACACGAATGGCAAGTACGGCTTTGACGGCGATAACTGTGCCGTCATTGTCTCCTTGGATGAGCAATCGGCCGACATTGCCCAAGGGGTTGACGACTCCTTGGAAGTCCGCGATGGTGGGGTGGACCCCTTGGATCAAATTGGGGCTGGTGACCAGGGGCTGATGTTTGGCTATGCCACGGACGAAACGCCCGAATACATGCCATTGCCATTGATGCTCAGTCACCACTTAATGCAGCGGATTGCCAAGTTGCGTAAGGATAAGCAATTAGCGTACTTGGGACCAGATGCGAAGGCGGAAGTGACGATTGAATACGATGAAAATCACGTGGCCAAGCGGGTTGATACCGTGGTATTAAGTACCCAGCACGAACCCGACGTTACCTTAGACCAGATTCGCCACGATGTCTTAGAGCAAGTGATTCAACCAGTCATCCCAGCTGAACTGCTGGATGATGAGACCAAGTACTTCATTAACCCGACGGGCCGGTTTGTGATCGGTGGGCCCCAAGGGGATGCCGGTTTGACGGGTCGGAAAATTATTGTTGATACCTATGGTGGGGCGGCTCACCACGGGGGCGGGGCCTTTTCCGGCAAGGATGCCACAAAGGTTGACCGCTCGGCTTCGTATGCGGCCCGCTACATTGCCAAGAATTTGGTAGCCGCTGGTTACGCCAAGAAATTAGAAGTCCAAATTGCCTATGCGATTGGGGTTGCCAAGCCAGTTTCGATCTCAGTTGACGACTTTGGAACGGGGACCAAGAGCGAAGAAGAATTGATTAAAGCCATCCAACAGGTCTTTGACTTGCGGCCGGCCGGGATTATTCAAATGTTGGATCTCAAGCGGCCAATTTACAAGCAAACGGCGGCTTATGGGCACTTCGGGCGGACCGATATTGAACTGCCATGGGAACAATTGGATAAGGTCGCAGCATTAAAGGCGATCTTAGGCTAATTACTGTTAAATGATAATAAACAAAATGCCAGTGACGGCGGCTGCGTCCGTAGTCACTGGCATTTTGCTTTTTTAAAGGCTTAAAGCGCCGTGGGGTGCGGCAGAAAATGCGTAAAAACAATCTGCCAAAGGCTTAAGACGAAGATCCCCAGGCACCAGCCCCCGAGCACATCGCTGGGGAAATGGGCGCCAACGTAAATCCGGGAGCAGCCCACTAAGATAATTAGGCCGCCCAAACAAAAGCTGCCCCACCCCTTGGTCCGTCGGGAGAGGGGGCTGGCTAATAAGACGAGGAGCATCCCACCCAATAGTAAAGCGGCCCCGCTGGAGTGCCCACTGGGGAAGGAAAAGCCACCGTAATGCATTAAGACTTCCGCGTTGGGCCGCGGACGGTTAACTAAGTGTTTGATGACTTTGTTGAGTAGAGTGCCGCTGCAAAGCGCAAGACTAAACTGGGCCGTCCATCGCCATTGCCGGTGCCAACTCAACCAAAGGACAAATAAGCCTGCCCACCCCACAGCGGGCCAGGGATCAAACAGGCGGGTAAAGTGGGTGAAAAAAGCGGTCTGAGCAGGGGTGCGGTGGGTATTGACCAGCCACCGGATGTGACGATCAAAGGCTAAGACCGCCGAATTTTGACTTGCGACCAGGTACCAATCCAGTAAAAAGAGCAAGCCACTGGTGATTAGCAACCAGTAGCGCCAAGGGATTCGTTTCAAAGAAAAGGCCTCCTTGAACATTGAGAAATTTTACATATTTAGTGAATGGCCTTATTTTAGCATGCCATCCGGTGCTTGACGAGGACTGGGCGGCTGGCTACACTGAAAACATTAACTTGGACGGAGGCAATGCGATGACAACTTTGACTGATCCCTGGTGGGTTAAACGAACGGGTAATGAAATCACCCTGGGGTTAACCCCAACGGCGTTAACCCAACTTGGCAAATTATATTTTTTAGATTTTCCGGCGCCGGGGGCGGTTTTAAAAGTTGGCCTCCCCTTTGCCACCATTGAAGCCCAACATTGGATTGTGACTTTAAATAGTCCGGTCGCTGGCCAAGTCGTGGCCTTGAATCCGGTTTGGCAAGGGCAAATTGAACCAGCGGGGCAAACGAGTGCTTGGCTGCTTCGCCTGGTCACCGTTTAGAAGCGGGCTGTGTTAGAATGAAGAAAAGCAGAAAAAGGGGTTAGGGTAGTGAAGGAATTTGGTGAATTCGAACGCCAAGCCGTGATGATTCACGAACAATTAGCTGCGGGAGAAATTTATTACGAAGCCCGGGATCAGTTAGCCAAGCTAGCTGATAAGCTGAAAGGGCACCGGCGGACCCCACGGGAAACGCCAACGGTCAATCCGGTTTTTATTGTCGAAATGCATTTGATGATGACGGATGGCGCCCCGCAGGCCAGCAGCGTGTCAGACGATTTTTTGGCTGACTTACTCGTGGCGATCCAGACGGCCGACGGGCACTTGCGCCATCAAGTGGTCAGCTGGATGAACTGGGCGATTGATCATCATCGTTTGACCAATGACCAGTTGCAGTGGTTGGCAGTCCAGTTGAGTCAAAGCAAGTATTTATACGATCATTTGTTGGAACGCAACAGTCCTGGGGTATACGCGCGCAGCTTGACCTTAGTGCTCCTGCGTTTTGTCTTATATGCGGCGCGCCAGCAGGAGCGCCCGATTGAGGTTGCGACTCTCAAACGGCTCAGTAATCGGTTGGTCGTGGCGATGCTGGGGGAAAAGGATTTACGGGGCTTTGTGGAAGGGGCCGGATGGGTGCAAACCTTTGCGGCCTATGCCGGTTTATGCAATGAAATTTGTGCCGACGAGCGGCTTAACCGCGGCGATAAATTGTTTTTGGTAGCTGCCTACTTGGTGGCCTATCGTCGCTTGCGGGCGCCATTAACGATGGGCGAGCCGGATGAAGGAGCCGCTTTCATCGCCCAAGCAGTAAAGACGCACCCGTTGTACGCGCGTTATTTTATTGAAGATCTCAAGGCTTGGCGACAGGAAATGGATAAACAAGACCCGAATAAGCCGGCAACTTGGCACCGGGTTTTTAACTACCGGCACTTGCTCCAGTTATTATTGCTGGATAGTGCTTTGCCGGCCCAAGTCGTGCAGGCGATTATGGAACAAGAAAACCGTGGTTAAAATGGTAGCGCTTATGTTATAATATAGTTTCCAAGAGTTACGGTTTTAAATTGACAATTGAATAAAGGAGATAGTTATGGCAAAAGATAAACTTCACGTCGCCCTTTTATTTGGGGGGAACTCTTCTGAACACGATGTTTCCAAGCGATCCGCGCACAACATTTACGATGCGATGGATAAAGAAAAGTACGACGTTAAGCTTTTCATGTTTACCAAAGATGGGATCTTGATCGATGACGAAGCTTCCCGGCGAATTTTTGATGGGGAACCGGAGGACCAAGTCGTGCAAGAAGCCTACGCGAAGATGGACTTGGATTCACCACTGGCTCCAATCAAGGTTTTAGAAGCGGCTGGGCCAATTGACTTTTTCTACCCAGTCATTCACGGGAACCTCGGTGAAGACGGGACGGTCCAAGGCTTGTTCCGGTTGCTAAAGAAGCCATACATCGGGACGGGAATTGCGGGGTCAGCGATGGCCTTTGACAAGGATTTGACCAAGCGGATCTTAGACCACGCGGGGATTCGCAATACCCCATACATTCTCTTGACGCCGGATAACCGGGCTGATTACCCATGGCACCGGATTGAAGAAGAATTGGGGGGCTTGGTCTTTGTGAAGCCAGCCAAGCAAGGTTCTTCAGTTGGGATTCATAAGGTGACTAGTGCGGCCGAATATGATGCGGCCTTGGCCGATGCCTTTGGCTATGACTTTAAGGTGTTAGTTGAACAAGGCTTGGATCACCCGCGGGAAATTGAAATTTCGATTTTAGGAAATGAAGAACCGATTGCTTCGAAGCTAGGCGGGATCAGTGTTCCAGCAGGTGATGATTTCTACGACTATAACAATAAGTTCGTTGATGCCTCCGGCGTGGTCTTTGACTTGCCAGTGCCAACGTCCGATAAGTTACGTGAAGAAATTACCACGATGGCGCTCAAGGCGTACAAGGCCTTGGACTTGAAGGGGATGGCGCGTTTAGACTTCTTGGTCGACCAAAACGATGTCCCGTACTTAGGGGAACCCAACACCTTGCCAGGGTTTACCAACATCAGTCTATACCCGCAAATGTGGAAGATTTCGGGGATTGACTACTCGGAATTGATTGACCGTTTAATCCAATTGGGGATTGAAGAGTTTAACCACAACAACGAGATTAGTTATAGTTTCAAGAGCTTGGGTGAAGAACACGTTGGGGAAAAACGGTACCATTAAGATTTCTTATTAATATTTAACGGGTGATTGAAGAAATAATGAAAATCGGGCGTTAAATTAAGAGTGGGTGGTTAACTATCTGTTGATCACCCACTCTTTTTTGAAATCATAAGTAGATTTGGGAAGCAAACCCCGCAAAGCATAAGTTGATTGATTACTCTTTCTTATTAAAAAAGAATATGTTATATTTTTTAAGGCTTATGTTTTTCACTCACATAATTTTTGTGGTAAAGTATGGTCAAGAAATAAAAAACGGTATTTGTTACCAGGCGAATACCATAGGGAGAAGGAATCATTATGCGTTTAAAAGGTGATGTTTTAAAGCAAATCCGCCGGAAGCGGGGCCTGTCCCAAACGGCATTGTCGGAAGGGATCTGTACGCAAGCCACCATTAGTTTAATGGAAAAGCAGAATCGGATTCCGAAGATGAATATTTTAACGGCGATCTGTGCCCGCTTAGATATTCCGGTTGATAAGATCATCGAAAATGACGATGTTTCAATGACTTCGCAATTCGATGAAATCAGCCTGCTGATTGTCCAAGAGGACTACGAAGAAGCGGAAGCCCGCTTAAAGAAGATCAAAGTCAAGAAATTGCAAAATGACTTTGATAAGCAACGTTACTACTACCTGTTAGGGGTCTTGCAAGTGGCAACCGGTCAGGTTGACGAGGCCATTTTCAATTTTGAATTGATCCTCACCCAGTTCTCAACCATGAGTGCCAATATCTACTGGGCCTTAACAACCGTGGGGATGGCAATGGCTTACGAAAAGCGGGGCAATGAAGAGCGGGCGCTGAAGTTCTTGCAGCGGGCCGTGACGTTGATTGACGAAAAGCAATTAACGGGGGGCAAGCGGCAATGGATTATCATTTACCGCAACATTGCCGACCTCTACTTGAAGCTGAAGCAGCCGAATGATGCGATGGCAATTGCTGGACGCGGGATTGACATCTGCCGGGAAGACCTGACGATGTTCTTGCTAAGTGATTACTACCAAATCACGGCGAAGGCAGCGGAATTATTAGCAGACCGGGCGACGGCCTTGCAAAACTTTACGATTGCCAAGAGCTTGTTGTTGATTAACGGTGAAGAAGCTCAAGCCCAAGCAGTGCAAGCAGAAATTGATGGTTTACAATAAAAAGAAGCAGTTGGCGCGTGTGTGCCAACTGCTTCTTTATTTTCTTTACTGGTTACTTGACGATTTCACAAAATTCGATCGTTTCACTGTTGGGGCCTTCGATGTTGAAGAACTTGATTCCGTGGTCCCAGAAGTCAAGGTGTTGTACTTCCGTTTCCTTCAGCTTAAAGCCAGCGGCCTTGGCAGCTTGAAATGCCGCATCGGCATCGCTGGTATTTAAGGAGAGGTGGTTGATGGCCCCAGTTTGGTGGACCGCGCCATCCCCGGTCCAGATTTCAAGGGTCAGGTGGGCATAGCTCATGAAGACGACTTGGTTGCCTTGGTCATCGGTATCAAAGTTCCCGGTCATTTTAAAGCCGAGTTTTTCCCAAAATGCGACCGTCTTTGGCAAATCATCGGTTGGCATGCCGACGTGTTGTAAATCATCAAAGTAACCTGCTAAACTCTTGTTAAATGCCATTAGTAAAACTTCCTTTCAAATCAGTGTAAAACTTAGTTGCCAAGGTCTAAGGCCTGGTGGGTTAAGCGACCAAAAATATGCTGATCAGCCCAGCCGGTAATCGCGCCTTGGAACAGTAAAGCAAAGATGGTCCCCAACCCGAAGTTGGCTAAGCCCATCTTTGGTAATGCGATTAGGGCAAACAGCGTTGGCGGAATATAAGACATCCACATGGAAATGGTGGCATTTCCCTTGCAAAAGCGGAACCGCAAAATCTGGTATAAATCATCAGCCGGGTGAAGCACGAGGTTGACCCGTTGGTAGATTGAAATGGCTACCCCGATGAATGCCACCCCTAAAAAGTTGATGGCCACGTACAAGATGACCATCCCAAGGGAATGGGCGTCGGGCATGATCCGATTAAAGATGTTGGAGAACCATTGGATAAAGATCGAGAAGGGTAACATAAAGATAAAATTCCCGCCAATCCGTTTCCAATCCCATTTCTTCATTAGGATGGCGTTTAAAACGGACGTTAACATTCCTAGAACCATAAAGGCCCAGAATAACGCTAAGGGGTTATCCTTACCTAAAATAGCATAACCGAGGTTGTTTTCGGCCGCCGTCCAATAAGCTGACCCCAGAAATTGGGGGTGAATATGTGAACTTGTCACAAGGGTTAACACATTCCCCATCGAATTGATGACAATCGAAAGGGCAAAATAAGCAATACTGGCGGTCATTGAGATCGACCGGGTATTGACCACGTGGGATTCTTGCATGTCTCTTTCCTCCTATTGGTGAAAAACTTCACTTTACGATCATTGATTCTATGCTTCTTTTTTCTTTATGTCAACCGCTTGACACAAAAAGATCAAAATATTCAATTCAACATTTGACAATCCTTATGATAGAATTAAAATATCATTAAAAACAGGAACTTCAGGTCTGACGGAGGAATGTGGGATGGAACAAACAATTCAAGCGTTAACGATTGCGGGACACGATTCGGACGGCAGTGCGGGAATGCCCGCGGACCTACATGCCTTTTTTGCGGATCAGGTTTATGGTCACGGGATCTTAACCGCAGCGGTAGCGGGAAATTCACACGGCATTTATGCGAGTCAAGTCATGCCGGCAGAATTTATTGCCAAGCAATTTGAAGTGTTAGCGGCGGATTTTCAAATTCGCGCCGCTAAGACCGGGATGCTGGCCAACGATGAGGTGATTAACGTGGTGGCCGATTCATATGATGAGGCCAAGTTTGGGCCGCTGGTAGTTGATCCGGTCATCATTACCAAGCATGGGGCGATGCTGTTGGAACAATCGGCCTATGAATTATTCCGGGAACGGATTATTCCGCTGGCGACCGTTTTAACGCCTAACTTTTTTGAAGCTCAGAAATTGACTGGTAAGGAGTTGGCTACGCCGGCTGAAATTGAGGCGGCGGCAGAAGAATTACAAGCGCTAGGGGCAAAGAACGTGGTGATCAAGGGCCAACACGTGGCAGGACAAACGACGCCGGTCAAAGATTTTGTCCGTCTAGCGGATCAAACGACCTTTTGGCTGACGCAACCATATGTCCCGACTGATCGCGTTAACGGGACGGGCGACAGTTTTTCGGCGATTATTGCCGCTGAGTTGGCCAAGGGGGCGACCGTCGCCGCAGCTATCCGACGGGCAAATAAATTGGTGCATGCTGCAATTGCAAATGGCTTGACGGTGGGCCATCAATATGGTCCAATTAATCATTGGGTAGCAATGACCGAATAAAAGCTTGAAGGGGAGGAGTTAAGGTGACGATTGCAATTGGCTTAGTCTGCTTGGTTGGTTTAGAGCATCTTGGGATTATGGTGCTCGAAATGTTTGCCAAGCCGCACCAACAAGCCAAGGCCTTTGGTTTGAGTGAAGAATACGCGCGTCAGCCAGAAGCGCGGGTCGCAATGGCTAACCAGGGAATCTATAATGGCATGTTGGGTCTCTTATTGATTAGCACGCTGTGGTTCTTTAGTGGGGCGGTCCGGTTTCAGGTTTGGAGCTTGTTACTACTATTTGTGATTGTAGTTGCTGGTTACGGTGGGTTAACCGTCGGCAAAAAAGTCTGGGTGTTACAGATGTTGCCTGCCGTCTTAGCGGAGGGAGCCGTTTTGGCCGCTTGGTTAGGCTAATCAGAAAATTAAGCAGAGAAAGTCGCAGAAAAGCTTTTGGCGGCTTTCTTTTTTTGTGCAAAAAAAAACACCGACAAATTTGCCGGTGTTTTGGGTAACCGTCCTAATGGGATTAGTGACGGTTGTAGAATTCAACGACGAGGGCTTCGTCGATGTCAGCATTCATGTCTTCCCGGGCTGGGAGCCGCGTCAAGGAACCTTCCAGCTTGTCAGCATCAAATTCCACGTAGGAAGGACGAGCGACAACAGCTTCAACCGCGTTCTTGATGATTTCCAAGTTCTTGGACTTTTCGCGAACGGAGATTACTTGGCCTACCTTAACTTCGTAAGAAGGAATGTCAACCCGCTTACCATCAACCATGATGTGGCCGTGGTTAACTAATTGACGAGCTTGGCGCCGAGTAGTGGCTAACCCAAGCCGGTAAACCATGTTGTCCAACCGCCGTTCCAACAGGATCATGAAGTTCGTACCGTGAGTACCTTCCTTGATCTTGCCGGCCCGCTTGAAGAGGTTGCTAAATTGCCGTTCCGTCATCCCGTACATGAAACGCAGCTTTTGCTTTTCCCGCAATTGCGTCCCGTATTCAGAAATACTCCCACGACGGTCGTTCCCGTGGTCACCAGGAGCGTATGGGCGCCGAGCTAATTCCTTACCAGTACCAGAAAGTGAAACCCCAAGACGACGGGATAACCGCCAGCTTGGACCAGTGTAACGTGACATAATTAAATTCCTCCAAATATTTTGAATTGGAGTAAAATAAGCCGATTGTATGGTTCACATTCGTGCAGCCTGATCAGATCGTTCACCCTCGCAGCTGGGGTACTAGAAACACCAAGTTGGCATCAGGCTGTTGACGAGCTTGCTCCATACTGCTGCATTATTTTACACAAGAAGTATCATACAATAAGCTCAAGACCTGCGTCAAGCAAAAAAATAGTTGAACTTGCCCCAGCAAGCCCCGAAAGCTTGAGCTGTATGCTATACTGAGACTAAGGATTTTCTTATGTAGGTGGGATAGACATGGTACAAGTTTTAATTGGGGTGCTGGTAGTGGCGTTAGCGGTCATTATCGGATTGTTTGTTTACCAGCGCCAAACTTTGAAGCGGTTGGCCGACTTGGAGCAGCGGTTGGCCGCATTGAAATTGTCACAGATTGATACACGCTTAGGGCCAGATAAAGTTAAAGCCCTAATGGGCGAGTCACTCAAATCGTTTACGGAGTTGCGGGAACGATTTGACCAGAAATTGCAACCAGCAGTTAAAAAGGCGAAGGAACAAACCGCGGTGTTAAGCAACGAAGCAAAGACGACGGCCCTGTTTAAAATTAATGGCGCAGTGAAGGACTTAGCGGCGCAAGTTCAAAAAGTTGAAGCTGAATACCAACGCATTAACCAGGCTTTGGATCAATTAGACGCGGCAGTAAAGGATCAAACGGCGGCGTTAACCAAATTGCGCAAGACGTACAATGATTACGGTCGTAAATTAGATGAGGAAGCCTTTGCGTACGGTGAAAGCAAAGCCGCTTTACATGATCGCCTAGTTAGCTTAGAAGAAAAGTTTGAACGCTTTGCAACGATTGCCAACCAAGGGGATCATGAGGCGGCCCAAGAAATTTTGGATGATTTAAAGGCGGAAACGGCAGTCTTTGCTGATTTGTTGGACACGGTGCCCCAACTCTATAAGCCTTTGTACACCACTTACCCTGACCAATTAAGCGAACTGGCGAACGGCTATCAACAACTAAAACAAGAACACTACAATTTTAGTGAAGCTAACCTCTTGGTTAAAATTCAGGATTTGGCGGAGGAGCAAAAGTTTGCCCTTGAAAAATTGGCTACCCTTGAAATTGCACCGGTAAAGGCCGCTAATGAACATTTGGCGCCAGCCATTGATCATTTGTATGAGGTAATGCAAAAAGAGCTGGATGCCCGGCCCCAAGTTGCTCAGCTTTTGACGCCCACGCTTGATCACTTGGCGCATGCGGAACAGCAGAACCGGCAGTTGCTAAATGAATTGGACAAATTGAGCTTGAGCTATACGCTGAATCACAATGAAATGGCTGACGCCCGGGGGTTAAATGAGCAACTCCGGCAGTTGCGGGCAGAATTGACTGAGGCCCAACAAGCTGTCGATGCACAAACGGCGGTGGACAGTCAGGTGCTCAAGCAGCTGCAAGCAGCGGAAGAAGAATTGGCGGCGATTGAAAAGCAACAAACTGAAATCAATCATGGGGTGGCTGGTTTACAAGAAGATGAGCAACGCGCTCAAAAAGCCTTACAACGGTTTGCAGTAACGTTAAAAACGACGAAGCGCCGGGTCGAGAGTTTAAATTTACCCGGGATTCCGCAAGCCTACTTGGATTACTTTTTCGTTGTGGCTGGTGAACTAAAGAAGTTGTCACAAGCGATGGATCGGCCCCAAATTGATATGGAAGAAATTACCAAGCAACTCTTGATGGTGCAAGAAGATTTGCAAACCCTCCAAGAAAAAACGGATGAATTGCGTGACAGTGCTGAATTGACGGAGCGGATGATTCAATACGCGCACCGCTTAAGCGTAGACCACGAGTCAATCGAAGCGGCAATTCAAAAGGCCCAGACCCAATTTGATCAGTATGAATATACGGCGAGCCTCGAAACGATTGGGACGGCGATTGAAGAAGCCGAGCCAGGAGCTTTCAAACGGTTAGAGCAGAGTTACTTTGACGAAGTTGATCACGCAACGAATTAATTTTTTGATTTAGAATCAGTTGGCTTTTAGTCCAGCTGGTTTTTTTGTATAATGATTGTCGTTTAGAGTTGAACCGGGGATTTTTAGATCCCACCTTTTGACTGGGTCACCATGTTTTCTAACCAAGGTTAGCGAAGGTAAAACAGTCAAGTAGATCGCGGGTAGCCAGCAGCCCCCGTTGGTCTAACGACATGAGGAGGAACGTTTTTGATTTACTTTGATAATAGTGCCACGACACCGGTTTGGCCGGAGGTCCTCGCAACTTTTGATCAAGTTACCAAGCAAATTTGGGGCAATCCCTCGAGTTTGCATAAGCTAGGCGAGCCCGCTTGGAATCTGTTGGAGCAGTCGCGCCGCCAGATTGCTCAACTGTTAGGGGTCTTACCAAGTGAAATTATTTTTACTTCGGGGGGCTCCGAAGGGGATAACTGGGTAATTAAAGGAACGGCCCTGGCGAAGCGGCAGTTTGGCAAACACATTATTACCTCGAGTGTAGAACATGCGGCGGTGCGCAACGCCATGGCGCAATTAGAAGAGTTGGGGTTTGAAGTAACTTACTTGCCCGTTGACCAAACTGGTCGGGTCAAGCCAGCGGATGTACAGGCGGCCTTACGCTCAGATACGATTTTGGTATCAATTATGGCGGTAAACAATGAAATTGGCACGATTCAGCCGATTAAAGAAATTGGCGAAATTTTGCAAGCCTATCCGCGGGTCCATTTCATGGTGGATGCCGTGCAAGCGTTGGGAAAGGGCTTAGATGACGTGGTCTTTTCTGACCGGGTGGATTTTGCAACATTCTCGGCGCATAAATTCCATGCTTTGCGCGGGACCGGTTTTGTGTATGCCAAGCAAGGTCGCCAGTTAGCGCCCCTGATTAACGGTGGGGGCCAAGAACGGGGGCAACGTTCCGGAACGGAAAACGTAGCCGGCTTTGCGGCGATGGCCCGGGCGATTCGGCTGGTGAAGGAAAAAGAAGCCCAAAGTGTTAAACAAGAACAAGCCGTCCGGGCGGCGATCTTTAAGCACCTCCAGCAATTTGACCATGTACATCTTTTTTCGGATCTAACGCCCCAATTTGCTTCGCACGTTTTGTGTTTTGCCATTGAAGGCGTGCGCGGCGAGACGGTCGTGCATGCGTTTGAAGATCACGACATTTATATTTCGACGACCAGTGCCTGCTCGTCGAAAAAACAGGCGGAAGCCAGCACACTTGCGGCGATGAAGGTGCCGACCAGACTGGCTGAATCAGCGGTGCGCATCAGTTTAGGGGATCAGAATACGCTGGCCGATGCCGTCGCGTTCAATCAGGCTTTTGACCAGGTTTACGCCGGTTTCCAAAAAATTATTGATTAAGGTAAGGAGGGGATTTTTTGGCACAACTCCAATACGATGAAATTATGGTGCGCTATGGGGAACTTTCCACCAAGGGGCGCAATAAAAAGAACTTTATCGACCGCTTAGGTAATAACGTCCGGAAAGCCTTGCATGACTTTAGCGAAGTAAAAGTTCATGCAAATCCCGATCGGTTGCACATTATTTTAAACGGGGCGGACAGCACGGCAGTGATGAAGCGCCTGAAGTTGGTCTTTGGGATTCAGACGTTCTCGCCGTCCCTGCGGGTTGAAAAGGATTTTGCGGCGGTTTGTCAGGCGGCGAAGACTTTGATTGCAAAGCAAGTCGATCGACCAATGACGTTTAAGGTTGAAACCAAGCGCAGTGACCATGATTTTGCCATGGGAACCTTTGAAATGAACCGGGAATTGGGCGGTTATCTGCTGCAAGAATTTCCAAAGTTACTAACGGTTGACGTGCATCAGCCGGATATCGAAGTCCGGGTTGAAGTCCGGTTGAACGGCATTTTCTTAACCAGTGAAATTATCAAGGGGGCTGGTGGTCTACCAGTTGGGACCGCTGGCAAAGGGATGATGATGCTTTCTGGGGGGATTGATTCGCCAGTGGCAGCTTACTTAGCCTTAAAGCGGGGCGTCTCCTTGGAAATGGTCCACTTCTATAGTCCGCCGTATACGAGTGAACAGGCTTTGGCCAAGGCGAAGGAATTAACGGGAAAACTGGCGCAATATGCTGGGAGTATCCGGTTTATTCAAGTTCCGTTTACGGAAATTCAAGAGACGGTGAAGGAAAAAGTGCCGGAAGGTTATTTAATGACGGTTCAGCGGCGCTTCATGTTGCGCTTGGCGGTTGAATTAGCCAACCGCCGGCGGGGACTGGCGATCTTTAATGGTGAATCCCTCGGGCAAGTGGCTTCCCAAACGATGGAATCGATGCGGGCAATTGAAGAAGTCACGAACATGCCGGTTCTCCGGCCGGTCTTGTCTTATGATAAGACCGAAATTATTAAGATTGCTGAAGACATCGATACTTACGAGCTGTCCATTTTGCCGTACGAAGATTGTTGTACGGTCTTTACTCCGCCCTCGCCGAAGACAAAGCCGAATATGGCAAAAGCCGCTAAGTATGAAAGTTGGCTGGATGTTGATGGCTTGATGGAACGCGCTTTAGCGGGGATTCAAATTGAAGAAATCCACGCGGGCCAAGAATTCTTAAATCAAAATGAGGATGTCTTTGCGGAATTACTGTAAGTAAGGGCAAATTCGGTTTCTTGCTTGCATTTAGCTGGGTTTCTTGGTATATTTCTAACCGGAGGAGAAAATCCTCCCTCAAAAACATCTTTTGTCGGGAAGTATTCAAGAGACTCCGACATCCATTCGCCCCCAATCGGCTCTCCCCGGTTGGGGGTTTGTTGTTGCATTACGAAAGGCGCTGCGAAACTGAGCTAAGTCAGTTTCGCAGCGCCTTTTGACTAGGATGCTTAATTTCCTAAACTTGGACTTGATTTCAGCATTGAATTCCCCGTTGACAACCAGTTATTGGAACTGGTCGTAGTGCTGATGGTGGTTGCACTTGGCGTCCCACTGCCCGGGACGTTGTAAGTGGCATTATTCGGTAAGACAAAGTCAATGTTATTGTAACCATCGTAATTGGTTTGCATGTTATACATCCGGGTTTCGATATTGGTAACGTGCTTGGGCTTTAAGCCGAGTTGTAAGCGGACCAAGCGTGAGACCCGATTGATTTCCTTTGGAGAAGCAATTTGGAAGGAGGCGCCATCAATCATCGCGTTCTTTCCTTGGAAGTGGTAGGTAGCCACGTTGTTCATTGCGACCCGGTAATTGGTAAAGAGCCCCCCGATGGAGTCCATTGGCACATCGGTCTTGATACCGTTCTTTACGGCGCTCAAAATTTTATTGGCCGCTGATAGTGATCCCTTGTGTTTAAAGGTATTTACGACGCTCTTCATGACCTGTTGCTGCCGTTTTTGGCGGCCATAATCATTGTTCGGGTCATCATAACGCATCCGCGAATACTTTAAAGCTAAGGCCCCGTTTAAATGTTGCTTGCCCTTCTTGAAGTGATGGCCTTCATAGGTAAAGGCAAAGGGGTTATCAACGTCAACCCCGCCAACGGCATCCACGACTTTTTCCAAAACGCCCATGTTAATGACCGCGTAGTAATCAACCGGGACGTCTAAGAGCTCTTCGACTTGCTTAACGGTTTGCTTAGCGCCGCCGATTGAATAGGCTGCATTGATCTTAACGTAATCAGCGCCTTCGCTAGTGTCGACTCTGACCAAGGTATCCCGTGGGATACTGGTCATGGTAATCTTTTCTTTTTTGGGGTTAATTGTAATTAATTCAATGGTATCGGTATTGCCCCCCTTGTTTCCCCGGTCAAGGGCGCCGACGTCCGTTCCCAAGGCCAAGACGGAGACGGGATCCCCGTTGCGCAGCTTGGTATCTAATTTTCCATCTCCAGTGGCAAAAATCCCTTCGGCTGTAGAATGCAGTTTAGTATACTCGTAACCTCCCAAGGCCAAGAAGAGCAAAATAATTGCTAATACGACCCGCCGGACCCATTTAAACGCATCGCCGTGATGGTGGGGGCGTTGCGGGGGCCGGGGGGGCTGATTGCCATTGCCACCCTGTTGTGGGGTTTGGGCGACCCGCTGGTTAATACGGTGTTCTAATTCCCGGCGGTAAGCAGCCCGGGTTTCTCGTTCATCATTCATTTCAAGTTACCTCAGTCAAATAAAATTACTAACTCCTTAACGTTATCAAAACCGTTATCGTGCGTCAATTTGCTCGGCCGGATTTAAAAAAGATGTAAAAATTATGGTTAAGCTTGCTTGACAGGTCGGTAAAGGGGGGTATACTTAAATTCGTTAGATTCCTAATGATTAGATACCTAACTAAATTTAGGAGGGTTTTAATGAGTGATCAAGAATTAATGCAGAGCTGGTGGCAGCTCCGGATGCAAATGGGGCGGTTGATGCAAGCGCGGCATCACAAGGGGCAAGGAACCGGCCTTCGGGGGCGGGACCGGATTATCGGTCTCGTGGGTTATGCCGGAACGTCCCTGTCCCAACGGGAATTAGCTGACCGGGTTCATTTGAAGCCGGGGTCATTAACGGAAGCGTTGAACGGGCTAGAAGCGGATGGCTATGTGCAACGGACCCGCGATCCGTTTGACCGCCGAATTTTACGGGTGCAGTTAACGGCCAAAGGTCAAGCTCGCGCTAAGGAGATCAAGGCGGAGCACGATCAGTTTGTGGCGCAATTGTTTGCACAAATTACGCCAGCGGACAAGGCAGTTTTGCAGCGGATTTTGCAGCAAATGATTGAAAACATCAAAACTTATGATGCACAGATCAGGGACGCAAAGGGGGATGACCATGCTTAAAATTGCCAAGCGGAACTTGGAATGGTTACCGACGTTACTGGCGGTTGTATTTTTATTGGGGCAAGTATGTGCTGATCTTTACTTGCCAACGATTACGGCGGAACTGATTGACCGGGGCGTGGTGAAAAATGATTTAGCCTATATCAAGCATGCCGGTCTGATTATGTTGGGGGTCGCCTTACTCGGGCTGTTGGCTGCGGCGGTTAACACCTATTTCGCGTCAACCCAAGCCATGCGGGTCGGCCAAAAATTACGGGCCCAAATTTTTGCCAAGGTGTTGCAATTTTCAAACCAAGAAGTCAGCACCCTTGGCGATTCATCATTGATTACCCGTTCAACTAATGATATTGTCCAGATTCAAACGGTAATGTTTCAAACTTTGCGGATGATGTTGCAATCACCAGTGATGATGTTGGCAGCGATTGTCTTAGCTTACCACCGGGAGCCCAAGCTGACGGTCATTTTTTTAATTAGTTTACCGATTTTGGCCCTCACCGTTGGCAGTGTGATGCGACGGGCGATCCCACTGTTTCGGAGTATTCAAAAGAAGACGGACCGGATCAACTTAGTTTTTCGGGAAGGACTGACGGGGGTCCGGGTGATCCGGGCCTTTAATCAAGATCAACGCGAGCAAAGCCGGTTTCAAGCCGCAAATGAGGATTACACCCAAACGGGGATCAAGGCCTATACCTTAGTGGCGTTCCTTTTTCCGGTGATGACTTTGATCTTAAGCCTGACCAACGTGGGGATCATCTGGTACGGTGCGCATTTAATTGCCGAGCGGCAGATGCAAGTTGGTAATTTGGTTTCCTTTTTGACTTACGCGGCCCAAATCTTATTTTCCTTTATGATGTTGGCAATGGTATTTGTTTTTGTCCCCCGGGGGGCAGCGGCGGCCAAGCGGGTGAACGAAGTATTGGATTATCCGATTGTGGTGCAAGAGCCTAGTCAAGCGCAAGCAGTTGCTTTACCACGTGAAGCAGCCAGTTTAAGCTTTAACCACGTCAATTTTCGTTACCAGGGCGCAGAAAAGCTTTCTTTAACAGACGTTAACTTCATTGCGCCAGCGGGGACGACGGTGGCCATTATTGGGGGAACCGGGTCGGGAAAGTCGACCCTGGTCAATTTGATCGATCGCTTATTTGACGTTGAGAGTGGCCAAATCAAGATCGGCGACCAACCAATTAATCGGCTGCGGTTACACGATTTACACGCTTTGGTATCAATTACCCAGCAAAAAGCGGTGCTGTTTTCGGGGACAATCCGCTCCAACTTGCAATTTGGTAAACCGGACGCAACGGATGAGGAAATTTGGCAGGCCCTCAAGGTAGCCCAAGCCCAAGATTTTGTTCAAGCGGCCGGGGGCCTGGATGCCGTTGTCGAACAAGACGGGGCAAACTTCTCGGGTGGCCAACGCCAACGGTTGGCGATTGCCCGGACGATTATTAAACCGGCAGCGGTTTACATTTTTGATGACTCTTTTTCGGCGCTTGATTTTAAGACGGATGCGCAATTACGGCACGCCTTGCAGACTGCTAAGCACTTACAACCGGCGGTGAAGGTAATTGTGGCCCAGCGGGTCTCAACGGTTGCCGATGCAGATTTAATCCTGGTAATGGAAGATGGACACGTGGTTGGTCAAGGTGATCATGCCACCTTAAAGGCAACTAATCCAACCTACCAAGAAATTATTGCTTCGCAGTTACAGAAGGGGGATGAAGCAGATGCATAATCACCATCGGGGACCAGCGGAAAAAGCGGTCGCCTTTTGGCCGACTGCCAAGCGGCTCTTAACTTACCTGAAGCCTTGGCGCTGGGCGATGCTATTTGCGGTCGTGATGGCCATTGGTTCAGTGGTAACATCAATTATTGCGCCGAAGATTTTAGGGGAAGCCACCACTACGATCTATGACGGCCTGATGAAGGGCTACGCGCAGCTTAAGGCGGGCCAAGCAGTGGCGAAAATGCCGATTGACTTTGCCAAAATTGGGCGGATTGCGGGGGTAGTCTTAGCCTTGTACTTAGTATCAGGACTCTTTAGCTTTGCTCAACAGGCCATTATGACCCGGGTTTCGCAGCGCGCGGTCTACAATCTGCGCCGCGATTTAAAGGCCAAGCTGGCGCGGGTGCCCGTGAAGTATTATGATACAACCAACAATGGTGAAATTATGAGCCGGATGGTCAATGATATGGATAATATTGCTTCGGCTTTACAGCAGGGGATTATCCAATTGATCACCAGTTTATTGACGATTTTAGGGGCCTTGATTTTGATGCTGTCAATCAGTTGGCAATTAACCCTGGTTGCTTTGGTGACCGTACCACTGTCAGCGGTAGTGGTCGGTTTTGTTGCCCCGACCGCGCAAAAATTATTTGCCAAGCAGCAAGCGGCTTTGGGAACGATTAACGCCCAAGTGGAAGAAGTGTACGCTGGCCATACGATTGTGCGCGCCTTTAATCACGAAGCAGATGAAGCCCAAAAGTTTGCCCAGGCCAATCAAAAATATTACCAGGCAGCCTGGCGGGCGCAATTCTTTTCGGTATTGATTTTTCCGTTAATGAATTTTATTAAAAACATTGGCTACCTCCTGGTCGTGGTGATTGGGACGATCCGGGTTGCGCATGGGCAGTTGACCTTGGGGAATGTGCAGGCCTTTATTCAATACGTCAACCAATTTACCCAACCCTTAACTCAGTTAGCGAATTTATCCAGCACGATTCAACAAACAATCGCTTCGGCCGAACGAATTTTTCAGGTCTTGGACGAACCAGAGCTGTCACCAACGGTGCACCCGGCCACGTCACTGGTTGCAACAGCCCCAATGATTGAATTTAAAAACGTTTCATTCGCCTACCGGCCGGAGGAACCGCTGATTGAAAACTTTAATTTAGTTGCCCAACCCAATGAAATGGTCGCCATTGTTGGACCAACGGGGGCGGGGAAAACGACCATCATTAACCTGTTGGAACGTTTTTATGAGCTCGACCACGGACAAATTCTTTTGAAGGGTCAAGATATTCAGGGCATGCCCCACGAAGAATTGCGCAGTCATATGGCGATGGTCTTGCAAGAAACCTGGCTGTTTACGGGGACGATTTTTGATAATATTAAGTACGGTCGTGAGGATGCCAGTGATGAAGAAGTCTATCAAGCGGCCCGCTTGGCCCGGGCGGATAATTTTATTCGTGAGTTGCCGGAAGGGTATGCGACGATCCTGGATGAAACTGCTTCAAACATCTCCCAAGGCCAACGGCAGTTGTTAACGATTGCGCGGGCCTTTCTAGCGGATCCAGAGATCTTGATTTTAGATGAAGCCACCAGTTCGGTCGATACGCGGACCGAAGTTTTGATTCAACGGGCGATGCGCAAGTTGCAAGAGAACCGGACCAGCTTTGTCGTCGCTCACCGGCTGTCAACGATTCAAAAAGCGGAACAAATTATTGTTTTGAACCAAGGGCACATCATTGAAACGGGGAACCACCAGACTTTAATGGCGAAGCACGGCTTTTACGCGGATCTGTACAATAGCCAATTTATGGGGAAGCAATTAAGTTAGGAAGAAGATGGTAGCAGTGTGGCAAGATAAGTACCAACAAACCTTGGCCCAATTGGAAGCGTTGGTCCATGATCAAGTCGTCCCGGCGCTTTCCTACGCGCTATTTGAAGGAGACCAGGTTTGGACCAAAGAGCAAGGCTGGGCTCAATTACAGCCGACCCGCGAAGCGTTGCGGCCGGGAATGTTTTACGATTTGGCCTCGTTAACCAAGGTGTTGGCAACGACGCCGGTAATCGCCTGGTTGGTACAAGAAGGGCAATTGCACTGGGATGATCCAGTTCAAAAGTACCTCCCTGAACTCAAGGGCCAAAGCGTAACGCTCCGGGAATTGTTAACTCACACGGCGGCAATTGAAGGCTATATTCCGCACCGGGAGCGCCTAAACCAAACGGAGCTGTTGGCGGCTTTGTTACAAACGGAGCAGTTTGGCCCAAATGCCAAGCGCAATATTTGTTATACCGACTTGGGGCTGATCTTTGCCGGCTTAATTGCCGAACGAGTTACGGGGGTGCCCATTCAAACGTTGGCAACCCACGTCCTGTTTACTCCCCTTGGTTTAGCGTCCGAACTCACCTTTCGGCCGCAGCCAAATGAGACGGTGCCAACGGCCATTACGGCGCACCGGGGCTTGTTGCGGGGGGAGGTACATGATCCCAAAGCTGCGGTTTTAAAAGAGCACTGTGGCAGTGCAGGGTTGTTCGGGACGTTAACCGGGGTCCTGACCTATGTCCAGGCTTTAATAACAACGAATTTAAACGGGCTCCTCACGCCGGCCAGTGTTGCGATGATGTTTAGCGACCAAACCGCCTTACCCGGTGAACACCACCGGGCGATGGGTTGGAAGCTGTTCACCAGCCGGGGGACGCCCCGCCACCTGATTGCAAGCCATACCGGGTTTACAGGGACCTTTTTGTTGATTGACCAGCAAACCAAGCAGGGATTGATCGGGTTGACGAATCGCGTTCATCCGACTGGGCACAATCAGGCTTACCTTGCCCGCCGCGATCAGCTTTTTGCTACCTACTTAAATGAACAAGCCCGGCTAGAATAAAAAAGTGGCCGCCTTGCGCCCCCTTATCAAGAAGGGAGCCAGCAAGGCGGCCACTTTTGTGCTGAATTAAAGTTAATCCGCGTGGTGATTAAACTGTTGATAGAGTTGCGTCGCCATTAGGTCGGTTGACCACATCCAAACTGCGTGGCCTAAAATTTCGGAGACGTGCTCTTCAAGGGGTTGGTCTTTCGCGGCTGGGACAGTTCCCAAGCGGGGCATTAACTCAACATGGAAGGCATCCCAAACGGCTAAGCCAAATGGGACGCCGCGGCCGGTTTTAAGCCACGGCGCCAACTGGCCTCCGACGCTGTACAGGGCCCCAAAGCCAGCCGAAAAGCCAAAATGGACCAGATAACTAACCCATGGCAACTGGTGGCCAGCGTAAGTGTAGGTCGCGTGGGTAACTTCACTAGGCACCCCAAGTTGTTCCAAGAGCTTTTGGGGCGGATTAGTTGCATCCCGTTCGGGTGTCCGCGGGGGCATTAGATTTTCCCAGCCTAGTTTGACCAAGCCAGAAACTAAACCGGCTGCAATCCCAGCGGCCACTGCGGCCTTCAAATTAATTTTTTGTGCCATTTTGTCACCTCATTCTTCGATGAAATTGATTACAAAGAAAAATTTATCATAATTAATTTCAAAAGGCGATCAATTTGCTTGTTATCAACTTAACTAAGCTGGCGATCTTCCTGATCCAAGCGCATCACGACTAAAGTTTCACAAAGCACTAACACGCATGCCAAGGGCATAAACAGGTGCTCAGGTAAGATTAAGGCCGCGAGAACCAATAGCCATGAAAAAAGATTCCACCGCCGTTCAAGCCGCATGACTTTAGCGAGGCGCGCCTGTTCAGCCGGCTGACGAACGGTGGGGGCTTTTTGGGAGAGCCGGGAATAGAGGCGGATTTCCCAAAAAGATTCCGCAAAAAAGATCAGGACCATTAAAGTGGAAAAAAGATTCATCTTTAGGCCTCCCGTTAGAAAGTGGGGGCGATTTTCAACGCTTTTTGTTGGCTGAAGTCAGCCGTTGGATATTTTAATTCCAGGGCTTGCAGCAGCATTCGCTTCGCCAGTTCACCATTGCGAGTTAAAATCGGCCCGTGGAAGTAGGAACAGTAGGTATGCTTGTAAATGGCGCCTTCAGTTTGGTCCTCACCGTTATTGCCATGCCCTTCTTGCACAATCCCCAAGGGGCGCTCTTTAGGGCCTAAAAAAGTTCGCCCGTTGTGGTTTTCAAAGCCATGGTAAAGTTGGCC
>NHCFI02800__coassemble_712_pt1 | contig 42233 bp, 39 predicted proteins | sample NHCFI02800__metabat2_high_PE_040 | metagenome-assembled genome bin NHCFI02800
CTTAAAGGACTTTGATTGTCTATTATCATACGTGATCGCCAGAAAATGTCAAGAGTTGGGGCTTAATTTTTTGCTCCCTCATCAAGGGCCTGCCGCAAAGTCTGAGCAAACTCCCCTAGCACAGTCGGCGCGGCGGAGCCATGTTGGGCAACTAACTGCACCATTGCACTACCGACAATGACACCATCAGCTTGTGCGGCTAAGGCCTTGGCTTGCGCCGGCGTATGGATCCCAAAACCAATTGCTAAAGGTAACGTGGTCACCTGACGCAACTGTTCAAGCATGGTCGTTAATTCTCCTGCAAAAGTTTCCCGTTGCCCAGTCACCCCCAAAGCTGACACAACGTAGATAAACCCCGTTGCCTGCTGGGCAATTTGTTGCAGTCGCTTAGGGCCAGTCGTAGGGGCAACCAAGGGGATTAACGCCAGCTCATGGGCCGCAGCCAACGGGGCCAGTTCCCCCTGCTCTTCCAACGGCAGGTCTGGAATAATTACCCCCTGAATGCCATTTTGTTGGCATGCCGCACAAAACCGTTCATAGCCATACTGAAACGGTAGGTTCAAGTAGGTTAAAAATACCAGGGAAACCCTCGTTTGCTGACGGATGGCCTTGACAATTGCAAAAAAGTCCGTCATTGCAATCGCCGGGTGGGCTGCCAACGCCCGTTGATCTGCCGCTTGAATTACCGGCCCATCCGCGACCGGATCAGAAAACGGTAAGCCTAATTCGACAATATCCGCTCCATTTTCAGCCAACGCAACTACATTTTTCACCGTCGTTTCTGGATCTGGATCATTGACCACCACAAAAGGAATCAAAGCGGCATGCTCCCGAAAAGCTTGCTGAAGTTGATTAGTCATTAACATGCACCCCCCGGTACTTGGCAATTGCAGCAACATCCTTGTCGCCCCGTCCTGACAGCGTGCAGACAATTATTTGGTCTGCTCGCAGCTTTGGCGCCAGTTTTTGGACGTAAGCCACCGCATGGCAACTTTCAATTGCCGCAATAATTCCTTCCGTTTTGGCCAGGTATTCAAACGCGGCCACCGCTTCATCATCGGTAATTCCAACGTACTTGGCCCGGCCCCGCTTGGCCAGTGCCGCGTGTTCAGGTCCCACGCCGGGATAGTCTAACCCCGCGGAAATGGAGTAGACAGGGTTGATCTGCCCGGTCGCATTTTGTAAAAAGATTGACTTCATCCCATGAAAAATTCCAGTCCGACCGCGTTCGATGGTGGCCGCGGTTAAGGGCGTTTCAACCCCCTTACCAGCGGCTTCAACCCCAATCAACGCTACCGTTGGGTCATCGATAAAATTGGCAAAACTGCCAATCGCATTGGAACCCCCGCCCACGCAAGCGACCACTACATCAGGGGTTTGACCAGCTTGCTGGGCCAATTGCGCTTTGGTTTCTTGGCTGATAATACTTTGAAAATCACGCACCATTAAGGGATAAGGGTGCGGCCCCGTCGCTGATCCCATCACATAAAAGGTATCGGCTACCCGGCGGGTCCACTCTTGCAAGGCCGCGTTAATGGCATCCTTGAGGACCATCGAACCGGAAGTCACTGGATGGACCGTCGCCCCTAACAATTCCATTCGATAAACATTTAGGGCTTGGCGCTCAGTATCTGCTTTGCCCATAAAGATTTCACATTCCATCCCTAGCAAGGCCGCAACGGTGGCCGTGGCCACCCCGTGCTGACCAGCCCCGGTCTCGGCGATCAGCCGCGTCTTGCCCATTTTTTGGGCTAGTAAGGCTTGCCCCAACACATTATTGATCTTGTGGGCTCCCGTATGGTTTAAATCCTCACGCTTAAAGTAGATCTGCGCGCCCCCTAAATCGGCACTCATCCGCTGGGCGTGATAAAGCAAGGAGGGCCGGTTGGCGTAGTTGGCAAATAAATCCGCTAGCTCGGCTTGAAAGGTCGGATCATTTTTATAGTGGGCATAAGCTTCAGTCATCTGATGCAATTGCTCCATCAAGGTTTCCGGAATATACTGACCGCCAAACTCGGCATAGCGGCCCGTGGTGTTTTCATTTAAATTTAAACGCATGTTTCATCATCCTTCTCAATTTACGCTGGTTACATTAATTGGTGGGCCAATTGCACCACTGCTTTAATCTTGGCTGGGTCCTTGTGGCCTGCCGTTTCAACGCCGCTGGAGAGGTCAACTGCCCAGGGATGGACGGTTTGAATGGCTGCGGTTAGGTTAGCCAGCGTCAACCCGCCAGCCAAAAAGCACCGCTGGCGCGGCGGATAAGCATATTGTGCCCACCGAAAGGCCGTCCCATGTCCGGCACTGCTGTCCACCATTTGCCACCGCGCTGCAGTTGGCAAATATCGCTGCGCGGGTTGGACGACTTGAATGACGGGCATCCCCGCAGCTTGGAGTTGCTGGACTTCTTCTTCTTGTTCTTGACCGTGCAGCTGGGCAATCTGAATCACACCAGCCGTAAACAAGGATAAAATCTTCGGGACCGGCGCATTGACAAAGACACCGATCAACGGCTGGTGCGGACTTAGGGCGGCCCGAATTTGCTGGGCTTGGGCCACGGTGACCTGCCGCCGGCTCGGGGCCAAAATTACCCCTGCCCAATCAGCACCCGCGGCCTGGACCGCTTGAGCATCAGCAACCGTTTGCAAACCGCAAATTTTAATCTTGGTCATCTTCTGCCCCCTTCCGCAGCGTTTGCAGCGTTTTGACCGGGTCGGCGGCCCGCATCAAGGTTTCCCCAATCAAGGCCCCGTTAAAGCCCGCGCGAGCTAAGCGCTGCATATCTTGAAGTGTGGCAATCCCGCTTTCGGCCACAGTTAGGGTCGTGGCGGGCAAAAGGCGTTGCAAATGCAAACTGGTTTGGAGGTCAACCTGAAAGGTTTTTAAATCCCGGTTGTTGATGCCAACCAAAGGGGCCTGGACCGCGATGGCCCGTTGCACTTCCGCTTGATCATGAACCTCCAGCAAAACCGCCAACCCCAATCGGTGGGCCACGGCCATGAAGTGAAGTAGCTGCTGATCGGACAGGATCGCTGCAATCAATAACACCAACTTGGCCCCTGCCAAGCGCGCTTGGTAAAGCATGTACTCGTCAATTACAAAGTCTTTGCGCAAGACCGGTAACGACGTCGTTTGCGCCACCGTTTGCAAAATCGCCAGGTTACCTTGAAAATACGTCGGCTCGGTCAAAACCGAGATCGCCGTCGCCCCACCGGCTTGGTAAGCCTGAGCCAAGGCTTGATAAGGAAAAGCGGTTACCAGTTGGCCTTTGGACGGTGAAGCCTTTTTTAATTCCGCAATCACGTGCACGCCCGGGCGGGCAAAGGCTTGGTAGACCTCTTGGGGATCTTGGGGCGGCAATTGCCGAACCGCCGTTTGCAGTGTCACCAACGGCTGCCGAGCCTTGGCTTGGGCTAACCGGCGTTGGGTCGCTGCTACCAGTTGATCTAAAATCATGCCGCACCTCCTTGGCGGCTCGCCGCCACCAAAGCGGCTAACTTGGCCGCCGCTTGTCCCGAATCAATGGCTTGAGCAGCTCGTTTTACGGCCTGCTCAAGCGTCAAAGCTGGCTCAGCGACCATCAGGGACAAGCCGGCATTCAGCAAGACGACATCGCGCTTGGGACCTGGTTGGCCCGCTAAAATAGCCCGCGTAATGGCGGCATTTTCCGCTGGCGTTCCACCCGTTAACGCGCTTGCGGCCACTCGTTGCAAACCGGCCTGTTCCGGCGTAATTTCCAAGCGGGTTTGGTGCCCTTGCCGCAGCATTAAGACCTGGGTTGGGCCCGTTAAGGTCGCTTCATCCAAGCCATCACTGCCATGAACCACCATCGCATCCGTCACCCCCAATTGCGTTAGTGCGGTGGCGAGTGGGGACATCATTGCTTGATCAGCCACCCCCAGCAACTGCCGCTTGGCATGGGCGGGATTTGTCAGGGGACCCAAATAATTAAAAATCGTTTTGATGCCCAACTCCCGCCGCACCGGGGCCACGTAACGCATCGCGCGGTGATACTCCTGCGCGAATAAAAAGGCCAGCCCGACTTCAGCTAAAATTGCTTGCCCCCGCTGGGGCCCCACAGCCAGCTGAACTCCAAGGGCCTCAAGCACATCCGCGGCCCCGCTTTTGGAAGAGGCCGCCCGATTGCCGTGTTTGGCAACTGGGACCCCCGCCGCCGCGACAACTAACGCGGCCGTTGTCGAAATATTAAAGGTATTGGCCAAGTCGCCCCCGGTCCCCACAATTTCTAAAACCGGCTGGGTCGTAGTAAAGGGCTGAGCATGGGCCCGCATGGCGGTCGCTGCGCCGGCCAGTTCCGCGGCAGTCAGCCGTTGGCTGGGCAGAGCCGTTAAAAAACTGGCTAATTGAACGTCACTAACCTGACCGCTCATGATGGCATCCATCACCGCCGCGGTTTCTTCAAATGAAAGCGCTTGGTCGTTCATCAATTTTGTAATCGCAGTTTTAATTTCCATTGTTTGCTCCCCCTTCGGTTAATGCCAAAAAATTACGAATAATTTGCGTACCAACGCTCCTTTGCGTCATGATCGATTCCGGATGAAACTGCACCCCATACAGCTGAGCCGCATCATCAGCAACCGCTTGAATCGTTCCATCCTCAGCCTGGGCAGTAACTTGCAAGGCGGCCGGACAGGTCGCCGGGTCAATCACCAAAGAGTGATAACGGGCAACCGTAAAGCTGCGGGGACACTTTTTAAACATCGGATTCGCCCCACGCTGATAAACTTGACTGGTCCGCCCATGCATCAGTTGCGGAGCATGAACCGTCCGGGCCCCATACAGTTCGCCAATCGCCTGGTGACCTAAGCACACCCCTAGAATTGGAACCCGCCCCGCCAAGCGAGCCAAAAGCGCCGGCATTTGACCGGCCGCCGCCGGGGTCCCGGGGCCAGGCGACAAAACAATGCCACTGGGCGGCGCGGCCTGCAGGCGGGCTAAATCACACTGATCATTTTTCACCACCCGGATGGTTTGCCGTGTCAGCGTGCCGAGTTGCTGATACAAGTTGTAAGTAAAACTATCGTAATTATCAATCAGATACAGCATCGCTCATCCCTCCTTGGGCGGTAATTTGAATTGCTTCCAGGATCGCCCGGGCTTTGTTATGAAATTCTTGGTACTCAAATTGCGCTTGACTATCAGCAACAATCCCGGCCCCGGCCTGGACAACCAACTGCTGAGCTTGCCGGTACGCCAGCCGAATGACAATCGCCAAGTCCAAGTCCCCGGTAAAGCTCAGGTAGCCTAAGCAGCCGCCATACATCCCCCGTTGCACTCCTTCCAGCTGACTGATCAAGTGCATTGCGGCGCGCTTAGGCGCCCCGGCCAACGTCCCGGCCGGTAAGAGGGCCTGGACAATTGCCAGCGGTGAAGCATCCGGGCGAACCTGACTTTCAATGCGGGAACCAAGGTGCATAACCTTGTTAAAGCGCAAAAGTTGCCGTTGTGCAGTAACGTGTACCGTCCCAAATTGGCTGACTTGCCCCAAGTCATTGCGCCCTAAGTCAATCAACATATTGTGCTCCGCATTTTCTTTGGAACTGGCGCGTAATTGCGCCGCCAACCGCTGATCTTCTGCGACCGTTTTCCCCCGGCGGCGGGTCCCAGCTAGCGGAAAGGTCGTCAACCGCCCGGCTGTTAAGGCCACTAACGTTTCGGGCGAAGCACCGACGGCTTCAAACTGATCGTGTTGAAAATAAAAACGGTACGGGGTCACATTTTCTTTAAACAGGGTTGGAGCTACGGCCATCAGGGAGCCCGTCATTTGCGCTAATTGGGGATTAGACAAAATCAACTGAAAGACGTCACCAGCCAGGATATGCCGTTGAACCATCCGTACCTTCTGCGCAAAAGCTGCCCGCGAATCGCGCAAATGAAAGGCCTGCGTCAACTGAAACGGCGGGGCTTGGAACGGTGGACAAGCCAACAGCTGGGCCTTGCGTTTCGCCAACGTCGCCTGGGTTGCTGCATACTGGTCCTTTAGCGTTTGGCTTGGGACGACTTTAATTAAGGTCACCAGTTGGGTGGCTGGTTGGTAGGCAATCACCTCGGTCGCCAACAGCAAATCAAAGGTTGGCAATTGCAAGGGGGTAGCCACCGGTTTTTCCGGGGCCAGTACTTGCCGCGCGTAATCATAACTAAAGTAGCCACAAAGTCCCCCGGTAAAAGGTGGTAAATCAGGCAAGCGGGGCATCTGATATTGCTTTAAGACCGCTTCTAAGACTTGCTCGGGCGCTTGCTGGCTAACCGTTTTCCCCGCCGCCGTTTGAATCAGACACTGGTCACCTACCAAGGTATAGCTGACCGGGGGATTAACCACCAAATACGTAGTTTCTTGTTCATGCTCACGCCGTTGCAACAAAAAAGTTGGCGTGCCGGTCTGCTTGAAGTGCTGCAGGACTGCCAAACTGTCAAAATTTGGACACCGAAACTGTTGGACGACTGGAACGGCCGCGTACTTACGGCTAAGCATCAATAATTGGGTTAAGTTCATTTTCTCTGCCTCCTATCAAACTTTGAGTGTGCCAGCGAAAATGAACTGCCATCGTTTCGTAAAGCGCAAATGTTTCCCACCTTTCTTTGGTTCCTCATCAAGCGGCTCTGTGCCTAGCCCTTGGTCCCCGATGGTACAAAAAAAGGCTAGGAAGCATATGCCCCTAGCCCGTTTGTTTGGACGATGGTTGGCATAGACCCGATTGATTATGCTCAAATCAAAAACTGAGTCTATCCCAAATTTGAAATAGCCTCACTCAGTCTTGCCAACTTTGCCACAGCGTCATTTTCATTTTGCCATCGTCCTTTCTGTTTTGTTTTTAATGATACTATCACCATTTTTTAATTTAGTCAAACTTTTTTTAATATGTATCAGGAAACTGACTTACCTTTGCTGTTGAACACAGAACTCCTCCCCGAAACTACTAAAAAGAACTGACCAGCAAACGCGCTGACCAGTTCTTGCTTTTCAATCGCTCAGTTTACTCAATTTCCAACCGGGCCCCCATCATCTCACTCAAGCGAGTGGCCCGGTTTAAATGCAAGGCTGCATACGGAAACAGCGCTTCCAATCGGGTGGCTTGTCGGCGTTGGCCTTGCATGGCGGCCGTTAACAGGCGACCACTAAATTTTTGCAGGGCTAACCGGACCCACACGGCCGCTAAATCCAAACCAGTGACCTGGCTCAAAAAGACCAGCATCCAAGGCGCTGGTTGGTGAATCGGCTGGATCGCCAATTGGCCATCAATCAATTGGCCTTCCACTTGATAAAGGCCCGGGGCAAGCTCGGGACTGACCGCCGCTTCGCCCGCTTGAGTCAACGTCTGGCCTAAGCCGGCCGGCAAATCCGGGGCAAACTCGGTTTTTATCCCGGCTGGGGTCAATAGCAACCGGGTAATCCCCAGCGGATAAGTGTAGTGACCATCAAAAAAGACGTTGTATTGGTAACGCACTTCGTGGGCCACCGGGGCAGTCAAGCTCGCAGGCGGCAACGCCAAGGCCCGGGTCGTCCCCGCCTTGACCAAGGGAAGTTCTGCAGTAAACGGACAGGCCAAACTAACCAAGTAATCCGGCCGTTCTAGGGCCATAATTGCTGCTACCCGTTCATAGTCGCGGGGTTCCAGGTAGCATTTCGTCGCCACCGCACGGTTGAGTAAAGCGCTGTTCGGATTGTCCTCAACCACCACGACCGCATAGCCCTGGCGCTTAAATTCCGCAGCCACCCGCGTCAACAGGTAGTCATTGGCCACCCCATTGCCTAAGGTCCGGGGGCCCGCCCCTAACAGCAGCACCCGGGGCTTAGCGACCGGTTGGCTTTCGTTTTCCATTTCAAAGGTGGCATAATACGTCCCCGAATGTTGCGCCAACTCACCGGCCGACGGATCAACTTCCTTAAAGGTGCGGTGAATTTGCCACTCCTGGCGCAAAGCACGCAGCTCGGTCACTGAGCATTGCCACAGTTGGCCGATTAAGCGGTCTGAAAAACCCCAATACTTAGCTGCCGTCAAGGCCGCCCGATCCTTGGGCGCTTGCAAAAGCCGGTTTTCTAATTCAATTAAACGTTTAAATTGGTCCAAGTAGTACTGGTCCAGCTTGGTCAATTCACTCAATTCGCTGGTTAAATAGCCACGGCGAATCGCTTCAAACACGGGTAGGAGACGGTTGGGCCGCGGATGGATCAAAAGCTGATCCAATTCTTCATCCCCCAGGTCGGCCAAAGCGTAAAAATCCGGGTGCAATTCACCCAGGGCTTTCAGGAGGGCCTCAAGTAAACTGCGACCCAAGCCAAGCACGCTCCCGACTGATTGCTTTTCCGTTGTTAATTCTTTATTTTGGACCCCCAGTTGATCGTTGGCAAAGACTGGCAAGCGAATCGCCGTCCGATCCAAGACCGGTTCCATCGCCGCAGTATGCTTGGCCAAGCCATGGTCCAAGCGAATGTCACGTAATAATTTGCCGGCCACCAAATGCCCATAAACCCGGGCAACCGGATAACCCGTCGCTTGCTCCACAAAGGTCGCCAACCGGTCAAAATACGGGCTGTTTTTAATCACGTAAAACTGCCCCGTAAGTTGATTGAGGGCAAATTGAACATGATTAATCCCCACCACTCGCAGCTTCCGGGTAATTTTAAAGGCCACATCCCGCATATCTTGAATTTGGCGATCCAGTAACGTTTGCGTGGGCAAGACCGCCACTGAATCCCCCGCGTGAATCCCAATCGGATCTAGATCTTCGACCATTGCCAATTGCATCATCATCCCCGATTGGTCGCGCGCCACCACCACCTCGATTTCCTTCAAACCCGCTAAGCTTTGTTGAACCATCGCTTGGTGGCTAGGTGAGTGTTGGATCGCAGTACTGACCGCTAATTGGAGCTCATGATAATCGTGGACAATCCGTCGCAAACTCCCGGCTTGCGGAACAACCGACCGCACCACGACCGGAAAGCCAATCTCATCAACCAAATCACGGGCATCAGCATAAGTTGTGACCGGGGCAATTTTTTTCGTGGTCGCCCCAATCTGTTTGAGCGTCTGATTTAAGACCGACGGATTGTTCACCTGCCGAATCGTGGCGACCGGCATTCCCATAATTTTAACGCCATACTTGTTTAAAATCCCACTGGTAGCTAAGCGTTCCGTTACTTGTAAAGCGGCCCGGCCGCCCAAAGTTGGCAACAAAGCCGCTGGCTGAAGCTGTTCAATTGCCCGGGTTAAATTCGCCACCGTTGGCGCAGCTACACTATAATGGTCAATTACCGCCGGCAATTCTGGCGCGACATTGAAGGGATTATTGTCAATCAAGTGGGTCTGATAACCACTTTTTTTTAGGGCCTGGGCCACCTTGACCAAAGCGGCATTTAGCTCCCCTTCGTGCTGAAGGTTATCGGCCCCCGCCCCAATAATTAAAACTACTGGTTCCGCCGTCACAGGTGTTCCTCCTTCATCATTTCCATAAATTCATCAAACAAGGCATTCGTTTCATCCGGGCCCGGCGCCCCGTCCGGGAAGAATTGCACGGAAAAGGCCGGATATTGCCGGTGGCGCAAGCCTTGGACTGAATTATCCAGTAAGTCAACATACGTGACGTACAGGGCCTGCCGATCAACACTATCGCGTTCAACTAAAAAGCCTTCCGCTTGACTAGCGTAGACAATTTGATCCGTAATAATTTCTTTAATCGGGTGATTTTGGCCGTGGTGTTCAACCGGCAGGCGGCGAATTTTTGCACCGTTGGCTAACGCAAATAATTCATGGCCCAAGCCAATGCCAAAGAGGGGCACCCGCTTTTGTACCGTCTGAATCATCGTCAAGACACTGCTACGGACGTTTTGGGGATTTCCCGGCCCACTTGACAGGACCACCCCATCTGGGTCCAAGCGCAAAATTTCTTCCGCGCTGGCAGAAAAAGGCAACACCGTCACGTTACACTTCCGGCGGGACAGCTCCCGTAAAATCCCGTTTTTCAGGCCAAAGTCGATGACCACCACGGTCTGACCGACATCAGGATTCGGGAAGGGCTTGGGGGTTGCCACCTGGGCAACTTGTTGGTTAGTCAAAACGGTGGCGTGCAGTTGGTCAAAGGCATGGTCATCCGCTACGGGCACAATACTGCCCCGCAAGGGCCGCCCGGCCGCATTCAAGCGGTGAATCAAAGCCCGCGTATCAATATTAGTAACGCCCGGAATATTCATTTGCATAAGGTACTGATCTAAACTGACCTGCCGGGGGCCCTGGCGGTTAAACGCCGCTAAATCACGCACGACCACCCCCTTAATCGGGGGCGTAATCGTTTCATAGATATTCCGATGCAGGGGTAAATTCCCGACATTTGGTTGGGCAAAGACCACAATTTGGTTAAAATAAACGGGATTGGTAATAATTTCTTGGTATCCCGCCATCGCAGTATTAAAGACGACCTCACCAAAAGTTACCGCCGGGGCCCCGAAGCCCTCGCCGCTAAAGACCGTGCCATCCTCTAAGATTAAATAGCGTTCTGCCACAATTCTCACCCCAACTCTGCATATTCAAGTTTTATTCTAACACAATGCTAATCTTGCTTGGGGGCCGTTTTTCGCAACTTCTCAATCATGGCCTGAAAGGCGGCTGGCAAGGGCGCTGTAACCGTAACACGCCGTCCTTGCTTCGGGTGCTGAAAGCCTAACAAGCGGGCATGAAGGTATTGCCCTGCCCCCGGTAACGTTTTGCGGGGGCCGTAAAGTGGATCCCCGGCCAAGGGATGATTAATGTATTTCATATGAACCCGAATTTGGTGGGTCCGGCCCGTTTCCAATCGACACGCTACCAAGGTATAGGCCGCAAACCGTTCCAACACCCGAAAATGGGTAACGGCCGCGCGGCCATCAGCCACCACCGCCTGTTTTTTCCGGTCCTTGGGTGAGCGGGCCAAGGGGGCATTAATTGTTCCCTGCTGTTCTTGGATTACCCCGTGGACTAAGGCCACGTATTCCCGCGCCGTTGTCTTGGCCTTGAGTTGGGCCGCCAAAGACTGGTGCGCAACGTCATTTTTGGCGACCATCAACAGCCCCGAAGTATCCTTATCAATCCGGTGGACAATCCCCGGCCGAAATTCGCCATTAATTGTCGACAATGGACTATGGTATAACAAGCCATTCACCAGGGTATGATTGGGATGGCCGGCGGCTGGGTGGACGACCATCCCCTGGGGTTTATTGACCACCAAGACGTCTTCATCTTCGTAAACGATCTCCAGGGGCATTTTTTCCGGCGCCAGGTCAATCGTCTGCGGCGCCGGTTCATCCACCTGGATCACGTCGCCAACTTTAACCTTAAATTTCGCCTTGACCGCTTGCCCATTCACTAAAACCTGGCCGTCATCAATCCATTTTTGTAATTGGGAACGCGAAACCGTTGGCAACAACTGGGCCAATTGTTTGTCCAAGCGGCCACTCTGACCTGGAGCTACCGTAATTGTCGTTTGTAAGGTCATTTATTCTTCATCCTTCTCTGTTAATACCAAATAAATCATTAACCCGACGCCAAGGGTCAGGCAGATATCAGCCACGTTGAAAACGGGAAAATTGATAAATTGCAGCTCAAACATATCAACAACATAGCCGTGTGCCAGCCGGTCAATCAAGTTCCCCACGGCGCCCGCCAAAATCAAGGTGAGACTCAAGCGTAACCACCCCTGTTGCCAATAACGCCACAGCAAATACCCCAAGAGCACCACGGCCACTAGGGTCAAACCAATAAAGAAAACCTGTTGACCGGCTAAAATTGACCAGGCCGCGCCGTCATTATGCAGGTTGGTCAAGGCCACCACCCCCGGGATGATCGTTTTGACCCGGCCTAAGGGCAGCCAAGTCTGCGTAGCCCATTTGACCAGTTGATCACTCCCAACTAAGCCGATCAATAAAAGCAATTGTCTCAGCCACGCCATGATCATGCCTCCTGAGCGGCCCGCAAAAAGGCTTTTAGGGAAGCAAGGGAGCGGCGCGAAAAGGAGAATGTCATTACTTCACCGTGAACCGTAATCGTCATCGTATGGTTAGTAAACACCGGTTGCCGGATATCCTTAATGGGAATCGTCATAAATTGCCCCTGCAAGACCCGCGAAAAGACCAGTTTGGTCGGGGTAACCACCAACGTCCGCCGAAAAATCGACAGGCCCGCAATGATCAAGAAGACGCCAATAAAGGTTGCCGTCACCCACTGAAAATAGGTATATTCAAAGGCAATAATAATGCCGACCACCAGAATCAGCAAGACCCAGCACCAATTAATAATGGCGGTCGTCATATCCGGTTGATAAAAATATTGTTTTCGTTCTTCTTCCATGTTAGACTCCTGTAAATTATTCTTTTATTAGTGGTGATGAAACATGATTAAACTTTATACCGATGCGGCAACCAAGGGCAATCCAGGGCCAACCGGACTGGGGGCCCTAGTCGTTGCGCACCAGCAGCAATTCCAATTGCACCAAAGCGCCGGGGTATTGTCAAACCACGCCGGTGAATTTGCGGCAGCCCAATTTGGCTTTGCTTATTTATTGGACCACTTTGCGCCCACGGAAGCCGTCTATTTCTATACTGACAGTCGCTTATTGGCCGACGCCTTACAAAAAAACTACGCCAAACATTTTGCCCCGGAACTGGCCGCCTTACAAAGGCAAATGGCGCAATTCAACCTGGTGATTTCCCAATGGATTCCAGAAAAGCAAAATCACGGCGCCCATCATCTCGCAACCCAAGCCCTCCATGAAGCCCTAGCCGTTCACTAATCATGTCAAGAAAAGTATACCAAAAAGGCGGAAGCGACTAAAGCGATCTTTAGTCCTTCCGCCTTTTTCTTACCAAATTTTAGGGTTCCTTAGTCCACAACCTTAAAACGGTCGTCATCGGCCATAAATTCCTTGTCGCCAGCTGGGGCTTCAATCGAGCCAAATGGCATTTCTGCCCGCAGCTTCCAGGAAGCCGGAACGTCAAATTCAGCCGCAATTGCTTCATCAATCAGCGGGTTGTAGTGTTGGAGACTTGCCCCCAGCCCGTTTTCCGCTAAGGCCGTCCAAACTGCAAAGTTCGTATTCCCCATTGCTTGTTCTGACCAGTCGTAGAAGTTGTCAGCGTAAGCTGGGAATTGCTTTTCCAAATTGTGAACCACGTCCATGTCAGTAAAGTAAAGGACCGTCCCGTATGCGGCCTTAAAACTGTCAATCTTAGCGGAAGTTTGGGCAAAGGCATCGTCATCTTTAACGACCTTTCGCAAACTTTCGCGAACGATTTCCCAAACCTTGTCGTGCGCTTGCCCAAAGGCAATCACGGCCCGGGTGGATTGGGAGTTGAAGGCCGTTGGGGCCAACTTAACAGCTTCCTTGATCAAGTCAGCCAATTCCGCGTTTGAGAAATCAACCTGCTTGCCCAAAGCATAAATCGTGCGGCGTTGCTTGGCTAAGTTTAAAAATTCCTGCTTCATAAGTAATTTGCTCCTTTTTGCTAGTCATTTGTTTTGATGGTTTTATTATAGCTTACTAATAGTTAGTGTTCAAGTAGAAAAGTAACTTTTTTTATTACAACTTTTGCAAAGCAAGTAAAAAGTGGTGCCCGCTAAGCGATTGCTTAACTGACACCACTTCCGTACGGCCACCGCAAATCCCCTCGCGGCAGCTGGTTTTTTATTTTGTTAATACCATTAAAAGTCACCAAACAGGTCCAATTGATTGGAATCTGGCAGATCGTCTAAGACGTGGTTAGTCGTCATGAACTCAATTAAGGTCTTAGAAACCTTCCCCCGCTCTGCCAAGTCTTCCTTGGACAAGAAGGGCCGTTCTTCGCGCGCCGCAACAATCTGCTTGGCCACGTTCAGCCCCAACCCCGGGATCGCCCGGAACGGGGCAATCAGGGTGTTGCCGTCAATCAACCAGTCGCTGGCGTCGGAACGTTCCAAGTCGACCATTTTGAATTCAAAGCCGCGTTCCAGCATTTCGTTGGCCAATTCGAGGATCGTCATCAGGTTCTTTTCCTTGGCCGAGGCCTCGTTGCCCTTGTCGTTGATTTCCTTAATCGCGGCTTTGACGGCGTTTTTGCCGTGGGCCATGGCAACGACATCGAAATCGTCGGCCCGGACCGAGAAGAAGGCCGCGTAGTAGGTCAGCGGGAAATAAACCTTAAAGTAAGCAATCCGCAACGCCATTAAGACATAGGCCGCGGCGTGGGCCCGCGGGAACATGTACTTAATCTTTAAACATGAATCCAAGTACCATTGGGGCACGCCGACTTCTAACATCTTGGATTGCCACTCATCAGGAATCCCCCGCCCTTTACGCACGTGTTCCATCACTTGGAACGAGGTTTCCGAATCTAACCCGTAGTGAATCAAGTCGGTCATGATGTTGTCCCGGCACCCAATCACGTTGGCAATTGTCGCCGTGCCTTGCTTAATCAGCTCTTGGGCGTTATCCAACCACACCCCGGTCCCGTGGGAAAGCCCCGAAATTTGCAACAATTGGGAATAATTCTTCGGGTGGGTATCTTCTAACATTCCCCGTACAAAGCGGGTCCCGAATTCAGGCAGGCCCAGGGTCCCGGTCTTCGAATTGATCTGTTCTTCGGTTACCCCAAGGGCTTCGGGACTGGAGAACAGACTCATCACCCCTTCATCATCCATTGGTATCGTCGTTGGGTCAATCCCCGACAAATCTTGTAACGCCCGAATCATCGTTGGGTCATCATGCCCCAAAATGTCCATTTTCAAAAGGTTATCGTGAATGGAGTGGAAATCAAAGTGGGTCGTTTCCCACGCCGCCGTTTGGTCATCAGCCGGGTATTGAACCGGGGTAAAGTCATAAATTTCCTTGTCATCAGGGACGATAATAATCCCGGCTGGGTGTTGCCCCGTTGTCCGTTTGACCCCGGTTGCGCCTTTGGCCAACCGGTCCTCTTCCGCCCCGCGGAACTGCTGATCAGTATCGCGTTCATAAGCTTTAACGTACCCATAGGCCGTTTTATCAGCGACCGTCCCGATCGTCCCGGCCCGGAAAACGTTTTTCTCCCCAAACAAGACCTTCATGTAGTTGTGGGCGATTGGTTGGTAGTCCCCAGAGAAATTCAAGTCAATATCCGGGACCTTGTTACCCTTAAACCCTAAGAACGTTTGGAAGGGAATATCGTGACCATCCTTGACCATCAACGTGCCGCACTCGGGACACGGCTTATCTGGCAAGTCAAAGCCTGAACTGTATTCCCCCTTCGTGTAGAAGTGGCTGTACTGGCAGTTAGGGCAACGATAGTGCGGCGGCAACGGATTAACTTCCGTAATCCCCGACAATGTAGCCACCACACTGGAGCCCACCGAGCCCCGGGACCCCACTAAATAGCCATCCTTATTAGATTTAGCCACTAACCGTTGCGCGATCAAGTAGTGCACGGCAAACCCGTTCGAAACAATACTGTTCAATTCCAAGTTTACCCGGTCCTTGACCAGTTCCGGCAGGGGATCACCGTACCAAGCTTTGGCTGTGGCCCAGGTCCGATCTTGAATTTCTTGGTCCGCCCCCGCCATGTGCGGCGCATACAGCTTATCTTGGACCGGATGCAAGTCGCCAATTTGATCAGCAATCAAGTGGGTATTGGTAACCACGATTTGCTTGGCCACTTCCGGCCCCAAGAAGGCAAATTCCGCCAACATTTCGTCCGTCGTCCGGAAGTGCACGTCCGGCCGCTCAGTCTTATTTAAGAAGTTCGCGCCCCCCTGGGAGTTAATCAAAATCTTGCGGTAAATCTTATCCTCCGGATTTAAGTAGTGCACATCCCCGGTTGCCACCACGGGCTTGTTTACTTTTTCCCCCAACTTAACCATATTTTTAATGATTGATTCCAAATGGGCTTGGTCTTGGATCACCCCTTGCTCTAGCAAAGGCGCATAATTTGGCTTGGGTTGAACCTCAATAAAATCGTAAAAATCAACCAACCGCTTAGCTTCAGCGTAACCCTTTTGCATCATCGCGGTAAAGACTTCACCACTGGCACAGGCCGTTCCCAGCAGTAACCCTTCCCGGTAATGCGCCAAAACGCTCCGCGGAATCCGCGGGACCCGCGCAAAGTACTTAACGTTACTCAACGAAACCAACTTATACAGGTTCTTCATTCCCGCTTGGGTTTGGGCCAAAATCGTCACGTGGAAGGGCCGGGCATGCCGGTAAGCCCCATTGTCGGTCATATGTTGATTTAAATCATCAACGTATTTGATGGCATAGCGTTCCTCAGCTTCTTTTAAGAATAAGTGCAGTAACTTCCCCGTTGCTTCCGAGTCAAAGTTGGCCAGGTGGTGGTGTTCCAAGGCAATTTTAAACTTTTTGCTCAGGGTATTTAACCGGTAACCGCGCAAATTAGGGTACAAGAAGCGCGCCAAGGGCAAAGTATCAATGACCGGTGCTTCAATCGGGGCCTTGCCATGACGTTCGTAACCTGCGTTCATAAAGCCCAAGTCAAAGGAAACATTGTGACCGGCAATAATTGCATCGGCACAAAAATCACGGAACAATTGGAAGACTTCTTCTTCCGACTTGGACCCGCGGACCATATCGTCCGTGATACTGGTTAATTCCGTGGTTTGTTGGGACAACGGGAAGCCCGGATCGATGAATTCGTCAAACCGGTCCAGCACTTCGCCATCTTTCATTTTTACCGCGGACAGCTGAATGACCTTGTCATAAACGGCTGACAGACCCGTGGTTTCTACGTCGAAAATCACGTAAGTTTGTCCTTGCAGGGGCTGGTGATTTTCGTTGTACACCAGTGGCACCCCATCGTCGACTACGTTGGCTTCGACCCCGTACAGCATTTTAATTTTGCCCGCGGCTTTAAAGGCTTCGGGAAAGGCCTGGACATCGGCATGATCCGTAATGGCCAGTGCCGGCATTCCCCACTTAACGGCTTGCTTGGCGTAGTCCGTAATGGAATTAGTAGCATCCATCTGGCTCATTGTCGAGTGAACGTGGAGTTCAATTCGTTTTTCATCCGCGGGCGCTTGATCCTGGCGGGCGGGGTGCGAAATTTGATTGATGTCATACGCATTCAGCGTCAGATCTTTCATGTAATTGTCCTCTTGGACTGACCCCCGGACCCGGATCCAATCGCCTTCATTTAAGCCTTCAAATTGCGCTTCTTCCTCTTGGTTGCGGGAGAATTTTTTAACCACAATCGACGAAGTGTAATCCGTGACTTCCAGCACCATCAGCTGGCGGCCGGAACGCAAGTCACGAATTTCCTTTGAAAAGACATACCCTTCCACGACCACACTGCGCTCTTCTTCCACAATCTCTTGCATCGCGATCACTTCAGCTTGCGGATTGATTGATTTGCCAATTACGACTGGTCCGTCTTGCGGCGCCGTGGCTTGGGCAGCAGCCTGCTTGGCTTGGTTGGCTTGCAGTTGCGCCAACGCTTTTTTCACTAGCGCAGCATCCTGAGCTTCTTGTTTTTGCTTTACTAAATCAATTTGGGCTTGGGACTTGGCTTCATCGACCACACCGCGGAAAGTAAACGTCGGAAACCCAACCCGTTGGTAGGCCCTTGCTAACGGTCCAAAGAATTTGTTTTCCATGAAAACTTTAATCTGTTCGTTTTCCAACGGTACTTGAACTTGCTGGCCCACCAACTGGGGTTCCGTCTGTTCAGCTAATTCAACCGCCATTCCAGCTTGGCCAAAGGTTTGTTGCACCAAGGGCCGCCAGTAGGCAACTAACAAGTCCTGCGTTAAAGGCGCTTCATCAGCGGTAATTTGTAGGGCCACTTGTGCTTGCGCCAATTGATAAAATGAAACCCGTAACGCTTGAAACAATCCCTGGTATACTTCCGCCGGCAAGAGGTGCGGAAAATGCAAGGTTAACTCCCAGACCCGCGATTTTTGGTGAACAATCACCGCCGCGACTTGCCCCTTCATCAGGGCCGGAGCGGAATAATTAATCTGTTCAAGTAATTTGGTAAATTTTTCTTGCGGACTTAATGCCACGTTGTTCCCTCCTTAAACGAAAAGAAAACGACGCCAACAAATCATTTGCGGCCGCCCACCGGCAGCTGCTGGATTTATCAGCGACGTTTCAACTGCAATTAAGCTTGTTGCAAGTTGTTTTGCAACAGAATTTGAATGGTATTGACTAATTCTTCAACCTTGACTTCGATGGTTTCACCAGTCTTGCGAATTTTGACTTCCACAATTCCTTCCGTGGCCTTTTTCCCAACCGTTACCCGAATTGGCAGACCAATCAAGTCGGAATCGGCAAACTTGACCCCCGGCCGTTCCTTGCGGTCATCCAATAAGACTTCCAGGTTGGCTGCTTCCAGTTGCGCCGTCACTTCATCCGCGACCCGCATTTGATCCGCATTCTTAGCGTTAATTGGAATTACATGGACGTCAAACGGAGCAATGCTGTCCGGCCAAACCAACCCGTTTTCATCGGCTTGTTGTTCAGCCACCGCCGACAGTAACCGCGTGATGCCGATCCCGTAAGACCCCATGATCACATCCACCAGCCGGCCGTTTTGATCCAGAACTTGGGCGCCCATCTGCTTGGAGTAGTGCGTCCCCAGTTTAAAGATATGGCCAATTTCAATCCCCTTGGTAAACTTTAGTGGCAAACCATCCGGGGCAATTTCGCCTTCTTGGACCAAGCGGAAATCGCCAAATGCATCCACCCGGAAGTCCCGGTCTAAATTGGCATTGATGTAGTGGTAGCCGTCGTCATTGGCACCACAAGCCATGTTTACCAAAACCTTGACGTATTCGTCAGCCAAGATCTTAACTTCTTGACCCACTCCCACCGGTCCTAAAGAACCCGGGTGAGCCCCTAAGTATTGTTCGGCTTCTTCTTCAGTTGCAAGGGTTAATTCCAAACAATCCAGGGCATTCTTCAACTTCGTTTCGTTGACTTCATCGTTGCCCCGCATCAAGACCATCACTGGTTGAACCGTCTCATCAGCCATTTTGGCCATAAACAACATCGACTTCAGAATCTGACTGCTTGGCATCCCCAGGCTTTCGCCAGCTTCATCCACTGAGTGTGCCCCGGGGGTGGCCACCTTCGTCAATTCGGCCGGGGTCCCTTCTTGTTGCACCCCGGTAAATTGACTCGTCGCCTTTTCAATGTTGGCCGCATAATCACCATCCGTATAAACGATGATATCTTCACCAACGGCCGCTGGCGCAGAAAATTCCTGTGAATTTTTGCCCCCCATGGTCCCGGAATCCGCCAAAATGACCTTGTAGTCCAAGCCAATCCGGTCAAAAATATTGCGGTAAGCAACTGCTTGCTTATCGTAGGCGGCATCTAATCCCGCCTGGTCGGCTGAGAAGGAGTACCCGTCTAACATTTCGAATTCCTTCCCGCGCAACACTCCAAACCGCGGCCGGTCTTCATCCCGGTACTTATCTTGCATTTGGTATAAGACCAATGGCAACTTCTTGTACGATTTGATCGAATCCCGCATCAAGGCCGTAAACGTTTCTTCGTGGGTCGGGCCCATGATAAAGTCCCGGTCCCGCCGGTCCTTTAATTTGTATAAGTTGGCCCCATAGCTTTCGTAACGACCAGATTCTTTCCAAAGGTCCGCCGGTAAGAGGCCCGGCATCATCATTTCAACCGCACCTGCATTAGCCATTTCTTCGCGAATAATGTTTTCGATTTTGCGAATCACGCGGTAAGCCAGGGGCAAGTATGACCACACCCCCGCGGAAACCTGGTAAACATACCCCGCCCGCACCATCATCTGATGACTGAGCGCTTCGGCATCGCTTGGCGCTTCCTTTTTAGTTGGAATTAAAATTTGTGATTGTTTCATGCGTAAAGTACTCCTTTGTACCAATTAATTTTTAGTGAATGAAGTAGCGTTGAATATCGTTAAAAGTTACCAGGATCATCAACAACAACAGGAAGAAAAAGCCCGCCATTGAAACAATGGCCTCAGCTTTTTCGGGAATCGGCCGGCGAATGATTGCTTCAATGATATTGAGCAACAACTTTCCCCCATCAAGAGCGGGAATCGGTAATAAGTTTACAATCCCCAGGTTAATTGACAACAGGGCCAAGAAATTCAAGACCCCATTGAACCCCAAGGCCGTGGCTTGTGAAGTTCCCGCATAAATTGCCACGGGACCACCCAAGTCGTTCAACGAAAAGCCATGGGTCACCATGTGCCCGAGGATCGTAAAAATCAACGTTCCCGCAGTGATAAACTGGTGCCACCCGTAATTTAGCCGTGCGGCAATGGAGTGATCCAGTCGTTCACTGATGCCAATTTGGCCAACCGTCTGCTTGCCTTGCTGAACCTTTTTAGGCGTTGCCGTAGTTGTTTTAAGCTTGCCTTGATGGCGATATTGCAAAGTTACCTTTTGCCCCGGATGGTTGGCAATTTGCGTTGCCAACGCCTCCCAGTCTTTCGTGGGGTGACCATTCACCGCGACAATCCGATCCCCGGCGACCAGACCCGCACGCGCTGCCGGCGAACCAGCCGCAACTTGCCCTAACTGGTTGCTGTTGGTGGGAATTCCGGCCAGGGTAAACCCGAGCACCACAAAGGCCACCAACGACAATAAAAAGTTATTAAAGGCCCCGGCAAAGTTGGTCATCATCCGCGCAGGCAAAGGCGCGGAATTTACCCAGGTGTCCCGCGGGGCGATTCGGACCGTGGTCCCCCCTTTTTCGACCAATTCGGCATCGTGATCAACCGCATAAGTTTGTTCAGTTGTTTCGTCACCGTTAACATAGCCTTTAATCGTTAAAGTATCCACCAAATCAAAGGCCGTCACTTGCAGCGGCAAACCGGTAAATAAGCCGGGCTGTTGGCTGGTATTAATCTTAACCACTTGACCGGCCTCGTTTAATTCCAAGGTCACCGGCATACCAACCCGCAAGTCTTCTTCATCTTCCTCACTGCCAGCCAGTCGTACGTATCCCCCTAAGGGTAAGCAACGAAGCGTATAGGTCGTGCCATTTACTTGGCGCCACCATAGCTTGGGCCCCATCCCAATTGCAAATTCACGCACCAAAATGCCGGCCCGCTTAGCAAAAAAGTAGTGGCCAAATTCATGGACCAACACCAACAACCCAAAAACAATAATGAAGACGATAATTGTTAAAAGCAAAGTGTCACCCCTTTAGATAATCCCCAAAAGGTATAAAGCTGGCATAACTACCAACATGCTGTCAAAACGATCCAAGATCCCCCCATGACCTGGCAAAATCTTGCCGGAATCCTTAACGCCATAGTAGCGCTTCAACGCCGATTCAATTAAATCACCCAGCTGGCCAAACACTGACAAGACGACCGTCACCAGCAACATCAACCAGAAATTAAGGTGTCCGACGGGGAAGAAATGCAAGTAAACCGCTAAAATAACGGTCGCAGCCACCGTCCCTAAAATGGAACCTTCCCAGGTCTTATTGGGACTTACCCTTGGCGCCAACTTGTGTTTACCAAACTGACGGCCAAACAAATACGCCCCGGAATCGGTCAGCCACACGATCAACATCCCGTACAGTAAAGTCCAAAAGCCCGCGGCCCGGGCGGTAATAAAGGCATTAAAGCCCATCCCAATGTAGATAATGGCCAGGGTTAACACCCCGGCATCATCAAAACTAAAGCGGGTCTTATGAAAGACCGTGTGCAACAACAATAACATCAATAAAATGTAAACCGTCGTTAACCGGTTTAATTGGCTCGGCAAAAAAGCCAAGTAGCCAGCCGGCACAATCATCAAAATGACCGCCAAATACGACACAATCGCCGCAAACGAGGTCACAAAGATTTTCTTCATAATCAAGACTTCACTGACTGCGACTACCCCTAACACCATTGCCGCAAAGGTCAATGGCAGGTGGCCAACAATAATCAGTGGAATAAAGATTGCCAATGCAATCACCGCGGTTATTACCCGTGTCTTCATGCTTCAAATTCTCCAATCTACGTTATTTATTCACCAAACCCCCGAACCGGCGGTGACGGTGTTGAAATACTTCAATTGCGTGGCGTAAACTAGCGCCATCAAAATCCGGCCAGTGCTCGTCTAAAAAGACAAATTCACTGTAGGCAACCTGCCAAAGCATAAAATTACTCAACCGCTCTTCACCGCTGGTGCGAATCAAAAGATCCGGTGCGGCCAGTTCACCCAACGGTGCCGTCATCAACGCTTGCTCAAAGCGCGCTTCGTCAATTGCCTCCGCTGCCAGGGCGCCTTGTTCAACCTGCCGGGCTAGCGCTTGGGCCGCCCGAACCAATTCGGCTCGTCCCCCATAATTCAAGGCAAAGTTTAAGACCATCCCCGTACAACTTGCCGTTTGGGCCATGGCTTTTTTCACCACCGCCTGGGTGGGAGCGGGTAACGCGGTTAAGTCCCCCATAACCATTACCCGGACGTTATTTTCAATCAATTCCGGGACAAAGGTATCAAAGAACTTAATTGGTAATTGCATCAAAAAGTTGACTTCGCTACTGGGCCGCTTCCAATTTTCGGTTGAAAAAGCGTATAGCGTTAAGACCTTCACGCCTAACCGACTCGCCTCAATGGTAACTTTTTTTACCGTCTGCATTCCTTGTTGGTGGCCCGCCACCCGTGGCAAATGGCGAGCCTTGGCCCACCGCCCGTTTCCATCCATAATAATCGCAATGTGGGCGGGAATGTTTGCCAAATCGAGGGCCGGCTGATCAGCCACAGTTTCTTTTGGTTTGGAAAACACGATGTTCCTCCGTTCCTTCCCAAGTGGGAAATTTTGCAACACTTTTCATTTTAGCAGATTTAAGACGCCATAAAAAGAATTTTCATCGAGAAGACGCGCAAAAAACCAGCGCTGCTTTGGGCAACGCTGGCTCACTTGAGCTTACAGTTGTAATGGCCACCACTTTCCCGTAACTTGGGTTGGTTGCGCAAAGGCAATTTGCCCCCACGCCTGATCATTAAAGTAACGCAAGGTGACCACTTCGGCGCCGTGGTTGACAAAAATTTCGGCCAGGGAGTGATCCAAGAAAATTCTCAATTGCAAAGGTTGATGTGCCGGCACGGCCACCGACCGCGTCGTGCCATATTCCGGCGCCGGCACCTGCGCCGTTTGCCCCCGGTCAACTTCCAATTGGCCGTTTCGGGTATCAAAATTTAACCGCAAGCCATGCGTTAGGGTGTCATCAGCAGCTAAGTAAAGTGTGCCAGTTTGATCCGCCGCAATGGTCAGTTGTAATTCCAATTGTTGCCCTGCAGTCGCGGCAATTGTCGTCACCGGACCGGCAAAGCTATGCTCAGTTTGCCGTAAGGTCTTCATCGCTGCCACTGGCTGTTGATACAAATGTCCAGCGTGAAAATGTAATTCCTTGACTTGGCTAAGGCAGTTGGCCCAATTTTCTTGATCGGTTGGGTAAGTTAGATCTGGCAGTCCCACCCAAGAGATCAGGTAAGCCTTCCCATCCGGGGCATTAAAGGCCTGGCTGGCATAAACATCAAAGCCGGCATCCAAATTGTTCAGGGCACTCGGTTGGCGCAATTGGGCCGTTTGGTAATCAAAGGCGGTGCCACTAACGTACATATTGGGATAGATATTTTGATAAGCGGCGACTTGTTTGGGCAGACCTTGGGGGCAAAAGATCATTACCGGAGTGCCATCAACTTCAACCAGGTTGGGGCACTCAACCATGTATCCCAACGCCGCCTCCCCTAGATCAACGGGACCAACTGCTTGCCAAGGTCCCACTGCCGCTGGGGCTTGGTAGAGCCAGATCGCCCCATGCTGATCGGACGCCGTTTGTGCCCCAATCAGCGCATAGTAAGTCGAACCAACTTGCAATAATTGCGGATCGCGGAAGTGTTCACTGACCGCGGCGGGCGGTTCAATCAATGGCTTGGCCAGTTTAGTGACCTGGCCTTTTTGATCCAACCACGCTCCCAGTTGATAGGGTTGCCGTTGCCAGGTAGCAGTGCGGTGATTCCCGGTATACATTAAAAACAAGCGGTCACCAACGGCCCTGGCCGAACCAGAATAAGCCCCGTGACTGTCAAACTTGGTATCGGGTTGCAAGGCTAAGCCGTGCTCATACCAATGGACCAAATCAGGCGACGTCAAACGCATCCAAGCCTTCAAGCCATGGGTGGCCCCAAACGGGAACGACTGGTAAAAAACATTCCATTCCCCGTTAAAGTAGGAAAAACCATTCGGATCGTTCAACAACCCTGAACGGGGGCGAATATGATAACGCAATTGGGCGGGCGAATCAGCTGCTTGCTGTTGCAGCGCCAACAGCGTTGCCGCCGAATAGGCAGTATATGGTTGATACCGTTTTGCGCGTGTCCATTCCATTTTCTTTCCTCACCTTCTCAAAAACTCCACCAAGTTAATCACCGTTATTGTGCCCGATCGCCCCCTTTTTGTCAATCGGTTAGTAATAACCTTGAGCAGACAAACCGCTTAGTAGAGCTGATTTGATGAACTAATTTTAAAATCTTATTGACTATCGGTTGACATTGACGGGATTTAGCGTATTATATAACTCGAATAAAGCGTTTTCAACCAAGCGTAACCTAAAGGAGGGTTCAGCTTATGAATCACAAACAAGTGGCCACCGACGTTATTAACGCCGTGGGTCGAGAAAACTTAGTGGCAGCTGCGCACTGCGCAACCCGCCTCCGCCTGGTTTTAAAGGATGATGAAAAAATCAATCAAGCGGCGCTTGACGCGAATGATGGTGTCAAGGGGACCTTTAAAACCAATGGCCAATACCAAATTATTATTGGCCCTGGTGATGTCAACAACGTTTACGATGAATTGATCAAGCAAACCGGCTTACAAGAAGTCTCAACTGACGACCTTAAGCAAATCGCCGCCAAGAACCAAAAGTTCAACCCGGTGATGGCCTTTATCAAGTTGTTATCAGATATCTTCGTGCCATTAATTCCGGCTCTGGTCGCGGGTGGTTTGTTAATGGCTTTAAACAACGTCCTGACCGCAACGGATCTCTTTGGCCCGAAGTCGGTCATTCAAATGTACCCGGCCCTCAAGGGACTGGAACAAATGGTGGCCGTCATGTCAGCGGCTCCATACGTCTTCTTGCCAATTCTCGTCGGAATTTCTGGGGCCAAACGGTTCGGAGCTAACCAATTCTTAGGGGCTGTAGTCGGAATGATGATGACTGCCCCGGCGCTCGCTAATGGTGGGACTTGGCATGCCTTTGGGTTAAACATCGCCATTCAATCCTACACTGGCCAAGTAATCCCGGCTTTGGCAGCCGTTTACTTACTGTCAATCTTTGAAAAATGGTTACACAAAAAGTTGCCGGCCGCCGTTGACTTTACTTTTACCCCATTAATTTCCGTCCTTTTAACTGGGTTCTTGACCTTTATTGTGGTCGGACCAGTCATGAAGGAATTATCCGATTGGTTGACTAATGGGATCGTTTGGGTATACAGCACCTTGGGCTTTATCGGGACCGGGATTTTCGGGGCCGTCTACTCCCCGATCGTATTGACCGGGTTACACCAAAGCTTCCCGGCCATCGAAACCCAATTGATCACCGCCTTTAAGGATGGTCATGGTGCTGGTGACTTTATCTTTGTCGTTGCTTCCATGGCTAATGTCGCTCAAGGGGCCGCTACTACGGCCGTATACTTCTTGACCAAGGATCAAAAGATGAAGGGCTTATCCAGTTCGGCGGCCATTTCGGCCTTGCTGGGGATTACCGAACCGGCTTTGTTTGGGGTCAACTTAAAGCTCAAGTTCCCATTCTTCTGTGCCTTAATTGGTTCTTGCGTTGCGGCAACCTTAGCGGGACTCTTCCACGTCATTGCGGTTTCCATGGGTTCAGCTGGGTTCATTGGTTTTCTATCCATCGACGCCCACTCCATTCCCCTGTACTTACTGTGTGAAGTAGTCAGCTTTGCCATCGCCTTTGCCGTTACCTTCCTCTATGGTAAGACACACCACCAGCTGGTTAACCCCGGACCGGCTGCGCCAGCGCCTGCCCCTGCGGAACCTGTTGCTGCCGCAGCTGCGCCAACTGCAACCACTGCCAGTGAAATTTTGAGTCCCGTTAGTGGAACGGTAGAAGCACTGAGTCAGGTTAACGATGCGGTCTTTTCACAAAAAATGATGGGCGACGGGGCAGCAGTGATCCCAACCGACGGGACCATCCATGCTCCCGTCACGGGAACCATCACCGTTGCCTACGAAACCAAGCATGCCTACGGGTTAACCGCCGACGATGGCACAGAAGTCTTAATCCACGTCGGTTTGGATACCGTAAACTTAAAGGGTCAACACTTTACGACCCAAGTTGCCCAAGGCCAACACGTGAACGCGGGTGAGATCCTGGGCACCGCCGACTTAGCAGCCATCAAAGCCGCAGGTTATGATCCAACCGTAATGGTCGTCATCACCAACTCCAACCAATACCAAGCCATCGAACCCCTCACAAGCGGTACGGTGAACGCAGGTGATCAATTGTTGGCGGCCCAAGCCTAAATAACTTAAAAGCGAACGAGAAAAGCATTCCTGTTTCCCGTTCGCTTTTATTGTTGATTAGTTAATCATTGCGATACAATTGCGGCGTTGGCTGGGCTGCTAATTCCGGCGTTAGCGTTAGCGCCGTCATCCCCAATTGGGCGTAGGCTTGAAAGTAATAGGTGCAAGTCTCCGCCACGGCAATTGAACGGTAGACTGAAAACGTCGGTCGGTGCCCCTTGCTTTGCGGGACCGTAACCGTATCCAACAGGTGACTGGTCGTGGCGACGCCCATGGTCAGGTCCACCGGTTGATCTGCCAGCTCTTTCATATACGCGGCCCGCATAAAGCGCGCACTCGGCGAGTACGCCCCCGGCGGCGTCTTCTTGCCACTCAACTCCCCGGTCGTCACGTGGTAGGTATTTAAGGGGACGGTCCCCTGTTCAAAAGCGGGACTAAAAGTTACATAATCGTGCAAACGCCGAATTTGGGAATCAAAGTTGGGGTGATTGGTCAATACGCCCAGCGGATTCTCGCGTAAGCGTAACGGGGCTTGACTGGGTTCAATTACGACCATGCGCCCCGTCGCATCCATAACCGCATAGTGTTGCTCCGCGTGCCCATATTTAACATCACTATTGGTATCACTCATCAATTCAATCTCAGACAAGTGGGCTTCAATTTCGGCAATCGAGGCAAACCGCCCCAACAAATACAGCGCTAACTCACGGGCTGCCAACTGCACTTTATCCGCATGGCGAGCTTCGGTTAATTGTCCACCATGATCAAACGTCAGCTTTTGGACCATCAGCCCCTTCTCATTGACCCCATCACTCACGTCAACCAACTTAGCATTAGCTAAACCGCCTCCCACCAAAGCATAACGGTTTTGGTAGGTACGATGGTCAAAAACGGTTTGCCATTGATACCCACGCGGCAAAAACAGGGGCCCGACCCGCAAAGTATCCCAATCCATCGTCCGTCCCAACAAATGATAACCATCCTGCGTGACAATTCCAATACTCGTACACATAATCTTACCCCCGCCACCAAAAACTAGTCGTCGTCGCTTTCAAGGTTAAGGTTGCTTGGAGCAACTGCCCCAATAAATCATACGGTACCGGCTGATCGAAGGGAATTTGAAAGGTTTTCTTCCCGTGCTTTAGGCTTTGCGCCTTAATTTGAGGCAGGAATTGATCAAAAATAACTTGTTCAGGTCCAACCGTAAAGTGGTGTTGAGCAGCAAAAAAACCGAGAATAAAAGTACCGTGGGCCGTGAACATCGGTTGATTCCACTTAATAACGCCGGTCAGTTGCGGATCTTGTTGGGCCACCCACTGTAATACAGCGGCAAATTGATCCCGGTGAGTCGGCGAATCAATTTGGGCGAGGTATTGGGCAAAAGTTGTCATTATTGTCGCTCCCATTAACTATTTTCTTTTTAATATACCGGTTTTACTCACCAACCACAAGCGAAGTGCCCCCCACCACCATAACGGTTTAAAAAAAGACTGGTGAGCATTGCTCCCAGCCTTTCTTTGGCCACGACTTAGTTGGCCATTAATTCTTTTTCTTTTTCGGCCGCGATGGCTTCCAGGTTCTTAATCCCTGCATCTGTTTCCTCTTGGACCTTCTTTTCCAAGTCATGGAACTCATCATCGTTAAAGTCGCCAGCCTTGTTCCCCTTCTTCAAAGCGTCCATTGCTTCGCGCCGGACATTGCGCACGGCAACTTTCGCCTTTTCGGTTTCCGCTTTCACGTCCTTGACCAATTCCTTACGCCGTTCTTCCGTCAGTTGCGGAATAATTAAGCGAATGGCAGTCCCATCGTTTTGCGGGGTTAACCCCAAGTTGGATTGGTAAATGGCCCGTTCGATTTCTTCCAATAAAGTCTTATCGTACGGCGTCACCAATAATTGCCGGGCTTCCGGAATTGAAATGGAGGCCACTTGGTTTAACGGCGTCATTGCCCCGTAATATTCGACTTGAACTGGGTTTAACAGGCTGGCGTTGGCCCGCCCAGCCCGAATATCTGCCAAGGTCCGCTTTAAAGCTTCCCCGGATTTCGTCATTTTATCTTTAGCTTCAGCTAAAATTTCTTTTCCAGTCATCTTAATCCCCCTCAATCGTTGTGCCGATAGCTTCGCCCTTGACCACCTTCAAAATATTTCCTGGGGTATTCAAGTTAAAGACCACCAGCGGAATATCATTATCCATTGACAAAGAACTTGCCGTCGAATCCATGACGTGTAATTGCTTATTGATAATATCCATGTGGGTCAACCGGTCAAACTTAACCGCGGAAGCATCCTTATTCGGATCCGCTGAGTAAACCCCATCAACCCCATTTTTCGCCATTAAAATGGCATCTGCATTGATTTCAGCGGCCCGCAAAGCAGCTGTGGTATCCGTGGAGAAGTATGGACTACCCGTGCCACCAGCAAAGATAACTACCCGGCCTTTTTCAAAGTGACGAATGGCTTTGCGCCGAATATATGGTTCAGCAATTTGGCGCATTTCGATTGAAGTTTGGACCCGGGTCGGAACCCCTAAGGCTTCCAAGGCATCTTGTAAGGAGAGGGCGTTCATGATGGTGGCCAACATTCCAATGTAATCAGCTTGGGCCCGTTCCATGCCGAGCTTTTCGCCCGTCACACCGCGCCACATGTTGCCACCACCAACAACAATCCCGACTTGCACACCTAAGTCGTGAACTTCTTTTAATTCCTTGGCAACGGTCTTTAATTCGGGCGGATTAATCCCAAAGCCTTGGTCCCCAGCTAATGCTTCTCCGCTTAACTTCAGAATAATTCGTTGGTATTTGACTGCTTCTGTCATCTTCACCCTCCTGATTCTCATTTCAAAAAAGGACGCACCGCCCCAAAAAGTACAGTACGTCCTGAGCTTAATCAGTAATTACTTGTTTAATTGTTCACTGATTTCTTGGGCCAGGTTCGTTTCCTTCTTTTCGATCCCTTCCCCAACTTCGTAACGGATGAAGGACTTCAGCTTACCACCCTTAGAAGCAACGTATTCTGCAACCGTTTGGTCAGAATCCTTAACAAAGGCTTGGTCGGCCAACGTAATTTGCGCCAAGAACTTGTTCAAACGCCCTTCAACAATCTTGCCAACGATCTTTTCTGGCTTCCCTTCGTTCAAGGTTTCTTCCGTAAAGATCTTCTTTTCGTGTTCAAGGCGTTCAGCAGGAACGTCTTCCCGGGTCATAAATTCAGGGTTAACGGCCGCCACGTGCATTGCAACGTCCTTAGCAGTAGTTTCGTCGGCCCCTTCCAAAACAACCAAGGCCGCAATCCGACCACCTTGGTGCAGGTAAGCCCCAAAGGAGTCACCGTCTGCCTTTTCAACTAAAGTAAACCGCCGTAAGGAAACCTTTTCCCCCGTCTTTTGGGTCGTAGCAATCAGGTCATCGTTTAACGTCCCGTTAGCCGTTTCTAAAGCCAAGGCCGCTTCAACGTCAGCCGGCTTCTTTTCTACCAACAGGCTGGCGATGCTCTTCAAAGCATCCTTAAATGGATCGGAAGCAGCCACAAAGTCCGTTTCGGAGTTTAATTCCACGATGGCAGCCGTGTTGCCTTCAACCTTGATGTCCGTCAACCCTTCGGCCGCAATCCGGTCACTCTTCTTTGCCGCCTTAGCAATCCCTTTTTCACGCAAAAAGTCCATTGCCTTGTCCATGTCACCATCACTGGCAACTAAGGCCTTCTTGGCATCCATAATTCCGGCCCCTGACTTCTTCCGTAATTCCATAACTTGCTTTGCGCTAATTGCCATGAGTATCTCTCCTTAATCAAAGTAAATTTTCAAAAAAGGCTGTTTTGCACTCAGGCCTTCCTGGTCTAACTGCAAAACAGCCTAAGCATTAACTATTTTTAGTTGTTGCCTTCAACGCTGTCCTTCAGATCCTTTAAAGCATCTGCCGTAACTTCAGCGTCTTGTTCTGCTTCTTCAGCAACTTGTTGGTCGTCTTGACCTTGCTTTCCTTCGATCACTGCATCAGCCATCGTAGAAGTGATCAGACGAACGGCCCGGATTGCGTCATCGTTAGATGGGATGATCACATCAATGTCATCTGGGTCCGTGTTAGTGTCAACCATTGCAACAATCGGAATGTTCAACTTTTGAGCTTCCTTAACTGCAATTTGTTCCTTGTGTGGGTCAACAATGTACAATACATCTGGGATGCGTGGCATGTCTTCGATCCCACCCAAGAAGCGTTCCAACTTTTCACGTTGCTTCGTCAACACAGCAACTTCCTTCTTTGGCAGCCGGTCAAACGTGCCATCTTCTGCCATCTTCTTGAGTTGCTTCAAGCGGTTGATCCGGGATTGGATCGTCTTCCAGTTGGTCAAGGTCCCACCAAGCCAACGGTGGTTAACAAAGTATTGACCTGCCCGAACGGCTTCTTCTTCAATTGAGTCTTGGGCTTGCTTCTTGGTCCCAACAAACAGAACCACCCCGCCATCAGCGGCAATGTCCTTCACGTAGTTGTAAGCGTGATCGATCATCTTAACCGTCTTTTGCAGGTCAATGATGTAAATCCCGTTCCGTTCCGTGAAGATGAATGGCTTCATCTTTGGGTTCCAACGACGCGTTTGGTGACCAAAGTGGACACCGGCTTCAAGCAATTGCTTCATGCTAACTACAGACATGAATATACCTCCAAAAAAATAGTTTTTTCCTCCCCGCCCCTCACTTGACTGGGGTACGAAAACGCACTTCCTCAGTCATCAAGACGGGTGTGAATTGGGCTTTTTGCACCGTTGACTAGTATACAAAAAACGGACTGAAAAGACAAGTCTTTCAGCCCGAGAAAATTGATTTTTAGTTAAATTTAACTTCGTGGTCAGAAGCACCGGTTTGAATCAGACTCAGGTTAGCGTCCAAACTTTGCTTAACCATGTTTTCAACCGCGACATTGGTGTAGAAGGCGGTGTGTGGGGAAATCAAAACGTTGCCCCGGCTTTCCAAGTTCCAGAATTCTGGGTAATCCATGTTCTTACCAGCCATGTTGTGGTTAAAGACCTTGGTTTCATCAACTAAGACATCCAAGGCAGCCCCGGCAACCTTACCAGAATCAAGGGCATCGATCAAAGCCTTTTCATCAATCAGTGGCCCCCGCGAAGCATTAACGATGAAGACCCCATCGTTCATCTTGTCGAAGGCTTCCTTGTTTAACATGTTTTCTGTTTCAGGGAACAACGGAATGTGCAAAGTAACCACCGTTGCTTGCGCAAACAGTTCGTCTAAACTGTCAACATACAAACCTTCTTTTTCCAATTCAGGGTTGTGGAACTTGTCATAAGCAATTACCTTCGCCCCAAAGCCCTTGTAGATGTCAATGGCAACTTGCCCAATGTGGCCCGTCCCAATGACCCCAACCACTTGTTGGTTTAATTCTTGAGAAATTTCTGGTGCCCACCGGTAATCACGACGGTCAAACTTCCGGAAGTATTCCTTAGTCCGACGCAACAGATTCATTAATTGAGTGACAGAAAATTCAGCGATGGCCGCTGGTGAATAAACTGGAACGTTGGTAATCTTAAAGTCATTTTCCTTTACGGCTACCGGGTTCAAATTATCAACCCCGACATTACGCAAGGACAGGTAGTGAATTCCGTAGCCTGCCAGCGTCTTTAAAACGTTATCCGTGTATGGAGCTTGTTGATAGGCTACCACCCCATCAAACCCTTCAGCTTGATCGACCGTGCTGTCAAGTAATAATTCTTCAACAATCTTGACTTGAACGTCTGGGTGTTGTTCTTGCCATTCAGCAACGTATGGCTTTTCGTCTTCGCGAATCCCGTAAGCAATAATCTTCATTACTTTAGCCTCCAAATCTTTGTCTCTAAGGAAAATAGCGGTTCTACCCAAATGTGAATCGAATCACATTACCTTGTCAGAACCTTTATTTTTCGACAAATTCATTATAGCACAGTTTGTGAAAAAGTGTGCTATTTTTAAGCTAAAATCTTATGAAACCGCTACCATTTCACGCCACGCATGTGAAGAAATTTTTCCTTGGCCTGCCGGGACTGATGCTTAAAGCGGTACTCAGCCGCCAAGGCCGCTGACTTATCCGCAAACGCCTCTTGATAAAGCAACCGTAACGGGTGCCGCGCTTTGACCCGGGTATATTTTGCCCCTTTAAACCGTTGGTGCGTCCGAAATCGCCGTTGCACGTCATCAGTAAAACCACAGTAAAAACTACCGTCAGCACATAACAAAACATACATGTAATACAGCTTAGTGGGCATGCAACATCGCCTGCACTTCCGGTCGGTAATTCCCGGCTTGATCGGCAACCACTAAGGGTGGCACCACTTTTAAGCCCCCCGCTTTACCATCTTTAATGGCCTCGATCAAAACCATATTCGCATCCCGGCCCGCCTTGGGATACACTAAGCGCAAACGCTTAGGGGCCAAGCGGTATTGTGAAAAGGTCGTTAAGATTTCCGCCAAGCGTTCGGGGCGGTGCACCAGATAAGCTTTCCCATTCATTTTTAACAGCCCACTCATTTTCGCTACGATACCAGCTAAATCAATGGCAATTTCGTGCCGGGCCAAAGCCAAGTGGGGATTCGGATTTTTTTCGCTGGTGGGTAAATCCTTAAAGTACGGCGGATTGCATACAACAATGTCCGCTGAATCCTTTGACAGATATTCGTAAATGTCCTTTACATCCGCATTAATGACGGTGTAGCGTTCCGTCAGCTGATTTAAAGCCACGCTGCGTTCGGCCATGTCCGCTAAGCGCGTTTGCAACTCGACTTCTGTAATGTGCCCGCCTAACTTTCGATTTAAAAAGAGGCCAATCGCCCCATTCCCCGCACAAAGATCTACGGTTTGCAGCTTACTTTTGCGATTAGGACGCACAAAATCAGCTAACAACACCGCATCCAGAGAAAAGGCAAACACTTCCGGACTCTGAATAATTCGAATGCCTTGGGCACTTAGCGCATCAATGCGCTCGTTGGCTTTGAGTAATGCTTCCTCGTTCATTTTTCCTCCGCTTGCTTGCATAATCGACTGTGATTCTTCATACTAGACTAAGAATATTCCAAGATAAAAAATTATTGGTGAGGTTTATCAATGCTATACAGTTTTTTAGTTCATTTGGTCCAACCCTTCTTAAATTTGATCAACGGGCGACCAATTATTACCGGTAAGGAGCATTTACCGGCCGGAAATTACATTTTAATTGCTCCCCATCGCTCATGGATGGATCCCGTGCTATTGGCGCTGGCCATTTTTCCTAAAAAATTTGCCTTTATGGCCAAAGAAGAACTTTTCCAAAAGCCGCTGGCTAATTGGTTTTTACGGAAATTAAACGCTTTTCCCGTCAACCGAGCTAACCCTGGTCCGTCGGCCGTTAAAACCCCGGTCCGCATTCTGAAGCAAACCGACTTGGCGACCATTATCTTCCCAACCGGTTCTCGTTATTCCGCGAAGCTAAAGGGCGGGGCGCTTGTAATCGCAAAGTTGGCCGGTGTACCTTTGGTGCCAGCAGTCTATCAAGGGCCGTTGTCATTTAAACAACTCTTTGCGCGTCATCCACGCAAAATTGCGATCGGGGAACCAATCACAATCGACCGCAAAATGAAATTAAATGACGAAAAGCTCGCCGAAATGGAGCAGACGATTCAAGCCGCTTTTGACCAGTTAGACCAACAATTGGACCCGACCTTTAAATACCAGATGCCACCAAAACCATCTGATGATCAATTTTAGTAATAAAAAAGGCGGCGGAAACGCCGCTTTTTTTATTACTTTTTATTAGCTTTCTTAGCTTGGCTCTTCATCGTTTGCATCATTTGGTGCAACTTCTTGTCCGATGGCTTTTGGCCCATTTGCAACATCATCGTCCGCAACATGTCAGCCGAAATTGGCGGATTGTTCCGCAAGTAGTTTTCCATGTAGCGCCGTGCCCCAAAGAAACCAATGGCAATCCCAACCAGTAAAGCCAAAATTACTAAAGCAATTGTCAGACCCACTGTCTTTTCCCCCTTTGTTTAAATCATATCTATGTTACACAATTCGGGAGAATTTTAAAAGCCTAATTTTAATTTAATCATCCCGCAACCCCTTTTTACGTTGAATGGCTTTCACCTTTTCTGGGGTCACCTCTTTACCATTTTTATCAAAGATTTGCATCATTTCGATGTTGGAACGGAACGCCGCCCGAAAATTCTTTAAATACTGATCCCGCAATTTTTTGCGTTCTGCTTTTTCAGCCGGAGTCAAGCCCTCCGTTTTGTTTTTATGGGCCAATTCGTTAATTCGTTTTAATAATTGGTCTTGTTCTTTTGATTCCGTCATGCTCATCAACTCCCTTACGAATCAATTTTAGCATACCCAAAATTACCATTAAATTCAAGCAGCCAAACTTGCGAACGCATGTTTTACAAATCAATTCTTATATGGTAAGATAATTAAAAAAAGGAGCGAAGTACTATGCCACGAAATTCCGAACCCAAGCAATTAGAAGTGCTAGCGTTTATCCATCAACAAGTTACCAATCAGGGCTATCCGCCGACCATCCGTGAAATTTGCGATGCAGTTGGTTTGTCATCAACTTCTACGGTTCACGGCCACATTAACCGCTTAATCAAACGGGGCTACTTACAAAAAGACCCGGCTAAACCCCGGGCCTTAGAAATTACCCAAGAAGGCCTTAGCGCCATCGGCATTAAGCCGCACCAACACGAAATTCCTCTTTTAGGGGTCGTAGCGGCCGGCCAGCCGATTTTGGCAATTGAAGATGCCACTGACTACTACCCCGTTCCACCAACGATCCAAGACAATGATGATTTGTTCATGTTGACGATTAAGGGAAACAGTATGATCAACATGGGCATTTTAAACGGCGATAAGGTCATTGTTCGTCAGCAAGAAACTGCCAATAACGGGGATGTAGTCATCGCCATGACCACGGAAAACGAAGTTACTTGCAAGCGGTTCTACAAAGAAGCTCACTACTACCGCTTAGAACCAGAAAACGACCAAATGGACCCGATCATTTTAGACGATGTTCGGATTTTGGGGCGGGTGATTGGTTTATTCCGGGACAGTATTTTTTAGAGAACTAGCTTTTCGGCTAGCGTCTAGAAAGTAACAACAAAGCGCTAGAAATCAACGTTTTCAGGAACGTGATTTCTAGCGCTTTTTGAAATTTTAAGACTTTTTTCCAGCCGCTTTTTCTAGTTTTCTAGCCCCGCCGTTGATATTGACGTTGGTGGTTTTGTTGGCCTGCCAGGACAAACGGGGCTTGGCTGTCTGACAAATCAAAGGTACAATCCTGACTTTGCAAGCCTAAGTGCTGATTGAATAAGGTTTCATATTCTGCAACACTGACTTGCCGCCGTTGATCAAGCATTGCATCGGGCCGTTCCAGGGCCGCCGCAAAGCCATCAACAAGCCGGCCCGTCAAAAATTCTCCTTCAGCACCCGAGCCATAGCTAAACAGGCCCAAACGATTACCCGCTTGCAACTGACCGTGATTAAGCGCCGAAAGCAAGCTTAGGTACAACGACCCCGTGTAAAGATTACCGACCCGGCGGCTATAAACCTGGCTGGCTTGCAACACCGCCCAAAAACGCTGGGCAACTTGATCATCACGATCGCCTAACTCACTAGCCAAGGCCTTTTTGCCCATCTTAGTAAACGGCAAGTGGAATAAGAAGCCGGCAAAATCATCAAGCGTCGCCCCAGTCAATTGCTGGTACCGTTGCCAACAAGCTTGGAAGAAATCAATGTAGACTTGGGTCGAATATTTCCCATCAACCAGTGCTTCTGACCGATACAGCGGCCGCCAAAAGTCCATCACATCTTGGGAAAAAGCAACACTGGTCGATTCTAATTCCAACACGCGGGGGTCTTTTGCCACCACCATGGCGACCGCGCCCCCACCTTGTGTAACTTCACCACCAGTTTGCAACCCGTAACGAGCAATATCGCTAGCAATTACCAAGATTTTTTCGGTCGGGTGCAATGCCACCAACCCTTTCGCAAATTGCAAGCCGGCGGTGGCTGAGTAACAAGCTTCCTTTAATTCGATTGTGCGGACGAAATCGCTTAGCCCCAATAGTTGCTTTACGTACAAAGCCGCGGCCTTTGAATTATCGACGCCAGATTCCGTGGCCACAATTACGGTGCTGACCTGTGCTAATTCAGCGGCCGGAATTTTGGCGGCTGCTTGTGCGGCCAAGGTCACCGCATCCTGGGTTGGCGGAATCACGGCCTGTTGGCTTTGGCCAATCCCCATTAAATATTTATCCGGGTCAACGTGGCGTGCCGCCGCTAAGTCGCGTAAATCTAAATACAACTCGGTCGTTGCAAAGGTGAGCCGATCAATCCCAATCTTCAAAATAATCCCTCCGTCTTCAGCATGATGGTTTAATTTTAGCGGTTCCGAGGTTCCTTGTAAAATAATCACTGCTTTTCGCCCGTTGAATTAATTAAAAATGAAAATTAGATGAGAAAAAGGTATAATGATCTTACTTATCACGTTAGGGAGGCGAAATTAATGGCAGATATTTGGTCATTTCTCCAGTCGCAACACTTAGTTCCGCATTTACTAAAGGGCTATTTCGGCTTAGAAAGCGAACAACACCGGCTAACCGCAACCGGCCAGCTAAGTCGGGCCCCGTACCCCTCGACCTTTTCTTCCCGGCAGACGAATCCATATTTAAAAACTGACTTTGCTGACAATATGCTTGAAATGGTTGCACCTCCTAGTCAAGGCAGTCGTTTAGCGGTCCGCAACCTAACCATGATTCAAGAAGTTGAGCTTGCTCACCTTAAGAATCACGACTTTTTATGGCCCCTATCCGTGCCACCCGTTTTTTCAGCGACAGACCTCCACTTTGCAGGTCAATTTAACAGTCGCGCATGGGTGGCCCAATACCATGACTACTTACAAGCAAAATACGGCACCAGCCGGGAATTGCTGACGGGAATTCACATTAATTTTTCGTTTGATCGCCACCTCCTAACCCAATTAAGCGCCCATCTGACTTCAACTACTGAGTCGGCAATCACTTGGCAAAACCAGCTTTACTTCCAATGTGCCCAAGCCTTCGTGGCCTACCGGTGGTTATTTACCTACTTATTCGGGGCCAGCCCGGTCGCTGGCAATCAGCTCAGTGGTGCCCCCGTCTCCTTTTCGGCTCCCGTTCGCAGTTTACGCAACAGTAATTTTGGCTATACCAATTTTGCAGAGGAAACGATCACCTATGCCAGCTTAGCGGCCCAAGTACGCCAATTAAACGCGATGCTAGCCAACCAGCGCTTCTTTTCCCTCCATGAATTTTATGGCCCCGTTCGGCTAAAAGGACGCGCAACGGACCTGGCCGACCTTTTGGCAAACGGCATCGAGCGCCTTGAATTCCGGGCCTTTGACCTGGATCCTTTTGCGGCCAGTGGCATTGCGCCAACAACCCTTGATTTCCTGGAGCTTTGCTTGGCTTACTGGCTGGTGACCCGCCCAACGCTGGACCTGACCACCGCTCGCGAACGCAACCATGCCGTTGCTATGCAAGACCCCACGGAAGTCTTCGCGTGGGTCCAACGCGAAGGCGGCCAGTTGGTGGCGCAGTTACGCGAATTTGCCCAAACCATTAAGGCCCCGGCTGCTTACTTTCATGCACTTGCCACCGTCCAGCAACGGCTCCAAGCCCCTACCAAAACCCCGAGTGGCCGGTTGGTTCAATTTATCACTTCAGATCATCAATTGCTTAACTTTGGTATCACCACAGGGCAACGGCGGTATCAACTTTTCGCCCAAGACCCAGCCCCGGTGCCGGTTTTAGCAGAGACATATTCCGTACAAGAACAGCGGTTGCTCCAAGCTGCCATTGAACTTGGCCTTTCCATTTCATTTACCCCGGCGCTGCAAATCAGCTACCACCACCAAAGTTTGTCACTCACCCCAACCGAACCGCTCATCCCAAGCGACATCACAGCCCGCCAATTCCTTTGCCGTTATTTTGCCCTGGAGTAAAACTTACTAAAACTTTAAATTGGCGGGTTAGATTCGCAGTGCTACAATGGTGGACGGAATATTTTTAGTAGAAAGTCATTTGGCATTTTAAGCGGCCAAATGAAATGAGGAATTGAGAATGGTTAGGAACACCAGTCGTCGGGAAGATCTGCACCTGGCCGTGCTAACGGTTGGGTTAGGACTAATCGTGGGAAGTTCATCGCTTTTATTAGGGCTCTTATTGGACCACGTTGAACACTTATTTTTGGGCTTCATTGAAAACAACCAGGTCCCCGTTGCGATCCATACCCCACCAGTCCAACGCTTCCTCGCACTAGTGCTTGGTGGAATTATTAGCGCTTTGAGTTGGTACTGGCTACAACGCAACTGGCGCCCCGTCGGCATCAATGCCGCCATGCAGGGCACCCGGATGCCGGTTGGCCGAACGATCGGGCATGTCGTCACCCAAATCTTTTACGTCAGTACCGGAGGGTCGATCGGGCGTGAATTAGCACCGCGGCAAGCCGGGGCAATGATTGCCGACAATTTAAGTCGGTGGAGCCAGCAACACGGTTGGCAAATCACGCCGGAAGACCGCCGCCTGTTGATTGCAGCGGCAGCCGGGGCTGGGTTTGCCGGCGTTTATATCTCGCCTTTAACGGGAACCATGTTTTGTCTGGAACTGCTATACAAAAAAATCACCCCGCGCTCCGTGGCCGTCAGTGTTACCATGTCGGCCATTGCCACTATGGTGGGCGCATTAACGAAGGGCTTTGTCCCGTACTATCTGACTGGCAACCATCACTATGCTTTGACCATCATCCCGCTCGCGATAATCTTAGGGGTGGTTAACGGTGCCCTCGGCGCGGGGTTTAAGGCAATCATTAACCGGGCCAGTCAGCACCGGGCTTATGGCCGGCAATTGCTGTGGCAGTTCCCACTTGTTGCGGCCTTGACCGGCTTAATTGCCATGTTCTTTCCAGCGGTTTGTGGTAATGGCCGGGGCCTGGCCCAATTAGCCATGAATACCCATCCCGCGACCTTGCTGGCCATCAGCTGGCTTGGCTTCGGTTTCTTGGCGAAAGCCAGCGCAACGCTATTAACCATTAAGGGGGGCGGTTACGGTGGTACTTTAACCCCCTCAATTGCCTTGGGGGCGTGCAGCGGCTTAATGATCGGCGCCTTATACGTTCCCCTGGTCAGTGGTGTAACTCTAAGCCAAACGGCCGTCCTCGGGGCCGCCGGACTGTTGGCCGCATCGCAAAGTGCTCCATTAATGGCCTTATTCATGATTTACGAAGTTTGTCATATGAACCATACGGCCTTGCTGCCTTTGGCCTTAGTGGTTGCGATTGCCACTTGGACCGCGCAACAATTTCAAAAACAAAAAGATTAAACAAAACCGCGCGTTTGTTAGGCTTTGCTCCCCAACAAACGCGCGGCTTTCTTTTATAATCAAGGCAACGTTTTACAGCATCCGCATTATCAAAGCGGTTAAGTCATCAACACTGACCGGACTTAAATTATGTTCAATATCGACCGTTGACAATGCCGCCTTGATGGCTTCTGCATGGTATTCAACTCCCTGTAAGGCCGCTTCAATCACGGCCGGGTTGCCGGTGGTAAAAAAGTCCCCAAACAGCTTAATTTCACTGATGTGGCGGTCAACCACATTGAAATTGAAGGCCACCGTCCCAATCGGAAAATGATGGGAAACATAGTGCTCATAACCCGGATTTTGCCCAAAGTTCCATTCATCAGTAGCAAACCGGCTGGCTTGGCGCGCATCAATTACCGCCCAATCTGCTTCCGTAAGGTGATAGGTCGGAATGTCAGCCAACTTTTCAACCCCAAACATGTGACAAAGCAAGTAATTCTTAAAATCCTCGCTGGTCCAAGCTTGGTACTTGGCCGGCAAATGCGGCTTGACGTTCGTAATCCGGGCGTCAACCGATTTAATCCCCTTGGATTCTAATTTACCAATATCGGGCGTCAAAACCGTGCGGGCCACAGTTTCATCCAAATCAAACATAATCGTGCCACCGGCGGCATAGGCATTATTGGCTTTAACCATGGCCATCCCTGAAAATTTTTTACCGTCAATGGCCATATCATTGCGCCCACGTACTTCAGCGCCGGCTACTCCCAAATCGTGCAAGGCCGCCACAATCGGCGCGCCGATTTTTTGAAAATCTCGGAAATCAGTGGTGTCTCCTACCACAATGTTTTCAAAGATAATATTACCCCGGTCATGATAAACCGCCCCGCCACCGCTGGTCCGGCGCACCAACTGGATATCATGCTGTTTTAGATACGGCAAGTTAACTTCGGCATAGGCATTTTGGTGCCGACCGATAATGACCGCCGGATCGTTAATGTAGCAGATCAAGCCATGCCCCTCTAACCGCAAATCGTTAATCAAGTATGCATCTAATGATTGATTGATCATGGCATTGTAAACGGGTTTGCCATGCCGACTGGTGTCAATTAAGAACAAACTGGCCGCTTCCTTCCTTTTTTAAAATTCAAAAAAGATCTTCCTTTTACCGAGAACTTAAAGCGTTCCCTTTTATCTTAGTCCTTACATTAGCCCCTGCCAACGAAAAATTGGCAAAGCGACTGACTTTTTCACCGTAACGATAACCTAACAAAAGAACCGCTAAATACTGACTTAACAGCATCTAGCGGTTTTAAAACTTAAAAATAAGGAGAGTACAGGATTTGAACCTGCGCGCCCATTCAACATGGGTTCGCCGGATTTCGAGTCCGGTGCATTACCACTCTGCCAACTCTCCGTGACAACTATTATAGTTTAGCATGGAGAATTAGCTTTGGCAAGGGTATTTAGTTAATTGATAGACCATTTTTTAATAAGAATTCGAGTAATGGCAGTCGATCGCCACCTGTTTGGGTAATAAAGTGGTCGCCAGTTGGCAAAAGAATAAACGGCGCCGCCAAATTAGTAGCCAGTCGTTGGGTAAACTGGTAGGGGACAATATGATCATCCCGCGCCGAAATTACGACCGCGGCTTTTAATTTGGCCCGAATCGCAGCATAATCGAGCGCTTCGGCGGTAAATGGCGCCAGTTCTGTCAGGCCAGGGACGAGGTCATCAAAACCAGAAACGAGAATCAAGTTGACATTCTGTACGTCAGCTTGCGCCAAAAAGCGTAGGGTGGTAATACAACCAAGCGAATGGCCGATTAACGTCACCCCATCGGCCTGCGGGATTTGCGACTGACAAGCCGCCAACCAGTCAGTCAAACGGGGATTATCAGGTTCCGGGAGCGTTACGACGTGAACCGGTCGGTGCAGCTGGGTCGCCCCAAGCTGTTTAAGCCAGGGAAACCAGTTGGCCTCGGGGTTGGCACAATAACCGTGTACAACGTAAATTGGATCAGTCATCAATCAATCCTCCGTTAGTGATGTTGGGGCGGGGAATAATAACGCGACTAAAGCTTCAAGTCCCGCTTGGTCAGCCGCAGAAAAACGCGCTAATTCAGGACTATCAATATCTAAAACACCCCATAGTTGCCCCGCTTTAAAAACCGGAACGACAATTTCAGAATTTGAAGCACTATCGCAAGCGATGTGGCCAGCAAATTGATGGACGTTTGGAACAATGACGGTCGTTTGGCGTTGAGCTGCAGTCCCACAGACCCCTTTTCCTAAAGCGATATGCATACAAGCTACTCGCCCTTGAAAAGGACCAAGTAACAGTTCCCCTGCCTTCAAGCGATAGAAGCCAGCAAAATTAACCGCCGGTA
>NHCFI02800__coassemble_762_pt1 | contig 35962 bp, 28 predicted proteins | sample NHCFI02800__metabat2_high_PE_040 | metagenome-assembled genome bin NHCFI02800
CTAAGGCATCATCGTGGCCGGGATCACAGTCTAAAATAATTTTCGTGGTCATTAGCTTACCTCCAGAGCAATCGTTCTAAAATGGTAATTACTGCTCTGATTGTAACTGAAAGCGTTGTCATTTACAATTAATCTTTCACAGCCGGGGTAATGGTCAGTTGGACGACCCACGGTTGGGTTGTTTGGTCGTCAGCCAGCCATTTGACGGCGCCCCCGGACAGCGTGCAGCTAACTGGGGGATGGGATTGGCCCATTTGTTGGTAAATTAAATCAACGACTTGTGCGGTCAAAGCACGGGGGACTTCACTAATCGTCCAGGTTACATCCCCTAACGTCCAGGTCACCTTGATCTGTTGCACATCAAAAATGAAGCCGGTTTTCAGGCGGGGCGAAAACGGCAGGGCGGCTAAGGGCTTTTCGGCGGTAGCTTGCGCTTGTTGTAAGTCAGTGGGACTCAGGGTCGCAAAGTCATAAGGCAGGGGCCGGGCTTGGTGGGCGGCTTTCAGCGCGGCCTGGATGGCTGACAAATCTAAGTTTGCCACGGTAAAGGTTACGGGGGCGTTCGGGGAGTCTGGTCGCCAGCCCCATCGTTGGGCTAAGGTCATGACCGTTCCAACCAAGTGGCGATCCGGGACCGCAGCGTAGCCCGCCACGATCAGCAAGACCAGAATGCCGACGAGGTCATTTTGCATCTTTAACAGCCAGCCCAAAGCCCCAATAACGATTAGCCACCGGACCCCCGTCATACTGGCAACGAGGAGCCGTTTATCGGCGCGGTACCACAGCCAGTGTTGATAGAGTTTGAAACGATGTAAGGCCCCGAGCCAAAAAGCGCCATTGATCACGGCGAGTAAGCTGATTGGGATGATTGGCCCGCTTTGATTTACGACGAGCAGCGAGACCATCGTGAGCAAAGCGGCCCCGGCCAACCCCCAGTGGGTCAGCCAACGTTGCAAGGTTGGTGAGATCAAAAAACCACTCCTTAATCAATTAATTGGCATTATTTTACCACTGCTTCTGGGGGCCACCAGCAGAAAAATAAGCGGCGGCGATCATTTTTTTCGTAAATGGTGATGAAATTGAGTACACTTAAAAATAACGGAACTTCTACAGATTAAATGAAAGGATGGATCAAGATGAAAGTCTTTGTTGCAGGGGCCACCGGCCGGGTGGGGCAAGCTGTGGTCAAGTTGTTATTGGCGCAAGGCGACCAAGTCCTCGCGGGCGGGCGCAATTTAGCACAGCTTCCCGCCGAAGTCACCCCGGTGGCCTTGGATCTGCACGCGTCCGTGGCGGAATTACAAGTAAAGTTGGCCGATAGCCAAGCGGTGATTTTTACGGGGGGTTCCCGGGGCCGGGATTTGCTGCAAACTGATTTGAATGGGGCCGTCAAATTAATGATGGCCGCCCAAGCCGCGGGGATTAAACGGTTTATTCACCTCAGTTCGGCGTATGCCTTGGACCAAAACATGTGGGCTAAAGTCCCGGCCCTAGCGCAGTTAACGGATTACAATATTGCCAAGTTCTTTTCGGATCGGTGGTTAATGGATGAGACGACGCTGGCTTACACCATTATCCAAGCCGGGATTTTAACGCCGACGCCTGCGACCGGGAAAGTGAGTTTGAATCCGGCTACGAGTGGGGAGAACTCGATTGAAGACGTGGCCGCCGTTTTGGTGGCCAGTTTGGCAGAGCCTAAGACGATTCGCCAGGTCATTATGATGAAAGCCGGGACCACTCCGATTGCGGAAGCGCTCGCCCAACTTTAATTTATCGTTTGATTTTATAATTGTTTAAATGACGACCCCGTAAAATTTTTCCCGGGCTGCTTTTTGGTTTTTAAAAATTAGCCCTTTGCTACGTTAATTTAGCAAAATAACGGGTTTGGTGACGTTCTTTTTAGATTTATTGGTTAATTAATGGAAAAAGCCAGCTCTTGAAAACGCTTGCAGAAACTGCTAGATTGAATAGGCCAGTGGATATTAGAGCGGCCGAACCTTGTCAAGGCAGGGGAATAGCCGACCGGAGGGCTGGGTGAGACCAGTTGCTTTTCTACCCCTGCTCAAATGCATGGAGTGGTGAGATGACCAAAGGGTTTTCAAGCGGGTGAATCCAGTGGTGAGTACACAGGAGGATTTTTTGATTTCTCATGATGAGTGATGAAATTGTAATTTCCGAAAATAAATTAATTTACCAGGTGCAACGTCACCAAGATGAAGTCAGTTTTGAACTGCTTTACCGGCGCTATCAACCAATGATTCGCAAGCTGTGGCATCAATATTCCCGTCACTACATTAGTTTGGAAGATTGGGAGCAAGAAGCGGCCGTGAAACTCTATCAATGCCTGAATCGTTATGATGCCCAGCATGCCCATTTCGCTCATTACTATAAGACAATGTTGCAAAATCGGTTGCGGGATTTTGGTCGTCATAAGAAACGTTCCAAACGCCAGCCGGGCAACCGGGTGGTTTCGCTGGATGAAGACGAACGCGTCCAACTGGTGGAAGATGATAAAATCGGCGCTGAGCGGGTGGCGGAATGCCGCCAAGCTTTGAATCAAATGGTGCGGCAATGTTCATCATTAGAGTGGGCGTGCTTTTTAAAGCTTAGTTTGGGCTATCAAATGGAGGAAGTGGCCGCGGAATTGGGGATTTCCGTGGGGAGTGTCCGCGCCGCTTACTACCGGGCCCGGACCAAGTACCGTCGCTTTTTAGAAACCATGCCGGACTAGCGGCTTTGGTTTGCGTGGTCAGGGCAAATGTGCTAAAGTTATCCCGAATGGAGGTGGTCACGATGGCGCACCGAAAAGTAGGGTTGGAATGCTCAGTTTGTGGCTCCCGCAATTATTCGGTTAACGTCAGTGCCGCCCAGCAGAATCAGCGCTTGGCGCTCAAAAAATTCTGCAAGCACTGTCAAAAAGTTACCCTGCACCGGCAAACCCGGTAGCATCAAGCTGGAGGAAAGGTACATGTTTCGCTTTTTTAAGAGCGTCGGGCAAGAAATGCACAAAATCGTGTGGCCAACGGCAAAGGAAAATCGGCGGGACACGTCGGTAGTATTATCGATCACGGTCTTCTTCATTTTATTCTTTGCCCTGTTTGACTGGTTGATTCAAATGGGCATGCTTGCTTTTGTTGGGTAGTTTTAGTTGCCCAAGGCTCAAGAAGTCTGCTATAATATTTTGTCAGAAAGCTGCGTCTTAGTACGGGCTTTTTTATTTTGTCCGTAGTTAAGCGACAATGCGAAGAAATTTAACATCATTACAAGTTTGTTGCCAAAGTAAAGGAGGAAAACGGTGGAATCACAAGAAAAACGTTGGTACGTGTTACACACGTACTCCGGTTACGAAAACCGGGTCAAGAGTAATTTGGAATCTCGGGCCCAATCAATGGGGATGGAAGACTACATTTTCCGGGTAATCGTACCGGAAGAAACGGTCCACCAAGTTAAGGATGGGAAGGCCAAGGATATTGAAGAAAAAGTCTTCCCGGGTTACGTATTGGTTGAAATGGTTATGACAGACCGGGCTTGGTACATTGCCCGTAACACCCCAGGGGTGACGGGTTTCTTGGGTTCCCACGGTGGGGGATCCAAGCCAACGCCGCTGCAACCAGAAGAAGTTAACCGAATTTTGAGTTGGATGGATGATGAAGGCCCACAACGGACGGATATTGACGTTGCCGTTGGGGACCACGTGAAGGTCATCGCGGGCTCCTTTGCCAACTTGAATGGGGTCGTAACGGAAGTTGATCACGATAATTTGAAGCTGAAGGCCGAAATCGAAATGTTAGGGCGCCAAACGACGGTGGAATTAGGGTTCGACCAAATTGCGGCAGTCGAATAATTTGTGATTGTAATTAAAGATTAAGTGTGGTAACCTAACAAAGTATGCTATCGACATACTGTGGGAGGGGCAAAAAATGAACCCCCATCATTACCACAACACGGACTAAGGAGGTTTTGTCTCGTGGCAAAGAAAGTAGCAAACATTGTCAAGTTGCAAATTCCTGCTGGTGCAGCAACCCCGGCTCCGCCGGTTGGTCCTGCATTGGGTCAAGCAGGGATTAACATCATGGGCTTCACTAAGGAATTCAACGCACGGACGGCAGACCAAAAAGGGATGCTGATTCCAGTTGTAATTACCGTTTACGAAGACCGGTCATTTGAATTCATCACCAAGACGCCGCCGGCTGCAGTTCTGCTGAAGAAGGCCGCTGGTGTTGAACACGGTTCCGGCGAACCTAACACGAAGAAGGTTGCAACTGTAACCAAGGCTCAAGTAAAGGAAATCGCCGAAACTAAGATGCAAGATCTAAACGCCGCTGACGTAGAAGCAGCGATGCGCATGATCGAAGGTACTGCTCGGAGCATGGGCTTCAACGTTGAAGACTAATTTCTAGCAGACCGGGCGCTTTTTGAAAGAAAAGTTGTCCCCGTGGGAGGAGACTTCCGCTAGACCACATTTGCAAGGAGGATACATCAAATGGCTAAAACTCGTGGTAAGAAGTACCAAGACGCGTTGAAGAAGGTTGAAGCAAAGAAGCAATACGCTTTGACTGACGCGGTTGAATTAGTTAAGGACATTGACTTTGCTAACTTCGACGCAACGATCGAAGTAGCATTTAACTTAAACGTTGACACTAAGCAAGCGGACCAACAATTGCGTGGGGCTGTTGTGCTGCCAAACGGGACTGGTAAGGACCAAACCGTAATCGTTTTTGCTAAGGGTGAAAACGCTAAGGCAGCCCAAGAAGCTGGCGCTGACTTTGTTGGGGACATTGACTTAGTTGAAAAGATTCAAGACGGTTGGCTGGACTTTGACGTTGCCATTGCAACGCCAGACATGATGCCACAAGTTGGTCGTCTGGGTCGGGTATTGGGGCCTAAGGGTCTGATGCCAAACCCTAAGACGGGGACGGTGACGATGGATGTGGCCAAGGCCGTTGCTGAATCAAAGGCCGGGAAGGTAACTTACCGGACTGACCGGGATGGAAACGTTGCTGTGCCATTCGGGAAGGTTTCCTTTGACACTGACAAGTTGGTTGAAAACTTGAAGACGATCGAAGATGTTGTGACGAAGGCGCGCCCAGCTGCTGTGCGGGGGACTTACATCAAGCACGCTTCCATCGCTTCGACGTTTGGCCCAAGTGTTACTTTGGACTTGACTGACTTCTCGTCAGCTCGTTAATCAGTTTCAAAGGTAAGAAAGTCGTGGCGGTGGCTGCGGCTTTTTTATTTGCACAAGTGGCAAGATTTGACAGTTCAAGGGGAAACCAGTAATCTGAAGAAGTGAAATAACCCGATTAGCAGGAAGTGAGGATTAAGCAGATGGAATATTTGCTGGGGATTGATGTTGGAACGGTACGGACAAAGGCGATCTTATATGATCACCAGCTCCAAGCCAAGCAGACCTTTCGGCAAACTTATACCTTGTACCGGGATGCAACGGGCATGGCGGAGCAAGAACCCACCGAAGTGCTGGCCGCCGTTGAAAAAGTAATCAATGACGCTTACGCCGAAGTGCAACGCAACCACTGTGATCTGTTAGCGGTCGCCTTTTCCAGCGAGAACCAGAGTTTGATCTTGTTGGATGAAAACTTCCAGCCGCTGACCCGCGTCTTGACCTGGGCGGACACCCGGGCCCGCCAAGTGGCCAGTCGGATCAAGCGGAACCTGGTCGCAAAAGAACTATATATGGACACGGGGACGCCGATTCACCCGATGTCACCCTTCACCAAATTACTATGGTTAAAAGAAGACCAGCCGGAATTGTTAAAGAAGACGGCTTACGTGGCGGATATCAAGTCCTATCTTTTTAAGCATTTCTTTGATGAATTTAAGGTCGATATTTCGGTTGCTTCCTGTTCGGGAATGTGGAACATCAATACCCGGACGTGGGATGAGCAGGCGTTGGCAATGACGGGCATTGCAGCTGTTCAATTACCAGAAATTGTTGATAGTACCCAGCAAGCGCACGGGCTGACGGCCGCGGGCCAAGTGGCGTTGCAGATTCCGGCTGACACGCCATTTGTGTACGGGGCCTTTGGGGGCGCCGCTTCCAACATTGGGATGGGCGCCGTTGACGAAAGTACGGCGGCGATTGCTATTGGGACTTCTGCCGCGGTGCGGGTGATGACGGATCATCCCGTCATTGATCCGCAGCAGCGGCTGTTCTGCTATGCCCTGGATGAAGAACACTGGGTCATTGGGGGCCCGCTCAATAATGGGGGCGACGTCTACCAATGGGCGGTGAAGCATTTGGTTGATGCCAATGCGGTCGCCAGTGAGCAGGTGGATGCCTTCCAATTGGCCAACCAGGTAATTGAGGGGGTCCCAGCTGGTTCCCACGGTCTGATTTTCCATCCCTTCTTGGGTGGTGAGCGGGCCCCGATTTGGGATGCCAATGCCCGGGGGTCGTTTTTTGGCCTGAATCAGCTGCATACCCGGGCGGATATGTTACGCGCCGTCATGGAAGGAATCACGATGAACGTCGGCAGTGTCTTTGAAATTGTCCGGGATTTAGTCGGGGATCCTAAGCAAATTATGGCGTCCGGGGGCTTTACGGATTCCTTGGTTTGGCGCCAGATGTTAGCCGATGTAATTGGCTTCCCGGTTGGGGTGGCAATGGCCCACGGGGGGTGTTGTCTAGGTGCGGCCGCAATTGCCTTGAAGAGTTTAGGGCGAATTAGCGATTACAGTGAAGTTACGCCGCTGTTGGCCCAACCAGAAACTTATATTCCGGATGATCTGGCGGCCTATACCTACCAAAAGTATCAGCCGTTGTTTAACCAGGTCGAAGAATTGCTGACCCCGGCCTATGCTGCGATTGCTCAACTCCAAGAAAAATAACAGCGGCTGAGCAGAAACGAGCTTTTCGACTAAAAGTTAGAAAATCACAACAAAAAGTGCTAGCAATCCACGTTTCAGTAACGGGGGTTGCTAGCACTTTTAAGTTTTAACTCTTTTTTTCGGCGCTGGTTAATTGAGCTTGCCACTTCGAGTGACTGCGGTAAAGCCAAAATGGCAACCAGGAAACCACGAGACACATGCCAGCCAAAATCAGAACATACGCAAGGCGCAATGGCTGCGGCGTCCCTTGCGCGGGGATAAAAGTGATGAAGAAAGCGCCCGCGGTAATGACCAAGGCGACCGCCGCTAAGGCAATGCTGACTTTCGGCTGGCTGGTCATGCGGTAGGTCCGGGGCAACGTTTCGTGGCGCCATTTTAAGACCATGTAAGCGACGAGCATGATCATGTACACCATCAGGTATTGGGCGGTGGTGGCGGCGAGAGCCACGTTAAAGGCGAAATCAACATTTTGCCCGCTGCTAAAGGTAATCAGCGCCGCGGTAAGCGTCACAATCGCGGATTGCAAGACCATAATCCGAAAAGGAATCCCGTGCTTGGTTGCGTGGGCGAAAAAGGGGGGCAAAAAGCCTTCGCGGGCTGCTTCGAACAGCCCTTGGTTAGGGCCGGCAATCCAATTGCCTAATTCACCAATGATCCCGCAAGCCAGCAGCAAGCCGATCAATTTCTCCAAGCTTTGGCCCGGCAAGCCGATCGAAGTCAGCAGTTGGCCATACGTATGCACAAAACCGGTGCTGTTTTGGATATGGGCGGCCGGGACACTCATGGCAATGGCGCTGCTGCCGAGTAAGTCGAGGCTGATGGCCGTGGCTACCAAAGCAATCATGACCTTAGGGTATTGCTGGGGCCGCGCCAAGTTCTTAACGTGGGGGGCCGAAGCTTCCCCGCCACAAAAGGCCAGGATAAAGGGGACAAAGGCGACCAGCGTGGTGCCGTTCAACTGGTGGGGGAAAATGGTGTGGAAATTAAAGTGGACATAAACCGGATGGCCCTGGCCCAAGTAGACGGCAACGACGATGACTAATAATAAGACGGGGGTAACAATCCCTAAGGCAAAGAGCCATTCGGCAACTTTGCCGATGCGTTTGGCCCCCAACAGTTGGGCGCAAGTGGCTCCCCATAATAAGAGCATCATTAAGCTAAAGCGCACGAGCGGGGTAGTATTAAACCAAGGGGTCTGCAAGGTGATGGAAAGGGCCCCGATAATTACGTACATCATGAGGTCCATGCCGGCCGTAATGTGGATCCACTGGTAAAACATGGCGACAAACCCGGTTTTTTCTCCCAAAGTGGCTTTGACCCAAGTGAACAAGCCCCCGTGTTGCCAACCTTGAATGGAGGCCATTTCACCGGCGGCTTGCGTGACTGGCAAGAACCAGACCAAGCCGGCCAGCAGGAGGTAAAATAAGGAGGTTGCGCCCGCTTTGCCAAACGGCGCGAATTCATCGATGGAAATCACCATTGAACTGGTCATGGCAAACAATTTGAGCCCCGTCAACTGATTGTAATTCTGGTTGGCAGTGGCGGTTTCTTCAGTTGTAGTCATAAAAAACTCCTCTGCTTAAATTGAAAAATAAACAACTCGGCTATTATACCAATTTTGAGAAGTAATAAAAGGGGTTAAAAATATAATTTTTAAAAGGGACCGATCAACCGCTTGATCGTGGCATAAGTGAAAAATCTTTCGAACGTCGCTTAACTATACCAATCAATCAAAACGCCGTTGTAACAACTTTTAGAGCGGGCGATAGAAAAATATAAAACAAAAAAAGTTTGAGAATGTTCATTTTTTCACTTGCCAAACGGCAGGAAGCTCGCTATGATATTAAGCGTAGGAAAGATTTACAGATACAAAGGAGATATGATCCATGAAGGCTGCAGTTATTAATGATCCAGTAGATGGTTACGTTACGGTTAAGGATGTTACCTTACGCGATTTAAAGCCAGGTGAAGCCTTGGTTGATATGGAATATTGTGGGTTATGCCACACTGACTTACACGTGGCGGCTGGTGACTTTGGTGAAAAGCCAGGCCGGATTATCGGTCACGAAGGGGTTGGGCGCGTTGCCAAGGTTGCCCCTGGCGTAACCAGCTTGAAGGTCGGTGATCGGGTATCGATTGCTTGGTTCTTCAAGGGCTGCGGTCACTGTGAATACTGCCTGACGGGACGCGAAACCTTCTGTCGCGAAGTGCAAAATGCCGGTTACACGGTTGACGGGGCGATGGCTCAACAATGTATCGTCGCTGCCGACTACGCGGTGAAGGTACCGGAAGGCTTAGACCCAGTTGAAGCGACCTCCCTGACTTGTGCGGGGGTAACGGTCTACAAGGCCCTGAAGGTTGCCGACATCAAGCCTGGTCAATGGGTCTCCATCGTCGGGGCCGGTGGTCTGGGGAACCTGGCCGTCCAATTTGCGCACAATGTCTTTGGGGCCCACGTCGTTGTTGTTGACGGGAACGATCCTAAGCTGGAAGCGGCGAAGGAAAACGGGGCGGAAGTAGTGATTAACCGCCACGAAGTTGACAGCGTTGCTCAAGCCATCCAAGAAAAAGTGGGCGGCGTTCACGCTGCCGTGGTAACGGCCGTTGCAGCTTCGGCCTTTGACCAAGCAGTTGATTCCTTGCGCCCAGATGGGAAGTTGGTTGCGGTTGCCTTGCCACAAGGGGATATGAAGCTCAACATCGCTAAGACGGTGCTGGATGGGATCATTGTGGCTGGTTCCTTGGTTGGGACGCGCCAAGACTTGGCTGAATGTTTCCAATTCGGGGCTGAAGGCAAGGTTAAGCCAATTGTTAAGACGCGCAAGTTAGCTGAAATCAACGACATGATCCAAGAATTAAAGGACAACAAGGTCGTTGGGCGGAACGTAGTTGACTTTGTTCACGAAGCCTAAGCAGCGTTAGTTGAATGAAGCAATACCATGAAATTGAGGGCTGGGAGCTGGTACCCAGCCCTTTTTTCGTGTTGTGTTGAAGGGTAAATCGAAGGCAAATCCGGAAAAGTGTGGTATGATTAAGGTCAAAATTAGTCAAGAAAGGGGCGCAGACCGGTGGAAGAACGTAGCATTTCAGACGTAATTGAAGCTTACCTGAAATCAATTTTAGGGGATGATCCCCGGATTGAAATTCGGCGGGCGGAAATTGCCGATCATTTTGATGTGGTGCCATCACAAATTAATTATGTCATCAAGACGCGCTTTAACCTGCAAAATGGTTACTTGGTGCAAAGCAAGCGGGGTGGTGGTGGCTACATCCGGATTGAACGGGTCAACCTACTGGATGATGATGATGTCTTACAGATGTTGATTGCCAATATTGGTGAAGCCATCAGTGAAAAAGACGCCGCTAAAATCATTAAGACTTTATATGAAGAAAAATTGATTTCACGCCGGGAGGGTGATTTAATGTTGGTCGGGGTGGCCAAACAAACCCTGAACCAAGCAAACAAGCAAGCTGAAGAGCGCTTGCGGGCAAGGCTCTTGGTTGCCTTGCTGACCCGGTTGCGGTATGAATAACGGCAGCGAATAGAGAAGATAATTGAAGGGGATTTACATGGACGATTACCGATATACGCCAAATGCCAAGGCGGTTTTAGAAATTGCGCACGAACAGGCCCTGTATTTTAAACACCAAGCTGTCGGCACAGAGCACCTGTTGCTGGCGTTGAGCTTGGAACACAGTGGGGTGGCGGCGGAATTGCTGGATCAATTCCACGTCACCAGTGACGATTTGCGGGCCGAAATTGAACGCTTTACCGGTTACGGCACCTTGGCAGTAGCTGACAGTCATGAGTATTTGCCAGCCTCACCGAAACTGCGCACCATCTTGTCGTTGGCAGCCCAAACGGCCCGGCAGCTGAATGCTGAACGGGTGGGGACAGAACACTTGTTGCTGGCGCTGTTAAGTGATGAGACGATTTTGTCTTCCCGGATTTTATTCAACTTGGATGTAAACTTGCAACAAGCCCGGCGGACGTTGGTGCGGAAATTGGGCAAGGCCGCCGGACAGGCCCTGAACCGCCAAAGTGCCAACCGTAATACGGCAACGCCGACGTTAGATCGTTTGGCACGGGATTTAACGGCCCAAGCAAAGCAAGGCGCTGGTGAGCAGGTCGTGGGCCGGGAAAAAGAAATTAAACGCATGGTACAACTGTTGAGCCGGAAAACGAAAAATAATCCGGTCCTGGTGGGGGAACCGGGGGTCGGCAAGACGGCGATTGTCGAAGGCTTAGCCCAGCGGATTGTCACTCAAGGCGTGCCAGCCAGCTTGGCCCAAAAGCGGGTGATGGCGCTGGACATGGGGTCGCTGGTGGCCGGCACCAAGTACCGGGGGGAATTTGAAGACCGACTGAAAAAAATTTTGGATGAGATTTACCGCAGTGGCGACGTCATTTTGTTTATTGACGAACTGCATACGGTGGTCGGTGCCGGTGGGGCTGAAGGGTCCGTAGATGCTTCCAATATTTTAAAGCCGGCGTTGGCCCGGGGGGAACTGCAACTGATTGGGGCCACGACGTTGGATGAGTACCAGAAGTACATTGAAAAAGATGCAGCCCTCGAGCGGCGCTTTGCCAAGATTCAAGTTGAAGAACCCAGTGAAAAAGCCACTGTCCAGATTTTAAAGGGGATCCGGCCGGGCTATGAAAAGCACCACCAGTTAACGATTAGTGATGCGGCGCTCACCGCTGCGGTTAAGCTAGCCAAACGCTACATCACTGATCGCTTTTTGCCGGATAAGGCGATTGATCTAATGGATGAAGCAGCAGCGATGGTGCGGATCAATGCTGACCAAGCGGATACCCAGACGGTTGCCGCGATGCAAAAATTAACGCAGTTGCGAGAACAAAAAGAAGCGGCCATTTTGACGCAAGACTTTGATCAAGCTGCGCAATTGCGCCACCAAGAGTTGGCGTTAAAAGCCCAGGTTGAACAGCAAACGGCTCGTCGCCAAGCCCAAGCTGCGCAAACCACCTTACGGGTGATGCCAGAAGATATTGCCAAGGTCGTGGCGGATTGGACCGGGATTCCGGTTACGCAATTGCAAAAGCACGAACAAGATCGCTTGGTACACTTAGAAAAGGCCCTTCACCAACGCGTGATTGGCCAAGACGAAGCCGTCAGTGCAATTGCCCGGGCAATTCGGCGGGCCCGCAGCGGTTTGCAGGATCCTAAGCGACCGTTAGGATCCTTTATGTTCCTTGGACCAACTGGGGTCGGCAAGACGGAATTAGCCAAGGCCTTAGCCGCGACCGTCTTTGGCTCCGAAGACAACTTGATTCGCATTGACATGTCGGAATACCAAGAACGGTACAGTACCAGTCGTTTGGTTGGGGCGGCCCCGGGTTATGTCGGGTACGAAGAAGGCGGTCAATTAACCGAAAAAGTGCGCCAACACCCGTATTCCGTGGTCCTACTCGATGAAGCGGAAAAGGCGAACCCGGACGTTTTTAACCTCTTGTTGCAGGTCTTGGATGACGGTTACCTGACCGATGCCAAGGGGCGCAAGGTTGACTTTAAGAATACGATCTTGATCATGACCTCAAATCTTGGGGCGACCCAGCTCCAGGATGAAAAGACGGTCGGCTTTGGGCAAAGCAGCCTGCAAAATGATTATGCGGCGATGAAGCAAGCAATCAATGCCCAATTGAAGTTGCACTACCGGCCGGAGTTTTTAAATCGGATCGATGAAACGATCGTCTTCCACCCACTTGAGAAAGCCGACCTGCGCCAAATCGTAAAACTGTTGACCCGGGGCTTGGTCGCTCGCTTGGCCGCGCAACAAATTACCGTTAAATTCACCCCGGCCGCGATTGATCAAATCGTTGCGGCGGGGTACCAACCAACGTACGGGGCGCGGCCCTTGCGGCGGGCGTTGCAAACGTTAGTGGAAGATCCGCTGAGCCTGAAATTGCTGGACGGCAGCTTAACGGCTGGTGATCAGGTGACGGTCGGGGCGCGGCAAGGCAAAATAACTTTCACCCTCCACTAAATTGTTTTACTTAATTGAATTAATCATTAGAAGGAAAACGGCCTCATTAACTTACCTAAATTAATTTTGATGACCGTTTTTTTTATAAGGAAACTAATTATCGCTAGATTTACCTATTGACAATCATTATGCTGTGATAAATAATAATTACTACTGTGTGATTATAATAAATTAGGATAATCGATTTTACACAAGATAGGAGCGTTAGAAATTGAGACGAGCTGAACAACTAGCGAAAACACGGAATGCAATTTTGACGACGGCAACTAAATTGTTCTTGGAGCACGGGTTTGGGGGAACTTCGACCCGGGACATCGCCAAGCAGATCGGCATTACCCAACCCGCGCTGTATCACCACTTTTCGGACAAAGAAGAATTGTACCTGGACGTGTTGACGGAGCTGTGTGGTAAAGTTCGCCAGGAGACTAACAAGGTTTTGCGGAAAACCGATCTGGATCCGGAAGAACGGCTTTTTCAAATCTGCAAAGTCTACCTTAAGTATCACCCGCTGAGTATCTATGCTCAGTACCAAGCGGCGTTACGGCAGTTGACGTCAAGTTCCCAACACAAGCTGAACATGATCTTTACCATGGACTACTTGGAACCACTGTCGGAATTCTTCAAGATGGCGGATGTGGACTTGCGGCCAGATTTGATGCCTAAAGAAGCAGCGGAATTGTTGATTGCCAGCATCGCCCCGTTGTTTGGGACCTTCCAACAAATTGGGGGACGGTCGTTAAACGCGGAGCAACGGCAACGCTTAATCATTGATTCAGTCATGACAGGACTGTTGCGCCAAGGTTAAGCAGTGATTAAACCGGTTGACCAAGAAGGGGAGAGCTTGGCTGGCCGGTTTTTTCGTACCCGGATTTTTTTAATTGACAGGCCGCTGGAAATAGTGTATCTTATTTATCGTATGTAATTGTGAGTTCAATGGGGTTGACGATCTCTTGTCCGTCAGCCACTTTATAAAAGCCCAAAGGCAATCGCTGGTTGCTTTTGGATTTTTTTTGCCCAAAATCATGGTTTGAGTAAAATTGTAACCAAAACGTAACATTGAACCCACCCAACAAACTTAGAGAGGTGAATAGTTTGGCCGGACACTTAGTAAAATACGGTAAGCACCGTACTCGTCGTAGTTATTCCCGGATCAAGGAAGTCCTTGACCTCCCGAACTTGATTGAAATTCAAACTGATTCTTACAACTGGTTCATGGACAAGGGTCTGCGTGAAATGTTTGATGACATCATGCCGATCGATGACTTCCAAGGGAAGCTGTCCCTCGAATTCGTTGATTACCAACTCTTGGAACCAAAGTACACGGTCGATGAAGCACGGGAACATGATGCCAATTACTCGGCACCATTACACGTAACGTTGCGCTTAACCAACCACGAAACTGGTGAAATCAAGTCTCAAGACGTCTTCTTTGGTGATTTCCCACTGATGACTTCGCAAGGGACCTTCATTATTAACGGGGCCGAACGGGTTATCGTTTCCCAATTAGTCCGTTCCCCAGGGGTTTACTACAACTCCGAAACGGATAAGAACGGCCGGCCAAACTACGGGGCCAACTTTATTCCGAACCGGGGGGCCTGGTTGGAATACGAAACTGATGCCAAGGGGATTTCTTACGTCCGGATTGACCGGACGCGGAAGTTGCCAATGACCGAATTGGTCCGTGCCCTTGGGTTTGGCTCTGATGATGAAATCATTGATATGTTAGGCGGCAACAGTGACTCCTTATCAGCTACGATTGACAAGGACGTGCATAAGAATCCGGAAGACTCCCGGGTTGAAGAAGCCCTGAAGGACATTTATGAACGCTTGCGGCCGGGTGAACCAAAGACGGCTGACTCCGCCCGGAGTTTGCTGAACGCCCGCTTCTTTGATCCAAAGCGTTACGACATGGCGCCGGTTGGGCGTTACAAGACCAACAAGAAGTTGGCTATGAAGTACCGGTTGTTGGGTTTGACGTTGGCCGAAACTTTGGCTGACCCTGAAACCGGGGAAATTCTGGCCAACAAGGGCGACGTGGTAACCAAGGAAGTCTTGAAGAAGCTGGAACCCGCTTTGGAACAAGACGACTTCAAGATGATTACCTACACGCCATCGGATGAAGCCGTGGTAACGGAACCCGTTAAGCTGCAAAAGATCTTGGTTTACTCCAAGAAGGATCCCGACCGGGTCGTGCCAGTGGTTGCCAACGGCCACATTCCGTTGGAACTCAAGCACATCCAACCAGCCGATATTATTGCCTCAGTTAACTACTTCTTCAACTTGCAAGAAGGCATCGGCACGACTGATGATATCGACCACTTAGGGAACCGGCGGATTCGGTCGGTTGGTGAATTGTTGCAAAACCAATTCCGGATTGGGTTAGCCCGGATGGAACGGGTGGTTCGGGAACGGATGTCAATTCAAGACATCAACACCGTAACGCCACAACAATTGATTAACATTCGGCCAGTAGTTGCGGCCATCAAAGAATTCTTTGGGTCTTCGCAACTGTCCCAGTTCATGGACCAAACCAACCCCTTAGGGGAATTAAACCACAAGCGGCGGCTGTCGGCCCTTGGGCCAGGTGGTTTGACGCGGGACCGGGCCGGTTATGAAGTCCGGGACGTGCACTATACCCACTACGGGCGGATGTGTCCAATCGAAACGCCAGAAGGACCGAACATCGGGTTGATCAACAACCTGTCAACTTACGCCCGGGTGAACCAATATGGTTTCATTGAAACGCCATACCGGCGGGTTTCCTGGGAAACGCACAAGGTAACCGACAAGATCGATTACTTGACGGCCGATGAAGAAGATAACTACATCATCGCCCAAGCCAACACCAAGTTGAACGAAGACGGCTCCTTTGCCGAAGAAGAAATCATGTGTCGTGATAAGGAAGATTACATTACGACTTCCGCTGAAAACGTCGACTACATGGACGTTTCGCCAAAGCAAGTCGTTTCCGTAGCCTCGGCATGTATTCCATTCTTGGAAAACGACGACTCCAACCGGGCGCTGATGGGGGCCAACATGCAACGGCAAGCCGTGCCGCTGATTGATCCGCACGCCGCTTTGATCGGGACGGGGATTGAATACAAGGCAGCCCACGACTCCGGGGTAGCTTTGATTGCCAAGAACGCCGGGACGGTTGAATACGTTGATGCCCGCCAAATCCGGATCCGCCAAGAAGACGGGACCTTGGATTCTTACAAGCTGATGAAGTTCCGCCGTTCCAACGGGGGGAAGAACTACAACCAACGGCCAATCGTCAAGGTCGGCGATCACGTCGATGCGGATGAAGTCATTGCCGATGGTCCAGCTATGGATCAAGGGGAATTGGCCTTAGGGCAAAACCCTCTGATTGCCTTTATGACTTGGCAAGGGTACAACTTCGAAGATGCCATCGCCATTTCCGAACGGCTGGTTAAAGACGACGTTTACACGTCCATTCACATTGAATCTTACGAATCCGAAGCGCGGGAAACCAAGCTTGGACCAGAAGAAATGACCCGTGAATTGCCAAACGTCGGGGCGGATGCCTTAAAGAACTTGGACGAAACCGGGATCATCCGGGTTGGGTCTGAAGTTCACGACGGTGACATTTTAGTTGGGAAGGTAACGCCAAAGGGGGTTACCGAATTATCCGCGGAAGAACGGCTCTTGCACGCCATCTTTGGTGAAAAGTCGCGTGAAGTCCGGGATACTTCCTTGCGGGTACCGCACGGTGGTGGCGGGATCATCCAAGACGTGAAGGTCTTTACCCGGGAAAATGGAGACGAATTAGCCCCTGGAGTCAACAAGATGGTCCGGGTCTACATCGCCCAAAAGCGGAAGCTGCAAGTAGGGGACAAGATGGCCGGTCGGCACGGGAACAAGGGGACGGTTTCGATCGTCATCCCAGAAGAAGACATGCCATTTATGCCTGATGGGACGCCAATTGATATCATGCTGAGCCCAATGGGTGTGCCATCCCGGATGAATATCGGTCAAGTTATCGAATTGCACTTGGGGATGGCGGCCCGGCAATTAGGGATTCACATTGCTACGCCAGTCTTTGATGGGGCAACTGACAAGGATGTTTGGGAAGCCGTCAAGGAAGCTGGTTTACCATCCGACGGGAAGACGATCTTGTACGACGGTCGGACCGGGGAACCATTTGAAAACCGGATTGCCGTTGGGGTCATGAACTACCTGAAGTTAGCTCACATGGCCGACGACAAGATCCACGCCCGTTCGATTGGGCCATACTCCTTGGTTACGCAACAACCATTGGGTGGGAAAGCCCAATTCGGTGGTCAGCGGTTCGGGGAAATGGAAGTTTGGGCCCTCGAAGCTTACGGGGCCGCTTACACCCTGCAAGAAATCTTGACTTACAAGTCTGATGACGTGGTCGGCCGGGTCAATACCTACGATGCCATCATCAATGGGGACCGGATTCCAAAGCCAGGGGTGCCAGAATCCTTCCGGGTGCTGGTCAAGGAATTACAATCCCTGGGGTTGGACATGAAAGTGTTAGACGGCAACCACGAAGAAGTGCAATTAAAGAACGAAGATGAAGAAGTAATCGACGTGCGCAAGCGGGCCCAAGCCAACCGTCAGGAAAATGACGAAGCGCAAGCAAAGGCTCCGGCAACGCCAAGCGAAGCAACCACTGATTAGTAAAGAAGGAGGATTGCCCTTTGATTGACGTCAATAAATTTGAAAGTATGCAGATCGCGTTGGCTTCACCAAACAAGATTCGCTCTTGGTCCTACGGGGAAGTAAAGAAGCCAGAAACGATCAACTACCGGACGCTGAAGCCGGAAAAGGAAGGGCTGTTTGACGAGCGGATCTTCGGGCCAACCAAGGACTACGAATGTGCTTGTGGGAAGTACAAGCGGGTTCGGTTCAAGGGCTTGGTCTGTGATCGCTGTGGGGTTGAAGTTACCACGGCCAAGGTCCGCCGCGAACGGATGGGTCACATTGAATTAGCGGCTCCCGTTTCGCACATCTGGTACTTCAAGGGGATCCCATCCCGGATGGGGCTGATCCTTGACATGAGCCCCCGGGCCTTGGAAGAAGTAATTTACTTTGCTTCTTACGTGGTGCTCGACGCCGGTGATACGCCACTGGAAAAGAAGCAACTCTTATCCGAACCGGAATACCGGGAAAAGAAGGCGGAATATGGGGACCGGTTTGTGGCTCAAATGGGGGCCGAAGCGATCCAAAAGTTGCTCCAAGACGTGGACATGGAAAAGGAAGCGGCCGAATTAAAGGCCACTTTAAAGGAAGCCACGGGCCAAAAGCGGACGCGGGCCGTTCGGCGTTTGGACATCTTGGAAGCCTTCTTGAAGTCTGGCAATAAGCCAGAATGGATGGTTATGGACGTCGTACCGGTGATGCCACCGGACTTGCGGCCAATGGTGCAACTTGAAGGGGGCCGGTTTGCCACCTCAGACTTAAACGATCTCTACCGGCGGGTTATCAACCGGAACAACCGGTTGAAGCGCCTGTTGGAATTGAACGCGCCAGGGATCATCGTGCAAAACGAAAAGCGGATGCTGCAAGAAGCTGTGGACGCCTTGATTGATAACGGTCGGCGGGGTCGTCCAGTGGCTGGGCCAGGGAATCGGCCACTTAAGTCCTTATCTCACTTGCTGAAAGGGAAGCAAGGGCGGTTCCGGCAAAACTTGCTGGGGAAGCGGGTTGACTACTCCGGTCGTTCCGTTATCGACGTTGGTCCATCCTTGAAGATGAGCCAAATGGGGTTGCCAATTCAAATGGCTTTGGAATTGTTCAAGCCATTTATCATGCACGAATTAACCAAGCGGAAGCTCGTCACGAACGTTAAGGCGGCTAAGCGTTTGATTGACAAGCAAGATGACAAGGTCTTTGACGTCTTAGAAGATGTCATCAAGGAACACCCGGTCCTGTTGAACCGGGCCCCTACCTTGCACCGGTTAGGGATTCAGGCCTTTGAACCAATCCTGGTATCCGGGAAGTCGATGCGGTTGCACCCACTGGTTTGTGCAGCCTACAACGCCGACTTCGACGGGGACCAAATGGCCATCCACGTCCCACTGTCCGATGAAGCGCAAGCCGAAGCCCGCTTGCTGATGCTGGCAGCTCACCACATTTTGAGCCCGCGGGACGGGGAACCAATCGTGGCCCCATCCCAAGATATGGTTATCGGGAACTACTACATGACCACGGAAGACAAGGCCCGCGAAGGGGAAGGGATGATCTTTGCCAACGCGGCCGAAGCCGAAATGGCCTACAAGGATGGTTACGTAGCCCTGCAAACCCGGGTTGGGATCAAGACGGCTTCTTACAAGAACAAGCCGTTTACGGACGACCAACGCGACAAGATTATGGTAACGAGTGTCGGGAAGATCCTGTTTAACAACATCATGCCAAAGGATTACACCTACATTAACGAACCAACTGACGACAACCTGCAAAACGGGGTGCCGGACAAGTACTTCTTGGCCAAGGGGCAAGACATTCACGAATACTTGGCCAATGCGCCACTGGTTCCACCGTTCAAGAAGGGCTTCTTGTCTGACATCATCGCTGAAGTCTACAAGCGCTACAAGGTGACGATTACCTCGGAACTCTTGGACAAGATGAAGGACCTCGGGTACTTTGAATCCACGATTTCTGGTTTGACGGTTGGGGTGGCCGACATCACCGACTTGAAGGAAAAGCCAGGGATCATCGAAGAAGCCCACAAGCAAGTGGCCCTTGTTACCAAGCAATTCCGGCGTGGTTTGATTACCGACAACGAACGCTACGAACGGGTCATTGCCATTTGGAATGACGCCAAGGATGAAGTCCAAGAAAAGCTGATTGAGCACATGGATATCCACAACCCAATCAACATGATGTCTGACTCCGGGGCGCGGGGGAACATCTCTAACTTTACCCAACTGGCCGGGATGCGTGGTTTGATGGCTTCTCCATCCGGGAAGATCATGGAACTGCCAATCCTGTCCAACTTCCGGGAAGGGCTGTCTGTCTTGGAAATGTTTATTTCCTCTCACGGGGCCCGGAAAGGGATGACCGACACGGCCCTGAAGACGGCCAACTCTGGTTACCTGACCCGGCGGCTGGTTGACGTGGCCCAAGACGTGATCGTTCGCGAAGAAGACTGTGGTACGGACCGCGGGCTGGAAGTAACGGCGATTACCAACGGGAACGAAATGATCGAACCACTCTACGACCGGATCTTAGGGCGCTACACGATGAAGTCTGTCTTTGACCCAGAAACCGGTGAACGGATTGTGGCCAAGAACGTTCTCTTGGACGAAGAAATGGCCCAAAAGATCGTTGATGCCGGTGTCAAGAAAGTGACGATTCGCTCGGCCTTTACTTGCAACACTGAACACGGGGTTTGTGAACGGTGCTACGGGCGTAACGCCGCGACCGGAGACCAAGTTGAAGCCGGGGAAGCCATCGGGACGATTGCCGCGCAATCAATCGGGGAACCCGGGACGCAACTGACCCTGCGGAACTTCCACACCGGTGGGGTGGCCGGCAACGACGACATCACCCAAGGGTTGCCACGGGTGCAAGAAATCGTGGAATCGCGGAATCCGAAGGGGAAAGCCACGATTTCTGAAGTGACGGGTGAAATCGAATCAATCGAAGAAAACCCAGCCGAACAAACCAAGGACATCACCGTTAAGGGTGAAAACGACACGCGGACGTACACCTTACCAATTACTTCGCGTTTGAAGGTGGCAGAAGGTGACTTCATTCACCGGGGTTCTGCGCTGAACGAAGGGTCGATTGATCCAAAGGAATTGATTCGGGTTCGCGACGTCTTATCCACGGAAACGTACCTGTTGGCTGAAGTGCAAAAGGTTTACCGGATGCAAGGGATCGACTTGCTGGACAAGCACGTTGAAATCATGATCCGGCAAATGATGCGCAAGGTCCGGGTCATGGATCCAGGTGATACGGACGTCTTACCGGGTGAATTGATGGACATCAACCAATTCCGGGATGCCAACTACCAAACCCTGGTTGAAGGTAAGGTCCCAGCAACGGCGCGTCCGGTAATCCTCGGGATTACCAAGGCGGCCCTGGAAACCAACAGTTTCTTGTCAGCGGCTTCCTTCCAAGAAACCACCCGGGTCCTGACCGATGCGGCAATTCGCGGCAAGGAAGATCCACTGGTTGGTTTGAAGGAAAACGTAATTATTGGGAAGATCATCCCAGCTGGGACTGGGATGGGCACTTACCGCAACATCAAGCCCAAGGAAGTTACGGTAGCCAAGCCCGATCAAGCGGCATATACCATGCCAAACGCTTCGATTCGCGAAATGGAAGCACAAATGAAGCGCGACGAAAACTAATCGGCTAGCTGGTTAGCAACGCGCGATGAAAAGGGGTCGGAAATTCCGGCCCCTTTTCGCCGTACATAATTGAGATTGAGGTGGGGGAATTAGCAATGAAGAAGTATTTGGTGGAGGTACCAGAGGAAGTCGCAGAACGCTTGGCGAAGGCAGGGACCGTTTCGATGCACATCGAAAACCAGTGGCTGGTAATTCGGCCCGATGATGGGACGGCCTTGATTCCCCAATTAAAATTTGCCAGTTATGGCTTACCGGCGGTGGTGCTAGCGGGCGTCTTTTTAGCTGGGATCAAGTGGTGGTTGCCCCAGGTGCACACGTTGCCGTGGTCGGGTGATTATTCGATCAGCAGCGCAATTGCGACCCTCGGTATGATTAGCGGGGTACTGGCGTTTATGGTGGCGTTTGTTCGGCAGAAATTGAGCCAACACGGCCCGGCAGCAACCTTTACTTGGCGGAGTCTGTTCCCCCTGTTGATTGCCTGTGCCATGATTATTGCAATTACGGCCGAGGGTACGGGCTGGTTGATTGACCGGCTTTTCCCGGGTTTGCGCTTAGACCTTTATACGGCAACGGTCTTGGTGATGGTGGGCGTCAGCATCGTGAACTACCTGTTGATCAACTTAGCCTACACGTTGTCACCAGGGGTGGTAATTAACCTGATGACCGTAATGATTGTTGGCGGGGTGGGAGTGTCAATGTTGGCGAACCCGACTAAGAATTGGTGGCAGCATAATTTTAGCTTTTTGGGGACCGCCAATAGTGGGACTGCTTGGCAATTCAATTTCACCCTGATTTTTTCGGGCTTATTGATGGCGACGCTGGTCGATTACCTCTTTGTTAATTTGGCCCCGCAATATCACACTAAAAAAACGCTTTGGTTGCGGCTGTTATTATTAGCGTTGGCGGCTAACATTGCGGGAATTGGCCTCTTTCCGAATGACCCGAAGTACCATCTGTTGCATGACCGGATTGCGATGTGGTTGGTTTACTTGCTCTGGCTGTTGATTATCGTGGTCCGGTGGTGTTTGCCCAGGGTCACTAAGCAGTTTTTAAAGGTGTCGTATTTGATCGGGGCAATCATGGTGCTGGACTACTTCATGTTTAAGGTCGTGGGCTATTTATCCCTGACAGCCTTTGAACTCTTGGCGTTTGCCTTAGCCTTTGCCTGGCTGCTGTTGCTCTTCCAATATATTGAGCATTTACTGCCAGCTGGCCAACAGGTGCTGCCGGTTAAACTCCAACCGGTTAAAAATGAATAATCAAATTTTATGAAGGCGGGGTGAAGATCACTCAGCCTTTTTTGATGGTAAAACGAAGATTAATTTAATGATTTTTAAGCAATCTTTGACCTGTTGCAGGGCCGTTACGAGCCCAGGGCATTTGTAAATTTAACGGACAAAGTGTAATGATCTGTCAATTAGCGGTAACTGGGGAGTAAATTCCAATCGGTATATTAAACGGTGGGTCTTGTCTAAAGACTCACAAATCAAAAATGGAGCTGATTAATATTAAAACGAAACAACTAGTCTTAGCCACGACGGCCGCCTTGGCAGGGACAGTCCTGATGACTTCCGCGAAAGCCAATGCTGACACCACGGTGACGGTGCAAAGCGGCGATACCGTTTGGGGCCTCTCCCAAGAATACCAAGTCTCAATGGCTTCGATTGTGCAAGCGAACCAACTGGCCAATCCGGATTTAATTTACGTTGGCGATCAGTTAACGATCCCAACGTCGGCGGCCAAGTCCAGCCAAAAAGCATCAAGTGCGACTGCTCAGCAAACAGCGGCCGCTGCTCCGGCCAGTCAAGCCACTAGCGCTAGTGCTACGGCCGTTACGGCGACGAGTGCGATCCCTAGTGCCGCACCAAGCAGTTCAGCGGCCCAATTAGCGACCACAAGTGCCAATCAGTTGGCAACAACTCCCCGGGTTGAAAATAACGGGAGCACCAGCGTCAGTTCATTAGCGGCGGCGCCAGCCACTTCGACGGCCAATATCGCAACGACGGCCGTTAATGTCGCTTCCACGACCCCGGTGACCAGCACTCCTACGGCCAATAACAGCACGAATACAGCTACGGCAGGAACACCAGTTGCGTCAACGGCCCCAACCACCTCAGCTGCGGCAGGGACGGCCACAAATGGGGTGACGACTTACACGCCAAGCGAAGCGGTGGCCCGGGCCCAATCCGTTGAGGGCACGCCATACGTCTGGGGTGGCAACACCACCAGTGGGTTTGACTGTTCCGGGTTGGTTCAATGGGCATACGGGCTGTCCAGTGACTACCGGACGACTTACCAACAACAGGCCCTGGGGACCCACCAATACGATATTGCTAACGCGCCGGCGGGGGCAATTTACTTCTGGGGTTCAGACAGTGCCCCATACCACGACGCGATTGCGACGGGGAATGGTAATTACATTGCGGCCCCGGATGTCGGCCAAACGGTGTCAACGTCGTCCATCAACTACTACACGCCAAGCTACTACGTGGTGGTGGGTCAATAATGACTTCGGAAATTTAACCATTCATCCTTTCGATGCGGTCAGCACTTTTTAGCTGACCGTTTTTTGGTTACCAGGGCCAACCGGTGGGATAGGTCAGCAAGGTTAACCATAAGCCCCCGGTCAGGTAAGGAATCAATGGGACGGGCTGGTGGTGCCACAGCCGGCGGTCGCTCAGGGCCAATAAGCAGCCTAAAAGGATCACCGCACAAGTTGGGCGCGCGCCAATTACGAGGGTCAAAATGGCCAGCCACTCCCCATCACCGCGGCCAAAACCTGGAGCGAAGGTTAAACTGAGCCATAGCAAGGCCAGGAAACTGTCGAGCAGCCAGTGATGCAAAACGGGGGTCAAGACCAACAAGCCAGCGAAGCTCACGAGACACGGTGGGGTGATCCATTGGGCCTGCCAATCAGTGGTGACCATCATTAAACAGCCGCTGCTGACCAGCAACAGGGCCAGCCAATTGGTGAAATTGCTAGGAGCCAAGACGGCCCAGCTGCCCCCAGTTAAAGCTTCGGTTACCGGTGCCAGGGCACTTAACCGGCAGTGACACCAGTAACAACGCCCGCCCTGGCTCAGCCAACCACTGATTGGGCACAATTGCCAAGCATGCAAGCGGTGGTGGCAGTGTTCACAGATGGAATAAGGTGGATAGGAGCGCTGGGGGGCCAAAAGGTGGCGGCTGGTCATGGTAGTGACAAAGGACGCCCAACACGCTCCAAAGCCAAAGTAGCAACTGAGTAATAACATTTAAAGTTCCTCCTTACAATTTGCAATCAGGTCCTACTTTATATATACGTTTTTTTAGCCAAATTGTTGCGTGGCAAATCAGCTTTTTTTCGCGGTGAGCGAAAAACCACGCTCAGTGGTCAAAAATTCTGGCCAAGCCGTTGACTTTCCTTGGCGTTCGTGTTAATTTAACAAAGGTGCTTTTTTAGCAACGGAAGGTCTGTCGGTGGGCAGACGAATGTCCCAGCGATAGCACAGAAAGAAATAGTACTCAAGCGCTTTTTTTATTCGCAAAAAAGAACCGCCTGGGTATGTGGACTTAAAATTTAGGAAGGGGAAAAATAATGCCTACTATTAACCAATTGGTTCGCAAGGGCCGTAAGAGCCACAAGGGTAAGTCAAAGTCACCAGCCCTTGGTTACGTATACAACAGCTTCAAGAAGGAAGAAATCAAGGATCCATCACCGCAAAAGCGTGGGGTTGCTACCCGTGTCGGGACGATGACGCCAAAGAAGCCTAACTCTGCATTGCGGAAGTACGCCCGTGTGCGTCTGTCCAACCTGATCGAAGTTACGGCTTACATTCCAGGGATTGGCCACAACCTGCAAGAACACTCGGTTGTTTTGATCCGTGGGGGCCGTGTTAAGGACTTGCCTGGGGTTCGTTACCACATCATCCGTGGGACGCTTGATACTGCCGGGGTTGAAGGCCGGATGCAAAGCCGTTCCAAGTACGGTGCCAAGAAGCCTAAGAAGTAAGATCATAAAAAATAAGGAGGGATTAAGCAATGCCGCGTAAAGGACACATTGCCAAGCCAGAAGTTTTACCAGATCCAATTTACAACTCAAAGCTGGTTACTAGCATGATCAACCACTTGATGCTGGATGGGAAGCGGGGGACTGCTTCTAAGATCTTGTACCAAGCCTTTGAAATGATCAAGGAACAAACGGGGAACGATCCAGTTGAAGTTTTCGAACAAGCAATGGACAACGTTCAACCAGCCTTGGAAGTTAAGGCTCGTCGGATCGGTGGTTCTAACTACCAAGTGCCGATTGAAGTTCGCCCCGACCGGCAACGGACGCTGGCACTTCGTTGGTTGACTCAATACGCTCGTCTGCGTGGGGAACACACGATGGTGCAACGCCTCGCAAACGAAATCATCGATGCTTCTAACAACACGGGGGCTTCCATCAAGAAGAAGGAAGACACCCTGCGGATGGCAGAAGCCAACCGTGCATTTGCACACTACCGCTGGTAATTTTTTGAAGACAGTCGCCTGACTGGATTCATGCAAAGGGGCGACGCTGAATACTTTTCGTCACCCCTTTTTTCTCAAATTAAGACCAAATTCGAAGGGAGATAAATTTCAAGATGGCTAACAAGCGTGAATACCCACTTGCCAAGACCCGGAACATTGGGATCATGGCCCACATCGACGCTGGGAAGACCACGGCAACGGAACGGATCCTCTACTACACTGGGAAGATTCACAAGATCGGTGAAACCCACGATGGGGCTTCCCAAATGGACTGGATGGAAGAAGAAAAGGAACGTGGGATTACGATCACTTCCGCCGCTACGACGGCCGTTTGGAAGGAAAACCGGATCAACATCATCGACACCCCAGGGCACGTGGACTTCACGGTCGAAGTTGAACGGGCTTTGCGGGTGCTGGACGGTGCCGTAACGGTGCTGGACGCCCAAGCCGGGGTTGAACCACAAACCGAAACGGTTTGGCGGCAAGCCGACGACTTCAACGTGCCACGGATCGTCTTTGCCAACAAGATGGACAAGTTGGGGGCTAACTTTGACTACTCTGTTCAAACGATCAAGGACCGTCTGAACGTTACGCCATTGCCATTGCAACTGCCAATTGGGGCCGAAGATGACTTTATCGGGCTGGTTGACTTGGTTGAAATGAAGGCTTACATCTACGACGAAGACAAGCTGGGGGAAAACTGGGATACGGTTGAAATTCCGGATGACCTCAAGGATGAAGCTCAAGCTCGTCATGATGCCATGATCGAAACGTTGGCTGACGTCAACGACGACATCATGGAAAAGTACCTGGAAGGGGAAGAAATTTCCGTTCCTGAACTTAAGGCAGCCATTCGGCAAGCCACGCTGAACATCGACCTCTTCCCTGTTTTAGCTGGTTCTGCCTACAAGGATAAGGGGATCCAAATGATGTTGGATGCCGTTGTTGACTACCTGCCATCTCCAGTTGACGTTAAGCCATTCGTGGCCACTGACGAAGACGGCAACGAAGTACAATTGACGGCCGGCGATGACAAGCCATTCGCGGCCTTGGCCTTCAAGATCGCTACTGACCCATTCGTTGGGCGGTTGACTTTCCTGCGGGTTTACACTGGGTCTTTGCAATCCGGTTCCTACGTGCTGAACGCTACGAAGGGTAAGCGGGAACGGATTGGTCGTCTGCTGCAAATGCACTCGAACCAACAACAAGAAATTCCAGAAGTGTTCTCTGGGGACATTGCGGCGGCAATTGGTCTGAAGAACACGACGACTGGGGACTCCCTGACGGACCCAGATCACCCATTGCAACTGGAATCCATGGACTTCCCAGAACCAGTTATCCAAGTTTCGGTTGAACCAAAGTCCAAGAACGACCAAGACAAGATGGACAAGGGGCTGCAAAAGTTGGCTGAAGAAGACCCAACTTTCAAGGCAGAAACGAACCCTGAAACTGGTGAAACGCTGATCGCCGGGATGGGTGAATTGCACTTGGACATCATCGTGGAACGGTTGCGCCGGGAATTCCACGCCGAAGTTACGGTTGGTAAGCCACAAGTTTCCTACCGTGAAGCCTTCACGAAGCAAGTTTCCGCCCAAGGGAAGTTTGTTCGTCAATCTGGTGGTAAGGGTCAATACGGGGATGTCTGGATTGAATTTACGCCACTGGAAGAAGGGGAAGGTTTCCAATTCGAAGACGCCATTGTCGGTGGGGTTGTGCCACGTGAATACATCCCAGCTGTTGAACAAGGGCTGAAGGAAGCCATGGAAAATGGGGTCTTAGCTGGTTACCCACTGGTTGACTTGAAGGCTAAGCTTTACGATGGTTCCTACCACGAAGTCGACTCCTCTGAAGCAGCCTTCAAGGTGGCCGCTTCCTTGGCACTGAAGAACGCCGCACCGAAGGGTGAAGCTGTCATCCTCGAACCAATCATGCGGGTTGACATCGTTGCTCCAGAAGACAACCTGGGGGATGTCATGGGTCACGTTACTGCCCGGCGTGGTTCGATCGACGGGATGGAAGAACGGGGGAACGCACAACTTGTGCACGCCTTTGTTCCGCTGTCTGAAATGTTTGGTTACGCTACGACCCTGCGGTCTGCTACCCAAGGTCGTGGGACCTTCACGATGACCTTTGACCACTACTCTGCTGTGCCAAAGTCCATCCAAGAAGAAATTATCGAAAAGAACGGTGGCAAGTAATTCTTGCCCTGAACTTAAAAAAGGTCGGGAGACGTCCCGGCCTTTTTTGTACATAGCGAGGCAAAAACGATGACTTTTTACACTTACGATTATTTGCAAGCCCAACAGCATGTTACCCAGTGGGTCGTGGCCCTCGGGTTGGTCCTTTTATTGTTAGGAACCTTAGTTGGGACGTGGCGTTATTTCCGGCAACGGTACCGGACCCGCTCGCGTGATTTAAGCATTATTATGGTGTTGCTAATGGCGATTTTGTTGGGCATTCAGTGGGAGCATTACCTCACCAGTCGTACGACCGCCGCTCAGAGCAGTCAACTGCTGCCCTTTATCCAGGCCGTGGCCGTTGATCATCACCTTAAGCCCGACCAAGTCTTGGTTAATTCAACGACTTTGGCTGACGGGATGATTATTCGGTTCCAAAAACGGGACTATCAGGTGCACCTGAATGCGGATAACAACAGTTATACTCTGACCCGCGCCCACGTGATCAATCATCAGGTCCTTGTTAAAGATGCGGAGGTGAAAAAATGAGCAGTTATGGTTTGATCGCCCTCAAATTTGTGGTGGGGATGATTATGATGATCTTGCAGATTAACTTATTAGGCAAAGTTGAATTTGCACGCAACACCCCTTTGAATCAAATCCAAAATTATGTCCTGGGGGGAATTATTGGTGGGGTGATTTATAACCCCGCGATTACCATTTGGCAATTTCTGATCATCCTCTTGTTGTGGTCCTTGATTGTTGCAATCGTGAAATTTGGCCGGGAACACAGCCGGTGGTTACGTCTCCTAATTGATGGCCGGCCGGTCATGTTGATTGCTGACGGCCAGTTGCGGCCGACGGCGTGTTTGCAAGTCGGCTTGTCGGCCAACCAATTGATGGAGCAGCTGCGCAACAGTGGCATTACCACGCTTAGTCAGGTCAAGAGTGCCGTGATGGAAACCAACGGCCAGCTGACGGTCATCGAAAAAGACGCCGCCAACCTTAAACTGCCCTTGATTAGCGATGGTCAGTTAAATGCGGAAGTCTTAAGTTTAATTGGAAAGTCCCCGACGTGGGTGCAGACCCAGCTGCAAGCAGCGGGGCTCCAACGGGTGGAACAGGTTTTTGTCGGGGAATATGTAAATGGGGAATTACGGGTGGTGCCCTACCCACAATCAGCGTAAAGGAAAAGCGGAGTTAACGAGTGCGTTCGTCAACTCCGCTTTTAGGTTGTTTTAGTTTAATTCGTTTAAGACCCGCAGGGCAATGGCTTCACTCATTACTAAGTCGGTAAAGAGTTCGCCCCGGAGCGCCCCCAAGGCGGCTTTAAATTTGGCCTTACCTTGGACGACCCCAAAGCGCCGCGGAATTTTTTGAATATCACTGATGGCCATGCCGACGGTTTTGTCATCAGCTTTGTTAAGGAAGTGACCGTTGATATCATACGGCCGCCCGTAAATCATTCCGGCCACTTGCGCCGGATCGACGTTCGGGAAGATTGAAGCCTTGTGGGCCCGCCACAGGGGCATCGAGTCGATCGATTCTTCGGTCCCTAACCCGCAGATCAACAGTTGGGCTTGCTTAGCGACTTCCAAGGTTTGCTTGATGGAAGGTTCTTCAATAAAGCCTTGGCGGACATCATCGTTAATGATGTATAACGGCCCGGGAATCGTGTAGTAATGGGCGTCATATTTCGTGGCGGCCCACTGCGTCATCCGCATCGAACCCGTTGAAGAGTGGTAGCGCATGTTTTCACCGATGAACTGAACAAAGGTCAGATCGTCTCGTTCGGATTTTGCGAAGTGACTGATGACATCATAAATGGTCTCACCCCACGATAGGCCCACGATTTGACATTGCTTAATCAAAGCTTGGGCTTGGATCGCCGCAAAGGCGGCCACGCGGTCATCGCGGGTTCCGATGTTTTCGGGGTCCTTGATGACGTAGAGTTGCTGGATCTTAAAGTGCTGCTTTAATTGTTGCTCCAACTCCACGCTGCGTTCGTAATTCGAATGCACGGTGATTTCGACGATCCCGCTGGCCAATGCCTCATCCAGGTATTTCAAAATTAAGTAACGGCTTAGCGAATATTTTTCCACCATTTTGTTAATGGGCATCTTGCTGAAGTAGTAATCTTGGGCAAGTTGACCCAACAAATGTACGTGTTGTGCGTCCATCATTCATCCCACCTTTTATAAGTTAATTGGCGTATTTACCCATTTTTCGGTCAAACGGTTTTCATATCCCACTATCTATTTATAATTGTAACCAGTTTTTTGACGAACGACAAGCCAAAACGAGCTGATTATCTTTTTAATGAATTTTTAAAACTGACAACGCTGCCATAATTTTTGGTGGAGCTAAAAAGCCCGGGGCACTAAGCTAAGCCCCGGGCTTTGGGATGATTAATTTGGCAACAGGTCCAAGAAGTTGGCCAGCTGGTTTAGGTAGGATTGGTGCCCAGTCAAAGCTTTGATTTGGGCTTGCACTGTGGTTAAATTGTCCGTAATCAACCCATCGGCGTGGTCAAAGATCAATTGTTTGATCACCGCGGGCTCATTGGCGTCCCAAGCTAAGACCGGCTTGTGTTGGCGGTGGGCTTGGGTGATGAAATCCTGATTTAAGGTCGAATATTCCATGGAATAGCCATCCGCCGCGCTGTTAGGGAAGGTAAAGTTGTAGGGTTGAATGTAATAGACCGTTAACGCGGGGTTGGCACGTTGGAGCTGCTGGACCGCCGTGTAATCCAGCGAATGGACCCGATCGTGATGAGCTAACAGGGTTGCCCCGTAGCGCTGGTTAAAGCGTTGGATCATGGCGGCCGAATCGTGGGGCGTGGTCTTGATTTCGACCAGCAGTGGTTGGTGGAGTTGCTGAGCGGCTTTTAGGTACTGATCAAACGACGCAACGGGCGCTTGGTGACCATTTTCTTTCGCCGTTAGGGCCGTCAGCTGGCGCAGGGTTAATTGATAGGGAGCCTGATTGACCCCCGTCAAGGCCCGCAAATTTTCATCGTGCATAACGACAAATTGGTGGTCCTTGGTCTCATGGACGTCCATTTCCACGAAATCCGGGTGGAAATGGGCGGTCTTTTTCAGGGCCGGAATCGTATTTTGCACCCCGTTGCCATTGACGACGCCACGGTGGGCAATCGTGAGGGGGCGATTTAGACTGTGGCCGCTGAAGTAGGTGCTGGCGTTGGCCGCCGCAGCTAAGGTAAACAGGGCGATTAAGGCTACCGGCAGCCCCCACTGGCGCCAAGTCGCGCGGCGGTGACCAAAGGCCAGGGGGGACGAGGGCAGTTCATCCGCAATTAAGATCAAGAGGCTGAGGATGGTCTGCCAAACGATCAAGAACTCGCTACCGAGTTGGACCAGAGTTAAATTTGCGGTTGCTAAGTGGTGCGGCCACGGGGCGGGCAGCAGATCAAAGCCCGCTTGAGCCACCAAACTGGTCAGGTAAAAAAGCAAACTGACTAACGTCGTCAGCACCGCCAAAGCGAGGAGTTGTTTGACCAAGGGCCACCACTGGCTATGCGCGGTGCGTTGCCAACTGCTGATGAAGGCTGCTTTGGTAGGGACGTGATGGTAAACCATGGTTGGCAGGGTATACAACAAGCGGACCCCGAAGGCGAGGATCACGACGTAACCAAGCACGGTCCCGCTGATCAGCCAGCCGTTGCGGGTCAGGTAGTCCAAGATGAAGGCGGGGACTTTGACCTTGGTTAAGAGCGGGGTTTTGAAAATCAAATTACTGACCGGCAGGATCAAGCTCAAATAGCCCAGTAACAAGGCTAACGAACCCAAGCGCATGTGGGCCAGGGAAGCCCAACTCTCGCCCAGCCAATTGCGCCAGTCAAAGCGGTCGCGGGCCAGCTGGCGGACCGCAATCAACAGGAGGGTAAACTGCGCATAAATGACCCATAGCAACGCCAAAAGTTCAAGAAATAAGGCGATGACCACCAGGGGATGGTGGGTGAGGATCGTGACCACGTTTTGGTAGGAGACAAAGGGGATTTCGCCCGCTTGTAAAATCCAGGTGGTGGCGAATTTAAAACTGGGAATCACGAGAAATTGAATCAGCAAATCTAAGCCGTAACTTATAGCGACAAAGGTCAGCCAGTGGGCCCGGAAAATTTGCCGGTGGCGCTTAAAGGCGTCCCAAAATGCTGGCATAATTTCCTCCTTTTTCTGTACATATTTTTCATGTGATCATTATGCCACATCTGCCTGCTGCCCAAAAGAAAACCGCTCCCAAGGGCAGCGGTTTGTGTAAACTTAGGCGAGCATTCAATTTTAATGCGGCTGATTATGCTTGTTCTTGATCAAAGCTTTCCAAGGCTTCGGCCGCGTCGGCCCAAGCTTCTTCAGTCTTGGCCAGCTTGGCACTGACTTGATCCAACTCTTTTTGTAGGTCACTGAGCTTGGCAATGTCGGTGGCAATGTCGGGCTTGCTCATCTCTGCTTCAATCGCGGCTTGTTGTTCGCTCAAGTCCGTCATCGTTTGTTCCAATTGATCGGCTTGGCGTTGGAGCTTGCGGCGGGCCCGTTGGGTTTCCTTGCTTTGTTGGTAGGATTGTTGCTTTGCCGATGGCGCGCTGGTGGTCGTCGGGTTTGCGGTGGCCGGCTGGCTGGCCGCTTGCTTGGCTAAGGCCGCGAGGTAGTCGTCGTAGTTGCCTTCGTACGCCGTCATCTGATCCTTGGTTACCGCCAAGACGTCGGTGGCCACTTGGTTGATAAAGTACCGGTCATGGGAGATAAACAGCACGGTCCCCGGGAACTCATTAATCGCCGTTTCCAAGACTTCCCGACTGTCAATGTCCAAGTGGTTGGTCGGTTCATCGAGAATCAAGTAGTTGATCGGTTCAAAGGAGAGCTTGGTTAATTCCAAGCGGGCCTTTTGTCCCCCCGATAAGTCCTTGACCAGCTTAAAAACGTCATCGCCCACGAATAAGAAACTCCCCAGCAAGGAGCGAATTTCGGTTTCGGGGACTTCTGGATGGTCATCCCACACTTCATCGAGGACGGTCTTTTCCGGGTGCAGTTGTTGTTGCTCCTGGTCGTAGTAGCCGATTTGCAGGCCGACCCCAAACTTAATCTCCCCGCTGATGGCCGGTAGTTTATGCAAGAGGGTCTTGAGCAGCGTGGATTTGCCGATCCCGTTGGGGCCGATGATGCCGATTCGCTGGCCCTTGGTTTCAGTAAAGGAGAAGGGGCCGGCTAAGGGCTGGTCGTGGTAGCCGATTTTTAAATCTTGCACCGTTAACACGTCGTTGCCGCTTGGTTCACCGTAGGTAAAGGAGAAGTGAATGGAGCGGTCATCGCTGACCGGGCGGGTTAAGCGGTCCATTTTTTCCAGTTGCTTGCGCCGGGCTTGCGCGCGCTTGGTCGTCGAAGCGCGGACAATGTTGCGGTTGACAAAGTCTTCTAAGGCGGCAATCTTTTTTTGCTGTTGTTCGTAGTGCTTTAGTTCAGCTTTGAGCTTGTCAGCCTTATGGTGCATAAAAGCAGTGTAGTTCCCGGTGTAGTGGGTCAACGTTTTGTTATCCAGGTCATAGACTTCATTAACGACCTTGTCTAAGAAGTAGCGGTCGTGCGACACGATTAATAAGGCCCCGGCATACCCCTTTAAGTAGTCTTCCAACCAGCTCAAAACCCCCATGTCAAGGTGGTTGGTTGGTTCGTCGAGGATCAACAAGTTGGGGGCTTGGAGCAGGATTTTGGCCAGGGCCAACTTGGTCTTTTGCCCTCCGGAGAGCGAATTGACCGGCATCTCATACATGGCTTCGCTAAAGCCAAAGCCGGTTAAGACCCCGCGAATTTTGGAATCAATGGCAAAGCCGTCCTGCTTTTTAAAGCTGGTTTGCAAGCGATCATATTCGCTGAGAATTTCTTGGTAGGCCGGACTGGTGGCATCCACGCTGGCCAGCTGTTCTTCTAAAGCGTGCAGCCGCTTTTCCATCGCGTGAAGCGGCGCAAAGACGCCGTCTAATTCGGCCCAAATTGTATTTTGACTGTCGAGGCCTTGATCCTGGGCTAAGTAACCGATCGTGACGTTTTTGCCGACGGCCAGGGTCCCTTCATCGGGTTCGGTAATTTGGGCCAGGATCTTGAGCAAGGTCGTCTTCCCTGCCCCGTTGCGGCCGACCAAGGCGACCCGGGCCTGATCATTGATTTGTAAGTTGATATTGTGAAATAAAACGTCCGCCCCAAACCGGCGCAAGACGTCGTGGGTTTGCAATACAAGCATTTTGTCAAAACCTATCTTTCTATCCGTTCTTATCTTCAGTCAATCCAAATTTTACCATGCTTTTTTGCCAACCAACCATAACTTTTCTTGCAATTAGGTTCACAAAGGAGCCGGGAATTGCTAGAATAAGTTGTATGCTAAATTCACAAGAACCATAAATTTTTAGTTAAGGAGGAGATAACTGTTAATAAAAACGTTGAACAATGTTGAATAATCATCCCGAATGTCCATGAGAAAGATAAAATGTGGCATGGACATTCGGGGTCTAGCTAACAGAAATTTTATCATTGTCATGCCAGCGAAAAACTTGCTAAATAAGGGGAACGGTGAGATGATCAAAGTGTTAATAATGCGATTGTTTGATCGCCTTATTGGTACTTTAGCGATCGTATATCTCTGAATTGGCTGTTTGAGAGGTGGTGACGATGATGTTGCGCACGCAAAAGGTGAAGTTATATCCGAATCAGGCAATGAAAAAGGTGCTTGATGACCTGTGCGATTACCGGCGCTACTGCTGGAATCAAGGCCTGGCGCTCTGGAACGACATGTATGATGCTTCAGTGATCCTAGCTGATAAGAAGCAACGACCCAACGCACGCAAGGTCCGCGATGAGTTAGTCGCTAATAAGGCCGACTGGCAGTACCAACTGTCGGCGCGGTGTCTGCAGTTGGCGATTTCTGATCTGGGTAAAGCGTGGCAGAACTTTTTTGACCGGGCCCAACCGGATTGGGGCAAGCCGCACTTCAAGTCGAAAAAAGCCCCCCGCCAGGGCTTTAAGACCGACCGGGCCAAGCTGGTCAATGGTCGCTTACGGCTCGACAAACCGCTCGGTGTTAAGACGCCGTGGTTTGATATCAAATTCAAAGGGGCCCGCAATTTGACTGGTGAGTTGAAGGTCGTTTCGATCTACCGGGAAAACGGTCAGTACTGGGCCAGTCTGCCCTTCGAAGTTATGGTGCCGGAAAAAACGAAAACCGGGGTCAAGACGGCGGTCGACGTTAATGTTGGGCACCTTGATTTTACAGCTGGCCGATTCAACACCTTGCCTAGTCACTTGCAAAAAATCTACAAGCGGATCAAGCATTATCAACGTCAGTTAGCCCGCAAGCGCAAGGTCAATGGCAAGCAAGCCACCCAAAGCAAGCATTACGCTAAAACGAGAGCCAAGTTGCAGCATGATTACCGACGGGTGGCCAACGTCCAGCACGACTTGATGCAAAAATTCACGACCCAGTTGGTCAGCAATTACGATCAAATCGTGATTGAGGACTTGGCGGTCAAGCAGATGCAAATGAGTCACGTTGCTTCTAAAGGTTTGCACCGGTCGCTGTTTGGCTATTTCCGCCAGGTTCTGACCTACAAGTGTGAGTGGTACGGGAAAACTTTGCTGGTAGCGGATCGCTTTTACCCGAGCACCCAGCGTTGTTCGGTTTGTGGTCATATCAAGCAAGGTGATGATAAGGTCACTTTAGCTGGTAATCACAAGCATCATACAAAACATGATCAATACATCTGTTACCAGTGCGGCGCAACGCTGAACCGCGACGCAAATGCGGTCGCTAATTTGTTAGCTTTGCTTTAAGTTGGAATGGAGCCAGGCTAATGGCTCTGGGGAATCCTTTTCCCCTAGATGTCATTCTAGTCGGTCCCTGTCGCTGACCCCAAGTTGGGTGAGTGGGAAGACTGGCGTTTTAACGATGATGAATAAAATTAAGAAAGGAAAACTATATTCTTTCTAACAACATACAAGGGTTGCTCTTCTATGTTGTTCTACATTTTATATAGCAGGGAATGTGAACATGCCATCTCGGAAAATTCCGCGGGCGACAGCCAAGCGACTG
>NHCFI02800__coassemble_833_pt1 | contig 30142 bp, 29 predicted proteins | sample NHCFI02800__metabat2_high_PE_040 | metagenome-assembled genome bin NHCFI02800
AGCTCGTCGGGCTCATAACCCGGAGGTCGTTGGTTCAAATCCAGCCCCCGCAATTTTGGTCCATTGGTCTAGTTTTGGTTAGGACGCATCCCTGTCACGGATGAGATCACGAGTTCGAGTCTCGTATGGACCGTATGGCTCGGTAGCTCAGTTGGTAGAGCAACGGATTGAAGCTCCGTGTGTCGGCGGTTCGATTCCGTCCCGCGCCATTACCGCTTTTGCGGGTATAGTTTAGTGGTAAAACCACAGCCTTCCAAGCTGTTGTCGCGAGTTCGATTCTCGTTACCCGCTTAATTGAATATTATATGGGTCTATAGCTCAGCTGGTTAGAGCGCACGCCTGATAAGCGTGAGGTCGGTGGTTCGAGTCCACTTAGACCCATTGGGGAAGTACTCAAGTGGCTGAAGAGGCGCCCCTGCTAAGGGTGTAGGTCGCGACAAGCGGCGCGAGGGTTCAAATCCCTCCTTCTCCGTTCCTCGTTTGAGGTTTTTAACTTGCATCACTGTTACTTTCTTGGTATGGTGATTATGTAAGGATGACCCGTTGGTCAAGTTGGTTAAGACACCAGCCTTTCACGCTGGTAACATGGGTTCGAATCCCGTACGGGTCATTTTCATATTATCGCGGGGTAGAGCAGCCTGGTAGCTCGTCGGGCTCATAACCCGGAGGTCGTTGGTTCAAATCCAGCCCCCGCAATTTTGGTCCATTGGTCTAGTTTTGGTTAGGACGCATCCCTGTCACGGATGAGATCACGAGTTCGAGTCTCGTATGGACCGCTTTCTTGGCAACGTGTTTTGGACATGTTGCTTTTTTGTTATTTGCAATCGCCGCTACTTGAACAAAGAATAAAAAAGCTCTCAGTGCTAACTTCTGAGAGCTTTTCTGTTGAGGGCTGCTACATTAATCCACTAAGCGGTAATGATCGCTAAAATACTGGCCGCGACGATCCGAGTGGGCATATTGACGCAGGGGGGCTGCCGCGGAGCTATTAAGCCACGCCTCAAGGGCCGCCGGTGTTTGCCACCACGTTAACAGTACCAAGGTGCCTGCATCATCTTTCCGGCGGGTTAAATAGCCGGTCAGGAAGGCCGGCGTGGTTTTGGCTGTGGTCGCCAATAGTTCACTGGCCCATTGGCGGAGCATTTTCCGGTCCTTGCGGCCGAAGCTAAAGGATTGATAGCTTAACAGGCCCCGGAATTCGTCGCTGCCCACGGCCGTAATAGGCTTTAACCGAATCGGGGCGGCAAATTGGCTGCGTTGCCCTGAAAAGTCAAACAGGGCGTACTTATCCGGTACCCGGCTGCTGGCATAAAGCTTGCAGGGCCGGGGGGCTAAGGTGGCGGCCCGCGCCATTAAATAGGCGCGCGACCCCAGGGTATAACTAAGTTCATTTAACATCAGGCTTCACTTCCTTTGCCTTTATTATACACGCCTGAAAAGCTAAGGGCGGCCCAGTTGAGTTATCATTAGCTATCTGACGGGGATTGATAATTAAATAAAATTCATCGGCAAGTTATTTGACTTTTTGCCAGTAGTTGTAAAATAACTTTTACATATTAGTGAAAGCGCTTGAGAACGTATTTTTAAAGAACTTACAAAAAGTAAACAAATTTCCGGGGAGAGGTTTTATTTATCGTCCTAATGGGCTATAATAATTATGAAAATATGGTGAGGGAAGCCACGAAGCAAGGTATTGGCGGATTGTCACTGAACGAATATGAATGAAGGGGGCCAAATCATGGTAACACTGTATACATCTCCTAGTTGCACTTCATGCCGGAAGGCGCGGGCGTGGTTAAAGGAACATGACATTCCATTTGTCGAACGAAATATTTTTTCAGAACCATTGAGCCTCGCGGAAATCAAAACGATCTTACGGATGAGTGAAAACGGGACCGAAGATATTATTTCGAAGCGTTCCAAGGCCTACCAATCACTAGGAATGGACTTGGATGAATTGCCAATGACGGAACTGTACGCTTTAATTGCGCAAACGCCAGGTTTGTTGCGGCGCCCGATTATTTTAGATGATAAGCGGCTGCAAATCGGCTACAATGAAGATGAAATTCGGCGTTTCTTGCCGCGGAAGGTGCGGGCAATGGAATTAGCTGAAGCCCAACGGCGGGCAAATATGGTTTAAAAAGTGGGGCTGAGCGCGAAGCGGCAGCGCCGCTTTTTTTGCAGTTTGGGCGTAAATTCGGTAAAATAGGAGGGATTAATAAAAACGGAAATTGGAGGGAAAAAAGGATGGAAACCAAACGAATTAATGAAGATACCATTCAAGTCCTGATTGATCAAGACGACTTGGTTCAACGCGGGATCTCCCTTCCCGAGCTAATGGGCAATCAAGAGCGGGTGGAAGATTTTTTCTATCAGATCTTGGATGAAGTGGATGTTGATCATGATTTTAGCCCGGATGAGCCGTTGACGTTTCAAGTGCGCCCATTACAAAATAACGGATTAGAATTACTTATCATTCGTGGCTCCCACCGGGGTGAAGAGTTGGCCCGCAACATTAAAGCCCAGCTGCAAGGCTATGATGATGAGCCGACGGACGAGTTAGCCGGGGATGAAGTTGATGAAGCCTTACTAGATCCGGACGTTGATAAGTTGGAGCGGGTCGTCGTGATGAAGGACTTTGAAGATTTCGTTGCCTTGGCGGCGGTCTTAGATACTTTGAACTTAACGTCGGATCTGTATCAATGGCAAGATCAATACTACTTGGTCTTGACTTTCTTAAATGATGGGAATTTAACGGCGGGCGAAGTGCACGACCGGATGGCTGTTGTCTATGAATTTGCGCAGGCCACCACGACGACGGCGGCAGTCTTAAAAGAGCATGGTCGCTTGGTCATGGAGCAAACGGCCATTGAACTGGCCCGCCACTACTTCGCTTAATGGCAACGGTACCGAGCCTAACTGTTATTAGCTGAATTAAACGAACCAAAGCAAGCCGGGAAAATGATTTTTCGGGCTTGCTTTTTGGCTCTTGTTATAAATTTAATTATTTTAGTTTAAAATCGCCCCAAAACGCGTATATATAAGTAAGGGGGGATTTAGATGCAAATGGCAGTTGATGCAACCGGTCACTTAACCTTAGCGCGCCACGCCCAAAAACAGCAGGTATATTATTGTCCAACCTGTGGTCAACCACTAATGTTGCGACGGGGGCAACAAAAGCCCGCCTATTTTGCTCATCAACGGGCGTGTACGCCGCGGGCTGGGGGCGAAACAGCAGAACACCAACAAGGCAAACAACAAATCATGGCCTGGGCCACCCGCCAAGGTTGGCAGCCCCAAGCAGAGGTTTATTTGCCCATGATTCAACAGCGCCCTGATGTCTTGGTGACCATTAATTCTCGGCAAGTGGCCCTGGAATTTCAATGCAGTGCCCTGAGCTTGGCCCGACTGCAGGAACGCAACCGTGGGTATGCCCGGTTGGGGATTCAGCCGGTTTGGTTCTTGGGCCAACCCTACCAGCGCAGCTTGCACCGGGCAAAACAAGCGCAGTTTACCCAGCTGTATCACGGTCGCCCGTGCTTATATTATTGGCAGGTCACCCGCGGTCAATTGACCTGGCAAACCGGCCAAATCACGCCAGTGGCCACCGTAGCGCCCCGCCAGGTCAGCCGGGATGTAGCTTGGTTGCAAGGCAATTCGACCAGTTCCGCGGCCACCCGCCAGCTGCTCGGGGCCCTATATCAAGCGGGGCACATCGGGGTCAATTGTCCCCTGGTGGCGCATTACCAAGAGACCAATTGGCCCTTGATTGACGAATCATTATTGGCCTGGCACCTCCGCCAACTGTTGGCACTGGAGCAGGTTGTTTTGGGCACGACCTGGTCTTGGGCGGGGTGGTGGACCTTTCTGACAGCGCAAACGACTTGGTTGCCCTTACCGTGTTTGACGCCCCCGCAGGTGGCTCAGCTGCACCACCAGCTCTTGCAAGCCTGGACGGTCGAATTGGCCCAAGCCGGAATCGTAACGCAACGCGCGGCGGGGGTCCAGTATTGCCGCCGGCCAGCCTGGTTTGCCAGTTATGCGGCGAAAGTACGGGCCGTACGGGGTTGGGCGGGAAAAGAAAAAAGCCCCCGATAGGCAGGGGCTAAGGATTACAGGATTCGAAAGCGGGGTTGGGCGTGGTTAAAGCGGTCAATGAAGTCTTGGGCGGTTTGCATGACTTGTAGTTGCCCATCGTGCAGCAATTGAATTAAGGTATCATAATCAAAATCGTTGATTAAGACTCCGTAATCCGGCCCGGTGGTATCGAAGATGACGGCCGTGGCGGTCCGGGTGACCCCTAGTTCATTTGCCATTTTTTGATCGGCCACAAAGGCTTCGCGGGCTAAATCCGACTGGCGATCCGCTAAAAACATTTCCAGGTCTAACCCGACTTGGCGGGCAATTTCTTCGACCAAGGCCGGTGAATAGCGTCGCGCATCTTTAATAATGGCCGTTTGTAGTTGGAGTAAGTAGTGACGCCCCCGCTTCCCACCTTGAAAAAGGGCCGCTTTATAATCGAGGCTGACCTGGTAGAGTAATTCAGAAACGGCTTGGTGGTGAGAAGCGCTGAGGCCGTAGCGATGCAGCGTATTTTGGATGGTGTGCATGTTAATCAGGGGCACAAATTGGTACTGCAATTTGGTTTGTTGTAGGTCCTTATCAATCCGCAAGACATCTTGTTCACAACGGTAGCATTGCATGCCCAGGGGATTGACGAACAGGTGAATCTCGAGCACGGGCGGCTCCTCCAATCGTCATCATTTCGCGTTTAGTTAAGTTTCTCCAATTATTTTGGCAAAGCTCCCTGGATTTGTAAAGTAAATTGATTGCCACCAGCTCAGCGGCAATCAATTCGCCAATCTAGGGCAAAAAGGCTCGGCCGCTGGGCAGCATGTGCTAAAATGGAAATTAAGCATTAACGAAGAAAGCAGGAAGAGTGATGGTAGAGAATTGGCAGGATTTCTTATTCCCGTACCAGCAAGCGGTCAATGAACTCAAGGTCAAGCTGCGCGGGATGCGAAAACAGTTTGAAGAGCAGGCCCAGCATTCACCGATCGAATTTGTGACCGGGCGGGTGAAGCCAGTCGATAGTATCAAGGAAAAAATGGTTCGGCGCCACGTCCAGGCCGACCGTTTAGAACAAGACATGCAAGACATTGCCGGGCTCCGGATTATGTGTCAATTTGTCGAAGATATCTATGTGGTTGTCGATTTGCTGCGCCAACGCAGCGATATGACGATTTTAGAGGAACGCGATTACGTTACCAACGTCAAACCCAGTGGCTACCGGTCCTACCACATTGTGATTGAATACCCGGTCCAATTGACGACGGGAGAAAAACGGATTTTAGCTGAAATTCAGGTTCGGACCTTGGCAATGAACTTCTGGGCGACGATTGAGCATTCGTTGAACTACAAGTACGGGGGTACGTTCCCAGCTGACGTCCGCGATCGGTTGCAACGGGCTGCGACGGCCGCCTTCAAGCTTGATCAGGAAATGTCAGAAATCAGAGAAGAAATTCAAGAAGCCCAAACGATTTTCTCGTATAACCGCCAGCCTCAAGCGCAGCCGCCTAAAGAAAGTGAGGATACCGATGCGAGTCGCCATTTATAATTCAGATACCCAAGAATCCAAGCGCTTAAAGCGGATGATCATCCAGGGCTTGGCCAAGGAAGGGATCCCTTACGATGAAGAGCAGCCGGATCTGGTAATCTCCATCGGTGGGGACGGGACCTTGCTGTCCGCTTTTAATCACTATGAAGACCGGCTGGATGAAATTCGCTTTGTCGGGATGCACACGGGGCACTTGGGCTTTTACACCGATTGGCGGACCTTTGAAGTCTTTGATTTGATTGAAAGTTTAAAGACGGATAGTGGTCAGTCGGTGGCTTACCCCTTGTTAAACGTGGAAGCCAAGTTCTCCGATGGGACCCGGCAGAATTTTGTGGCCCTCAACGAATCGACCATCCGCGACATGGTCAAGACGATGGTTTGTGATGTCTACATCAACGCCGAACTCTTTGAACGCTTCCGGGGCGATGGTTTATGTATTTCAACCCCGACGGGTTCAACGGCCTATAATAAGTCGGTCGGCGGGGCGATTATGGATCCCAAGATTGTCGGCTTTCAATTAGGCGAAATGGCCTCGTTAAACAACCGGGTCTTTCGGACCTTGGGCTCGCCGATCATCTTTGGCAAGGATGCCGTCTTGACCTTGCGCTTGGCGGATGATTCAACGGCAGTCTTAAGTTGCGATCGGACACAGATTATGTTGGGCGAAGTGCGCCATCTGACGGAACTAACCTACTCGGTGGCAGAACAACAAATTCGCTTTGCCAAGTACCGCCATACGAATTTCTGGCGGCGGGTCAAGGCCTCCTTTATCGGGGGTGAAGCATGAGGTTTACGTGGACGTACCAAGGCAGTGTGCCGCGCAAACTGCGTCGGGTGTTAAAATCCTTTGGGGTAACGACATCTTTGATTAAGGTGGCCATCTTTCACGGTGGCCGTCTTTTATTGAACGGACAAACTGCGTGGGCAATTGCCAACGTGCAGCCGGGAGATGAAGTCGGGATTGAAGTTCCCAATGAAGCCGCGAATGATGCGGTGACTCCCTGTGAGTTGCCCTTTGAGATCGCCTATGAGGACCGCGACTTTTTGGTGATTAATAAGGCCGCCGGGGTTGCGACGGTCCCGGCGCATAATGTGGCGGTGCAAGACAGCTTGGTCAACCGGGTGAAGGCGTACTACCAGCGGCAGGGGTACGAAAACCAAGTGACCCACGTGGCGACCCGCTTGGACCGTGATACCAGTGGACTGGTGATTTTTCCCAAGCATCGCTTTGCTCACGCCGTCTTGGACCGGCAATTAAAGGCGCACCAGGTTTTTAAGCAGTATGAAGCTTTGGTTGGTGGGACAGTCGCTGAGCATGGCTATTTGGATGCGCCGATTCAGCGGGATCCCGCCTCGTTTGTCAAGCGAATGATTGGACCGGCCGGGAAGGCGGCCGTGACCGAATACTGGCGCCTCGCGACCGTGGCGGGAGCTAGTCGGGTGAAAATCCAGTTGCATACCGGCCGAACCCACCAGATTCGGGCCCATTTTGCCTGGCGCGGCACGCCGCTGTTTGGCGATGAAATGTACGGTGGCGATTGCCAATTGCTGCATCGCCAGGCCTTACACTGCCAAAAGATTCGCTTTTACAGCCCGTTTTTGGCCAAGACAATCAGCCTTACGGCCCCCTTGCCGGCGGATTTGCAAGCGTTACAAGCTCAATTGGGCCTGACTGGTGATCAGCCAAAGTAGCGGTTAGGTCCCACCTGATCGATCTAGCGTGTGGAAAACAAAAAAAGACCGGGAAAAGCAGTGCTTTTTCCCGGCCCTTAAACGCAACGTCCTAAGTCTTACCAGCGCTTGATGCAGACTGGTTCTGGACAAGCGACGTCTTGTTGCAACAGGGTTAATTGGCCACTGGCCGCGTCACGGGCGTACAGGGTCAAATTGTTGGTATTTTGGTTCGCGGCGATGAGGTAACTTTCGTCTTGGCTCAGTTCAAAGTCCCGCGGGAAATCGCCGGCGGTGGTAATCGATTGGATGTGGTTGACGGTGCCATCTGCTTGGACGGCAAAGACGGCAATCGTGTTTTCGCCCCGGTTGGAGGTGTAAATGAATTGCCCGTCTTGCGAGATGTGAATGGCAGCGGCCCCGTTGTGGGCCGTCCAATCAGCCGGGATGGTCTTGATGGTCTGGACATGCGCAAACGCGCCAGTGGCCGCGTCGTATTGCAAGACTTCCAGCTGACTGGACAATTCCCCGAGCAGGTAAGCAAATTTCCCGTTCGGCGCAAAGACCAGGTGCCGGGAACCGAAGCCGGCTTCGGATTGGTAGCGAGATTTCGCGGTCAGCTTCCCTTCCGTACTCAGGTCGTAAACCACGACCAAATCCATCCCTAAGTCACAGACAACCAACCGACCATCGGGCGTGAGGTCTGCGTAGTGCGGGTGCGGAGCGTCTTGTTCGGGAGCGGGCCCCGTGGCCCCTTCGTGTTGGACTTGGTCAGCCAGGGTCAATTGACCGTCGGCAGCGACGTGGTAGACACTGATCAGACCAGTATGGTAGTTGGCGACAAACAACAACTGCCGGGTAGCATCAAAGCCCACGTAAGCGGGCGGCGAACCGGCGGCCAGCGCCTGGGCCAAGCGAGTGGCGTGGTCGTTGGTCAAGGCGTAGCTGGCAATCCCGCCTTGCCCGTCGGCTTGGTAAACGGCAAAGGCCCGGTCGTTGGCAACTTGCAGGTAGGATGGCTTGCCCGATTCGGCAACCAACCATGATGCTGATAATTGTTGGGTAGCAGGATCCAAGGTCACCCCGTAGATCCCTTGACTGGTGTGACTGGTGTAAGTCCCAATCATAAATTTTTCAGTCAAAACAAAAACCTCCTTAATCGAAATACTCCTTTATCATAGCACACGTACCAAGGGCTTGGGTGGGCGAAGGGGGATTTTGTAGGCAATGAGAAAGCAGAGGAAAGCAGAGTGAAGAAACGAGAATTAGCGGCCCAATGGGTCCAAAACCATTTGTCGATGTTGGCGTGCCCAATTTGTCAGGGTCCCTTTAGCCTGGTGGCGACCCAGGGGCTGCGGTGTAGTAAGGGGCACCAGTGGGATTTTAACCGGGCGGGGTCCGTTCATTTTTTGCAAACCGCCAGTGCCAGCAATGGTTACGATCAGGAAATGTTGGCCGCGCGCCGGCGGGTGTTAACGGCGGGCTTATTTGCCCCGATGGTGGCGCAACTCAACGCTTGTTTGCCAGCGACGCCGGTTAAACTGATTGACGTGGGAACCGGGGAAGGGACGCCCCTAGCTCAGCTGCAAGCCTTACGGGGCAACGCCGATGCCTTGGCCGGCTTTGATATTTCCAAGGCGGGCGTAAACTTGGCGACCCAATTGGCGCCTGGGCAAATGTTCTTTTGTGTCGCTGATTTGCGTAAGTTGCCGTTTGCGACGGCCAGCCTGGACGTGGTCATGGAATTGTTTTCCCCGGCCGATTATGATGAGTTTGACCGGGTCCTGGCGCCCGGGGGGACGTTGCTGAAAATCATTCCGACCGGAGCCTACCTGCAGGAATTGCGGGCCTTGCTGTACCCAGCCACGGATGCGCATCGCCACTATGACAATCACTTGGTCAAGGACCGCTTCTTAGCTCGCTATCCGGCCGGGCAAGTGATCCCAATCAATTACCAGTTTGAATTGGCGCCAGCCTTGCGGGCGGACCTAGTGGCGATGTCGCCCTTGCATTGGGGCCAAGGGGCGCGGGAGCTGACGGCCGCGGAACTGGCTTCGTTGAAAACGGTAACGGTTGCCGTAGAACTGCTGATTGCCAAGAAAAACGCAAAAAATTATTGAAATCTTAAAGCGGTGTGTTAAAATAATCTTCAGAAATCATTTGGTAAGTGACATCGAAGCTTTCGTTGGTATTTATCAAAGAGCACTTCACTAAAGCAGCGTTTCGCCGTGCCCACACCGAGACCCTGCTTTTTTTGTTGCCAAAAACACCATTGCGATAGAAACGAGGAAAATCATGACCAATCACATTGTACTCTTTGAACCCCTGTTTCCGGCTAATACGGGTAATATTGCTCGGACCTGTGCCGGGACGAATACGGTCCTGCACTTAATTAAGCCCTTGGGGTTTGCAACCGATGATAAGCATATGAAGCGGGCGGGGTTGGACTACTGGGATAAGGTTGAAGTGGTCTACCATGATGATCTGCCGGCTTTCATGGCGACGGTACCGGATCAAACCAAGCTGTACTTGGTATCGAAGTTTGCCACCCGGGATTATACAGAAGTCGACTATACAGCCAGTGGTGATCATTACTTCTTATTTGGCAAGGAAACCACGGGCCTGCCCGAACCATTTATGCGCCAGTACCCGGAATTGGCGATTCGGATTCCCCAAAACGATGACAACATTCGGGCGTTAAATCTGTCGAACAGTGCGGCGATCGTGATTTACGAAGCTTTGCGGCAGCAAAGCTTTCCGCACTTGGCCCGGGTGCACACGTACGAATTTGACAAGTTAAAGTAGTTGTTGACAAAGAAAGGATCAGCATATGCCACAACGCAAACGGCGGGCGGCCAAAAAGCCGCGCCGCGCTAAAGCTTCGGCCCAACCACAATTAGCGCGCCACTTAGGGGGGCTTTTGGTGGCCTTAGTGTTGGTGGTCGGGGCCTTTCAATTAGGGTTAATTGGTCAAGTCGTACTCGGGAGTTTTCAACTGCTGGGCGGCCAGAGTGCCTATTTTCTGTTGGTCGTGGGGTTAGGCCTAGCGAGCTGGGTGGCGCTTTTTGCCGCCTTGCCCCGCGTTGCTCCCCGCTATTGGTGGGGGCTGGGGTTGTTTTACCTGGGCTTGCTGTTGGTTTTACATGCGCAAATGTTTGCGACTTTACAGACCCACAGCCACTTTAGCTTAGTGACCTGGAATTCGTTGAATCGGGCCCTCTTTAACGGTGATTCAACGGCCCCACTGGGGGGTGGCATGTTGGGGGCATGGCTGTACTCCTTGAGTTACGTGCTGTTAAATCAAGCTGGGACGCTCGGGCTGGGTTGGTTATTGATGTTGAGCGGAGTGATTGTCTTCTTCCATTTGCCATGGCAGCGGGTCTTCCCGTGGTTGCGGCAGGTGGGCCGGGGAATTGGTCAATTGGTTAAAGAGGCCCGGGCAAGACAAGCAGCGCGACCAAAACGCCAACCAACGACTCCGCCGAGCGCCGCGGCCCCGGTCCCGTCAGAACCAGCGGTCACGCCGCCGGAGCCAGCGCCGGCTACTCCGCCCGTTGCCCCGGCGCCGAAAATCAACGTGGCCGGACAACCAGAACCAGCGGCCCCGGTTGAACCAACCCCAGAACCAGAACTTCCGGCCTTGGGGCTGGGGGAGGTCCACGATGATGACTATCAGCTGCCCCCGCTCAGTTTGTTGAGTTCGGTGGCGGCGACTGATCAAAGTCAAGATTTAGCCGCCATTCAGGAAAATACCAGCAAGTTAGCGGCGACCTTAGCGTCCTTTGGGGTCGACGCCACGGTCGAAAACGTCAACCTGGGGCCGTCGGTGACGGAATATGAATTAAAGCCCGCCACAGGGGTGAAGGTGGCCAAAATTACTCACCTGGCGGATGATTTAGCCCTGGCCTTAGCCGCCAAGGGGATTCGGATTGAAGCGCCGATTCCGGGGAAATCCTTGGTCGGGATCGAAGTCCCCAACCAAGCCCCGGCTACGGTTGGCTTTAAGGAACTAATCGAAGCGATGCCCAACAGTGAGCGGCCCTTGGAAGTCCCGTTGGGGCGGGCAGTGACGGGTGAAGTCGTGACCGCGGATCTGACCAAGATGCCCCACCTGTTGATTGCCGGGGCCACCGGGAGTGGGAAATCGGTGGCGATCAATGTCATTTTGACCAGTTTATTGCTGCGGGCAAAACCCAGCCAGGTCAAGATGCTGATGGTCGACCCGAAGAAGGTTGAATTAAGCGTTTATAATCAAATCCCCCACCTGCTGAGCCCAGTCGTGGCCGAGCCGAAAAAGGCCGCCAAAGCCCTGGCCAAGGTGGTGGCAGAAATGGAACGCCGGTATGAACTGTTTGCCGCGCTAGGGACCCGGAATCTGCAGGGGTACAACGAACTGGTTGCCGAGCATCCGGATGAAGAACAGACGCCCTTGCCGTTGATTTTGGTGATCATTGACGAACTGGCTGATTTGATGATGACGGTCTCTAAAGAAGTAGAAGATTCCATTGTCCGGATTGCCCAAATGGGGCGGGCCGCGGGAATTCACATGGTAATTGCCACCCAACGGCCGTCCGTCGATGTCATCACGGGGTTGATCAAGGCCAACGTCCCGTCGCGGATTGCCTTTGCGGTCTCCAGCGGGATCGACTCGCGGACGATTTTGGACGCCAACGGGGCGGAAAAATTATTGGGCCGCGGGGACATGCTCTTCCAACCGATTGATAAAAACAAGCCGACCCGGCTACAGGGGGCCTTCATTTCCGATCACGATGTCGAAGCCGTGGTTGACTTTATTAAGGATGAGCAACCAGCGGAATACGATCAGCAAATGGTGATTACGGACGAAGAAATGCAACAAGAAGCAACCCAAGCTGAACAGGATCCCTTGTTTGATGAGGCCCTGGCTTTTGTAATTGATCAACAAAAGGCGTCTACTTCAATGGTCCAGCGGCGCTTTCGGATTGGTTATAACCGGGCCGCGCGGTTGATTGATGACTTGGAACAACAAGGTTATATTGGGCCAGCCAACGGGGCCAAACCCCGCGAAGTTTATTTGGACCGGCGCGATTAAAAAAGCCACCTGCTTTCGTGGAAAGCAGGTGACTTTTTTGGTTAGCGCTACATTAGATCAAGCCCAAGGCCCCAACGGCAGAAAAAAGCAGGGAACCCAACATGGCGATTAACATCAGCCAAACGGCGATCATTGTAATTTTTTGAAAGCGCGTCTTCTTTTTCTTTTGCATATTCTCGATCCTTTACTGCCAGAAAATAATTCCTTCCTAGTGTAATCAATTTGGCGCGAAATTTCAAACTGAACAATGGCGTGGTACAATGAAGCGGCGAGAAAGGGTGGAAATGGATCGTGGAAATTAAGCAGTTACTATTGGAATTTCTGATTGGGGCGGCCTTTTGGGGCTTGGAATGGTTGGTCCAGCGGCTGTTTGGCCGCCCCAAGCAACACTCCCGGGCTGGCTGGGCCTTGCTCTTAATGGCCTTGACGGAAGCCAACCTGGGCTTTTATTGGTTTGCCTACCCGATGATTGGGTGGATGCTGCTCGGGATTGGGTTGGTGATTTTGCAGTTGACGGCCCGCCGGGAGTTCTTATACCAACGCTACTGGCCAGCCTTTTGGCGCTTGTCGTTTTTGTATGCCAGCGTAGTTTGGGCGGGCTCGTGTTTTTTGATGCAGTTGCCAACGCCTTAGCGCTTGGCCAATCGTTTGATCAGGCAGCAAACAAGGGGAAAATAGGAGGAACTGGCCGGGCCAAAAAATGTTCCAAAATAATGAAGAAAGCAAAAATAATTTCGGCCGTTAGTCGGCTTGAAGACGCGAAATTGGGTGGCCAATATCGCGTTTTTTATTTTTTAGGGGAATTCGGGAAATTGCGTGGTGAGAAGTGGGGGATTGTGGTAGACTTGACTTGTGATCGCAAGGGAGGTGGCTGCTTTGTTTATGGGTGAATTTAATCACACGATTGATCCAAAGGGGCGCCTGATTATTCCCGCTAAATTCCGCCAGCAGTTGGGGGAGCGGTTTGTCATTACCCGGGGGCTGGATCAGTGTTTAGCTGGTTGGCCGCTGAGCGAATGGGAAAAATTACAAGCCAAATTGCGGGCCTTGCCGATGACGAAGAAAAATGTCCGCCAGTTTGTCCGCTTTTTGTATGCGGCCGCGGTGGAATGTGAATTTGATAAGCAAGGCCGGGTTAATTTGTCGGCGACCCTGTTGGATTACGCCCAATTAAAGCAAGCGTGCGTAGTCGTGGGGGTGGCCACCCACTTTGAAATTTGGGATACTGCTACCTGGCAAACCATCAATCAGCAGGCTGCGGCAGATTTTGCGGCGGTAGCTGAGGAATTAGATTTTGATTTTTAAGCACTTCGGGCAGCTAAAGGAGGAACTGGTTAATGGAATTTGCACACGTCACCGTTTTGTTGCACGAAGCGGTCGATGCCTTGGCGATTCAGCCGACGGGGACTTATGCGGACGCAACCTTGGGTGGCGGGGGCCACAGTGGCTTGATTGCCAGTCAATTGGCGCCGGGGGGGCACTTATATTCATTTGACCAGGATCAAGTGGCAATTGATTACAACCAGGATAATTTAAAAGCGCCGCTGGCGGCGGGAACCTTAACCTTGGTTAAAGCCAACTTCCGCCAGCTAAAGGCAGAATTGGCCGCCCGCGGCGTGACGGGGTTGGATGGGATTGTTTATGATCTGGGGGTTTCATCGCCCCAATTTGATGATGCCAAGCGGGGCTTTTCTTACCAACACGAGGCTCCCTTGGACATGCGGATGAACCAAGCCCAGGCCCTGTCAGCCAAAGAAGTCGTGAATGAATGGTCGTATGCCGATTTGGTGCGGATCTTGTATCGTTACGGGGAAGAATCCTTTGCCAAATCGATTGCCCGCGCCATTGAACGCCACCGGCAGCAAGCGCCGATTGAAACCACGACGGAATTAGCTGAGATTATCAAGGAAGGAATTCCGGCCAAGGCCCGCCGGCATGGTGGGCACCCGGCTAAAAAGAGCTTTCAAGCGATTCGTATCGCCGTCAATGATGAATTGGGAGCCCTAGAAAGCTCCTTGGAGCAAGCCCTCGATTTATTGAACGTCCACGGGCGCATCGCGGTGATTACCTTCCAATCCTTGGAAGACCGGTTGGTCAAGACGATGTTTAAAGAACGAACGTCGCTTCCGGAATTGCCCCCAGGTTTACCGGTGATTCCTGCGGCCAGCCAACCGGCTTATCGCTTGGTGAATAAGAAACCGATTTTGCCTTCGGCCGCGGAATTGGCGGCAAACCACCGCGCCCACAGTGCAAAACTCCGAATTATTGAACGCGTAAAGAAGTGAGAATAGGAAAGTGGTCTGAATGGATGAAAATACGGCACGTGAACTGAGACAGCAAACCCAGCCTACGCCCGCGGCGCAGCCAACCGTAACGGCGCAACCAACGGTGGGGCGGGTTCCGTTTTCAAAATTTGAAATTCTCTTAGGGGTGGTCTGCACGGCGCTAGTGGCGTGGATGGTCGTTAGTTTGATCTCGGCCAAGATTGCGTTGAACAACCACCAACACACTTTGCAACAGGTTCAAAACCAAATTGCCAAGGTTAACAGTTCAAATACCAGCATCCAGCAAGAAATTGCCGAGGCCACCAGTCAAGCAAACCTGCAAAAGGTTGCGAAGAAGTACGGTTTGACCGATGCCAATTCAAGTGTAAGGAACGTTAACCGATGAATGAACAACAGTCTCCGAAACGAACGGTAAAAGAGGAAAGTCACCGGAATCACCGGGCCTTTGGGTTAGGCCTGTTTCTGATTGCGCTTTTGATTTTTTCCTTGTTTATCGTTCGTTTTGGCTATATCGCAATTTTTAAGGATGTTAAAAATCATAACCTAAAAGCGGCTGCGCAACGGATGTATACCAATACGCAAATTATTACCGCTAAGCGGGGAACGATTTTTGACGCCAATGGCAATGCGATTGCCCAAGATACCAGTAAATATACTGTCGTAGCCGTCCTCAGTCATACGATGAAAGAACCGGATGGCAAGCCGCTCTATGTTAAGGATAAGGAGCACACGGCGCAGGTTTTGGCTAAGTACTTGAAGGTAAAGCCGAAGCAAATTAAAAAAACCTTAAATACCAAGGGCGCTTTTCAAGTCCAGTTTGGCCCGGCCGGCAGTAATCTGTCAGTGGCCACGATGGAAAAGATTAAGGCGGAAAAGTTGCCGGGAATTTCCTTTATTAAAACGCCGGCTCGTGAATACCCCGAAGGGCAGTTTGCCAGCCAACTGGTTGGTTTAGCGGTCCCTAAGGCCAGTCATGGAACCACGAAATTAGTGGGCCAACTCGGGCTGGAAGCCACGAAAAACAAGCTGTTAAGTGGGAAAAACGGGCTAAAAAAGTCGATTAATGACGTTTATGGGACCCAAATGGCGGACTCGACCAGTCAGGGCCGGCCGGTCCAAAATGGGGCCAATATTACCACGACCTTAGATAACAGTCTGCAACACGACCTTGAAACCCTGGTCGGAAAAGTGTATGGCAGTGCCAAACCAGCGGGGTTAACCGCCGTGATCATGGAGGCCAAGACTGGTAAAATCCTGGCGGCAACGCAACGCCCCAATTACAAATCAGATGCGCCGGCGTGGACCAATGCCTTGGTCCAAGATACCTATGAACCAGGGTCGACGATGAAGATGTTGACCCTGGCGGCGGCGATTGACTCGGGCCACTTTAACCCCAACGCCACGTATAACTCGGGGGTCTGGAATATTGGCGGCGGCCGGGTAACTGACTGGGTAACGTCTGGTTGGGGCAGTATTTCCTACAAGGAAGCCTTTTACCGGTCCAGTAACGTCGGGTTTGCCCACATTGAACAAAATATGGGTTCTTCGACTTGGATGACCTACCTCAAGCGCTTTGGCATGCTCAAAAAGGTGGGGGTCTATGGGATGGGCGGTGAACAAGCCGGCTATACCAACTTCAAAGGAACCTTGGAGCAGACCAACACCGCCTTTGGGCAGGGGATTACGGTCAACGTGATGGAAATGATGCAGGCCTTTTCGGCGATTGCCAATCACGGGAAAATGGTCAAACCGTATTGGATTCAAAAGGTGGTTGACCCTAAATCGGGCAAAGTTCTCAAGCGCGTCAAACCCCAAACGGTCGGCCACCCCATCAAGGCCAGCACTGCCAAGCAAGTGCTTAAGTACATGCAAGGGGTGATTTATAACAAGGTCGGGACCGGGAGTGCCTACAAAGTTGATGGGTACCGGATTGCCGGGAAGACCGGGACGGCCCAAATTGGGGGTGCCAGTGGATATGAAACGGGGTCGACGGCCTACATCTATTCCTTTGCTGGGTTTGCCCCCGCTAAGGATCCCAAGTACATCATTTACATCACCATGAAAAAACCCACCAAGGTCAATGGTTCGGCCGAGCAGACGATTGCTTCGATCACCACGCCGTTGATTAAGGACTTGCTGGAGAAAGAAAAGCTGAAGACCGCCAAAGAACAAGGCCTGGTGAAGTTGCCGAACTTGGTCGGGATGACCACGGCGGCGGCCCAAAAAGGGATGACCAATAAAGGCCTGATTCCGGTCGTCTTAGGTAGCGGGGAAAAGGTCCAGGCCCAATCGCTGGCCGCGGGCAACCAGGTAACCTTGCATAACCGGGTCTTCTTATTGACCGGGGGGCAAGTTAAGATGCCGGACTTGACGGGCTGGTCGCAAGCTGACGTCAGCCGCTTGGCCCAGGTGTTGGGTTTGAAGTTGGAAAGCAGCGGCGGGGGCTTTGTCAATAAACAAAATCTCAAGAAGGACAGTGTCGTCAAGCCCGGGCAAACCTTACGGGTCACCTACCAGGACCGGGGCAGTGTGACGGCGAAAAAATAACACCAAAAAGAGGAGGAGATTATGATTTTTAATATCTTGTTATGGGGTGGCGTGGGCTTCGCCCTGTCATTTCTGATTACCTTTTTGTTGATGCCACAATTGATTGCCTACTTCCGGGCGAAAAAAGAGGGGCAACAGATTCGCGAAGAAGGGCCAACCTGGCACCAAGTCAAGGCGGGCACGCCGACAATGGGGGGCCTGTTATTCTTGATCAGTACGGTGATTGGGACGTTGGTGGCCGGTTTTGCCACGAACCTGCTGAACAACACCCTGTGGGCCTTGCTCTTTACCTTGGTGGTCTTTGGCCTGATTGGGATGTGGGACGACAGCATCAAGATTTTTAACCACCAAAACGAAGGCTTTAAACCCTGGCAAAAGTTCTTAGCCCAAGTGATCGCGGCAATGATTTTTACCGTCATTTACCAGCACGAAGGCTTCCAAATGGGCTTTGGCAATATGAATCTCGGCTGGTTATACGGTCTGTTTATCATTTTCTGGATGGTCGGGTTTTCCAATGCCGTTAACTTAACGGACGGGTTGGATGGCCTGGTTGATGGCCTGGCCACCGTGTCGTTTGCGGCCTACCTGGTGATTGCGTTAGTGCAAGGGCAAGGGGAAGTCGCCTTGTTCTGTTTGGCAATGATCGGGGGCTTAGTGGGCTTCTTTAAGTACAATCACAAGCCCGCCAAGATTTTCATGGGGGACATGGGGTCCTTAGCCCTCGGGGGCGCTTTGGCCGCGGTGGCCTTGTTGCTGCACCACGAGTGGTCCTTGTTGTTAATTGGGATCGTCTATGTGATTGAAACGGCCAGCGTGATCCTGCAGGTGGCGTCCTTTAAGACGACGGGAAAGCGGATTTTTAAAATGACGCCGATTCACCACTCCTTTGAAATGGATGGGTGGAGTGAATGGAAGATCGACGGGGTCTTTTGGGCCTGCCAATTATTAATCAGTGCCATTACGGTCGCAGTCATCTGCTTTATTTAAGAAAGGTTTATGAAGGAAACAGCAATGAAAAACATCAGTAAGTATCAAGGAAAAAAAGTCCTGGTAATTGGGTTTGGGATCAGTGGGATCAACGCGGCCAAGTTGTTGGTTAAACTCGGCGCTACGGTCGTGGCCAACGACCAAAAGGTGCCGACTGATCCAAGCATCGAAGCCGATTTACAAGCTGCGGGGATTGAAACGCTAACCGGGTCTAACCCCTTGAGTTTAGCCGACGCGGGCTTTGATTACGTGGTCAAGAACCCGGGGATTCCCTATGATGTTCCGTTAGTGGCCAAGTTTGTAGCCCAGGGGACCCCGATTATTACCGAAGCGGAATTGGCCGCCGAAATTTTCGCGGGCAACCTAGTCGCGGTTACGGGAAGCAATGGGAAGACTACGACGACAACCTTGATTCAAAAGATGTTGGCCGCTGGTTTGCCCCACCGGGTGGAATACGCGGGCAACATTGGGGTCTCTTTCTCCAAGGTGGCCCAAGAATTGACCGCCAGCGACACGATTGTGACGGAGCTCTCCAGCTTCCAACTGTTGGGGGCACCAACGTTGAAGCCCCACGTGGCGGTGATCACGAATATTTTTGCCAACCACCTCGATTACCACAAGACGCGCCAAAATTACGTTAACGCGAAGTTAAATATTACCCGTCATCAGACCAAGGAAGATTACCTGGTTATTAATTGGGACCGGGAAGAATGGCAACAATTGGCCCGGCGGACGGACGCGACGGTGGTCCCGTTTTCCCGGGAGATGAAATCGAAGGCTGGTGCCTACGTGGAAAATGGCAACTTCTGTTGGCGCGGTGAAGTGATCATGCCGGTGGCCAAGCTGCGGTTGATCGGGCCGCAAAACGTGGAGAATGCCTTAGCCGCCATTGCCGCAGCGAAGCTCAGCGGGGTCGCCAACGAGGCAATTATTGAGGTTTTGACGACCTTTGCGGGGGTGCGGCACCGTTTGCAGTTCGTGACGGAATACCAAGGCCGCCTCTTCTACAACGATTCCAAGTCCACCGATATTGAAGCGACGGAAGTGGCCTTGCAGGGTTTTCGTCAACCGGTAATTCTCTTAGCGGGGGGCCTGGACCGGGGCTACACGTTTGAACGATTGGTGCCGTACTTCAAGGCCCACGTGAAGCACCTGATTGTCTTTGGGGAATGTGAAGATAAGATGGCTGCAGCCGGAATGGCGGCCGGGGTGCCGGTGACCCACGCCGCGGATGCAGTGGCAGCCGTCCCGGTGGCCTGGCAATTAAGTGCCCCCGGGGATGTGATCTTATTGTCCCCGGCTAATGCCAGCTGGGACCAATTCCCGAGTTTTGAAGTCCGGGGCGATAAGTTTATTGCTGCGGTCGAAGCATTACAAACCGAACCAAAGGAGGGTTAAGCATGCGATTAATGGTTTCTGGCGGGGGGACCGGGGGACACATCTATCCCGCCCTGGCTTTAATTGAACGCTTAAAGGAACTCGATCCGACAACGGAAGTCCTCTACGTTGGGACGACCCGGGGCTTGGAAAACCGGATTGTTCCTGCGGCGGGACTAAAATTGGTGACCTTGCGGACCCAAGGCTTTAAGCGGTCCTTATCCCTTGAAAACTTTAAGACGGTCTACCTGTTTTTAAAGTCGGTTCATGAAGCCAAAAAGTTGATCAAAGACTTTAAGCCTGATGTAGTGCTAGGGACGGGGGGCTACGTCAGCGGGGCCGTGCTGTATGCGGCGGCCAAGCTGCATGTCCCAACGGTGATTCACGAACAAAACAGTGTCGTGGGGGTCACCAATAAGTTTTTAAGCCGCTACGTCAATGAAATTGCCATTGCCTTTGAAGCGGCGCGGGACCAATTTCCGGCGGACAAGGTCACCTTGGTCGGCAACCCGCGGGCCCAGCAAGTGGCCGCCCAGCACCAATCAGATTTTCGATGGTCGTCGATTGGCTTGCAAGATGATGTGCCGACCTTAATGGTCTTTGGGGGGAGTCAAGGGGCGCCGAAGATCAACCAAAGCGTCGTCGAAGCGATTCCGACCTTTAACCAACGGCCCTACCAGGTCCTGTTTGCGACCGGCCAAAAGCGCTATGCCGCGGTCCAAAAGGCGTTGGCGGATGTGAAAGTGGGGGCGAACGTGAAGGTTGTGCCATATATTGAGGACATGCCAAAGAAGTTGCCAAAAGTGGCAACCTTGGTTTCCCGGGCGGGCGCAACCACGATTGCTGAGATTACCGCCATTGGGGTGCCGACGGTGATGATTCCCAGTCCGTACGTCACGGCCAACCACCAGGTGAAAAACGCCCAAGCCTTGGTTGACCAGGGAGCCGCGCGGATGATTGTTGAAGACGAATTATCGGGCGCAACCTTATTAGCGGCGGTGGATGATTTGATGACCGATCAGGCCTTGCGCGCTAAAATGGCAGCGCAATCCAAGGCGATTGGCCACCCGGATGCGGCGGACGCCCTGATTAAAGTCTTAAAAAAGGCCCAACAAGACTAATTTTTTGTTTCCATGAAAGGGGGGACCCCAATGGCCACGGATTATCAAAATAATGACCAACACCGGCGTTACAATGAACGCTTGGCCCGGTTGGAAGAGCGGAGTGTAATTGCCTTACAGCAGGGGAAGAAAACCCGCCGCCCGCGGTTGAAAAAACGCTTGCCTCAAATCAAGCAGTTTCGGCTGCGCAGTAATCTGCGGCGCATTTTAAGCATTGTGGTTCCCTTTGGCTTAATTTTGTTGTTTATGCTTTATATCGTCTCACCCCTGGCCCGGATCAAGACGGTGACGGTGACGGGGAATCACCATCTAACCGCGCGCCAGGTGCAAGCAGCCACGCAAGTGCGGCCGGGGCGCTTTATTTGGGCGACGTTGGCGATGAAACCAGCCCGCTTGGCTCAGATTCAACACCGGAATTCCCAATTAAAGCAGGTCAAAATTATCTTGACGGGACCGCAAAGCGTCGAAATTGCGGTCAAGGAATATGATGTGATCGGATTGGTCAATGCCGGCAAACGCCCGCAGCTTTTGCTAAGCAACGGCAAGTTCCGGCCGGTCACGGGCCAGGTGGATCAATTTGTGGCTTACGCGGGCTTTAACGATCATTACCCGATGCTAAAGACGACGGCCAAACGGATTGGTAAATTAGCCCCGGCCGTGCGCAACGGGATTTCGGAAGTCACTTATTCGCCGACGACCTTGGATAAACAACGCCTAAAGTTACTGATGAATGATGGTAATACCGTCTTTGTCAAAGCCAGTGAAATTGATGAAAAAATGAGTTATTATCCGTCCATTGTGGCCAACACCGATGGCAACCGGGTAATTAATCTGGAATTTGGGGCGTATTCTTATGAATACAGTTCAAAAGATAAGTAAAATGACAGGGGTTTCACGCCGGACGCGTGGTCTTCCTGAGAAAAGGTGGTTAAATCGCGGTGAAATCCCGATTGAACCACCTTTTGTCGCATAATCTGTGGTAAAATTTAAGCATAAATACCATTAGAAAATAATAATAAAATTAATATTCAGTATTAGGAGGGTTCCGGAGAGATGAATAACTCACAAATCTATGTTGGTTTAGATATTGGAACCGCCTCGATCAAAGTATTGGTGTGTGAAAACGTCAAGGGAAAACTAGAAGTGGTTGGGGTTGGCTCTCATCCGTCTGGCGGCCTCAGTCATGGGGCAATTGTCGACATTGATAAGACGGCGCAAGCCATTAAGGCGGCGGTTGAACAAGCCAAGGCCAAGTCAGGCGTCGATATTCAAATGGTGACCGTTGGGCTACCAGCCAACTATTTAAAGCAAAATGAAGTCCACGGGATGATTACGGTTGCCGATCAAGGGCAACCCCGTGAAATCAGCGACCGCGACGTCTTGGCGGTCACCCAATCGACTTTGTCGCAGGCGTTGCCACCGGAGCGTGAAGTGATTGATTTGGTGGCCAAGGATTTTGCGGTTGATCAATTCCGGGGAATTCAAGACCCCCGTGGAATGGCCGGGGTGCGGTTAGAATTGTGGGCCACGCTGTATTCTGGCTCGAAGACAATTGTGCACAACACTAAGAAAGCGGTCGCTGCCGCGGGGCTCAAGCTACAAGACTTGGTGGTGGGTCCAATGGCCACCGGCTTCAACCTCCTGTCTGATGGTGAACAAGACTTCGGGACCTTGTTAATGGACTTTGGGGCGGGCCAGACGACGACCAGCATTATCCATGATCACCAGTTAAAATTTGCTTTCGTTGATCCAGAGGGAGGCAAGTACGTGACCAAGGATATCTCAACGGTCCTCAATACCTCGCAAAAGAATGCGGAACGGCTGAAGCTTGATCATGGCTATGCTTTGGCCAGTGTGGTTAAAGATGACGTTCAGTTAGCCGTTGATGTGGTTGGCAAAAGCCAGCCAGTCAATTACACTGAAAAGTACCTGGCCGAAATTATTGAAGCGCGTTTGCGGCAAATCTTCCGGCGGGCCAAGGATCGCTTGGATGCGATCGGGGCACCAGAATTACCAGGGGGCTTGGTCCTCTTGGGCGGTGGCGCTGCGATGCCAGGTTTGCGCGAATTGGCCAGTGAATACTTCCCTGGCAATATTCGCGTGGTGGTCCCAGAACAAATGGGGATTCGCCATCCGGGGTACGCGACGGCCCTTTCGTTGACCATGTACGAAGCCAGCTTGAGCGATGTAGCGCGGCTGATTAAGCAAACGCTGCATGATGACGCTCTGATTGAAAGTCCCAGTCAGCGGACCGTTAATCAACCAGTGGCTCCGCAGCCCGCACCGGCTAAAAAGAGTAAGCCCTTGAGCTTCCGCCGGCCAGCGGCCCCAGCGGCAAAGCCAGCGACCCCGCCATCTGAAGAAGCACCCGCACCGGCACCGACGAAAAAAGCCAGTGCCAAAAATGGGCTGCGCAGCTTCTTCAGCAACTTTTTCGATTAATAAACCACATACGGAGGAACACTTTTTATGGATAACGTAACCAGCACTGACCAAATGGAACTAAAAGGCGCCAGCATCAAAGTCATTGGGGTTGGTGGCGGTGGGGGCAACGCCGTCAACCAAATGATCAATGAAAAGGTCAAGGGGGTTGACTTTATTGTTGCCAACACTGATCTGCAAGCCTTAGATGGTTCCGCGGCGCAAACGAAGATTCAACTGGGGCCTAAATTGACCCGGGGACTGGGAGCCGGCTCTAACCCTGAAGTTGGTTCGAAGGCCGCACAAGAAAGCGAATCCCAAATTTCAAAGGTCCTGGAAGGGGCCGACATGGTCTTTGTTACCGCCGGAATGGGCGGGGGCACTGGGACGGGGGCGGCTCCCGTCATTGCCAAGATTGCTAAAGATTCCGGGGCCTTAACGGTGGGGGTCGTGACGCGGCCCTTCTCCTTTGAAGGGAGTCGCCGGGCCCAGTTGGCTGAAGAAGGGTTGGAACGCCTGAAGAAGAGCGTCGATACCCTGATCGTGGTGGCCAACAACCGGCTGTTGGAAATGATTGACAAGAAGACGCCGATGATGGAAGCCTTTAAGGAAGCTGATGATGTGCTGCGCCAAGGGGTGGAAGGGATCTCAGATTTGATCACCAACCCGGGGTACATCAACTTGGACTTTGCCGACATTCGGCACACAATGACCAACCAAGGTTCTGCTTTGATGGGGATTGGTTCGTCGACCGGCGAAAATCGGGCCAGCGAAGCAACGAAGAAGGCGATTTCTTCGCCGCTGTTGGAAGTGTCAATCGACGGGGCCGAACACGTCTTGGTCAACGTTACTGGGGGCAAGAACTTATCAATGTTTGAAGCCCAAGAAGCTTCCAGCGTCATTCGCCAAGCGGCCAACACCAATGTGGACATTACCTTCGGGATGGCCTTGGATGACAACCTGGGCGATGAAGTGCGGGTCACGGTCATTGCCACCGGGATTGACAAGAAGAAGCAAGAACAACGGCGGGCGGCCCAAGAACAAGCGCAAACGCCTGCGGTAGAAGAAACTAGTGAACCGGCGCCAACCGCTGGCACTGGGGCCCCAAGTGAACAAGCGGCGCCAGTCAAGGAAGATCCGTTTAGTGGTTGGGATGATGATTTAGGCACGGAATTGACCAACCGCCAAACGGATAACTTCAGTAACGTGGAAAAACCGGACTTTAGTGTTCAAAACGATAATTTGAGCAACGTCGATGACGGGGGCGAAGATTTATCAACGCCGGCCTTCTTTAAGAACCGGCGCAAGTAATTGACAAGGGGGTAAGCAAATGGCCGGTAAATTTTTGAGTAATTTCTTTGGCATCAGTGACGAACCGACTGCTACGGAGTACTACGCCGAAAAGAGTCCAGCCACCCCGGTCAAACCAGTGGTCCAACCCAGTAATCATAAGGTGGTTTCGATTCAGCAGGGCTTGAATCGGGAACCCGGCCGGATTGCGTTGTTCGAACCACGGATTTACAGCGACGTCAGAGAAATTGGCAAGCAATTGTTGAATGGGCAAGCGGTGATTGTCAACTTTACCCAAGAAGATCAAAAGACCGCGCTGAAGACGATTGATTTCTTAAACGGGGTTGTGTTTGCCATTGACGGGAAGATGAAACGGATTGGGGAGCAAATTTTCTTGTGCACCCCGAAGAATTATGAGGTCAGTGGCCGCACGATTGATGGGCACCGGGATACCCCGGACCTGTAAGCAGTGGCCCGGACGGCTTGAGGGGGAATAGTGTGATTAGTTTTTTAGTAATGGTGGTCGGCTCCCTGTTGGACCTGTACACCATGGCGATTGTGGTTTGGTGTATTTTAACTTGGTTCCCAGGGGCGTTGAATTCCACGTTTGGCCAGTGGCTGACTAAACTGGTAGAACCTTATTTAGGCTTCTTTGAGCGCTTGATTCCATCGATTGGTGGGGTTAGCTTTGCGCCCGTAGTGGCCGTCTTGGTCCTTTGGTTGGCTCAATCGGGACTGCGGTTCTTAGGCCAGTTGCTGGTGGCAATGTAAGCTTGGTCCCCAAGCGCCGCGTGGGTGAAGGAGAGAAAAATGGCACGTGATTTTCGACAGCACTTCCGGGCGGAAGAAGGGGCGTTTATTGATCAGGTTCAGGATTGGCTCCAGCAGGCCAGTGGCGAATACCGGCCGGTGCTAACGGATTTTGCTAATCCCCGCCAGGTCTACATTGCCCAAACCTTGGTGAACCAAGTTGATGACGTAAAATTAGCGCACTGGGGTGGGTATCCCCGGGCGGAAATGCAACGCTTGTTGTTTTATCCGGCTTACTTTGAACCGACGGCCGCTGATTTTAACCTGGCCTTGTTGGCGGTAGCTTATCCGGTGAAGTTTATGGAACTTCATCATCGGCAAGTCATGGGGACTTTAATTGGTGAAGGCTTAGAGCGAACGGCCTTTGGCGACATTTTACGTCAGGAGCAGCGCTTTCAAGTGGTGGTCAAGCAAGAACTGGCGCCCTTTATTCGCCAGGAAATTACCCACGTGGGTAAGGCGCGGGTTAAGTTTGTCCCTGTTGATTTTGCGGCCGTGTTAACGCCGGATGTGGATTGGGAACCATTGCAGACCACGGTAGCGTCCTTACGCTTGGATGCCGTAGTGGCCGCGGGCTTTAATTATTCGCGGAACCGGGCCAAGCAAACGATTGAAAAGGGCTTGGTGCGGGTCAACTGGGAAACGATTGATCGCCCGGACTATGAGTTAGACGAATATGATTTACTTTCGGTTCGCCACGCTGGGCGGCTGCGCTTGCAAGCGGTCGGTAATCGGAACCGCAAGGATAAATTGCGCGTGGAAATGGCGATCGTGAAAGCATGATTTGGAGGAATTTGAAATGACGTTAACGGCGGATGAAATTGCAAACAAGAAATTTGACACCAAGATGCGGGGGTTCAACCCGAATGAAGTTAACGACTTTTTGAAGCAAATGGCTGCTACGGTAGCGGATTTGACCGAAAAGAATCGTGAACTGAGTGAACAGGTCAAGGCCAACGAAGAAAAGCTCAAGTACTTCACGGACTTGAAGGATTCTTTAAACAAGTCGATTTTGGTTGCCCAAGAAGCGGCTGATAAGGTGAAGAGCAACGCGAAAAAAGAAGCCGAAATTGTCGTTCGGGAAGCCCAAAAGCAAGCGACCGATATTGTTTCGGAGGCCAACGACAAGGCCAATGCGGTGATTGAAAACGCGGCCAGTCAAACGCGCAAGTTGACGACGGAAACCAATGACTTGAAGAAGCAAACCCGGATTTTCCGCCAACGCTTGCAAGTCATGTTGGAATCCCAATTAGAAGTCGTTAAGAGCAAGGATTGGGACGAGCTGCTGGCCAATGACGATTTAAGTCAATATGATGAAATTGAAAAGATCTTGGGCTCAAGGGTTGACAAGGTTTCAAATGAGAGTGTAGAATCAACGGCAACTGATCAACCAGCAGTCAGCGCAGCAACGCCCACGCCACAAGCATCGGCCGCGGCGAGTGAAGCACCGGCCCCAGAGGGCGAAACGGTCGTTATCTTCCCGGAAGCAACGGAGAAGCCGGCTGACTAATGGTAAAGGCTCCAAAGCAATGACGAGGACGGGCAAACGGCAACGGATGACAGCGAACCGGTGGATGGTGCAAGACCGGTGATCCAGCTTGTTTGTAAATCACCTCGAGTGTGTCGCTGATCCGTAGGCGATGCCGGTTCATGACCGTTAGCAAATGACTGAGTTTAGGGGGCAACCCCTAGAGAACCAGGGTGGTACCACGAAGACACTTCGTCCCTTTTGTTGGACGCAGTGTCTTTTTTATTTCGGTTGGGCCAGGAGCCGTGATTGGCAAAACATAGCAATTTCTAAGTCCGATCGGCTTGGAAAAATTAATTAGGGGGAAAGCAAGATGCGCGTTAAGGACACCTTAAACTTGGGAAAAACCAAGTTCCCGATGCGGGGCCGCTTGCCGGAAACGGAAGGTAAGCGGGAACAGCTGTGGGAAGAAAATAAAGTATATCAACTGCGGCAAAAGTTAAACGAAGGGAAGCCAACCTTTGTACTGCACGATGGCCCACCATACGCCAACGGGAACATCCACGTTGGCCACGCCATGAACAAGATTTCCAAGGACTTTATCGTCCGTTACAAGTCAATGAGTGGCTACCGGGCGCCATACGTCCCCGGTTGGGATACGCACGGGCTGCCAATTGAACACCAATTGACCAAGGCCGGTTACGACCGCAAGAAGATGTCAACGGCGGAATTTCGCAACCTGTGTCGGGACTTTGCCTTAGAACAAGTGCAAAAGCAAATGGCCGGCTTTAAGCGCCTGGGGGTCAGCGGGGACTGGGAACACCCTTATTTGACTTTGCACAAGGAATTTGAAGCGGCCCAAATCAAAGTCTTTGGTGCCTTTGCCAAGAAGGGCTTGTTATACCAAGCTAAGAAGCCCGTTTACTGGTCCTGGTCTTCCGAATCGGCCCTGGCCGAAGCGGAAGTCGAATACCACGATGTTGTAGCCAAGACGGCCTTCTTTGTGGAACAAGTCAAAGATGGCAAGGACCTCTTGGATGACAATACTTACATGGTGGTTTGGACGACGACGCCATGGACGATTCCAGCGTCAGAAGCCGTCGCGGTGAACGCGGATTACGAATATGTCGTGGTTAAGCCAGCCAATGATGACCGGAAGTTTGTCGTGGCCGGCAGTCTGCTGGCCAGTCTGACGGAAAAGTTAGGCTGGGAAGACGTTGAAACCCTGCAAGTCGTTAAGGGACAAGCGTTAGAAGGGATGACGACCAAGCACCCATACTTGGACCGCGAGCTGTTGGTTGGGTTAGGTGATTACGTTACTGATGATACCGGGACGGGGTTAGTTCACACCGCGCCTGGTTACGGGGACGATGACTACCGCTTCGGGAAGCAATACGACTTACCGATCTTTGCCCCAATCGACGACCAAGGGAAGCTGACGGCCGAAGCGGGCGAGGGCTTTGAAGGGGTCTTCTACCAAGACGCGGATGATATTTCCCTGGCCAAGTTGGCGGAAAATAATGCGCTCTTGTTGCAAGAACCGCTTAAGCACTCCTACCCATTTGACTGGCGGACCAAGCAACCAATCATTTTCCGGGCGACTGACCAATGGTTTGTTTCCATTGACAAGATGCGCGATGAAATTCTCGCGGCAGTTGACGAAGTGGAATACAAGCCAGAATGGGGGAAGGTCCGCCTCTACAACATGCTCCGCGACCGGGGCGATTGGGTGATCTCCCGGCAACGGGTCTGGGGGGTTCCTTTGCCAATCTTCTACGCGGAAGACGGTACGCCAATCATGACCGAAGAAACGATCAACCACGTTTCCGATCTCTTCCGGGAATACGGGTCCAACGTCTGGTTTGAACGGGAAGCCAAGGACTTACTGCCGGACGGCTTTACCAGTGAACACTCACCAAATGGCGTCTTTACCAAGGAAACCGACATCATGGACGTTTGGTTTGACTCGGGTTCCTCCCACCAAGGGGTCCTGGCTGAACGCGACAACCTGACTTACCCGGCTGATCTGTACTTGGAAGGTTCTGACCAGTACCGGGGTTGGTTTAACTCCAGTTTGATCACCAGCGTGGTGGTCTCGGGGCACGCCCCGTACAAGCAGATCTTGTCGCAAGGTTTCACCTTGGATAAGAAGGGCAACAAGATGTCCAAGTCCTTGGGGAACGTGATCGATCCGGCCAAGGTGGTCAGTGACATGGGGGCCGAAATCATCCGGCTCTGGGTCATGTCCGCCGACACTTCCGCTGACGTGCGGGTTTCGATGGGGACCTTCCAACAAATTTCGGAAGCCTACCGGAAGTTGCGGAACACCTTCCGTTTCTTGTTGGCCAACACGGCTGACTTTGCGCCAGCCCAAGATACGGTTTCCTTTGAAAAGCGGCTCGAAGTTGACCGTTACATGACGGTGAAGTTCAACCACTTCTTAGCGGCCATGCGCCATGACTTTGACCAATACGACTTCTTGAATGCTTACAAGCGCTTGATTAACTTTGTTAACAACGATTTGTCGGCCTTCTACATGAACGTAGCCAAGGACGTGCTCTACATCGAACCAGCCAAGTCCTTAGCTCGGAAGTCGATGCAAACGGTCTTCTATGAAATCCTGACGACCTTGGTCAAGTTGTTGACGCCGATTTTGCCACACACGACCGAAGAAGTTTGGGAATACATGGATGAACCAGAAGCCTTTGTCCAATTGACGGAGATTCCCGAACCGCAAAGCTTTGCGGATGAAGCCGCCTTACTGAGCCGGTGGGAAGCCTTCATGGAATTACGTTCGCATGTCTTAAAGGCTTTGGAAGAAGCCCGGAATGCCAAGCTGATTGGGAAGTCTTTGGAAGCCAGTGTCGTTTACTACCTGACGCCAAGCCAGTTAGAACTGGTCAACAGTTTGGATGCGGATGCCGCCTTGCTGTTTGGGGTTTCGAAGTTAACTTTAGCTGCCGCCGATGAAGCGCCAGCTGAATTGGAACGCTTCAGTGACCAAAGCGCCGTGGCTGTAGCCGCTGCGCCAGGTGAAGTCTGTGATCGGTGCCGGATGACCAAAGAAGACGTCGGTAGCGACGCAGCTTACCCAACTCTGTGTGCCCGTTGTGCTCACGTTGTGCGGGAAAACTTCCCGGCAACGGTAACGGAAGGTTTGGAAAAGTAATCATTCCGGCGCTGAAGGCGCGAATGTTGTAAAATAAGAGGCTGGGAGAAAACTATGTTTTCTTCCAGCCTCTTTTTGGTTTTTCGAATATTACACAGATCACGTGGGAAATAACCGCAAGCCTAGTGGATAAGTACGAACGAAGAACGACGCGTACCGCGCCAACCTTCGTTCTAGCTTATCCATCCGGCTTGCCGAGAAGGTTATTTCCCACTCCCTTATTTGCATTGAGGGGGCAGATTTGAAAAGCCCAGCCGAAAATGGTATTTTGGAAAAATAAGTTAATGAAAACGGAGGGAACAGCGTGG
>NHCFI02800__coassemble_866_pt1 | contig 27760 bp, 22 predicted proteins | sample NHCFI02800__metabat2_high_PE_040 | metagenome-assembled genome bin NHCFI02800
TTGTAGCCAATCAGCGCCGCTTCAATCGGAATCGTCCCCGACCCACACACCGGATCGACAAAGGGGTTGTCCGGGAACCAGTGGGCCAAGCTGACCAGGGCCGCGGCCAGATTTTCCTTCAGGGGGGCGCCCCCCTTGGCCTGACGGTAGCCGCGCTTGAAGAGGCTGCTGCCCGAGGTATCCAGGGTCAATAAGACATGATCCTTAGCAATCGCCACCTCCAGCGGGTAGGTCGCCCCGGTTTCCGGCAAGCGGGTCCGCCGGTGATAAACCTGACTGAGCCGTTCGACAATCGCCTTTTTTACCATTGCTTGGACCGTCGGCACGTGGTGCAGCTGGGAGTGGTGACTCTTGCCTTCCACCGGGAAATTGGCGTCTAGGGGCAAGAGATCTTCCCAGGCTAAGGCCTTGGTTTGTTCAAACAATTCATCAAAATTCCGGGCGTCAAATTCTCCCACTACGATCTTCACCCGGTCGGCGATCCGCAGCCACAGGTTGGTCCGCAAGACGTCGCTCATCGTCCCTTCAAAGCGGACCCGGCCGTTTTCGACTTGGGTCTGATAACCCAGTTCCCGTAATTCCTTGCCCACCAAGGCTTCCACACCCGCCGCGGCGGTCGCAATCAATTGATACTTCTGCACATTTTTACCTCTCAATCGTCCGGTTGTCCCGGACTATAATCACCTACTATCTTACCACATCCCCAGCCGTGGATTGGCCTGAAGCAACAACTCGTTGGTATAAGCGGGTCGTCACCGCATAGACGCTTAGATAAATGACCAGCAACAAAACCGCTACGCCGACCGCAATTTTTAGCTCCAACCACCCGTCATACATGCTAAAGAGCTTCAAGATCTTGCGGATCCCCGGAAAGGCCACCGCCAAATTCAGCAGGGCCCCGCCCACGGGCAGCAAGAAGACGGCCAGCACCTGGGTCCGAATGGCGGCCGCCGTTTCCAACGGCGTCAAGCCCACCGCTTGCATCGTCACAAACCGGCGGCGATCAGCCATGCCCTCGGTCAACTGCTTAAAGTAGATCACAATCGCCGTTGTAACCAGCATCGCCAAACTGATCAAAAAGCCGACAAAGATCGTGCCCCCGGTGAGGCCATTCAAAAAGGTCTTGATCGTCTGGCGCATTGACAAGTAGCTGTTGTCAGCCATTGGTAAGGCCGCCGTCACGCTTTGTTCAAAGGCCAACTTTTTGGTGGTTGGTAAGGTCCGTTGGTAGTCAAAGGCCTGCACCCGGAGCTGGGGCAGTTGGGCCGGCAGTTGGTTAACCACCAAGTAGATCGGCGGAAAAATCGAGTGGGTCGGGTCGATACCCCACTTAAAATGCGCCAGCCGGTGTAAATGGTAGGTCGCCTCCCCCACCTTCAATTTGCTGGGCACCGCCTGCCCCGGGGAATAGACGAGGGCTTGATTGGCCGCTAACTGCACGGGATGGTGGGTCAGGCGTTGATAGGTCTGACGGCTAATCAAAATCAGCGTAGCCGTATTGGAGGCCGCCCCGCCCAGTTGGGTCGAAAACTTTGCCCCGGTGATTTTGCCATACTGGGGCACCGTAATCGAATAGTCTGCCACCCGCCGGACGGCAACCCCTTGCTGGTCGGCCAATTGCACGACCGTTTGGTGAACTTGGGTGCGTTGCTTGAGCGGGGTCACGACTTGGATGGCCGCCGGGTTCCACAAGCGTTGAATCCGGCTCCGCCCGACGTAAAGGCTCAGCGAACCAAACAACAGGACCATCACGGCGGAACACAGCAGGCAGATCGTGGCTAAGCCGGCCCCGTTGGCCCGCATCCGCGTCAATAAGCCAGAAATGGCGATCATCCCGCGCGGACTTTCGTAGTAGCACCGGGGCCACTTTTGCAACTGGCGCAAAATCAAAATGCTGCCGGCCATAAAAACTAAATAAGTCCCAATCACGACCAGCAACGTCGCGCCCATAAATTGTACCAGGGCGGCCATTGATGGTTTGACACTGATCGCCTGCCAGTAAGCCAGCCCTAAGCAAAGCAGCCCCAGGCTACCACTGAGCCACGGCGTTTTAGCCGCCGGCGCCTTTTCCAACTGGCCGGTCGTAAATAAAGCTTGCGGACTGACCTGCTGCAGCCGCCAGAGGTTAACCACAATTAAGCCCACTAGGCCAAGTGCCAGCACGACCGCGGTCGAAGCCGTCCCCCGGGCCGACCAAAAGGCCAAGTGAATCGCCGTCCCGTCAATCAGCCGCAATAAGACCTGCCCAGCCAGCCGCGTGAAAATCGTCCCGGTGCAGACCCCCACCAGCCCGGCCGTGGCCAGAAAGCTAAACCGATCCAAGCTCATCAACCCGCCCAACTGCCAGTGCGTCATCCCCAGCATCCGATACAAGCCAAAGGCCCGGCTCTGCGCCTTGGCCAAGAAATTATCCGCGTAGCCTAAAAAGCCCAGCGTAATGGCAACGATGAAGACGATCCCAATTTGCAACAGGGCATTGGTCAAGCTGCTAAAGCCAAAATGACGCAGGCTGGGATCACTCGCCAGGGCAAACAACAAGTAGTTAAGGGCCACGAGGACGACCGTCGCCAACCAGGCCGGCCAGTAAATCCGCCGGTGAGCCTGCCAGAGGCTGGCCAATAATTTAATCATCATTTGCCACGCCCCCCTTGCTTAAGGTCAGCATCGCGTTATTGATTTGACTTTGCATCGCCGCACTGGACTGCTCCTTGCGAAACAGCTCGTGGTAAATCCGCCCGTCCTTAACAAAGAGGACCCGTTGGGCATAGCTGGCAGCCACCGCACTGTGGGTGACCATCAAAATGGTTTGCCCCTGGGCATTGACCTGATTAAAAATCGCCAGGATCTGCTGGCTGGTATTGGAATCAAGGGCGCCGGTCGGCTCATCGGCCAACAACAACGCTGGTTGCGTAATCAAAGCCCGGGCAATCGCGACCCGTTGCTTTTGCCCCCCAGAAATTTCCTGGGGATAGCGATCCAGCAGTTCCTGCAGGCCAAGTTGTTCCGCTAAGGGCGCCAGGCGGGCTTGCATGGTCGCTAATGGCGTCTGCTTTAAAACCAGCGGTAAGAAAATATTGTCGCGGTTGGTCAAACTATCCAATAAATTAAAACTTTGAAAGACAAAGCCCAGGTGATCACGCCGAAACTTCGCGGCTTGCTCCGCACTCAGCTGGGCTAAGTCCTGATTTTGCAAGCGGAGCTGGCCGGCCGTGGCTTGATCCAGGGTCGCTAATAAATTTAAGAGGGTCGATTTGCCGGCCCCCGATTCGCCCATAATCGCCACAAACTCCCCCGCATCAACCGTAAACGAAACGTCGCGCAGGGCGTGGACCGGGTGGGCGGTATTGGCCCCAAAGGTCCGGGCCACGTGTTCAAGCGTCAATAAAGTCATTTCAAGTTCCTCCTTGTTCGACAACAGCGAACTGGCCGCGTGCCGTCGTTTTCTTCATTATAAAAGGGCTGTGCCCCCCTGCCTACTTACAGGTGGGTCACAACCCTTACAGTTTGGTAAGTTTGACGTGCGCGGCGGGGAAATGAACCTCCGCTCTGATGCCGTGGGGCGGGCGATTAACCAGGGCCAGGGTCAGATTGATCTTGGTGGCCGCTTGCTGGGCCAAATACAGGCCCATCCCCGTGGCTTGGGTGGTTTGGTGCCCATTTTGACCGGTAAAGCCGGCTTCAAAGACGCGGGGCAAATCACTGGGCGCCACCCCGGGGCCCTGGTCAATAATTTGCAGGGTCGAAGCTTGCCAAGCAAAGGTGACCACCCGGCCCGGCGGGGAGTATTTAACCGCATTGGTCACCAATTGGGTCACAATAAAGGTCAACCACTTGCGGTCACTTAAGACCTTGACGTTCCCAATGGCAAACTGCGGCCGTAATTGCTGGGCAATCATCAGCGGGGCCAAACTTTGGACGACGGTTTGGCACAGGGCGGTCAAATCAAGCCATTCAAAGGCTAAATCATTGGTCAAAAACTGCAGGCGCTCCGCGTTCAACAAGAGGTCTAAATTACGGTTGGCTTGGTAGAGGACCGGCTTCAGGGGGGCGGAAGCAACCGTTGGCTGTGCCGTCAGCCCTTCCAAGGCCATTAAGGCGTTTTTAATCTCGTGGGCAAAACGGTCCACATAATCGAGTTCTTGGCGCTGGCGGGCTTGTAGTTGCAACAATTGGTGGCGATGATCTCGCTTGGCTTGGGCCAAGCGCCGAGTCAGCTCGGTTTCCACCAGCGTGCGGGGAATTAAGTTAGTCTGTTTGAGCCGCTGCTTCGTATGCCAAAGCCGCCAGGCCACCCAGCCCAGCACCGGCCACAGCGAATTCCAGACCAAATCCGCAAACAAGGCCCCCGGCAAACGGTAGACATACCACAGCAACGCCAGTAACCCCAGCAGAAGCCAGTAACCAATCGTCAAACGCGCGGCTTCCTTGCACCACTTACGCATCGCCAGTCACCACCCGGTAGCCCAGCCCGCGCTCCGTCCGTAAGGCAGTCGCTAAGTCTAATTGCGCTAATTTTCGGCGCAGCCGCGAAATATTCACGTTTAAGGTGTTTTCGTCTAAGTATTCCCCGCCCTGCCACAAGAGCTCCAATAGCTCCTGTTTGGTCACCGTCTGATTAGGCTTCGCCAGTAAAAGTTTTAACAAGGCCGCCTGGGTGGGGGAGAGCTTCACAACCTGCGTACCTTGGCGCAATTCATTGGTCAGGGGATTCAACGTTGCCGCCCCCAGGCGGTATTGCGGACTGGCCTGTTGGCGGCGGCGCAAGAGGGCCTGGATCTTGGCCACCAGCACGGTCATCGAAAAGGGCTTCATTAGGTAATCATCTGCCCCGGCCGCGACCGCGTGCATTACGTTATCATCGATTGCCGCGGCGGAGATCACGATGATCGGCACCGCGCTGGTTTGACGAATCGTTTGGATCCAATAGAAACCATCAAAGCTGGGTAAGGTAATGTCACACAGCACCAAGGCGACCGTTTCATCCACCCTTTGGGCGACGTGCTGCCAGTCTTGGACGGTGGCGACTTGATATTGCCACTTTTGCAGCGTGGCAGTCATGGTCGCAATAATTTGTGGATCATCTTCAATTATCAGAATCTTGGTCATTGCCTTCCCCCACTTTCTTTCGAAATGTAAGAAAAAAGCCCGGTCGAAACCGGGCTGCCTAATTGCAGATTTCTGTAGGCCATGTTTTGTCGAAGTCTAGGTTCAGGCCAACCTAGACCGTGGTAATCATCTATCTCAGCAGTTAATAACTGCTCCCCTGGAATCGCTTCAATTCGCTATCCAAAGCTCCCCGACCGTAGTTTGGGTTTACCGCTTGAGGGGTTTACCGCGTTCCACCAAGTTGGTTTCCCAACTTGCTTCGTCACTGTGGCACTTTTCAGGAATACTCGGACCTAGCCAAAGGCCTTAGCCGTTTTTTCCGCCGTCACCGATTGCTCGGTGCCCCGCCTTATTTTTTCAGCGAGCACAAACACTACGGGCATCGCAGCCCGTGCGAGCATGGACCTTCCTAACGCAACTGAGGCTGCGCTCGATTACCCAAAACCTGCAAAAAATTCAATTGTCAACTAACGAACTACAGCAGATGGGAATCCCCATCGTCCCCTAATTGGGAACCAAAGACCCGCCGTTCCAAATTGGACAGCCGCTTTAGGATATCCATATTGGTCGTTGACGAAACAACCGGCTGACTGGCTGGCGCCGCCGCGCCAATCGAAGAACCAATTTCCAATTGACGGTTCAATTCGTCAACCTTGGCTTTCAAGCGTTCGTTTTCGTCTTGCAAGCGGGCTACTTCTTTGTTGTAGGTGTCATAATCCTTAATAACATCATCCAAGAAGCCATCAACGTCATCAACATCGTAGCCCTTCCCAATACTCTTTTCCTTAAATTGCTTATGCAAAATATCTTGGGGAGTAAACTTAATGTTATCCATTTCAACACCTCATTTACTGTACTTATTCGTCAATACGAAAATAATTGTACCAGAAATCCGATTAAATACAAGGGCCCAGTTAAAAAAATTAACTTTTCTTGGGAACTTACCATTCCCCGCGCCGTTCTCGTTCTTCTTCAGCCAAGGCTTCCCCGGCTTCGCGCAGGTCATCAAAATCAACTAATTCCATTTGATAAGTCCCCGCCGCCACAGCGCGTTGGCCCGCTTGGTAATCATAGTAGCTTTTGGCGTGCCGTTCGCTTTGCTCATCTTGGGTCGGGTCAAAGACTAAGAGCAATTGATCGGAATGGGCCAGCATAAAGGCCTGGTAATCCCGCAATTGCTGTGGACCCTGGTAAGGCTGCTGGCTGAGCGTGCCCAGGTAATCAACCTGGCTTTGCATCTGTTGCAAGGCCGCTTGCCGGGCCGGCTGCCAATTTTGCCCGACCCCCACAAAGGGCTGCACCATCCCCAACTGGAGGGTCGGATAGTCAGCCTTTAAAGTCAGGCCCACCTCAAGCGCCCAGCGTTCCACCCCGGCTTGGGGCCCGGTGATCAACCAGGTCGGCTCCGTTTGCTGATTTAACCAGGCCCCAATGCGCTCTTGCAAGACCCGTTTAATCACTTTAATTTCTGGCGCTGCCGGATCAAACAACCCCAATTCATAATCGCGATACCCACTTACCCATAATCGTTGCATAAATTTTCCTCGTGTAACCGTTCCGTAACTGTAACTAATTGCCAGCCTAATGATATAATATACCAAGTAGCGAAGGGAGGCCACCACATGACCATTCATTATCCAAACGGCCAGGGGCCCCAGCGTCCCGCCCAAAGCCGGCCGCAACCCGCCGTCAACTTTGCCGACCGGGGAATGTCACTGGAAGCCGAAATCAACGCCAGCAATGCTTATTACCTGGCCACCAACCAAGCGGTGATCCACAAAAAGCCGACCCCGATTCAATTGGTGAAGGTCGACTACCCCAAGCGCAGTGCGGCCGTAGTCCGCGAAGCTTACTTTCGCCGGCCGTCAACTACGGATTACAATGGGATCTACCAAGGGTATTATATCGATTTTGATGCCAAGGAGACGAAAAACGTGACCTCGTTTCCCCTCAAGAATTTTCACCAGCATCAAATCGATCACTTGGCGGCCTGTCTTAAGCAAGGCGGAATTTGTTTTGCCCTGATCAAGTTTACCCGCTTAACGGCGTATTACCTCCTGCCAGCCAGTCATTTAATTACCGCCTGGCAAAAACAAGCCCAGGGCGGTAAGCATTCGATCCCCCTCGCCACACTGAAACAAGTTGGGATCCCGGTCCAATTAGGCCTGCATCCCCGCTTGCAATATTTATCGGCCGTCGATCAACTGATCGCGCGGCAAAAAGGAGTCAACCATGAATAATGATGGAACTACCACCACTTCCCGGCGCAACCGGCCGCGAAGTGGTGGTCAAGGCAAAGGCCCACTGATCAAAAAGATCATCGGCTGGACGCTGAGCATCTGTTTATTGATTTTTGTCGCACTGGCCGCCCTCTTTTTCTTTTGGGCTTCCAGTGCCCCGACGATCAGCGAAAGCGCCCTAAAGAGTCAGTCAACGACAACCATTTATGACGACAGCGATAAGGTGATTTCCCGCTTGGGAGCGCAAAAACGCGAATACGCTTCGCAAAGCGAAATCCCCGCAACGCTGAAGAACGCCGTTGTCGCCATCGAAGACCGGCGCTTCTACAAGCACCACGGGATTGACCCGGTCCGGATCGGGGGGTCGGCGATCGCCGATATTTTCCACCGCAGCAACGGAATGCAAGGGGGGAGTACCCTGACCCAACAACTGGTCAAACTGACGGTCTTCTCCACGTCGGCCAAGGATCAAACCTTAAAGCGCAAAGCCCAGGAAGCCTGGTTGGCTTTAAATGTAGAACGGCACTTCTCCAAACAAGATATTTTAAAGTTCTACATTAATAAGGTTTACATGGGCAATGGGGTCTACGGAATGAAGACCGCCGCGCAATACTACTACGGCAAGGATCTCGATGAATTGGACCTGGCCCAATTAGCAACGTTGGCTGGGATTCCACAATCGCCGACCTACTACAACCCGGCCGTCGACGATACCAAGTACGCGACCCAGCGGCGTAATCAAGTGCTCGACGCGATGGTGCGCAGCAAGTATATTTCCGCCGCCCAGGCCAAAAGCGCCAAAGCCGAAAATATTACCAGTGGCCTGGATGAAGACCACGGTAATACCAGCGAAAACACCACTGGGGTGAAGGAAAAGATCGTTGATGCTTACGTCAAAGAAGTCCTGGCCCAACTCCAAGCCCAAGGCTACAACGTTAACACCGACGGGCTCAAGGTCCACACCAACCTCGACTTGGCCGCCCAAGAAGAACTCTATAACGCCGCCAACAGTGGCGTCGCCTTCCAAAATGACAGCATGCAGACCGGGGTCGCCGTTACCGATCCCCACAATGGGCAAGTGGTCGCTATGCTAGGCGGGCGCAAGATTGACGATAACGTCATCTACGGTTTAAACCGCGCTGTTCAATCCAACCGGAGTTCCGGTTCGACGGCCAAGCCAATTATGGATTATGGCCCGGCGATCGAATACCTCCACTGGCCAACTTACAAGGCCTTAAGTGACACCAAGTTCTACTGGCCGGGCACCAGTAAAGCCCTGCGCGACTGGGACAACAAGTACAAGGGCACGATGACCATGCGCTCCGCCCTCGTGCAATCCCGGAACGTTCCGGCCATCCGCGCTCTGCAAGACGTGGGCCTTTCCCGGGCGACGACCTTCTTAAAGGGCCTGGGGATTACCCCAGGGAAGAATGGCTTTAACCTCCAAAACGGGATCGGCCTCTACGTCTCCCCACTGCAAATGTCGGCTGCCTATGCTGCCTTTGCTAACGGTGGGATCTACTACAAGCCGTACTACATCAGTTCAATTACGACCCAAGACGGGAAGACGATCACCTTTGATAAGCACGGTAAACGGGCGATGACCAAGGCCACGGCCTACATGATTACCGACATGCTCAAAGGGGTCTTTACCGACAGTAACGGGACTGCCACCGACGCGAACCTAAGTGGGGTCCACCAAGCCGGCAAGACCGGGACCGATGAACCAATGTACGGGACGTCCGGGGTCATGGACTCCTGGATGGTTGGTTACACCAAGAACTACTCCGTGGCCGTGTGGACCGGCTTTGATAATCCGAAGTACGCCGTGGCAGAAGGCTACGAAAAATCGGCCCACCTCTTGTACAAGGCGATCATGAGCTTCTTAGACGGGCAAAACCACGCCAGCGACTGGACGATGCCAGATACGGTGGAAGCCATCTCTTACAGCGGACACCGGGAATTGGTCATTCGTGACTCCAAGTGGGCCTTTGGCTTTACGGAAATGAGCTCGACCAGCCATTCATCCAGTGCCAGCAGCTTACTGCGTTCCAGCTCAGCCAGCAGCGAAAAGGAAAGTACGGACAGTGCCTCCAGCAGCAGTCAAAGCAGCTCGGCTTCATCGGCATCTTCTGCGTCCGCCAGCGCACCGTCAACGCCGGCGCCAAACAATAACCAAACGCAAAACAGCACGGCAACCAATACCAGCAATGGTGGCGGTGCCCCGGCTGGCCAATAATCCGTAAGTAAAAAGAGTGATAACCGCAACACGTGGCTATCACTCTTTTCTTATCCCTATAATCAATAACTAGCGCCCTTCGTCGACCGCCTTTAAGTGTCGGTAACGGGCGTTGGTTTGGGCTAGTTCGCGCGGCGTACCATCCATGGCTAATTGCCCGTCTTCCAAGAAGATGACCCGATCCATCGCTTCAATACCTTGTAAGTGGTGGGTAATCCAGATCAACGTCTTGTCTTGCAAGGCGGTAAAGAAGGTATTCATTACCGCGCGTTCGGTCACCGGGTCCAAGCCGACGGTCGGCTCATCCAGCAACACAATTGGCGTCTTCGCCAAGAGAATCCGGGCCAGGGCCAACCGGTGCCGTTCCCCACCGGAAAAGCGCAAACCGGCCGAATCGACCATCGTCGCCAACCCGTGGGGCAACCGTTCGATCGTCGCCTTTAAACCGACCTGTTCTAAGACCGCCCAAACGTCAGCCTCACTCGCGTTTTCGTTCCCGATCCGTAAGTTGTTTAGGACGGTGGTATTAAACAGGTAGGGGGCTTGATTGATCACGCCAATAAAGTCCGCAATCTGATCGCCTAATTCACTAGGCGCCACCCCCGCTAAAGTCAACTGGCCGGCCGTTGGCACCCGGTCGCCCCGCAATAAACTGGCTAGCGTACTCTTTCCCGAACCGCTTTTCCCCAGAATTGCCACCTTTTGCCCCGCGGGCAGCTGAAGATCTACGCCTTTGAGGACTTCCTTGGTGGTCGCCGGGTAGGTATAGTGAACGTCAGTCAATTGAAAGTCCAAGGGCGCCGTCAACTGCGGCGCTGAGGTCGGCGAGGTCGTTACCGGTGGCAAGGCATTCAACCGCTTGAGCGAGTCCACATAAACATTGGTTTCTTGCGCGGCAGCCGGCAACCCAGCCAGGGCATCTTCCAGCGGGAAAATTGCCAGCACAAAGGCGGCAATCCAATTGGCCGGCCCCCCGAATTGGCCGCCAAAGCGACTGGCCCCCCACCCCAGCAACGCCAAGGCAATCAGCAGAATCATTACTTGCAACAAGAAATCACGGCAGCGCTCAAACTTGCGCAGCGCCGCTTGGGTCGCGTACAGTTCGTGTTCACTGGCCAGGTGCTGGTCGACGTACTCCTGGTTGCGTTGGGCAAATACCCAGTCGACAATCCCCATCACATTATCCGTTAAATCCGTGTACAACGCGTTTTTAACTTGTTTTTCGTATTCTTGTCGGGCCCCGTTGACCACCACCGACCACAGGGGAAGGGCAAAAATGATCAGCCCAAAGAGGACTAACATCACGCCCCCCATTACCGGCGACAAAATCCCCAGGCTCACCACGATAATCGCATACAACCCCCAAGCCACAAAATTCGGAAAGATCGTCCGCAAATAGAGGTTTTGGATGTGGGCCACGTCTTCTGACAAGAGCCCTAAAATATCCCCTAACCGGTATTTGCTGTTAAAAAAGACGGCATCTTGTTCGAGGGAATCGTACATTTTTTTGCGAAATTCCGAGGTCATCTTAAAGACCCAGTTGTGGCTCGTGAGCCGTTCCGCATAGCGCATCACCGGCCGAAAAATCCCAAAGCCCCGGGTTAACACGATCGGGACGTACACCAGCAGGATATTTTCGGGGCGGGTCGCTGATTTAGAAATCAAAAACCCCGAGGTAAACATCAGCCCGCCGGCACACACGAAGGTTAAAATCCCCAGCGTAATCGCTAAGACCAGGGTCCGCTTGTAGTGACGCAGGAAGGGTTTGACCCAGTGGTCGGTCTTTAACATTTTTAATAACGGAAACTTATTGCGCATCTTTTTCCTCCTTGGCTTGCATCTGCTTAACTAAGCGCTGAAAAGCCCCGGCCTGAGCTTGGAGTTGTTGGTAGGTCCCCTGTTCAACCAAGTGCCCATCTTCCATCACCAAAATGTAGTCCATTTGCTTCATCCAGTGCAAGCGGTGGGTGGCAAACAGCACCAAGTGGTCCGCCATCAAGGGTAACATTTTCTCCTTTAGCTCCAGTTCCGTCTCCAAGTCTAGGTGCGCGGTTGGTTCGTCAAAAATCATGACCCGCCGGTTCGGGTCCAAAAAGGCCCGCGCCAGGGCAATCCGCTGGGCCTGCCCCCCGGACAGCGCCCGTTTGCCGGCCCCAATTTGGGTTTCCAGACCGGCTGGCAATTCGGCTACCAAGTCATCCAACCCGACCACGTGGACGGCTTCTTGGACCTCAGCTTCGGTCGCCGTCGGGTGGTAGAAGGCAATATTTTCCCGCAAGCTGGCCGAAAAAATATACGGATTTTGCGGTAAGTAGGTCAACTGCTTTTGCCAGGCCGCGGCATGCAAAGTGGTTGCCGTTTGCCCTTGGAGGGTAATCTCCCCCGCTGCCGGCGTCAAGAAACCACTCAACAAGTTGATCAAAGTCGTCTTCCCCGAGCCGCTCATCCCGATGATCCCGACCTTTTGGTACCCGCGGAAGCGAAAACTGAGCGGGGCCAAACCAGCCTTGCCTTCCCCATAACTAAAACTTAGGTCCTTAACCTGCAGTTCATCGGTGGGCCGCCAAGGCGTCAGCGTCAACGGAGCTTGCGGTGCGGGTGGTTCGTTAATCAAGGTCATCACCTTGTGGAAGGCGTTTTTGCCGTTCAACGTTGCATGATAGTCGTTAGCAAAGTTGCGAATCGGCAAAAAGTATTCTGGGGCCAAGACTAAAATCACCAGGGCCGGATAAAGGGTCATCTGCCCATTGATCAGGCGTAGCCCTAACGTAACCGCCAAAATCGCAATCGAAAGCGTCGTAAAAAAATCGAGGGCAAAAGTCGACGTCATGGCAATCCGCAAAGTTGCCATGGTGGACTTGCGAAAATCTTCACTGGAGCGGTAGACACTCTTGGAGTAAGCCTTGCTTAAACCAAAGTATTTCAACGTGTCAATCCCGCGCAAGGAGTCAATAAAGTGATTTGATAAGCGCTGGAACGTCGCAAATTGGCGATCAGCTTGCGCCTGGGCGGCATAGCCCAGCACAATCATAAACAAAATAATCAACGGGTAAACCAGGACCATAATCAACCCGGAGAGCCAATCTAAGTAAAAGGCGACCCCCAGGATCAACACCGGCACTACCATCATATTAACCATTTTATTCAGCACCAGCTTAAAGTAATCTTCCACCTGGCTGATCCCGTCCAAGGTCAACGTTACCATGTTCCCGGTCCCTTCCCGTTGTACCAGGGCGGGGCCGAAGGTAAAGGTTTGGGCCAACAATTGGGAACGCAGGCGTTGGGCATTCGCCCGAGCAAACCGATCTAAGATCCCACTGATCAGCCAATTCTCGCCGTGCCGGCCCAGAAATGACAAAATAAACAGGGCAACCCACGGCATTTGGCGCGCCAGACTTTCGCCTTGCCATAAGCCCACCAAAACTGCCGAGAGCGTTAAGGTCTGACCAATGATAAGAAAAGCTTGCAGGACGTGCAGTCCCACAAGCTTTCCCAGCATTGACCGGACCCCGTTAATTGTAAATAGGAGTCGATCAACCATTTTTTAGTATCCCTCCAGTGGCTTGACCGTTGGCATTTCAATCCGCTTCCGGAACAGCCAGTAAGCCCACGCCGTGTAAGCCAAAACAAATGGCAAGAGGCAAATCGTGGCAATCGTCATCACCGTCAAGGTGTAGGACGTCGAAGAAGCATTTTGAATCAACAGACTGTACTTAGCACTCAGCGAAGAGATCATGACCCGCGGGAACATCCCCACAAAGATCATCGCCACGAGTGACACCATCGTCAACCCGCTGGCAATGAAGGCCAGCATTTCCTTCCCCTTGAAAACGGCTACGTGCGCCAAGACCGCAAAGACCACGATCAAGACAACCGTTATGGCCGTCCCCAGTGGGTGCACGCTAAAGAAGTCGGTCTTAAAGATCAACAGCAAGGCAAAGACCACTAAGCCAACGTACAGCACATAGTACAGGGCTTCCGCCACGTTGCGGGCCACTTCCCGCACCTGGCCGACGGTCTTCAAGGCCACGTAGTTCAACCCGTGCAGGTAAGTCAGTAAGGTCAAGGCAACCCCACCGACGACGGAGAACCAATTAAAGTAATCAAAGAAGGTGGCATGCATGTTGCCATTGGCATCAATTGGCATCCCTTCAATCATCGAGATGAACATGACCCCTAAGAAGAAGGGAACCCAAGCGCTGGCAATTGCCAACAACGTGGTCCAAACCCGCTTGGTCTTGGCATTCCCCTTTGCACGGAATTCAAAGGAGACCCCCCGAATAATCAAACCGCACAAAATCGCCAATAAAATCAAGTAGTAACCACTAAATAATGTTGCGTACCAGTATGGGAAGGAGGCAAACATGGCCCCACCGGCCGTAATCAGCCAAACTTCATTGGCATCCCAAACCGGTCCAATTGAATGAATAATTTGATCTTGTTCCGCTTCGTTCGAGGCAATTGTCTTAGCGGCCATCCCCACCCCGTAGTCAAAACCGTCGAGGAAGAAGAAGCCGGCAAACAAGACCCCGATCAAAAGGAACCATAAAAATTGAAATGCACTCATTTAAAAGGCCCCCTTATCAAATGGATCCATGAACTTTTCTAACAATTGTGGATTTTCGATGTTAGCTGGGTCCTTGTGGAGTTCCTTAATGACCAAGCCGATCATCACAATCGCTAAGGCCGTGAAGAGTACGAAGTAAACAATGTTCGACGTCAACAAGGAAGCGACCGAAACGGTTGGCGAAACGGATTGCTTAATCGTAAACAGGCCGTAAACCGTCCATGGGTAACGCCCAAATTCAGTGACAAACCAACCAACCGTGTTCCCAATGAATGGCAAGAAGGTCGTCAGGGCCACGACCCACAGCATCCACTTGTGTTCATACAAGGTTTCCTTCCCCTTGCGCGTCAAGAAGAGGGCAACAATTGAGACCAAAGCGACCCACATGCCGACGCCGACCATGATCCGGAAGCTCCAGAACAGGGTATTAACCGGCGGGTAGTAGTTCATCTTTTCGCCAGCAATGTACTTGCCGTACTTCTTGGTCAAATCCTTATTAACTTCGTCCATCCCGGTCAGAGAACCAGAGAACTTGTTGTAAGACATAAAGCTCAGCATCCCAGGGATTTCAATGCTCCCCTTAAGTTCATGGTTCTTTTGATCGGCGACCCCGACCAAGGCTAAACCAGCCGGATCCTTGGTGTTCTTGTAAATCGCTTCAGTCGCGGCAAACTTCATCGGTTGTTCCTTGATCAGGTATTGCATTTGGGCGTGACCAACGGCAATCGTCAGCACGGCAAAAATCAAGGAAACCCACATCCCAAACCGCATGGAAGTCTTGTAGATGTGCTTGGTTTCATCAGAAACGGGTTGCTTCTTGGCCCGCAAAAGTTGGAAGCCCGTCAACCCGGCAACGATGACCCCACCCATCATCAAGGCGGCCCCAATGACGTGACCGTATTCAAAGAAGAGTTGTGGGTTCTTCAGCAAAGCAAAGAAGTCGGTCATTTCAGCCCGGCCATCCTTAATCGTGTAGCCCACTGGGTTTTGCATAAAGGAGTTGGCGGTCAAAATCCACAGGGCCGAAATCATCGAACCAATACTGGTCATCCAAATAAACAGGGCATGCACCCCTGGCTTAACCTTGTTCCACGTAAACGTCCACAACCCGATAAAGGTTGATTCCATAAAGAAGGCCAACAAAGCTTCAAAGGCTAATGGAGCCCCGAAGATGTCCCCCATGAAACGTGAATAATCCGACCAGTTCATCCCGAATTGGAATTCTTGGATCAACCCAGTCACAACACCAACCGCGAAGCTCAACAGGAAAATGTTCCCCCAGTAGCGGGCCATTTTCTTGTAGACTTCATTTTTAGTGCGCACGTAAATGGTTTCCATAATCGCAATGGCAAAAGCCGTCCCGATTGAAAACGGTACGAAGAAGAAGTGGTAAACCGTTGTCATTGCAAATTGGAACCGTGCCAAACTAACAATGTCCACTATTATCCCCCCTATATAAATTATCGACTAATAAGTCCAAAAATAATAGCGTATAGGGTGTTCCCTATATTTCATTCCTTAGTTTACTCTTAAAAAGTTAGTATTTCAATAAAAGATTAAAGAATGATAAATTATCTTTTGGTTCAGAAACCGCTTACATATTATAAGAAGTGATTCGGTGTCACCTAAAATAAACCGCTTTTATTGGGGCGTAATTTTCAACTTTGTGAGCTAAATAACAACATTTTTCGCAGTTTTTTGCGAGTTTTTCCGGTTTTTTGTTTTTCACCAACCGATTTCCTTGTTATAATTAAACCATCAATAATTATCCATCAGTTAAAAGCGCAATTTTTTATTTTCGCTTTTAATTCGATAAGCAATTATCTTCATTCTATTTTTGAGGGGGAATTTTTTATGAAGCAAGTCGTTGTCCTGGGGGCTGGTTATGCCGGCTTAAAGACCGTTCATGAACTGCAAAAGAAGGCCGATGGCAGCTTTAAGATCACGTTGGTCAACAAAAACAGCTACCACTACGAAGCAACCGATCTGCACGAAGTCGCGGCGGGGACGGAACCGAAGGAAAAGATTACCTACGATGTGGCTGACATCGTCGATCCAAAGGTTACGACCTTTATCCAAGATGAAGTCGTAGCCTTTGACCCGGCTGCTAAGACGGTTGACTTAAAGAACCACGACCAATTGTCTTATGACTACTTAGTGGTAGCCTTAGGCTTTATTTCCGAAACCTTCGGCATCAAGGGCGCCGAAGAAAACGCCCTGCCAATGACGACGGTTGACGAAGCCGAAGCCATCCACGCCCACTTACTGAAGGTAATGGATGAATACAAGCAAAACCCTGATCCAGATGCCTTAAACATCATTATTGCCGGGGCCGGCTTTACCGGGATCGAACTGGCGGGGGCCTTAGCCGATGGCCGCAAGGAATACGCTGAACACGCTGGGGTCAACCCATCTGACATCAAGATTTCCATGTTGGATGCCGGCACCCGGCTGTTGCCAATGTTCAGCGATGAATTGGCAGAATACGGGGTCAACCTGGTTAAGAGCTTAGGCGTCGACATCATTACCGATGCCCGGGTGCAAGAAGTGGCACCGGGCAAGACAATTTACGTCTTCGGCAAGGATGAAGAACAAACACCACACGAACTGACGGCCAAGACCATCATTTGGACGACCGGGGTTTCTGGGAGCCCATTAGTCGACGCCGCTGGCTTAAAGGCACGGCGGGGCCGGGTCATTCCAACCGAACACTTAACCGATGCGGACCACGACGATCTTTACATCATTGGTGACGTAGCAGCGGTGATGCCACCGGATGGCCAGCGTCCTTACCCAACGACGGCCCAAATTGCCTTAGCAATGGGTAAGTACACGGCTGCCGACCTGGCCAACGTCTTGAAGACGGGCAGTCACTTAAGCGAAGGCTTTGTCTACAAGTCCTTAGGGACCGTCGCTTCCGTCGGCAACACCCGGGCCTTTGGGGTGGCAATGGGCCGCGAAACCAAGGGTTACCTGGCTTCAGCTACCAAGAAGATGATCGCCAACGAATCCCTGTACCGGATTGGGGGCTTAAAGGAAGTCTTCAAGAAGGGCCGTTTCGACCTTTACCACTAAAATTTCCCGCCGCTGGCAGTCTCCGGCCAGCCGGTAGTAAAAAAAGGATCCGCAGTGCGGATCCTTTTTATGTTGGCTAAGTTATTCAGCTGGTAACTTCGCATACGCCATCCGTTTAATCATTGACGCTTGGGCCGGATACATCGCCGTTAATTCCTGCGCCGTCAACAACTCAAAGTCCCGGTAGTCAAAGCCCGGGGCCACCATGCAACTGACCAGGGCAAACCCCCGGTGAACTTCCGCCCCAAAGATCGTCCCTGCCGGCACCCGGGCTTGAAATTCTTGTCCCGCCGCCAAATCTGACCCCAAATGCAAGGCCTCATAGCTGCCATCGGGCATTAAGCAATGCACCGTCAAGGGCTGGCCGGCGTGAAAGTACCATAATTCATCATGCAAAAGCCGGTGCAAATGAGACGGTGAACTTTCGTCCAGTAAAAAATAAATCGAAGTATAGTCAAACCGTTGGGCTTGACTCGCAGGGTCCAAGCGCTGAGCGGCCGCATGAAAGACCTGCCGGTACCAACCACCCTCCGCGTGGGGCTGAAGATTCAATTGTTGAATGTAGTCGGCTTTTGTTAACATCTTAAATCACGTTCCTTTCACTTCTTTGCGTAACTCTAGAGCCAATTTTCGAACGCAATGCCTAACGCAAAGGTCACCACTTGCACCAGCGACCCCACCAGCAAAATCCGAATCGCCGCCGGAAAAGTTTCCTTTTTCACCTGCCGGGCCAGCAAGATCCGGGTTTGCTTGATGACAAACGGGATCAACAGCCAGGTGAATAACGTTGCCCAAGGCGTAAAACCCCAGCCAACGGCCAAGCCAAGCGCCACAAAGGCCAAGCCATTTTTAACCGCAAAGGCCCGCAAAGCCCATTTTTTGCCAATAAAGTGCACGATCGTAATCCGGCGGTTATCCTCATCTTCTTGCTGATCACAAATGTTATTGGCGAGCAACAAATTTGAAATCCAAAGTTCATCCGGCAAGGCCACCACGAAAATCACCAATAAGCTAAAGGGATCCCACACAAAATGCTGGTAGGCATTGAGATAGACACTGATCAAGGTGATCATAAAACCCATGGTAAAACCGGAGAAAAATTCGCCGACCGGCAGCCCCGACAACGGAAACGGCCCAGACGAGTAGGCAATGCCCACCGCAAAGCAAAAGACCCCCATTGCCAAGAGCGGCCAACCGACCTGGCTGACCAAATACAACCCCAGCAGGGCCGCCACCAGCACAAAGCTGACCAGCAGCCAAAAAACCAAGCGGGGATTAAGCTTTTCGCGACCAATAATATTGGTATTTTGCTGGTAATCTGCGGTATCAACCGCGTGGGTATAATCGTGATAATTATCCAGCATATCGACGGCCATATTAAACAGCAACATGGCCACAAAAAAGAGCGCCATCAAGCTCCAATTCACACTGTGAAAATAGTAATAACTCAAGCACAAGCCCAATAGTGCGGGCAGCACACTGGCCGTTTTGGCCTTAATCTCAACTAATTCCAAAAAAACTTTAACTGACAATTCAACCCCTCTTTTCCATTATGATCTTACACTAATTTTGATCGCAAAAAAAGAAGCTGGGAAAATTCATTTTTCCGCAGCTTCTGGCTCACCATGTTTAACCATTTACTGGGCCTTGCGCCGGCCGTTTTGTAAGATATAAATGGCAATCAAGACCAACACGATCCCGAGGACTTCAAAGAAATTGATGGCCAAGTGAAAGAAGATCACACTTAAAATCGTGGTCATGATTGGCTGCAAGGCATCCATGATACTAACGACATCCGACGGGGCCAGGCGACTGGCATATAGCAACATCCCAAACGGCAGAATCGTCCCGAAGAAAATCACCGTTGCCACCGACGAAACCAACGTCGGGGTCAGCGGCGGCACATCGACCCAAAACGGGTGCAAGAGATTAAAGAAGAGCCCGGCAATCATCGTCCCCCAGCCCAAGACGACCAAGGGGGGATTGGTAGCGCTGGCCTTTTGGGGCAAAACCACATAAAAGGCGGCGGTAATCCCGGAGCCTAACCCCCACAGTAAGGACACCAACGGCACGGCCAAGTGGGTCAAATCACCGCGGGTGATACAAAGCAACACTCCTACCAAGGCCACTAAAAAGGCCAGCAAGTCACTGCGCAAGGGGCGATTCCGATAGAAGAAAATCCCCCCTAAGACAATGAACAAGGGTGACAAGTACTGTAAGATCGTCGCCGTCGATGCATTCCCGGTTTGAATCGAGTAGTAGAAGGTAATCAGATTCGCGGCCAGCCCAAATAACCCATAGGTCACGACCGACAGCAAGGCCGCCTTTGTCTTAAAAACATTGAAAATCTGACCACGGTAAATTACCGCACTCAATAGCAACAAGATGACCCCCGTCACCGTCGTCCGGGTCGAGAACATCCAGGGGCCCGGCACCGCTAAGTCTTGCGAAATCAGCTGCAAAACCGTCCCGGAAATCCCCCAACTCAAGGAGGCAAACCCAGCCCAGGTCATCCCCTTAATTACTTGGTTATTATTCATCACTAACCCTCCGTTTTCAGCAATACAAATATCTTACCATTATCGGGTCAGCTGATACCAATAATTAAACCAAAAGCAGCCAGAGGAAAGTTTCCCCTGGCTTTTGCTTAAGAAAATTAATTTTGCTGGAATAAACCCTTAACCCAGTTAACTAAACGTTGGAACCAATTCGATGCCTGGTTGGCCGCTTGCTTTCCTGAGTCACTATTTAGCCAGTTTTTCGCCTTATTCATCAAATCCCCGGTTGAATTCTTCACGTTGTTGATCGTGTTGGTCACGTTGGTTACGTAAGTCTTAGAAGAAGCAATCGGTGAATTCTGGAAGTTCACCAGCGAGCCGGCAATCTGACTTTGTTGGTTGGCCGTGGTTTGATCAGCCACCCCGCGTTTTTCTAGCGCCTGCTTTAAAATCACTTCAATTTGCACTTTGGTCAGGTTGTTTCCCTTTTGCTTTTCTTGCGCCACTTGCTTGGAAGTATCCCCGACGGCGGCCATCAATTTTCCGGCATAAGCTTGATCATCACTGTTGGCATCAATCGCCGCTTGCGTCGCTGTTAACACGGAATTAGCCGCCGCAGTATTTTGGGTATCCAATTGGTGCCCATCGGCCGCAAAGGCCTTATAAACCCCGGTTAAAGCTGATTCCCCTGAAACCGCCCGGTTCGCGGTAACAGTAATCGTAATATCCGTTACCCCGGCCATCTGGGCCACCATCGCGTATTGTTGGGCCGTAACTTTGGTAATGTTGCTTTGCCCGTTATACTTTTTCACGTTTACCTTGACCCCGGAGCCGGGATCCGTCGGGGCAATTGCCACCGAAGAAATCATCGACGCATCCGTCGCGGGTGCCCCGTGGCTGATATAAGTTGCGTAGTCCTGCCCCGTCGCCGTTAATTTCGTAAAGGACGAATCAACATCCATCACATCATTCAGGTTGGCATACACGCTTTGGGGCGCCCCTGCCCCATAAACCACATAGGCCTGATTTAAAGACGCCGTTTGTTGGCTTGATCCCGTTTGCGCAGCTTGGACCGGCGTTGGTAAAACCAAGGCCTGACTGACCGGCCCGGCCGCCGTAGCCACAATCGCCGCCGTCAAAACGATGGCTAAGGTCCGTTTGGTATTCTTCATCGTTATCACCCTCACCTAATTTATCATCAGTTTGTTATTCATTTTAGCATGCCCGCGTTCCTTCCACCTTGCTTTTACGGAACTTGAGGTAAATTTAAGCTTTCGGCTCGCGCGGTTGATCGGCCAACTTGAAAATCGGAATATGGGGCGTCGGTGCCGACGACTCCGCCGCACTGGGCGCGGCCTTTTGTTCGGCAAACCGGCGCAGATCCGCTTCGATTGCCGCCACCGTGGTTAACTTCCGATGACGCCAGTTCATTAAAATCCGATCCATATAACGAAAACTAAACTTCCCATTGAGGACCGTTTCGCGCAAGGCCAATTCGATAATCGCCGGCTCGTAATGATCCTTGGTCAGCCAATCGTTCACCAGGTTGATCTCCATCGGACTCAATAAACGGCCAAAACCACTCTCCAATTGCTTAAAGAGGCGCTCTTTGGCATCCTGGGGGGCTGACTGCTCCGGTGTTACGTTGGGGTGGCCTGGTTGCTCTAGGTACTGTAACAACCGAGCATGAAGGGGGCTGAAGTCATACACTTCCGCTTCTTGGCCCGCCGCATTCTTTTGCAACCGTTGGGCCAAAAAATGGTGACTGACCAATTCATGAATCAATTCATAAACTTGACTGGTTTCCGTCCCTAAGTGCGTCGCAATTTGTTTAATATTGGGCAACTGGCCCATATCCAGGTAACTCTTTAACTCCAGATAAACCATCAGTTCACTGGTGCTCATCCCCAAGTCATGGTAGTGGTGCAAGAGGAGGTTGCTGACCGTCGTTTGGCCAGCTTGCAAGTATTTTGATAAGACATCAACCATTGTTCTTTCCTCTCTAAGGGGGCCATCCCCCATCGCCGCGTCAACAAACCGGGGTCGGAAACGCTGCTTGTTTTCCGACCCCGGTGATTAAAAAATTCGATTGGTGAGTTTAAATTGAAATTACGGGTATAAACGGTTCAGCATCCGTGGGAACGGGATCGTCGTCCGCAAGTGATCCTGCAAGGTAATCCAACTCAAGAACCGTTCTAACCCTAAACCAAAGCCTGAGTGTGGCACTGACCCATACTTGCGCAAGTCTAAGTACCAAGCATAATCCTTTGGATCTAACCCAGCATCCTTAACGGCTTGCAATAAGGTGTCGTAGTCGGTCTCCCGTTCGGAGCCCCCAATAATTTCCCCGTAACCTTCTGGGGCCAACAAGTCGGCACAAACGTACACGTCATCCCGGGTTGGGTGTCCCTTCATGTAGAACGGCTTGATCGACTTCGGGTAGTTTAAAATAAAGACGGGCTTGGAGAAGTGATCCGCTAAGAAGGTTTCTTCTGGCGAACCAAAGTCGTCCCCCCATTGAACATCCAGCCCACCTTTTTGCAACAATTCAATTGCTTCATCGTAGCTGATCCGTGGGTATGGCGTTTGGGTAAATGGCTTCAAGGTTTCTGGATCCCGCCCCAAGACTTCCAGTTCGTGGCTGCAATCGTCAATCACTTTTTGCACCAAGTAGGCCACGTATTCTTCTTGAATTTCCAAGCTTTCTTCTTGGTGCATAAAGGCCATTTCTGGTTCAATCATCCAAAATTCAATCAGGTGCCGCCGCGTCTTGGACTTTTCAGCCCGGAAAACCGGCCCGAAGGAGTAAACCTTGTTTAAGGCCAAGGCACCAGCTTCTTCATACAATTGACCAGATTGGGACAAGTAAGCATCTTGTTCAAAGTATTTGGTGTGGAACAGATCCGTCGTGCCTTCCGGGGCATTCCCGGTCAGGATCGGGGGATCAATCTTGGTAAAGCCATGGTCACCAAAGTATTCGTAATTAGCCCGGATCACCCGGTCGCGAATCTTCATCATCGCTTGGGGCTTTGAAGAACGCAACCACAGGTGGCGGTTATCTAACAGGAAGTCAATCCCGTGTTCCTTGTTGCCAATCGGATAGTCTTCACTGGCATCGATCACTTCGATGTCTTCAATTTGAATTTCGTACCCAAACTTGGAACGGGTATCTTCATGAATTTCCCCGATCACCCAGAAACTGGCTTCTTGGCGCAATTCATGCTTGGCCAATTCAAAAACTTCTGGGGTGACCTTATTCTTTAACAAGACCCCTTGGAAAAAGGCCGTCCCATCCCGCAATTGCAAGAAGGCAATCTTCCCGCTGGATCGCTTATCCGTTAACCAAACCCCAATCTTCACCCGTTCGTTAACGTGGTGTGGGGCATCAATAATGTTAATTGTTTGCACTCCTGATTCCTCCAAATATTCTATAGGTTGTTGATCCGTTGAACGTAATGGCCAGTCTTAAAGCTAAGCAAATCATAACACAGCGCTCCTTGCGCATTCTTGTAGGTAACCTCCCAGACGACCCGGTCATTAAAAATTCCCGGCGCCACCTTTAAAACCCGCTTAACGGCGCGATCTGCTCGCACCTTCGCCACGGCTTGCTGACTGGTTAAGCCACTGGCCTGCTTGACCACCCTTAATTTGCCCCCCGTCTGGGGAACGATCACTAAAATGGGCTGGTGTTGCCGATTCTGTCCACTTACCGTGTAGTAAGTGTGATCGCGATTGTAGACGTAAAAGTGATCAAAGGACCGCAAATCTGCATACTTTTTGGCCAGACTAACGGCTTGGCGCTGGGCACTGGTCTTGGGTTGGGTTGCAATTGCAAACGAACCCCAAGCGACCAGGATCAGTACCAAAACCGTCATTAAGCTTCGAATCAGCACTTGCTTACCCGAAACCCGGCTTTTTTGACGTTGAACATCTCGCCGACTTTGCATAAAAGCCTTCCTTCCTAAACAATATCAGTAAAAGTTTATCACAGATTTTCGAAGGCGAATAGAGATTAATTGATTTTTAAAGTTCTGCTGGGCCGGCGGTTTGCAAAAAAGCCGCCGTGGCAGAACTCAATTCCGCCGTGGGCAATTCCACTTGCGGTAAGCCCGCCGGTAAGGCCCGTTGCATGGTTTGCCCATACCGCTTGGTTACCAACCGGGGATCTAACACTACCGCCACCCCCGTATCCGTCGGCGTGCGCAACAGCCGCCCGACCCCTTGGCGCAACCGAATAATTGCTTGGGGCAAGGAATAGTGATAAAACGGGCTGTGGCCTTGTTGCTTCATTAACTCATACCGTGCTTGATTTTCCAATTGGGTCGGGGCCGCAAATGGTAAGCGGGTAATAATCAGCAACTGGAGCTGATTATCGGGCAAGTCAATCCCCTCCCAAAAGCTGGCCGCCCCCAAGAGGATCGAATTATGCCCGCTGCTGAACTGTTTGAGCAATTTCGCCCGGTTGCCGTTAACCCCTTGGGCCAGAATATCGCGTTGATTAAAGACCGCCGTTTGTCGCAAATAGCCATACACGGCCTCAATGGTTTGCAAAGAGTTAAACAACACCATCGTTTGACAATCCGTCGCCACGGCCAAATCAGCAATCGTCTGCGCCAGGTACTGGTGATAGCTGGCTTCTTCGTGGTCCGTGGGGCTAGGCGCGTCACTGGCGACCAAGAGCTTGGCCTGATGTTCATAATCAAAGGCTTCCGGCAAGCGTTTGACCTTCACCGCGGCTTTCTCCAGATCCAACTGGTCAAAAATAAAGGCGGAGCGGTTGGAAGTAAATAAGGTCGCACCGGTAAACAATTGATGCGTAAAGTGGGCGTAGACTTGCTCGCGCAAGAAGTGGTTGGCCGCTAACAACCCCCCCGTTAAGGTTAAGGTCGTTGTTTCACTCCCCTGCCGGGCCCGGAGCCAAAAGAGGGTCAGTTGATCGGGCTGGTCGGCCAGCCGTTTCAATTCGTGCAACTGATCATCCACGGCCACTAACTGCGCCAATTGGCTGGCAAATTGATTCATCAAATAACGGTCCTGGCCTAACCATTGCGCTTGGCGTTCCACAAATAAATGTTGCAAAGCGCTAAAATGCAGCTTTAAACTGGCCAAATCCTGTTCAAAGGCTTCACACAGGGGATGCGCTGGATCCAATAAGACGCTGAGCTCCGCACTTGGTAAGACCTGTTCAATAAAGGTGCCCGTGGTAGCTGACGGTGGCGTCAATTTGGTTAATAAGGCCGCGGCCAGGTCACTAACCGTTTGTTTCAAGCCGGCCAGATCCGCTTGCATCAATTCAACGTTGTAAGCCGCCAGTGGCAACTTAGCAAATAAACTCCGCAAGTTGGGCGAATTAGTTGGATTGACCAAGGCCGCCAGCTGATTGAGCAGTAAATGCCATTCCGCAAACGCCAATTGGTGCCGTGCCTGTTTTAAAACACTTTGGGCCAGGTGTTGCGCTTCATCAACCACCAAGTAGGTCGTTGGCGCCAAGGCGCCCAGTTCAGCCGCGTGGGCAACTAAGTAAGCTTGGTTCGTGACGATAATCGGTGCATAGGCTAATTGCCGCTGGCGATAAACCAAGAAGTCATCGCGATAAAAGGGATCTTCACTGGCTAAGTTTGCCAAACCGGTGTGGCGAACTTCTGCCAAGTACGGGCTCTTTTGCGCCGTTAGATTCAATTCATCCAAATCGCCCGTCGTCGTCGTTAACAACCAGACCAACAATTGGGCTTTTAAAAACTGGCTGAGTTGTGAATCTTCGTTTACCGTTAGGGAGTGGGCAAATTTGCTCAGACTAAGGTAATGGGCGTTGCCTTTGACCATCACGGCCCCGCTGAAATCCGGTAATAATTGCCGCAACTGCGGCAAAGCCGTCGTCATTAATTGACTCTGCAACAGGTTCGTGGCCGTAGCGACAATTACTTTACCAGTTGGTTGCGCTAAATACGTCAGGGGAACTAAGTATCCCAGACTCTTGCCCACCCCGGTCCCGGCTTCAATCATAATCTGCCGGGCGTGATCACGCGTAAAGTAGTTATAAATCGCGTTCATCATTTTCGCTTGCAGGGGCCGGTAAGTCAGTAGATCACCAAACAACCGCTGCTTTTGGCGCTTCGTCAACGGAAAAGCTGGGGGCGTCTTGGGCGTAGCCACGCTGAGCGGCCGTTTTTTATGCAACACCAAGCCGTGACTAACGTAGTGGGCATCATCTAAGGCTACGGGGTGACTTTGGCGGTATTGCGCCGCCCGGTCAAGCAATAAGCGGGTTTGCAGGGGCAGTTGCAGCTGCAAGGCCACTAATTTATTCAGCGTTAAAGTTGGCAACGCTTGCAAACGTTGTAACAGATCAATCAACAAGTGCGCGGTCGCCTCCGCATCCGATACCGCGCTGTGGGGCTGATCGTGTTCAATCTGGAGTTTGGCGCTCAAATCCCGCAAGCGATAACTCTTCGCCGTTGGCAAGAGCAACTGGCTCAAACTAACGGTATCAACGGCCGGAATCTGCAGCTTGGGCAGACCGATCCGTTGAAATTCCGCGTTTAAAAAGGGAAAATCAAAATTAACGTTGTGGGCCACAAAGATTGTATCCGCTAATAAACTTTGTAAGGTTGGCGCAACTTCTTCAAAGAGCGGGGCCGCTTTGACATCCGCGGCCCAAATTCCGGTTAACTGGCTGATTGAGCGCGCAATTGGTTGTTCGGGATTGACCTTAGTCTCAAAGTGATTAATCAACTGGCCATCTTGTACCAACACACAGCCGATTTGGATGATCCGGTCCCCCTTTTTAACGTTGGTCCCGGTCGTTTCTAAATCAACGACCGCGTAAATTGGGCCCCGGGGCGTTTTCTTTTTTTGCATTGCAATTCGTTCTTTCTTCCTAAACTTACCGCGACCAAAACCTGACCGTTCAGCCCAGCTGGTACGGGGTGGTCACAGCATCATAAATTTAAGTCCACTATACCATACCCCACCCGGGCAATCGAGTTTCGGTAAAGTGCTTCAGATGAATTTCCCTGTTGTAGATACTTAATGGTAGAATAGACAGTAGTTATTTTTAGAAAGCAGGTTGAAACAACTTGAAAAATTCAGGTTATGGACAAAGTCACGCTAAATTAATTTTTATTGGTGAACACAGCGTTGTGTATGGTCAACCAGCAATTGCCCTTCCCTTAGCTTCAATTAAAACCACGGTCACCCTGAGCCGGCAAAGTGGCCCCGCCACCATCGAAAGCCGCTATTTTACGGGGCGGTTAAGTGAGCTGCCAGCCCCGATGGCCGGGATCGGTCAATTAATCCACCGACTCCAAGTACACTTTCACGATGATGGCAACTGGGCGATGTTGATTACCAGCCAAATCCCAGCTGAACGGGGGATGGGCTCTTCGGCCGCGGCCGCGATTGCGATTATCCGGGCCTTCTTTGATCTTTATGACGCGCCCCTGTCCCGGCCCGAATTGTTAAAATGGGCCGACATCGAAGAACAAGTCACCCACCGCAGTCCCAGCGGTTTAGACGCCGCCATGACCAGTGCCGACCGGCCGTTATGGTTTGTCCGGGGCCAAGCTGGGGTGCCGATCGACCTTGATTTAGATGCTGTCCTGGTGATCGCCGACTCTGGGGTGCACGGGGCGACGAAAGAAGCGATTGCCGCCGTCAAACAAGAATTGACCTTACACCCAACCACCGCGAAAGAAGCCCTAGTCGATCTCGGCCAGCTGGCAGAACAAACCAAACATTTTTTGGCCACCAACCAACCTAACGCGCTTGGGGCGGTCTTAGATAAGGCCCAGATCAACCTGGCCACCCTCAACGTCAGCGATCCAACGTTAGACCGTTTGATTGCCACAGCCAAAGCCAACGGGGCCCTTGGCGCGAAACTAACCGGGGGCGGCCGGGGCGGATGCTTCTTTGCCCTGGCTGCCGATCTATCTCAGGCTCGACACCTCGCCCAAGCGCTACAAACCGCCGGCGCCACGCAAACCTGGCTCCAACCCTTAAAAGCATCGGCACTCAGCACTGACTAACCAAAGGAGGA
>NHCFI02800__coassemble_875_pt1 | contig 27274 bp, 23 predicted proteins | sample NHCFI02800__metabat2_high_PE_040 | metagenome-assembled genome bin NHCFI02800
CATCTAATTTTGCTAAATAATCGTACACTTGCCGTTGCGCCGTAGCTAGCTTCGTGGCCGTGCCGATCACCATCAACAGCCGGCCGCCAGCGCCCGTCAAGGCATCCAAACTACCGGCGACGTTGGCGTAATCAATTGCAATGCCCGGCGCTTCGGGGAACGGTCCCAAGGCTTGGCCGTGAACTGGAGCTTGCGGGTAGCCCTTAGCGGCTAAGACCACCCCCAACACTGCCTCCGCCTTTTCTTCGATCACCGGCATTTCACGATCGTTTAAGCAGGCGTCGACCAGTTCAAAGAGGTCGGTGGCCAGCCGTGGCAGGATCACTTGGGTTTCCGGATCGCCAAGCCGGACGTTGTATTCAATCACCTTCGGCCCCGTTGGCGTCAGCATCAGCCCAATGTAGAGAATCCCGTGGTAGTGATAGCCCCCGGCAATCAGCCCCTGAATGGTTGGTTCCACGACTTCATCAATCATCCGTTGCCGATCTGCCGGCGCCAATTGTGGTAGTGGACTGTAAGCGCCCATCCCCCCGGTATTGGGGCCCTGGTCACCATCGTAAGCCCGCTTGTGATCCTGGGCCATCGGTAAGATCCGGTACTGGCCGTTTTCAATCAGGACAAAGAGGGAATATTCCGGCCCCGTCAAGCACTCCTCCAGCACCAAGCGGTCCTGGCCGGCGGCAAACATCTCCTTGATTGTCGTTTCCGCCTTGGCCTGATCCGGCGCGATTACGACCCCCTTGCCACCTTCCAGCCCGTTGGCTTTAATCACCAGGGGAAAGCCGTACTGGGCTACGGCCGCTAAGGCCGCGGTCGCATTATCGTAGGTAGTGTGCTTAGCCGTTGGCACCCCGTACTTATTCATAAAGTTCAGGGCGTAATCCTTCGACCCTTCCAGTTGGGCGGCCCGTGCCGTTGGCCCCAAGATCTTTAAGCCGGCCTGGTGAAATTCATCGACAATCCCGTCCACCAGGGCGGTTTCCGGGCCGACAAAGGTCCAGGCGACTTGGTGGGCCTTGGCAAAATCAATTAAACCAGCAAAGTCATTTTCCGCCAGCGGCACGGTTTGGACACCGACGCTGGCCATTCCGACGTTACCCGGGGCACAGTAGACTTCTGCCACCTGGGGGCTTTGCTTTAAGGCCTTGGCGATCGCAAATTCGCGGCCCCCCGCGCCGATTACCAACACATTTTGTTTGCTCATGATCATTCCTCCAGCCCCAATTTTAGTGGCGGAAGTGGCGAATCCCGGTAAAGACCATCGCGATCCCGGCCGCGTTGGCCGCGTCGATTGATTCTTGGTCCCGGACCGAACCCCCTGGTTGGACGATCGCCTTGATACCGTGTTCGGCCGCGAACTTCACGCAGTCGTCAAACGGGAAGAAGGCATCTGAGGCCATCACGGCCGTGTCGTCAATCGCTTCGCCAGCGTGCTTAACGGCAATCTTAAGCGAATCAATCCGGTTCGGTTGGCCGGCCCCGACCCCGAGGGTCCGTTCACCGTTGGCCACCACAATCGCATTGGACTTGACGTGCTTAACTGCCTTCCAAGCAAAGGCCAGCGTCTGCAATTGTTCTGGCGTTGGCTGGGTCTCAGTGGCGACTTGCCAAGTGGTCGGGTCTTCAGCTAAGACGTCTTCATCTTGAACCAACAATCCGCCCATCACAGAAACTAATTCAGGTTCCGGCGTTTCGGGCGCCTTGAAGTCAACTTGCAACAAGCGCAGGTTCTTCTTCTTGGTCAAAACGGCCAGGGCGTCTTCATCAAAGCTTGGTGCAATGATGATTTCCAAGAAAATTTGGTGCATCTTTTCGGCGGTGGCCAAATCAACCGGCCGGTTGAGGGCAATTACCCCACCAAAAATAGAGACCGAATCTGCCTGGTAAGCCCGGTCCCACGCGGCCTCTAACGTTTCGGCCGTCCCGATCCCGCACGGGTTCATGTGCTTCATCGCCACGACGGTTGGCGCCGTAAATTCGCGCACCGTCCGCATCGCCGCGTCGGCATCCTTAATGTTGTTGTAGGATAATTGCTTGCCGTGCAATTGCTTGGCGCTAAGCAGGGAGAAGTTGGTGGTTGGGACCGCATCCCGGTAGAGGGTCGCCTTTTGGTGGCTGTTTTCCCCGTAGCGCAAGTCCGCTTCCTTATCAAAGGTCAAGGTCAGCGTCTTAGCTGGCGTAGTGGCGATCTGCTTGGTCAAGTAACCGGCGATCACGGCGTCGTAAGCGGCGGTATGGCGGAAGGCCTTCGCGGCCAAATCGGCCCGCAATTCCGCGCTGGTGTGCCCCGCCGTCTTTAATTCCGCCAGCACCCGGTCGTAGTCGTCACTGTCGACGACGACCGTCACATCGCGGTAGTTCTTCGCCGCCGCCCGGATCATCGACGGGCCGCCAATATCAATGTTTTCAATTGCATCGGCCAAGTCCTTGGTCTGATCTTCAATCGTTTGTTTGAAGGGGTAGAGGTTCACGGCCACCAGGTCGATCGGGGTAATTTCCTTTTCCGCTAGCGTCGCCATGTCGTCTTCCCGATCACGCCGGGCTAAGAGGCCGGCGTGAACCTTCGGGTGCAAGGTCTTGACCCGGCCGTCCATAATTTCCGGAAAGCCCGTTACTTCTTCGATGCCGATCGTGGGCAGGCCCGCATCATCCAAGGCCCGCTTGGTCCCACCAGTGGAGACAATTTCAAAGCCGGCTGCTACCAGGCCCTTGACAAAGGGTACCAATCCCGTCTTATCCGATACACTTACTAAGGCACGCATTACTTTTCCTCCTCATTTTCCAGTTGGGTCAAGACATCCTTCAATACTGCTGGGTACAACTGATGCTCCTTTTCATGCACCCGCGCTTCCAGCATCGCTAAATCGTCCGTGGGCAAAATTGGGACCGGCGCTTGGGCAATAATCGGCCCGGAATCCAGGCCGGCATCGATATAGTGGACCGTCACCCCAGTCTGCGCGTCACCAGCCGCAAAAGCCCGTTCAATCGAGTGCAAGCCCGGATAGGCCGGCAAAAGGGCCGGGTGGAGATTGACGATCCGGTTCGGGTAGGCCGCTAAAATCGTTGGCCCGACCACCCGTAAATAGCCCGCTAAGGCGATGAAATCAATTTGGTAATCCTTGAGCACCTGCAGCAAGCGGGCTTCATAGGCGTCTTTGCCACCACATTCCTTAACGGTAAAACTAACCGCCGGAATGCCAAACCGGGCGGCCCGTTGCATCACCGGCGCGTCCGGGTGGTTGCAAAACAGTAGGGCCAATTCGCCCGGCAACGCATGTTGTTGGTAGCGTTCGGCAATGACTTCAAAGTTGGTCCCGTTTCCGGACGCAAGAACTGCTACTCTCATTTCTCTTCCTCTTTCTCTTCCGTGCCGTTCACCGTCACCCCTTTGATGACCAGCTTGGCCACGCCAGCTGGTCGGGCCTGCAAGCGACCAACTTCAACGGCAGGTTCCCCGGCCGCGGCTAGGGCCGCTTGCACCGAAGCCACTTGGTCCGGCGCCACCGCTAAGATCAGCCCAAGCCCCATGTTAAAGGTTGCAAAGGCATCAGCCAAACTCAAGTCGCCGGCTGCCAGCAACCAATCAAAGATCGCCGGGCGGGACCACGTGGCCGGATCAACCACCGCTTGGAGCGCGTCACCAAACATCCGTGGTAAATTCTCCGGTAGCCCGCCCCCAGTAATGTGGGCGATCCCGTGGACCTGACCGGCCTGAACCAATGGTAAGACGGCGGGCACGTAAATTTTAGTCGGTGTCAGCAGGGCTTCGCCGAGGCTGGCGCCAGCAAGGGCGGCCGGCCGGTCGGCATAGGTCATCCCGGCCTCCTGAACGATTTGGCGGACCAGGGAGAAGCCATTCGAGTGCACCCCGCTGGATACTAATCCCAATAAGACATCGCCCGCCTGGGGCCGGTCAGCCGTCAACAACTGCTCCTTTTCAGCCGCGCCGGTCAGGGTTCCGGCCAAATCGTATTCATCTTGCGCGTACATATCCGGCATTTCGGCCGTTTCGCCACCAAGCAGGGCACATCCCGCTTGCCGACAGCCTGCCGCTACCCCGCTGACGATCGCCGCCATCTTGGCCGGTACGTTCTTCCCGGTCGCAATGTAATCCAAAAAGAAGAGCGGTTCCGCCCCCTGGGCGAGAACGTCGTTGGCGCACATCGCCACCAGGTCGATACCGACCGTGGTGTGATCCCCCACGGCCTGGGCAATCATCAATTTGGTGCCGACCCCATCGGTGCCGGCGACCAAGACCGGGTGGTGGTAATTCAAACTTCCTAAATCAAACAACCCACCAAAACTGCCGATTCCGCCGCGGACGCCGGGCCGCTTGGTCGAGGCCACGTCGGCCTTGATCTTTTTTACCAGTTCATAGCCGGCGGTGACATCCACCCCGGCGGCTTGGTACCGATTCATGACTTGAGTTGCTCCTTTCGCATCCGTTGTTCCTGCGCATTAAATGACGCAAGGTAGCTTGCTTCGTAATCATACAGCGGCGTCGGGTAATCCCCATTGAAGTAGGCCACCGTCAAGCCTTGGTAAGGCGCATCGCCAGTGTCCTTGAGGTCGATGGCCTTAATCAAATTAGCCACGCTCAAGAAGTGGAGCGAGTCGGCACCGATTTGCTGGCGCATTTCTTCGATTGAGTAGTGGGCCGCCATCAATTCCGCCCGGGTCGACACGTCAATCCCGTAGAAGCACGGGAAACGGAACGGTGGGGAAGCAATCAGCAAGTGGACTTCCTTGGCCCCGGCGTCGCGTAGCATCTTGACCAACTTTTGCGAGGTCGTCCCCCGCACGATCGAATCATCAACGACGGCGACTTTTTTACCAGCCACGACCCCCCGCACGGCAGACAGCTTCAGCGCCACCGCCCGTTCCCGGAGGGCTTGGGTTGGTTGGATAAAGCTGCGGGCGACGTATTGGCTCTTGATCAACCCCATTTCATACGGCAGTCCCGCCCCTTCGGCATACCCGGAAGCGGCCGACAGCGAAGAATTCGGCACCCCAATCACAATATCAGCGTCGACGGGGTGTTCTGCCGCCAGGAGTTTGCCCATCCGCTTGCGCGCGTTATGCACCGTCACCCCGTGAATGATCGAATCCGGCCGGGCAAAGTAGACGTATTCCATCGAGCAAATCGCCAATTGGGTCTTGGTCGTAAAGTGATCTTCATGCAAGCCATCCCGGTCGATGACCAACAGTTCCCCGGGTTGGACATCCCGGAGCAGTTTGGCCCCGACAATATCCAAGGCACACGATTCACTGGCCACCACGTAGGCCCCGTCCGGCAGCTGCCCTAAGACCAGGGGCCGGAAGCCATTCGGATCCAAGGCTGCAATCAAGCGGTCCTTTTGTAAGAGCAAGAAGGCAAAGCCCCCGCGCAATTCGTTCAAACTTTGTTTCAGGGCGGGAATGAAGCCCTGCTTGATGTGCTTGCGAATCAGGTGAATCAAAATCTCGGAGTCCGAGTCAGATTGGAAGACGGCCCCTTCATCTTCTAATTGCCGCCGCAAGGTCACTGCGTTGGTCAAGTTCCCATTGTGGGCCAGGGCCACGTCCCCATCGTGAAAGCGGAATAAGAAGGGTTGGACATTGGCTAGGGTGTGGCGCCCCGCCGTGGCATAGCGCACGTGCCCAATCGCTGCCTCGCCCACCAAGTGGTCCAAGTCGGCCTGATTTTTGAAAACCTGGGCCAACAGCCCGCGGTTGCGGTACTGATACATTTCAGTGCCATCGGTCGTGACGATCCCGGCCCCTTCTTGGCCCCGGTGTTGCAACGTATGCAAGCCCAGGTAGGCTAGGTGATTGGCTTCTGGCGCCCCGAAGACCCCAAAGACCCCACACTCTTCATTTAATCCTTTGATTTCAGCTGGCACGGAATCGCCTCCTCCCAGATCGTTTGCAATGCTTGAACGTTTTCGTTGACTTGCCCATCGGCCAGCCGAACTTGCAGCCAGTGACTGTTGGTAACTTCCCCAACCTTAGTGATGGCCGTCCCTAAGGCCGCCTCAAAGGCCGCCGTGTGTTCAACCGGCACCGTGACAATCATCCGCCCGGCCGTTTCGGCAAAGAACTGATCCTTGGTCAAGGCTAACGTTAAGTTAACCCCCAGCTCAGTCTTAAAGAGGATTTCGGCTAAGCCGACCCCCAGGCCCCCTTCGGCCAGGTCGTGCGCACTAGCCACGTGACCAGCTTGCATTTCCGCCAACAAACGGTAGAAGTTATCCCGCGTGGCCTGCAGATCAAAGTCCGCTAAGGCCCCGGCAATGTCGCCGGTCAGCAGCTTTTGCAATTCAGACCCAGCAAAGTCATCCCCGGTTTGCCCCAGTAGGTACACGGCATCGCCAGCGTGTTGGGCGGCCATTGGGATCACCCGGTCCAGGTTTTTGATCAAGCCGACCATTCCCACCATCGGCGTCGGGTGGATCGCCTGACCGTTGTTTTCGTTGTACAAGGAAACATTCCCGGAAATCACCGGGGTATCAAAGACCCGGCAGGCTTCCGCCATCCCCATGACGGAATGGTGAAGTTCCCAGAAAATTTCCGGATCGGTCGGGTCCCCGTAGTTCAAACAGTCAGTAATCGCTAATGGTTCGGCCCCGGTCGCAATCAAGTTCGCGGCCGCTTCGGTCAGGGCCATCTTGCCCCCGATTTCGGGATCGAGGTAGACAAAGCGCCCATTGCCATCGGTCGTCATCGCCAGCCCCTTGCGCGTGCCGCGCACCCGCAGGACCCCCGCATCCGAACCCGGTCCCACTACGGTTGAGGTCCGGACCATCGAGTCGTATTGTTCAAAAAAGACCGACTTATCAGCAATCGTGCTTTGCGCCAACAGTTGGCGCAAGGTCGCGCCGGCGTCCTTGATTCCCGGCACCCAAGCGGGCGCTTGCTTAGCCGCTTTTAGGCGGGCGGGCTCGCGTTCTTCACTGGCTTCTTCCAAGACGTCATCGGTCAAGGTCGAAACCGGAATGTGGCAGACTTCTTGACCGTCGTGGTGCAGCACGTAGTCGTGACCGGCGGTAATCCGACCAATGACCACGGCTTCCAAGTCATAGTTCTTAAAGATCGCTTGCACATCTGCTTCGTGCCCCTTGACCACACAGAGCAACATCCGCTCTTGCGATTCCGACAGCATGATTTCGTAAGCCGACATGTTGGGTTCACGTTGCGGAACCAAATCCAAGTTTAATTCCATCCCGGCTTGCCCTTCGCTAGCCATTTCGGCACTGGAGGAAACAATCCCGGCCGCCCCCATGTCTTGGATGCCGACCAGCCAGTCGGCGTGTTGTTCAATCAATTCCAAGCAGGCTTCCATCAACAATTTTTCCATGAAGGGATCGCCGACTTGCACGGCAGAACGCTGGGTCGCATTTTCATCCGAGAAATCCGCTGAGGCAAAGGTCGCACCGTGGATCCCGTCCCGACCGGTCTTAGCGCCTACGTACATCACGGCGTTGCCAATCCCGTTCGCCGTCCCCTTTTGCAGGTGCTTTTGGTCCATCAACCCCACGCTCATCGCATTGACCAGCAGATTACCGGAATAGCAGGGATCAAAGGTCGTTTCCCCCGCAATCGTTGGAATCCCCATGCAGTTGCCGTAATCCCCGATCCCCTTGACGGTGTCTTGGACCTTCATTTTCATCGTGGGGTTATCCAGCTCGCCAAAGTGCAGCGAATCCAGTGAGGCGATCGGCCGCGCGCCCATCGAGAAGATGTCCCGCAGAATCCCACCAACCCCCGTGGCCGCCCCTTGGTAGGGTTCGACCGTTGACGGGTGGTTGTGGCTTTCGGCCTTAAAGACGACCGCTTGGCCATCGTCAATGTCAACCACGCCGGCCCCTTCCCCCGGCCCTTGCAGGACGCGGGCGTTCTTGTTAGGGAACAGACGCAAGACCGGCTTAGACTTCTTATAAGAACAGTGTTCACTCCACATGGCGGAGTACAGTCCCGTTTCCGTATAGTTCGGCAAACGGCCCAGCAACTCTTCTGCAATGTAATTGTATTCGCGTTCGGAGAGGCTCCAATCCAAGTACGGCTTTTGCGCCTTGATTTCTTCCGGTGTCATTGCTTGTTTCATCGGTCATTTATCCTTCCTGCGTGCTAAGCTAGTCGGCAGCTGCCGGCGTCAGTAACGATTTGAACAGGCGTAAACCATCCGTATTGCCCAAAATTGCTTCCACCGCCCGTTCGGGGTGGGGCATCATCCCCAAGACGTTGCCGGCTGCATTCGTAATCCCAGCAATGTTGTTTAAACTGCCGTTGGGATTTTCTTCGGCATAGCGGAAAACGACTTGACCGTTGGCTTCCAGTTGGTCCAAGGTCGCTTGGTCAGCGTAAAAACTGCCGTCGGCATGGGCAATCGGCAAGTTGATCCGTTCATGAGCGGTGTATTGGTGGGTAAAGCGGGTCTGGTTGTTCACGACTTCTAAGGCCACCGTCTTGCAGACAAAGCGTTGGCTGTCATTTTTCTTCAGCGCCCCCGGCAAGAGCCCCGCTTCCGTCAGGATTTGAAAACCGTTGCAGGTACCAAAGACCGGCGCCCCCGCCTTGGCGAGCCGAATGACCTCCTTCATCACGGGCGCAAACCGCGCAATCGCGCCCGCCCGCAGGTAGTCCCCGTACGAAAAGCCCCCGGGAATCATCACCCCATCAAAGCCGGCCAAGCTGGTGGCTTTATGTGATACGTATTCAACGTCGGCCCCGCAGACCGTGTGCAAGGCTTCATAGAGATCCAAATCACAGTTGGAACCCGGAAAAACAATTACCGCCAGTTTCATTACTTTTCCTCCATCACTTGGTACGTGTAGGTTTCCATGTTGAAGTTAACCAGCAGTTGGTCCGCAATCGCTTGGACGGCCGCTTCCACATCAGCCGTCTCGGGTGCAAAGGTCACGTCAAAGAACTTGCCGACCGTGACCCCGGTGACCCCTTGGTGGCCCAAGGTGTGGATCGCATCCTTAATCGTTTCCCCCTGGGGATCAAAGACTGATTGCTTGTAGGTAACAAAGATCCGAACTTTCATGCTAGGCTTCCTCCTTGAGTGCGGCTTGCAGCCGGGTAAAGACAGTTTCGTAAGTCGTAGTTAAATCGGCGAGGTGGCGCCGGTAAACATCCTTATCCAAGTGATCCTTGGTCGCAGTATCCCATAAGCGACAGTTGTCGGGCGAAAATTCGTCCGCTAAGACAATGTGACCATCGCCCAGGCGCCCAAATTCCAACTTAAAGTCAACCAGCTGCATGCCGGCCTTGGCAAAGAGCGGGGTCAATAAGGCGTTGACTTGCCGACACAAGTCCCACATCCGGTCCAATTCCGCCGGGGTGGCCAACTGCAGCCCGACCGCAGCGGAATTATTAATGAAGGGATCGTCCAGTTGATCTGACTTATAGAAGGTCTCTTCTACTGGTGCCGCTAAAACTTGCCCTTCTGCTAACCCGTAGCGGGACGCGAAGTGGCCAGCGACCACGTTGCGGGTCACAAATTCGAGCGGGACCATTTCGCATTTTTTTACCAGGTCTTCCGTCGGCGAAAGCTGCTTAATAAAGTGGGTTTCAATCCCGTGGTCAATCAAGTAGCCGAAGACCAGGTCCGAAATGGCCTTAGCGGCTTGCCCCTTGCCGGCAAAGTGATCCTTTTGTTTCCCGTTTAGGGCCGTAGCTTGATCCAAATAAACCACCCGCAGCACTTCGGGGTCTTCCGTTTGCCACATTTGCTTGGCCTTTCCGGTGTACAACAACTTTTCCATGAACGCGACTCCTTCGTAATTTCCGAACATTAACAACATTCGCGGATCCTTTATTCGCGATTTCAAGCTAAGAATAGCAGAATCTAGCCAGCGGGTCAATTGAAAACCCGGATTTTAAAACTTAAAATAATTAAGTTCGTTCGATAATTACGGGAATTTAAATGGTTTTACCTCGGCAACCAAACAACAATAACGAACAATGGCTGGTCAGTCGATCACGATCACAAACCTGGTCCAGCCGCCAAGAAAACGGCACCAAAAAAGCGACCCCCACCAGTTAATTCTGGTAAGGATCGCTAAAGTCAATCAGGCTTTAACTGAAGTTAATTTCGGGTTAGTTTCCGGCGCCAGCCAGGCACAGATTACCGTCCCCAGCAATAAGACGACTCCACAAACCAACATCGTGACGTATGGGCCGGCCACTTCAATAATTACTGGCAACACAAAGGTCCCAGCGGCCGCCCCAAACCGGCTCATCGTAATGACAAAGCCCACCCCGGTTGCGCGGACCTTAATGTCAAACAATTCAGTTGTATAGGTATAATCCAACAATAAGGACGCCGAAAGGGTCACGGCAAAAATAATGAAAATGGTCAACAACAAAGGGTTGCTCATTTGCCGACCAAAGGTCATTAAGAATAAGCAAACCGTCGATACCCCAAAGGTCGTAATTAAAAAGACCCGCCGACCAAGCCGGTTAAAGGTCACCAGCCCCAAGACCGTCCCGCCGATTAAAGCCAGGTTGTACAAACTTCCCGATAAGAAGGCATTGGCTACCCCTAAACTCTTTAACAAGACCGGCAAGAAGATGCTGACCCCGAAGAAAGCAAAGGCTTGGGTGGCATAAAAGGCACTACCAACCAGCGTTCCCCGCCGGTACTGCTTGGAAAAGAGGAGTCGCCAGGAAGCCGCTTCCGCTTGTTTCACGTGGAACCATTGCTTCGGCAAGCCCCACTTTTTCCCCATCCGCTTTTGGACCACCCGTTGGGCGCGCTTAGGCTTCCCGTGACTGGCCAACCAGGCCGGGGAGGCCGGGATTTTGACGACCGTCCGAAAGAGGGCGGTAATCAGACTAAAGACCGCGGACGAGGCTAACAACAAGCGCCAGTCCGCCAATACGGACCCTAAGATAAAGGACAGGGCAAACCCATACGCCCAATATAACAACAGGTTGGTTTGCTTTTGGGTACCGTGCTCTTTAGGTAACCACTCAATCAATAAGGCATTGCCGACCGTATAGTCGATTGCCATCATCAAACCTAACCCAATCCGCAGTAAAAATAACAGCATTGGTGACGTCGTGAAGAACTGCAAGAGCGCCAAAATGGTAAACAGGTACATATTCCCCATCAACATTTGTTTCCGGCCAAAGCGGTCGGCCAAGTTCCCCATGACTAAACTACCGGCCAGCCCAATCAAGGCCCCGGCCCCCAGCAAGCCCAACCAAGCTGAACTAAAGCCCAACTCAGTTTGCGCCAGGTTAAAGGCCGTCCCCGCAATCCCCAGGGTATATCCACACGTGAATTGCCCAAGGACCACCGCCCAGTAAATCAGGGCATGGACCTTCAGAAAGGGGGCCAGTTTAAAATTTTTCAGCTTTCTCACCGCTGCATCGATACGCATCTACTCCTTTACGTTCGTTTATTATCATAATTGTTAATAATACCGTAACAGGATTTCTGAAACCAAGCAAATCAACGGTCCTTTCTCGAACAGACCCTGGCCGCATTAGCAATAGGGTTCATGTCAAGTTTTTAAGATTTTCTAAAGCGGTGAGAAAACCCTCATTTTCCCGGCGATTTCTGAGAAATTCACGCCTTTTTCTTATTTTTCAGCAAGCACCTACTGAGCAACCGCCCCAAAAGAAAAAAGCGGGTGGCCCCGCTTTCCTTTACCTATTCCAACAGCATTCCCGCGCGCTTGGCTTTCAAGCCCCACAGGATGCAGACAGTATCCACCACTTCTTGGAGCATTGCCCCGACGATCGTTGGCACCCAGCCCGTCGAACAGATCAGCATTAGCCCGGTACAAACCGCGATCCCGATCCAAACCGCCTGCTTGGCAATCTTTAAGGTATCTTCAGCAATTGACACGGCTTCGGCGACCTTTTGCAAATTATCGGTCAGAATCACCACGTCGGCCGATTCACTGGCCGCCGTTGAACCGTGTGCCCCCATTGCGATCCCAACATCCGCTACTTTTAAGACCGGCGCATCATTCACCCCGTCCCCGACCATGATGCTGGGCCGGTGATCCTGGGGCAAGTCATTTAAATGGGCGACCTTGTCCTTAGGCAGTAAATCGCCGTAGACCTCGGTAATTCCCACTTCACTGGCAATCCGCTCAGCAATCGCTTGACGATCCCCCGTGACCATCATTAAATGAGCGACCCCAGCGGCTTGCAAGCGTTGCAAGGTGGTGGAAGCTTCGGGCCGCAGCTGGTCGGCTAATTCGATCCGCCCCCAGTACTGACCATCGACCGCGACGTAAACCGCGGTGGTTGCAACCTCTTGAACAGCCGGATCAGTGGTCACAAACGCCAGCTTGCCCACCTTTACTTCCCGGCCCGCAATGGTGGCCACAATCCCCTTGGCCGTCACTTCACTCATCGCCGTTGGTTCGACTAACTGCAGCCCCGCTTCCTTAGCCTTGGTTACAATCGATTGGGCCAAGACGTGCCCGGAAGTCTGTTCCGCACTGGCTACCAACTGCAGCAACTCACTTGCCTTTTGGCCAGCCGCCGGCACCACATGACTGACCGCTAGATTCCCCTTCGTCAGGGTCCCCGTCTTATCAAAGGCGGCCGTCTTCGCCGTCGCTAATTTTTCAATCACGGCCCCGGTTTTGACCACAATCCCCGCGTGCGAAGCCCGGCTCATCCCCGAAACAAAGGCGACCGGCGCCGCTAAAATCAACGGACACGGCGACGCTACCACCAGGACTTGGGCAAAACGGACCGGATCCTGGGCAACCCACCAGGCAATTCCGGCAATCAAGTAGGAAACCAACGTAAACGGCAAGGCGTACCGGTCGGCTAACCGAACAAAGTCCGCCGGGGTTTGATCGGCTTGCTTGATTAATTCCACCAGTTGCTGGTACTGACTGTCCTGCGCCGTCCGCTCAACGCGCATCGTCAGCGTCGCATCACCGTTGACCGAACCAGACAACAGTTGGTCGCCGACTTCCTTGTCCAAGGGCTTGGATTCCCCGGTTAACGAAGATTCATTAACCGTACTTTCCCCCTCCAGGACCGTCCCGTCGACTGGGACCAGCTCGCCCGGCCGTACGACCACTTCTTGGCCAACGGTTAACGCCTCAACCGGCCGATCCACCAACTGCCCGTCAACCTTCACGTGCCCCGTCCGAGGACTGTTATCTAGCAAGGTCTTTAACTCACTGTGGGCCTTGGCATTAGCGTAGTCTTCCAGGGTGTCACCCCCGATCAACATCAGTAAAATCACCATTGCCGCCCAATATTCTCCCACGGCCAGGGTCGCCACGATGGCCGTTACCGCTAAGAGGTCGACCCCGTAGTCCCCGGTCCGCAACTTCTTGATCATTTCAACCAGCATTGACAGGGCGATGACTCCGCCGGCGACGGTATTAATCAATTGGGCCCCGCCCGGGTGGCCAAAGCCCCATTGGCAAACCGCCGCTACCACGGCTACCCCGCCTAGTAACATCAATTTTTGCTTGTGACCCATGATGGCGCCCCCTTTTTAAATTCCAGTTGTTCTTTATCTACATTATAACGCATCTAATCTAATTGCGCTGTCCTTCCCTGACGTTTCTGGATCAATCAGCTACCCATTCTTGGAATATTTTAAAATTCTTTTTATCCTGTCGGAGCACAGAGAACGTTTTCACGCAAAGTGTATAATAAGTGTTAAAAAATGGAAAGGAACTCATGATGATCAAACACATTTTTACCGACATGGACGGTACCTTATTAAATCCTGCGGGACAAATCTCCGCCGCCACTCGCCACGCCATTCACCAAGTCGGCCTGCCCGTCACCCTGGTTTCGGCGCGCTCGGCCGTTGACATGGCCCCCTTTGCCACCCAACTGCACCTCACCGGTCCCCAGATTGGCTTTAACGGGGCGCTGATCTACCAGTTACACCACCACCAAATCCAGCCCCTGCACACCATCCCCTTAGCTGCCAGCAGTGCCCTGCAAATCATTCAGGCGGTGCAACGTCACTTCCCAGCCGTCAGCATCAACCTTTACGATCCCTTCCGCTGGTATGCGCCCCAGGCCGACCGCGGGGTGGCCCGCCAAGCCGCCCGCTCCGCGGCTGCCCCAATTATCACCCCGGTCGCACCGTTGCTGAACCAAGCCGACTTTAACTTAATCAAAGTCACCCTGATCATGGAAGCGCCGCAAAAGCCGGCCCCCGTCGTAAAATTGATCGCAGGGCTTGGTTTGACCGACGTCAGCTTACAAATCCCCGCCAGCGAACAGGGCGTCAGCTTTATTGACATCACCAATCACCAGGCCAACAAGGCTCACGGGGTCCAAACGATCATGGCGGAGGCAGGGCTGCAGCGTGCGGAGACGGCGGCTTTCGGGGACGGTGAAAATGACCTGCCTATGTTAGCGGCCGTCGGGTTGCCAATTGCAATGGGCAATGCCAGCGCCAAAGTCCAAGCCGCCGCAAAGTACGTCACCAAGCCGAATACGGCCGACGGTTGGGCCCACGCGGTCTTGACTCACCCGGCCTTTCAAAAGAATTGATCAAAAAAGCTTGACCTGTAACGCGTTCCACACCGTAGGCTAGAGACATGATCAAGGCAACCTTGATCCAAATTAAACTCACGGCCTAAGAGGAGGGATTTTTCATGATTAAACAGCTCTTTTTTGATCTCGACGGGACGTTATTAAACTCCCGTGGCCACGTCAGCCCCGCTAACCAAGCCGCTATTCAAAAAACTTCATGCGACATTTCCTTGGTCTCAGCGCGAGCGCCGCAAGAAATGCTTAGTACCGTGCGTTCACTGAACCTAACTGGCCCCCAAGTCGCCTTTAATGGCGGGCTGGTCTTTATCGCGACCAAAAAGGGCTACCGCGTGCTGGAAAAAATGGCCCTCAGCCAGCTCAGTGCGCGAGTAATCATGGCCGCAGTGATGATGTACTTTCCGCGGGTCAGCCTTAGCTACTACGATCAATTCAACTGGTATGTGCCGCACTATAATGACATTGTCCGCCAGGAACAGGCCCGCAATGGTTTAGTACCCCGGCTAAAATCACCCGCGGCGGCCTGCGCGGAGCCAAGTTTTAAGCCCTTAAAAATCATGCTGACCATCCCAGATGCAATGCTGGTGGTACCCCTCCAATCCTTGTTGGCCGGCTTAAATTTACCGGACATCGCCGTCCAACAATCGGGGCACGCCTATGGTTATGATTTTATTGAAATCACGCATCGTAACGCCCAGAAAGCCCACGGGGTCCAATTCATCTTACAGCAAAAAAAGCTCAGCGCTAGCGCCGCAGCAGCCTTTGGCGACGGACAAAATGACCTGCCAATGTTAAAGAGTGTTGGTCTGCCAATCGTGATGGAAAACGCCACTCCCGTCGTCCAAGCTCAAGCCGCCTTCGTTACCAAGTCAAATGACGACGACGGCGTAGCCCATGCCCTGTTTACCCACCCAGCTTTAAAGGAAGTGAGTTAATGGCTAACATCAAAGACGTGGCTCAGCGCAGTGGCTACTCGGTCGCCACCGTTTCGCGCGCTTTAAATCACCACGGTTACGTGTCTGAGACCGCCCAAGCTAAAATTGAAGCCGCCATTGCAGCCTTAAATTACGTCCCAAACGGGGTCGCCCAAGACCTCAGTCAGGGCAAGACTTTTACGATCGGGGTTGTTTTGCCCCACATGAACCATCCCTATTTCAATCAGTTAGTCCATGGAATTTTAACGGCGGCTTTTTCTTCGGCCTACCAAATCAGTCTCTTGCCCTCACGTTACGATGTCGCTGTTGAAACCAAATATCTGACCCAACTCAAACGCAAGTTATTTGATGGCCTGATCTTCGCTTCCCACGAAGCAAGTTTACAATATCTGGCCGAGCGCCAAAGCTGGGGACCAGTGGTGGTTTGTGAAGATCCGGGCGATTTACCTTTAGCCGCGGTTTACCCGGATCGCCAAGCGGGGTACTTAGCCGCCTTGCAATGGTTAAAGCAAGGCGGGATCCACCAAATTGGTTTTTTGTTTGCCCGCCCCGCTGACCAGTCTGCGACCACTGCGGCTGCGCTGGCCGCTTATCGAACACTTTGGCCCACCGCCAAAGCGCCCCTGGTGGTGACCGATGTGTTAACCTACCAAGATGGCTACCAAATCGGGACCCGCTTGTTGGCACAAGGCAACTGGCCCCAAGCGCTCTTCACCAATGGCGATGCGCCCGCGGCCGGTTTGCAAGCGGCCTTTGCGGCGGCCCACCAGCCTGCTCCCCAGTTGATCGGACAAGAAAATCAGCTCGCTGGCCGCCTGCTGAATTTGCCCACGATTGATAATCACCTAACCGAGATCGGGCAGCAGGCCTTCCGGTTGGCAACCGAACCCCGCAGTCCCCAGCCTCGGCTATGTATTCCAGCCCAATTTTTGTTACCAGCGGAACGCTAATTTGGTGCGCCCCTGTGGCGCCTTTATTTTAACGGACCTTGTGCTATATTTCACATAAGCGTATAATAATGTTCATGTTACCGCTGAGTAAATCAGCCAGCTAATTTAAGGAGGAATTTTTCATGGCAACAACTGTTTTCGCCAGTCCGGCGACCTATGTGCAAGGTAACGGCGTTTTATTTCAAAGTGCCCCGTACCTGCACCAACTCGGCGACCGTCTCTTAGTAATGGGTGGGCAGACCGTTTTCCGCTTGTTGGGTGCTCAATTCTTCACTTATTTAAAGGATCAGGGCTTTACCTTCCAAGAAGTTGAATTCCAAGGGGAAGCCTCAGAGGCTGAAATCAACCGGATTACTACCATCGGACAAGAATTTCAAGCCAACGTAATTGTCGGTCTGGGCGGCGGAAAGACCCTTGACAGCGCTAAGGTGATCGCCGACAACCTCGGCTGCAAAGTGGCGATCCTGCCAACCTTAGCCTCCACCGATGCCCCATGTTCACGGCTTTCCGTGATCTATCACGAGGATGGCTCCTTTGCCAACTACCGCTTCTACAGCCACAACCCAGACCTGGTCTTAGTCGACACCAAGGTCATCGCCCAGGCTCCCGCCCGCTACTTCGCGTCCGGAATTGCCGATGCCTTGGCGACCAATGTGGAAGCCCAAGCGGTGCACCAAGCAGCGGGCAAAACGATGCTTGATGCCCAACAAACCCAAGTCGGCCTTGCCATCGCTGAACGGTGTGAAGCAACCCTCTTTGCCTACGGTGAAATGGCCCTGAGTGCGGTCGCCAACCAGACCAGCAGTCAGGCCGTGGAAAAGATCGTCGAAGCCAACACCTTGATGAGCGGCGTCGGCTTCGAAAGCGGCGGTTTATCGGCCGCCCATGCCATCCACAATGGCCTAAGCGCGTTGACTGGGCGGATCCACGAAATGACCCACGGCGAAAAGGTGGCCTTCGGGACCCTGACCCAATTAATGTTGGAAGGAGCGGATCAAACCCGCTTTGAAAAGTACCTCAAGTTAATGTTGGCGCTCGGGCTGCCCACCACTTTTAAAGCCGTTGGGATCGATGACCCGAGTGAAGCCAATTTGCTAAAAGTCGGGGAATTGGCTTGTGCCACTGGCGATACGATGGACCGGATGCCATTTAAAGTTACGCCTGCCGATGTGGCGGACGCGATGCGCGCTGCCGACGCTTACAGTCGCGCCTACCAAGAAAAGTAACCTCACCGACAAAAGGAGCGCCGCCCCGCAGGACTGCGCTCCTTTTCTTAATAGCTCGAATTTGGAAAAAAGTTAGGGCAAGTACCGATGGTTGGTACATCAAATGGTCTGCCCCTTGCTTGGCCGCCTTAGGTTGGTCGCCGGCAGCCAAGGTCGCTCGCTTATTGATCATTGTGGGCGTGACGCAACTGCTCTTTAACGTGCACTTGCGCCGTTAACAACTGACAATACGGGGTCGCCACGCCCGCTGCCTGCCCGTGCCGGGCTACGTAACCGTTAATGTAGTCAATTTCCGTTGGCCGGTTGTTGACCACCAGGTCCTGATACATCGAGGGATAATGCTCACCAATCACAGTGTAGCATGCTTCCACGTGTGCGATCGCCTCTGCGACATCCAAGTGTAAGCCTTGCTTGGCTCCGACGGCCGCAAACTCTTTGACGATTGCTTCCACCAAGGCATGGGCCGGGGTAGTTTGCCCAAACTCCGCCACATTACATTCCAAGAGGGTGCACAAGGTATTGAGGGTCCCATTGACACATCCCTTGCGAAAGACGGAATAGCGGGGGTCATCAAGCAAGCGGGGCTTTAAGCCGGCTTGGTTGAACACGTCCACGACCGTTTGGGCCATCTGGACCTGAGCGGGATCCGCCGTCAGACTGCCCAGTTCACACGACCCATCATCTTGCAATAAGACGTGGTCGGGCCGCGCCATTTGAGCTGTCCACATCGTATTGCCTAACAGCAAGCGTTCCTGAGGAACATACTTACCCAGGGTTTGCTCGTGGCCAATCCCGTTCATCAGGCATAAGACGTAGGTTTGTGGACCATACAGGGGTTGTAGGGTCCTGGCCAAGGCAGCTAGTTGCATACTCTTGGTCAAAAACAAGACCAGGTCAAAGCCTGGGGTCGCTGGGACTTCGTCAGGTGCGTAGGCCGGCAATTTCATGGTTACTTCTTGACCGTCCAGCTTAGCTTGCAGCCCCTGGGTTTTCAGGGCCTTCAGCCGCGCGGACCACGTTTCTACCAACGTGACGTCATTGCCTGCCTGAGCTAACTTCAGCGCAAAGCGGGTGCCCATCCCGCCCACGCCGGCAACTGCAATTCGCATCTTTTTTACCCCTACTTAGCATTTACAACCACGTCACCCAATTCGTGGTCAAAGTGCACTTCCCACTTCCCGGCGGTCAGGTGAGGCGGCAAGACAAAGGTCCCCGAAGAAACGACTTGGCCCGCCTTAAAGCCCTTGCCTTGGGCTTCCAACTTGGTGACCAGCCACTTTAAGGATTCCAGTGGGTTGCCGAGCACTTCGGCTGAGGTCCCACTGGCCAATTCTTTGCCATCCTTAACCAGCGTGGCGTTGACCGTTGCGGCCGCCGCCACATCACTAAAGACCAGGTCGGCATCTTTTTCCGTCCCTAATACCACCAGGCCCCCAACGGCACAATCGGACATCACATTGTACTTGCCCAGGCTCGGGAACCAATCCTTAAAGCGGGCATCCGGCACTTCCAACGCGCCCGCCACCGTTACCTTATGTAAAAGATCGTCCAGGGAATCATTGCTATGTAAATCTTCTTTTGCCCGGAAGGCGAGTTCAACTTCCACTAAGGGTTCATTTAAGTCCGCCAAGTTAACGTCGGCCGGCGCCGTTAAGAACCGTTCGGCCACTTGCTGACCATACAGCGGCGAATCCGCGTCAAACATGTCTTGGGTCTGCTTGCTGGTCAACGATACTTTGTAACCCGCAACTGGTTGCCCCTTGAGTTGCATAACCTGGTCCTGGACGGCATAGGCCGTGTCATCATCAGTTACCACCCCCGTCCAATCACTTTCGGTTAACGGTTCGTTCTTGGCGTAAGCTTGGTACAGCGCGTTGGCAAATTCGGTTTGTTTGGCATTTAATTGAGTCATTATCATTACCTCCATAAAAACTAAGTGTAAAGAAAATATGTCATCAAAGATCGCAGCCAGTCCTGCTAAGAAAGCCGCGCCGGGATATGTGGCTCTGGTGAGCGGAAAGATTAGCAAATATGTGATGGAGTGTTCTGGGCTCAATTCCTGGGGACCGGCGGAAAAATAAAAAGCGCTCCTATCATGACCATTGTCATTATAGGAGCGCTGCCGCGCGGTACCATCCCACTTAGTCGTCATTAACGACCATCTTACTACGGACTCTGAATGAATCCGCGACCACTGTAATGGGTGGCACCCAACCAAGCTTACTGTAATTCAGCCGGTAACTCAGGAATGATATGTTACTGGAGATTTGGATCAACTCACACCAACCGTTGACTCTCTTAACCAAGGCACCAGAACGGGTTCCCTCCGCGTCTTTCTCATTGATCTTTAATTGTTGGTTAAGAGTATAGGGGCTTTTGACGGTTTCGTCAACCCCTTAACATGAGATTTTTTTAATTTAACTTTTCGTGGCCCAATGGGGCAGTGCCCACCCGGGTCAACTTATTTTTTAATCGTCAGCACTGCTACTTTTGCCGGTGATTAATCCCGTTGGTCAAGTGCGCCGCATGAATTTCTAAGGCCCGGTCAACGTCCCGGTCCATAATCGCCTTGGTTAACTGCCGGTGTTCTTCGATTCCCGGGGCAACCTTATGCCCCACCAAGGCTTGACTCCGGGACAACTCGCTTTGGTTCCATAAGCGCAAGCAGATTTTGGATAGGAAGCGATTGCCCGCACCTTCGACAATGGTCATGTGAAAGTGCTTATGGGCCATAAACCATTCCAGATTTAATTGTTGGGTCTTGGGCAGGTAAATCTCCGTATGGACTAATTTATAGTAGGCCGCCACCAGTTTGGCCTCCCATTCGATCGAGCCGCGTTCAATCGCTAACTTGATCGCCGTCCCTTCGTTAATCAACCGGGCCTGCTTGAGTTCTTGAATCCCCTGGGGACTGATCTGAGCCACCCGAAAGCCGACGTTGGGAGTCGCCGTGACAATTTCTTGTTCCGTCAGGCGCGTTAACGCTTCCCGGATGACTGATAAGGATACCTGATAGTACTTTTTCAACTCCGAAATCACTAACTTATCCCCCGGCCGGTACGTCCCCAAAATAATGTCGCGCCGAATACTGCGCATAATTGTTTCGGTATAGGTTTGGTCTTTTTTCACGTCGAGCCGCCCCTCCCTTTCACCAAAGTTGTTGTTATTATCGCACGTTAAATTTAAACTGAACACAATCATTTACTTATGAATAGTCAAAACGCGCCCAGTAAGCGAAAAAACGCTTTCCAGGCGCGTCCGTCAGCCTTGCTTGGCCTTGTTAGGCCCCGGCAACAGCTTTGAATCCATGACGATTCCCTTATGAATTTCCTAATTCTATCCCTTAGGCTGCTTTTCCCGGTAGGCTAAGTACGCTACAAGCCCAAAATCCCCATCGGTTAAGATCGTGGTGTCGCGCCGCCCGGCAATCTTATGGGGGCCGCCGGTCACAAAGAGCTTCGCCAAATACAGTTGGTATTGCACCCGCGCATCATGTGCATCCGTTAAGCCCACCTTGGTAATGTGTCCCACCGGTTGCTTGTCCATCGCGTTCATTCCGGCGTAAATCGTCAAGCGGTGGCGAGCCGCTTCATGGACCAATTCATAATACGGCAGGGTTTGGCCCGAATTTAAGGCCGGGACTGGTTCATTTTTGGCCCGGTACTGCGCCAAAATTTCCGCTTCACTCAAACCATCATATTCGGCCACCAAAAGGTGCTCAGCCACCAGTTGGTCCACCAAGGCCCGCAAGTTGGCTTGTTCGGTGGCATCAATCGTTACCGCCGCCCGAACCGTGTCGTGGTCTTCGTAATAGCCCGCCGCTTGATTCAAAGCCGCCTGGCGCCTTTGCCGCGGCATTTTCCCGGTCGTTGCATCCGGGGCGGTCCCGGTCACCTTGCTTAGCCACGGCGATAAGAAGTCAAACCGCGAGGTCCGATCTAAGAAGTAGTAGACAAAATTTAAATACAGATAGTACGTTAAAAAAGCCACGGCCAAACAATACAAGAGCCCCCGCAACCAAACTTGGTTCAAAAAGAGCCGGCAGGTAACGTAAATTAAGTAGCCATCCCCCAAGGTGGCGATGGCAATGTAAATCTTATTTTTCAGCGTCGGCTTGATGTTAAAGTAACTCAGCGAGCTGTTAATCATGTCTAAGAAGCTAAACATCGTCATCCCCCCTAGTTACTGGACGCGGTCGACGCGTTATTGGTGGCGGCTGAACTGGCCTGCGAAGCCGACGTTGACGTTGCGGTGGTATCGTCCGTTGGCGCTGAATGATCCGTCGTCGTCGTTGTTTGCGACGCCGTACTGGTCCGGTCCGCTTGACTCGGCGCCGTCGCTGAATGATCCGCTTGGCTGTGATCATCACTTGCGTCACGGTCATCCTTGGGCCGATCCGAAGTACTCCGGTCACTTGGTGTTACTTGACGCTCTGAATCAGTACTGGTCGTGGTGGTCGTCACCTTCGCCCCTTCATTGGTATGAGTGGTTTTGTTAACCACCACGTTGGTCGCGCCAAGGGCCAACACTAATGATACCAAGGCAAAGGGGGTGACAAACGGTGGTGTCTTGGCCATTTTTTCCTCCCCAAGCACCTGACAGGCAACCGCCCCGGTGCTTGCTAACTTTGTTTTACCCCTCATTGTACTAAATTCCCACCCGGGCAAACATTAAAGAAATCGTAAATCTTTACGACTTTTGCCGGTTGGCACACTTCGGACACTGGCCGTACAATTCAAAATTATGGCCGGTAATCTTGGCCCCCGGTAATTGTTGCTCATAATAGCTGGGATCCCACTTCGGCATCTGAATCTCCAAGACCCGCCCGCACGTCTGGCAGATAAAGTGGTGGTGGTGGGGCCGCTCACAGCGAAATTTGACGGCCTGACCGTTGGACCGCCGCGTAATCTCCACTAATCCTAAGGCCGCAAACTCCGCCAAATTGCGGTAGATCGTGTTGTGACTGACCCCGGCAAAAGCTTGGCGCATCTGATCATCTAAGGTCGTAATATCGATGTAGTGTTCCGATTGCGCTGCCAACAAAGCCAACAAGTGGCGACGTTGCTTAGTAATCCGGTAGTTGGCCTGCTTTAATGTCTGCAAAGCCGTTGCGATTGATTCACTCATTTATTTTCCCTTCAATCCCCATTGGGTGGCATACAGTTCTAATTGGGCGACCGTGGTGGCCCAATCATCATTTCTTAAGATCAGGGCCTGGGCTTGTAAAGCTGGCGGCAGGGTCAAATCACGCTGAAATTCTTCGCTGGCCAGCCGGGAAGCAATCGCCGCGGGGGCATCCCCCCGGTGGGTCAAGCGCTGCCGGAGTTGCTGGCGATCCGTCACCGTTAAAAAGAGCACCTTTACCTGGTCCCCAAGCGCTTTTCGATAGGTTACGGCCCCTTTGGTATCCAAGACCATCACCGCCCCCGGATGATCAGCCAAGGCCCGTTGCAGGCCTTCTTGCGATGAACCATAGCGATAGTGATCGTACTCCACCTGCTCAAATAAGTGCAATTTGGCCATGGAAGCCGGCGTTTCAAAGTAATAGTCTTGCCCGGCTACTTCACCGGGGCGCGGCGGCCGGGTGGTGTGCGTGATCACCCGGGCTAAGTTAAAGCGCTGGCGCAAGTACTGCTGCACCGTCGTTTTCCCGGTCCCCGCCGCCCCACAAAGGACAATTACCGGCGGCTTAGGCATTGATTTGCTCCCTTAAATGGGCGTGGGCTTGATCTAAGAGTTGTTTCAAATTTTGATAGGTTAACCGTTGCCGCGCTTGTTCGTAAGGCAGCCAAGCAGCATTTTTGATTTCCGCCGCTTGCAGTTGCAAGGTCGTCTCCGTTGGGACCAGCGCGGTAAACAACGTCATTTCCTTGCGGTTGCCATTGGGCAAGTCGTACTCCGTGTAGACCGAAAAGGCCGGGTCGACCGTTAACGCGAGGCTGGTTTCTTCTTTGATTTCGCGGGTGGCGGTCGTAATTAAATCCTCGGCGCCTTCGACGTGGCCCTTCGGAAAGCCCCAAAAGTTCCCCCGGTTGGTGCTTTGTAACAAGAGGTATTCCAATTGGCCATCTTGCACCCGGTACACGACAGCGCCGCTGGTTTTTTCAATTGCCATAATTTCATTTTCCTTCCTGATTGTTGTCAGTTTGTCTTCGCCCTCTATTGTCAACGGATCGCCTTTAAAAAGCAACCATTCCGTTCAACCCCATAAAGAAGCGGTTTCACAAAACATTCTAATTGACTTCTCATTTAATTTTAAATAAAATTGGATTAGCAATTATCGCAGAATACCCACGGAGGACTTTCCAATGAAATTGAATATCATGCGTAAAGAAAGCCTCGATCGCTACTTGGGAACGGATAAAAACTTCGTCAAGTCGCTATCAGCTTTCGACTTAATGGCGCTCGGGATCGGGGCCGTCATTGGGACCGGGATCTTCATTTTGCCCGGGACCGTGGCCGCCGTTGATGCCGGCCCCGGCGTGATCCTATCCTTTTTACTGGCCGCCATTGTCTGCGCCTTGGCCGCCATGTGTTACGCCGAATTTTCTTCTGCCCTGCCCGTCGCCGGGAGTGCTTACTCCTACGGGAACGTGGTCTTTGGTGAAATCATCGGCTGGATTTTAGGCTGGGCCTTGATCTTGGAATACATGCTGGCCGTCGCCGCCGTTTCGACCGGGTGGGCCGCCTACTTCTTATCCTTGCTGGAAAGTTTTGGAATCCGGCTGCCCCATGCTTTAACTGGTCCCTTTGACCCAGCCCACGGAACGTACATCAACCTGGTGGCCGTATTAATTGTCCTTGGGATTACCGCCATGCTGGCTCACGGGATGAAAGCTTCGGTCCGGGTCAACAACCTGGCCGTCCTGGTAAAAATTGTCATCATCGTCGCCTTCGTGGCTGTGGGGGTCTTCTTTATCAAGCCCGCCAACTACCACCCCTTCTTGCCTTACAAGCTGGGTGGGGCCTTTACGGGGGCCACGACGGTCTTCTTTGCCTTCCTTGGCTTTGACGCCGTTTCTTCGTCAGCCGCTGAAGTGAAAAACCCTAAGAAAAATATGACCTTTGGGATCATTGGGACCTTAGTCATTGCGACCGTCCTTTACATGGCCGTTGCCGCCGTCTTGGTCGGGATGGTCAAGTACACCAAACTAGACGTCGCCAACCCGGTTGCCTTTGCTTTAAAGAGCGTCAACCAAGGTTGGTTAGCGGACCTGCTGTCCATCGGGGCCTTGGTGGGGATGTTCACCATGATGTTCACGATGATCTACTCCAGTTCCCGGTTGGTCTACTCAATCGGCCGGGACGGGATGTTGCCGACCTTCTTGGCGAAATTAGATCCTCACACAATGGTTCCCAAAAACGCCCTGTGGGTCGTGGCCGTGATCATCGCCTTCATGGGCGGGCTGGTCTCCTTAGATAACCTGACCAGCTTGGTCAACATCGGGACCCTGCTGGCCTTTACCTTCGTTTCCTTTGGGATTATCCCGCTGCGCAAGCGGACCGACATTGACAATTCGCAAGGCTTCAAGGTGCCGTTGTACCCGATCTTGCCAATTCTTTCCGGGATCGCCTGCTTGGCCATGATTACCCTGTTAAAACTGGAAACCTTCATTGGGGCTGGGATCTGGTTTGCCTTTGGCTTACTGCTGTACTTTGCCTACGGCTACCAACACAGTAAATTGAACAAAACTGAAAATTAAGGTGATCATTACCCCCATTATCCGCGAACGTGCGATAATGGGGGTAATTATTTTAAGTTGAGGTGTCAGATACATGCGAAACCATCAATTTGCAATTCAAGCGACCGACTTGGCAACCCAAGTCGCTGAATTAACCCGGCTAAAGTTTCTGCCAACGAATTGGGAACAACTTGCCCCCAAAGCCCTCTTGGGGCAATTATTGCTGAACAGCCACCCCGCTGCCCAGAGTGCGCCAGCCGGACAGCAATGGCTAGCCGGCCTGGCGATTGATCCGGCCACTTCGGCAGCTGATTGGCTTGCCAGCGAGCAATCCCTGACCACGGCGGCTTTTCACCTCTTAGCCCTCCAACTATTGGGCTTTGAAGCTGACGTTGATTATCAAGTCGAAGCGCCAAGTGCGGCCGTTGCCAAAATCAACCTCCCCCTGCCCAGCCCGACCAAGTGGACCGCTAAAGCCGTGGTTACCGCCTTTTATGCCCTCTTAGTCAGCCGGACCAAGCACGGTTACCGTTACTTGGACCAACTGGCGACCCAAGGGGCCCTGGCTTGGACCTACCAACTGCCGGCCACTGAAAAGCCCCTGACTTTTAACGGTCAGCCCATCGCATGCTTTGACCCGGCCCGCTTCATTCGGGAAGTCGTCTACATTGAAACCGACCTCGATACCGACTTTGACGGGCAAGCAGACCTCGTCAAGGCCGAAATCATGCGGCCGGCTGAATCCGACCAGGGCCTCGCCGTCCCAGCTGTCTTTACGGCCAGCCCCTACAACCAGGGGACCAATGATCACTGGGGCCAACAGTTGACCCACCCGGTCAATCATCCTTTGACCCATAAGGAAGCTACCTTTCAGGCCCCAACCGAAATGGAATTTCCGGCGCCCAAGCACTACCGCACCGTCACCGGTGAAACCAGTCAAGCCAGTGAAACCTTTAGCGAAACGCCGGCTTACAGCTTAAACAACTATTTAGCAGCCCGTGGCTACGCCATTGTTTACGCCGCCGGGATTGGGACCAAGGATTCCGATGGGTTGCAAACCTGTGGGTCGCCTGAACAAACCGCCGCGATGAAAGCCGTGGTGGAATGGCTCCATGGCGACCGCCGGGCCTTTACCGACCGGACCAGCGGCCAAGTGATTAAGGCGCGCTGGTGCAACGGTAACGTCGCCATGACGGGTCGTTCTTATTTAGGCACCCTGGCGACCGCGGTGGCCACGACCGGTGTGGCCGGCTTAAAAGCCATCATCGCCGAAGCCGCGATCTCCAGTTGGTATGACTACTACCGGGAAAACGGCTTGGTAATGGCGCCCGGTGGTTTCCAAGGAGAAGACGCCGACGTTTTGGCGGCCGAGACCTTTAGCCGGACGGGCAACCTAGCCGACTACCTCAAAATTAAACCAACCAACGACGTTTACCTCAAAGTGATGGCCGCCGCCCAGGATCGGCAAACGGGGAATTACAATGCCTTTTGGGCCAAACGCAACTACCGCCCCGCGATCAAAAACATCAAGTGTGCCGTCATGTTGGTCCACGGGCTCAATGATGACAACGTCAAACCCAACCAAGCCAAAGCCCTTTACGATGGGCTGATCGCCCAGGGTGCCCACCCCAAATTGATTCTCCACCAGGGCCAACACATCTACATCAACGCCTTTCAGTCCCTGGATTTTGCGGAAATGGTCAACCTCTGGCTGGCCCACCACCTCTGGGGGCTGGCCAATGGGGCGGATGAATTATTGCCTGACGTCCTGGTCCAAGACAACCGCCAGCCGCAAACTTGGCACCCGGCGGACCAATGGGACGGTGCCGCCACTACCACCTACAACCTGGGTACCGGGCGTTTAACCCCCCACGCCGTTGAAGCTACCACCCAATTCTTTACCGATGGTCACCCTACTGCCACCTACCAAAAGTGGTGTCAGGATCCCGCGCAATGGCAACAAGCCCTCTTGGCCGATGATGGTACCTTTGCCG
>NHCFI02800__coassemble_1129_pt1 | contig 19009 bp, 21 predicted proteins | sample NHCFI02800__metabat2_high_PE_040 | metagenome-assembled genome bin NHCFI02800
ATTTAAAAAGAGAGCTTTGGCCGCTGAAGTAACCTTCAACGTCGCGACTCTCCCCAAAAACTCTTTTTAAGAACATCTTAAAATTTACCCTTGATTTACTATTGTGTCAATACTTTGCCGGCCTTTTTGACAGCTGAGGTCACCCCATTTGGTGAACCAATTGGCCGCCAAGCCCGGTTTGCCGGTCATTCGGGGCCTAACCATTTACGAAATTTTATCGTATGATTATTTTTGCTTTTGATCCCCACCACCCCGAAAAAAGCCCTTCGCCTTTGGTATATCGGGCCAAAATGACGGACGCTGGTTCCTTCATATTTTCCCGGGCGGTGAGCAGACTGTGAAGGAATGATAATTTTTCGCAATTGACCACTGCGCCCCGCGAGATACGACATATCTAGAAATCTGCGCCAAGCTCATCGTACGCAAAGCTGGCGCAAAAGGCCGGTCTGACGCGGGTTTGCCGGCGACATGGCGTAAATCTGCAGATATGTCGTATGTCTCCCAGCGGGGAATTGGTAAAAAAGGGCGGTCGTGCAAAGTTAAGAATTCGCCCTTTTGACGTATATATAAAGTAGGGACCGGAATGGCCCCGAATTTGATTTGGAAGGAATTCAATTTAGTACGCCAAGCACAGAGCCGATCATACTGCTTTTTCCGCAAAGAAATCCCGGTAAATCACCACTTGAACATTGTGCTGGGCTGCATAGGCACTGAATTCTGAGCTGGTGTCCTTCACAAAGCAATACAGGTAGGTAGTCCGCACCCCAAGTACCAACAGTGCTCACTCCACTAACCGATCAATTACTTCCGGAGTCAGCTTCCGGGCATCCCGCCACTTACACTCGCCTAGCAAGGCCGCGTGACGTTTTTCATCTGGTACCATCAGGTCCAATTCTTCCCGGCGTTTTAACTTCGGATTGGTCCCCCACCAGCGGCCGACCTTATGAAATAGCACCGGCAGGTCAGTTTGGTGACGGATCTAGTCCGCACAAGCCTGTTCAAACACCCGCCCCAAGAAAACGGGCAGCTGCTGCTCGATTTCTGCTAGCAAGCCCGTGGCGTTCCGGCTCATAATCGCATCCATCTCACCATTCACGAAGGTATACCAAAATTGGAACAAGCCATCACTGATCCGGTAGCGAGGTCGGGTGGCTTTTCCAATTACCGGGTATTCCTTGGCGACAATCCCCAATTCAATCAAAGCGTTTAAGTAGTAATTTAGCTTGGCCGGCGATTCGCCCACCGCTTGGGCAATCTGATTGTTGGTATCAGCCCCGCGGGCAATTGCGCCGACCACTGAATTAAAGACCGCCGGGGTGCGAATTTCCATATGCATAAAGGTCCCTGGCTCAGCAAATAATGGCCCTAGCGGACTTAAAAAGAGGGCCTGAATATTTTCACTGACGCTTAATTGGGGATCAATATACTTCAGATATTGTGGTACTCCCTCGTCATGGCGTAGTAGGCCAATAGATCTTCCTTCGGTACCGTTGGCAACATTTCCGCTACCCCAAAGAGATCAAAGGGTAATAACTTTAACTGGGCGGTCCGCCGCCCATACAAGGGACTTTGCCGCCCTAACACCTGGTGCTCCATAAACGACATTGAAGACCCACAAAGAATCAACATGATATTTTCGTGCCGTTTATACAGATGATCAATCATTTGTTGGAGAACTGAACTGATGGCCGGATCGCTTTGCGCCAAATAAGGATACTCATCTAGCGCAAAGACCAACTTCCCGCTAGCCTGCTGATCCGCTAAAGCTTGAACCTGTTCAAACGCCGTCATAAAGTCCTCATAAGTTCCCCAGGCAAATTGGGGCGAAATAAAGCGATTGATCTGGCGCGACAGCAAGCGCAAATTATCCTTGGCCGTTTCTTCAATTCCTTGATAATAAATCCCCGGCTTATTCTTTAAAAACTGGGTGATGAGCTCGGTTTTGCCGACCCGGCGCCGCCTATACAAAATTACCATTTGAAAGCCTGGCCGTTGATATAAACTCTCCAAATCAGCCATTTCGTGATGACGGCAACAAATTTCATTTCTCTGCTCCTTTAATAAGTTTAGTTTTAGTATAATGTGTTTTACTAAAACTAAACTTACTAAAACGTATTACACGAAACAAGAATTACGAGAATCAAGTAGGAGGTAGTCGATTAATTCAACTACCGACCTCTCACACCACCGTACGTACGGATCCGTATACGACTGTTCAGTAACTTAAACACTTTGAATCTGCTCGAGCGAATGGGCCATGTTCATCAGTCCCATTCGCTCGAGTTTTTGGTTAGTTATAACGTCTTACTATGCACGGTTCGCCAAATCCCCTTGCGGGTATTTGCGTAAGTGTAAGCGTCCTTCCTACTGAGTCCCAGCCACCAGTTGTGCTTTCAGTTCGTCCCCGTGTTTGATCAGATAGCCCATTAGGTCCTGACCGTCATTCCATCGATTCCAGCGGCTCCCTTGTTCTTGCGAACTTGTTTGCGAGCTTTCTCTAGATTCTTATTGCTTAGCATCCGTTCTCTGAGCCGCCACGTGTCACGCCGAACGTTATTTTCACTAACAGCACTGCTACGCGCCCCAGAGTATTGTTGGACTTCAGTTTGTTCGGCACCCCCTGGCCCTATAGCCGATTCTTGTTCATCAGTGCAGTGGTTTGCTCGTCAGACTTCCTTCAGATTCCACCTCGCAATGGACACCCTTGCCCTTGGCTCGTGGTTCTGACTACTACGGTCCACAGCGGACTTTCACCGCCTAGTTATCGCCCATGCCAGGCGCACAAAAAAAAGCGACCAGCCTTTGCTGATCGCTTTAATGAGTTGGGCTAGCTGGATTCGAACCAGCGCATGACGGTACCAAAAACCGTTGCCTTACCGCTTGGCCATAGCCCAATTTGTTGGTCATCATTTGACGACTTCATTAGTATAGCAAATCCAGCGGTAATTGCAAGGGTTAATCCCAACTTTTTTAACATTTTTGGTCTAGGCGCCCCGGTGATGCCGGACCCACCAGGTAATTCCGGCTAACAGCGCAGTCCAACCCAGCCCAATCAAGCTGATGATGGCCCCCACTCGCAAGCCCGGCACGTGGTAGGTCAGCTTAATCCGGTGGTTCCCCGCCGGCAGCGCGAGGCCAACAAAGGCGGTATTGGTCCGCAAGACTGGGGCCGGGTGGCCATCAACGGTCGCCGTCCAGCCCTTGGAATACGGAATCGACGAGGTCAAGACCCCGTAGCGCGACGTGGTCAGCTGTCCACTGACCGTGTTCGGCGCGAAATGCAACTTTTTCAGCCCGTGGGCTTGGATTTGGCGCACTTCGCTTTGGTACTTGTCCCCCAGCCGCGCGGCAACCACCTGGTACTTCAAATGGTAGGTCCCGAGCTTAGTCGGCTTAAAGGTCAACTGGGTCGGCAAGTGCTTGGCAAAGTAGCCGACGTTCATCGTCCCGTTTTTGACGACCTTAAAGAAGGACAGGACGCTTTGCTTGGGCTGGCTGATCTTTTCGGTCCCGTACTTGCTGGTCAGCTGCAGGGTGTAGCTGATGTCCGGCGAACCATTAATGAGGTGGTAGCGCCAGTACTTGTACCAGACCGACTTTTCATTTAAGGCCGCGCCCGGATTAAAGTTGGCGGTTTGCTTAGCATGGGCCATTTCCGCGGCTAATTGCTGCTTGAGGGTCAGTGGCTGGTACTTGATCGCCTTGAATTCAACGTGAAGCTCACTTTCCTTAAGTCGCTTGGCGAATTGTTTGTTGGTCAATTGTGGTAAGACCAGCTGGTAGGTCTCCTCGGCGTCGCGGTAGTGCAAGTTCGCCGGGTTGACCTGGTTAAAGCGGTTGGAAATCAGCTGACTCTTGAGCTTGACGACGTTGCCCGTTAAATCCGCCGGCGTCAGCTTTTGAGCCACGTGGTCTGCAACGACCACCCCACTGGCCAGTGCCCGCTCCTTAGCCGTTGGCCCCAACTGGCGGTACTGAGCCGGGGTGATGGCGGTGCTTTGCCAATACAGGAGCGGGAAGTTTTGCTGGCTCTTGAGCCGGACGGTTTGGATCGGCGGCAGATCCTCCTTCTTAGTTGCCCCCGCTGGTTGCTTGGCATTGTAATCGTACTGGGGCTCTGTCGTCTGATCCAAGAAATACCCCTGCGGCCACTTGGTTGCGTTAGCGCCGTTGGTTTGGACAAAGAGATACTTGACCCCTAAAAAGTTCAGCCAGACGCTCCGGTCATCGACCTGCCGCAGCGGGACGTTGGCCTGGTACTGGGTGTTTTGCAAGTCCTGGCTGAACTGACCGAGGTACTGATTTTGCAGCGAGTAGTAGGAATCGATATTGTGCATACCAGTCGTCAAGTCATTATCATTCAAGACGTCGCTGACAATGTCATTTTGACTGAGCGTCGAAACCCGGTAGGTCGGCTGCTTACTCAGCCCCTTTTCCAAGCCCCCGTAACGCTGGGTGGTCAAACGCTGGTAGGCGCCGCGCGGCAGCATCGCGCTGGCGAAGTCCCCGTTGTACGGGAAGGCAGCGTAAATGGCGTTAAAGCCGGCGTTGGCCAAGATCAAGGCCAGTAGCCACCGCCCCGGGTGGGCCACCACCCCCGCGTGAATCAGCCACAACAACAGCAGCCCACCCAACAGGCAGGTCAACGGTACAAAGAGGGCCGCATCATTTTTAAGGAAGTAAGTGGCCAAGACGACCAGCAGGTAGACCCCGGTCGCCCACGACATTACCAGCAACTGGTGGCGGGTCAATTCACCGACGTGTTGGAGAAGGAAGCAGACCGCCATGGCGATCGGCAAATAAATCAGCAAGGTCCAGCGGTTCGAGGCCGCCATCAGCCCATTGAAAAAGGCGCCAACCGCCGGAATCAAAAGCATTACCAAGGCGAGGGCCAAGCTGAGCGCCAACAACGGGTAGCGTTTGGGCTGCAAGTAAACGTAGACCAGGGCCAAGAAGCCAAAGGAAACAATCCCCAGCGCCGCCCAGAACATAAAGGACCACTGGCCGCCGTTAATCAAGGCCTTGGGTAAGAAGAGGTAGTAATAGGCCGGGTAGGTCGTCAGCCCATTGGCAAAGGTCGAACCGGCCCTGGTGGAATTCATGACGGTCAAAACTTCTGGTACTAACAAGACCGCGCTTAACAGCAGACTAGTCACCGTTGCCAAGCCCAGCTTCAAGATGGTGACCCCGTAGTCCAAGCGCCCCCGGTAATGGGTCAGCACCCGCAAGATCAGGAACAAGAAGGTCCCGATCCCCAGCACGTAGGCCAGGTAGTAATTATTGACCAGCATCCAGACAAAGGCTCCGGCCAGCGGCCACCACGAGCCCCCCTGCAGAATCCGTTCGACCTGCACGACTAGAAGCGGGAACAGGATGAAAGTGGTGGTAAAAAAGGGCTGGGCTAAGCTGGCGTAGAGCAGGTAAGAATTAACCAGGTAGACGACCGCCCCGGCCACGATCACCCAGTCGGCCAGCTTAAAGTGGCGGGCAAACCAGACAAAGGCCAGCCCGGCACAGTACAGGCGCAGCACCACCATCACCTGGTAGGCCAAGACCATTTTGCCAGCCGGAAACAACAGGGCCAGGTAAGCAAAGACGTCCCCGATCGTGTAATAGGAAAAGATCGCAAAGGTATCCGACCCCAGCCCCATCCGCCAGGACCACCACTGGTGCGGGCCCAACGGGTGGGTCAAAAAGTGTAAGACGGCCTTGCGATATTCAATCAAGAGCGGGACGTGCTGATTGAGCGGATCCTTATTCCAAATCAAGCTGTTGCCCGTCACCAGGTAGGTGCCGTACATACAAGCCGCAATTAAAATAAAGACCAGGCTATACAGCAGATAGACCCGGCGCTGCTTGGACTGGGCAAATGAAAATTCCATCGTAATTCCCCTTGGTAAAAAATTAACGGCCGTGGTAATTGCTTACCACGGCCGTTGATGAATCGGGAAAACAGGATTCGAACCTGCGACCCCCTGGTCCCAAACCAGGTGCTCTACCAAGCTGAGCTATTTCCCGAAATGAAGTCCTTGTCACTACCTGACAACAGTTAAATATATTACCGGTCACCAGGGCAAATGTCAACCACTTTTGTTAATTTTTTTAAGCTCGCTTCCCCACCGCAAAATTTGCCCCAGCAGGGCCGTCGTTTCCGCTGGAACACTGGTAGGCGCAGCGTGCCGGTGGCGGGGGCAGTCATTGGTACTACCCTCGCGCCCCGAAAGCTCACCGGCTTTATTATACCAGACCACTGGGCGGGGGCTGGTTAAATTTTGGCAAAGTCCCGCGGCAATTCAAAACGCCCAGCTCTTCCGCTGAGCTGGGCGTCTAAATGCGCTTAAGCCGTGATAACAAGTACCCCGAATTGGATTAACTACCTAAACTTCCCAAACCCGCAATTCCACCACCACCGCTAAAAGGGCTTCAAAATCACTTCGATCAAAGCCCAAGCGTACCATCTGTTGTTGCAATTGCTTTTCAGTGGCCAAGCTGGCCCCGGGTTGGCTGGCCAACTGCAACCAATGGCCAAATTCCTGCATGTCATTTCCTCCCAACGAAAAAGTAGGTCCCCCTTTTGAAGGCCCTACTTTATATATACGCGGTTTCGGCTGATTTTTAACTTTTAATTTTGGCATATTTGGCAAATTGACGCGTCGCTTTGGCCACATCATGGGCCCCCAGCACCAACGAAATCACCGCCGTCCCAGCCACCCCGGTGGTCCAGACAGTGGCTAAATTGGTTGCGTTGAGACCACCGATTGCCACGACCGGGTGGCGACTTTGGGCTACCAACGCCGCTAGCCCCGCAATCCCTAGGACCGGATCGGCATCCGCCTTCGAAGTCGTCGGAAAGACCGGCCCACTGCCCACATAGGCCACGCCGGACAATTGATTGGCCCGCGCCACTTGGGCCGCCGTCGCACAAGAGTAGCCGACAAAGAGCCCCGCGGCTTGGGCGGCCGCGAGCACCGCTTCAATTCCCTGGTCGCGTTGGCCGACGTGAATCCCGTCCGCCCCCAGCTCGCGGGCCAGGGCAAGGTCGTCATCGACCACGAAGGGACAATCGTACTGGCGACATAGAGCGCGCAACCGATGTCCCAACTGAACCCGGGCCGCCCCGGTCAAAGCGCCAGGTCCCTTTTCCCGGTACTGAAACATGGTAATGCCGTTTTGCAAGGCAAGTTCAACTTTAGCTAACAGCTGAGCGGGCTGCCCCTGGGTATCCTGGCTCCCGCCCACCAAGTAGGCCTTTAACATCGTGGTTTCAAATCTCATTTTTACTACACCGCCCAATGATTTAAGGGGCCGTGACCGTGCCCCACTTGAATGCCTTCCCGAATTGTTGCCGTGACGTAGGCCTTGGCCACCCGGATCGCCGTTGCCAAGTCGACCCCCTTGGCTAATTCCGCCGTAATGCAAGCCGAAATCGTATCGCCAGTGCCGTGGGTATTAGCGGTCGCCACCCGCGGACTGGTCAGCCAAAAGTCCCGTCCGTTTGCCAGTAAGACGTAATCCACCGCCGCTCGGTCTGCGCCCAAGTGACCACCCTTGACCAAGACATTGGCCGCTCCCAGGGCCTGCAAGTGTTCAGCCGCCTGGCGCATCTGGGCTTCCGTCCGGATCTTTTGGCCGGTTAAAACCTCGGCCTCGGGTAGGTTTGGCGTGATTAAAGTGGCCAACGGCAAGAGCTGGTCGCGGACGGTGGCCACGGCCTCATCAGCCAAGAGCGGCGCCCCACCCTTGGCAATCATCACCGGATCAACGGTTAGCGGACCAAAGTCGTAGCGCTGCAGGTTTTGGACCACCGTTTGGACCGTCTGGGAATCAGCCAACATCCCGGTTTTGACTGCTTTAATTTGGAGGTCCTCCGCCAAAGCAGCAAACTGAGCATCAATCATGGCCGGGGGTAGGACCTGGGCCCTTTGGACGCCGCGGGTATTTTGGGCCGTGATTGCTACCAAAACAGTGGTCGCAAAGACGTGGCGCATTTGCATCGTCTTCAAATCCGCCTGCATCCCGGCCCCACCACCGGAATCAGAACCCGCGATTGAGAGGGCCTGGGGAAATTGTGGCTTAGTCATTAGTCTGCACCGCCTTTCCAAAGTCGTGTGGAGCTTGAGCGAGCACCGTCAGAAAATTGCTCAGCCAATGCCCGAGCTGCCCGTCATCCGCCTGGGCGCCGGCCTGACCAAAGTAGGCCGTCCCTAATTCGGCCGCCGTCAAGGGGGCCATTGGCAAGGTCAAGCAACCGGCTAAAAAGGCCGATAACATATCCCCGGTCCCAACCACTTTGGGCATCAGCGGACTGCCGCCAGGCAGCGCCTTGGTATGCTTGCCATCACTGACGTAATCGACCGGGCCCGACAAAACGACCAGACAAGCGTGGCGCTTGGCACAGGCCGCTGCCACCTGGGCCAAGTTGGGCTCGGCCCCCGCGTCAATCCCGTGACCATGGCTGGTCGCCCCCGCCAAAACCGCAATTTCGCTGGCGTTGCCCCGAATCAGGGTTACCGGGCCGGCCAAAAGCTCGGTGATCAGCTGCCGGCGCGCCTGGCTAGCCCCGACCGCCACGGGATCCAGGACCAACGGCTTCTTGAGTTGGCGCGCGGCGGTAACAACGGCCCGTAAGAGGGCCGCCTGTTCGGCCCCAACCGAGCCGATATTGACGACCACGGCATCCGCCAAGGCCACCAATTCCGCGGCTTCGGCCGGGTCGCTCGGCATCAAGGGCGACATTCCTGCCGCACTGAGGCAATTAGCGACGGCCCCGGCGGTGATAAAATTCGTGACCGCTAACACTAGCGGTCGCCGCTGCTGCAGACTAGTAATTAATTGAACTTCCATTTGCCATTTCCTTTCCGGAACGGCCAGGCCGGGAAACGAAAAAACGCGTTGCGATGAGTCAACTCACCCGCAACGCGCGATCCCTACTTGATCGGCTTGGTAACGTCCCTTCGCGAGTCTTAACTCCCAGGTTCAATGGATCCGTACGTTTGCGTACATCTCAGCCCGGCTCACGGGCACTCCAGTTACTTAAATTAGTCTAATTATAACCCTTTTTTCACATCACGGCAACCGCGCCGGGCCCGGCGCACTGGGTCAGCCGTCCGGCCTGATCAATCACGATCGCCCGGACTTGGGGCAATTGGGCCACCGTTTGTTCAATCGTCGCCCGGTCCTGGCCAAAGAGCATCGTCGTCCAAATTTCGCCATCAACTGAGCGTGGCGAGATGATCGACAGACTGGTAATCTGGGCCGGGGTTGGGTAGCCAGTGTGCTTATCAAAAATATGGTGGTAAAAATGATTGTGCGCCTTTAAATTCCGTTGGTAGATCCCGGAGGTCACGATCGATTGGTCGCGCAAATTCAAGACCCGCCGGTAAGTCCCCAGCGGCTGGGCTGGATCTTGTAGGCCAACGTGCCAATTACCATCGGCATTGGTCCGCTTGCCGCCGATCACCACAACGTTGCCGCCCAGGTTCAGCAAGGCTGACTTAACCCCCGCGGCGCGCAAAAAATCGGTCAGCAAATCGGCAATGTAGCCCTTGGCCAGCGCGCCGAGATCAAGCTCCATCCCCGGTTGGGTCAAGTAGACCGTTTGCCGCTGAGCATCCAATTCAATCTGGTGCGGGTCAGTCAGGGCCAGGCGGGCCTGGATCTGTTCATCACTAGGCTTATGGGCGTCGGCAAAGCCAATGTGCCAGAGTTTAACCAGCGGACCGAGGGCAATATTGAGATTGCCGTCCGGCCTTAAACTGTACTTTTTGCCCAGGGCAATCAAGTCAAATAATTCCGGGGCCACTGCAACGGGGGCCACGCCGGCCTGGTGGTTGACCTGCATTAATTCGGCCGCCTCATCATTGGCCGAGAAGCGGTGCTCGTATAGTTTCAGCCGCGCGACCACCGAATCGGCCAGCGCCTCCCCCTTAGGATCATCAATTTGTACGTCAATTACGGTCCCCATCAAGTGGACCCGGCGGGTTGCCATCATTTGCCGTCCTTCCTTTCTTTTGGTAAGTCGTTATTTCCAGTGTACCCCAGGCCAGCCCGCTTGCAAAGCATTAAAAAAGGCGGGCCGCACCCGCCCCGCCGAATAACACTAACCGAAGAAACCAATCACCGTCTTGACACTGGCAAAGGCCATGAAGGCGACCACGATCCAGCCGGTGATCGCCAACCAGAGCGGATGGCGGTAAGCCGCGCCCATGATCTTTTGGCGACCAGATGCCACCAGCAAGATTGCCAGGGCAATCGGCAGGATAAAGCCGTTCAAGGCCCCCACCACGACCAGCACCTTAGCTGGTTGGCCGATAAAGACAAAGACCACCGTCGCAAAGGCGATAAAGCCAATCGTCAAAGCATCACGGTACTTGACCGACCGCCCGCTGACCGCGTAGTCCAAGAAGGAGGTCGACGTAAAGGTCGAGCCGATAATCGACGACATCCCGGCCGCAAACAGCAAGAGGCCGAAGAACTTGTAGCCAAAGGCCCCCGCCGCGGTCTTAAAGATTGAGGCCGCCGGGTTGGTTGGATCCAAAGTCGTGCCGGCCACGACGACCGCCAGCCCGACCAAGAAGAGCATTACCCGGATGACGGAAGCCAGCCCGATCCCGGTCAAGGCCCCCAAGTTGACGTACTTCAAATCGGCTTGGCCCTTGGCGCCACCTTCAAGGAGCCGGTGGCCCCCCGCAAAGGAGATGTAGCCCCCGACGGTCCCACCGACAATCGTCAGGATCGAGTAGAAGTCAATCTTAGTTGGCGCAACGGTGTGAACCGCCGCCGTCGCGTACGGAATCTTAGTCACGCACAACATGTAGACCAAGACCAATACTGCAATCACCGCCAGGGCTTGGACCGTCCAGTCGACGACCTTCAAGGCGTTGCGCACGATCAAAATCACGATGGCAATTACCGCCGAGATAATCGCCCCGGCCGCGACGGGAATGCCAAACAACACGTTCAACCCTAGGCCGGCCCCGGCAACGTTCCCAATGTTAAAGAAGAGGCCCCCCAGGGCCACGAGGGCGGACAGCAAGTAGCCTAAGCCCGGGACCACGTCATTGGCAATCATTTGGGCCCGCTTGCCGGCCACGACGATCACCCGCCAGATGTTTAACTGAACAATAATATCAACCAGAATACAAATTAAAATCGCAAAGCCGAAGTTGGCCCCTTCGGCCTGGGTAAAGGTCGCCGTTTGGGTCAAAAAGCCCGGGCCGACCGCTGACATCGCCATCAAAAAGGCGCCCCCGATCGCCGCCTTCTTGACGGCGGCGTGGCGGCTAGCCGCCGTTAAATCACGTCCGTTTTGCATCATGTCACCTCTGTTCTTTCTTATGCCAATTGCGTCAAAAAAGACTTATCCCGCGCTGATTTCAATCCCTTGGGCCAGCATCGCCGCCCGCAGTTCTTTAACCAGGGCCAGGGCGGCTTCGTTATCGCCATGGACACAAATCGTATCGACTTGCAACGGGACCGTTTCCCCGGTAATGGCGGTCACGGCTTGGTTTTCCACCATCGCCACGGCCCGGGCCGCCACCTGCTGGGCGTCCGTCAGTACGGCGCCGGCCTGGCTGCGCGGCACCAAGGAACCATCCGCCTGGTAGGCCCGGTCGGCAAAGACCTCCGCGCGGGCCGGCAACCCGACTTCGGCCGCTGCTTGAAGCAGGGCCGAGCCCGCCAGCCCGTACAGGGGCAGGCCGGGATCAAACTGCTTGACCCCCCGGCAAATCGCCAGGGCTAAATCGTAATCCTTGGCCGCCGCGTTGTACAAGGCGCCGTGGGGCTTAACGTGGTGGAGGCGGTGGCCCTTGGTAAAGCCCGCCAAGGCCGCGACCTGGTAGGTTACCAGGTGTTCAACTTCCAGCGGGGCCATCGCCAAATAGCGCCGGCCAAAGCCCTGCCGGTCCGGAAAGCCGGGGTGGGCACCGATCGCCACCCCGCGCTGGGCCGCGACCGCCACGGTCTGGGCCATCACGTCGGGATCCCCGGCGTGCACCCCACAGGCAACGTTGGCCGAGGTAATCAAGCCCATTACCGCTTCATCGTTGCCGACGGTGTAGCGGCCAAAGCTTTCCCCTAAATCACTGTTTAAATCGATTGCGACCATCTTTACTCCCCCTTTGAGCGATTATCCAGCCAGTTGACGTCAGTCGCCAAGCGTTGGAAATCCGGTTCCTGTAGAATTTGTTCCAATAAATCCAAGTTGGTTTTAATCCCCTTGATCACCGTCTCGTCAATCACGGCCTGCATCTGCTGGAGAACCCGTTGGCGACGGTCACCATAGACGATGATTTTGGCAATCATCCCGTCGTAATTGGTCGGCACCCGGTAGCCTTGGTAGAGGGCCGATTCAATCCGGACCCCCTGTCCACTCGGCAGGTGCAAGCCGGTAATTTGCCCCGGCGTTAAGGCGTTGACCCGGCACTCCAGGGCAAAGCCAAACGGTTGGGGCCGGCGGGTACTCAATTCGGCCCCCGCCGCCAAGCGGAGCTGGATTTCCACCAGGTCGGTCCCGGTAATCAGCTCGGTGACCGGGTGTTCAACCTGGATCCGGGTGTTCATTTCCATGAAGTAGTAACTGCCGTCGGGGTTGTAGAGGAATTCAATCGTCCCGACCCCCTCGTAATTCAGCTGGCTGACCGCCTGCTCAGAACGCCGCAACATTTCCTCACGGACGTTAGCCGGCAAGACGACGGCCGGCGCTTCTTCAATCACCTTTTGGTGGCGGGCCTGGATCGTGCAGTCCCGTTCTCCCAGGGCAACCGCATGTCCGTAACGGTCCGCGATGATTTGGACTTCAATGTGGCGCGGGGCCGGCAGGTATTGTTCCAAATACATCCGGTTGTCGTTAAAGGAGGCGACCGCTTCTTCTTGGGCCGTGGCAAACTGCTGGGTCAAATCGGTCACGGAATTAATGATCCGCATCCCCTTACCACCCCCACCGGCGCTGGCTTTCAGCATCACCGGGTAGCCAATTTGATTGGCCTGGGCGCGGGCTTCCGCTAACGTCGTCACGACCGCTTGGCTCCCCTTGACCACCGGCAAACCGGCCTTTTTCATCGTCAGGCGGGCGGTTTCTTTATCCCCCAGCATTTCAATCACCGCCGGGCTGGGACCGATCAACTTAATGTGGTTGTCCCGGCAGGCCTGGGCAAAATCAGCACTCTCGGATAAAAAGCCGTAGCCCGGGTGAATCGCATCCGCCCCGGTCAACTGCGCGGCCCCAATCAAAGCAGCAATGTTAAGATAGCTTTGTTCAGCGTTGGCCGGGCCAATGCTGACCGCTTCATCGGCCAACTTAACGTGCAAGGCCTCGGCATCCGCCGCCGAATAAACCGCGACCGTCTCCAGTCCCAAGATCCGGCAGGTCCGAATGATCCGCACCGCGATCTCGCCGCGGTTGGCAATCAGGACCTTGTGGAAGGGCCACTTACTGACCGAATTACTGGATTTGAATAAGTGGTTGTCCATATTCAACCCCCTCCTCATTATTGACCAGGACCCGTTCGACGACGCCATCCACATCGGCGACGACGTTGGTAAAGACCTTCATCGCTTCAATCACGCCGACGATTTGGCCTTGCTTGACCTCATCGCCAACTTGAACGTACGGTGGTTCCTGTGGCGACTTAGCAGTATAGAAGATCCCAACCGTCGGAGCGTTGATCGTATGCCCTTCGACCACGTCGGTCCGCGGGGCGCGAACTGGTTGGTCATCACTTGACATGGCCACTGGAGCCACTGCTTCGACGACCGGAGCCGGCGCCTTCTTCAATTTAATTTTTTCATCGCCCTGTTGGTATTCCAACTCGGTTAGTTCACTGCCTTCCAACAGCTTGGTTAAAGTTTCAATCGCTTCTTGATCAATTTTCATCTTGGTCACCCCTTCTAATTTTCACCCTGCCAACCATCAGTCTTCAAACAGGCGGGCAATCCGCTGGCTGGCCACCCGGCTGATCCCGTACGGTGGCTTGTATTTGCCCGTAATCACCGTTTGTTCCAGTTCATCAAGCGGCTGGCGGACGTCGGCCAATAAGGTTTGCGCTGTTGGCAAGTCGATCAACTTAAAGCGAACCTTTTGTCCCGGCTGGCACTGGGCAAAATAACCCAGGTCAACCGTCGCCACCACGGCGATAATCGGGTAGCCACCGGTCGTTTGACGGTCCGCCAAGAGGACAATCGGCTGCCCGTTGGCCGGGACTTGCAACGCCCCACGCACGGTCGCGGTGGATAAGAGACTGCGCTCGGGCACCGTTAACTTGGGCCCCGTCAGTCGGTAGCCCATCCGATCCGCTTGATTGCTGATTTCGTATTCACTGTCCACGAGCGCCGTTTGGGTCGCTTCATCAAACCAGTCCCACTGCGGCCCCTTGAGCAGCCGGATTTCGGCTGGCGTGGCTTGCTCGGGCAGGCGCTCGGCTGGCAAGTGGCGGTGGAAATAACTCGGCAAGACGACTTGGCGCTTGACCGGTAGTAAATCCCCCGCCGCCAGGGCCTGACCGTTGAGGCCGCCTAAGTGCAAGCGCATCGTCGTCGAGCGGCTGCCCAGCACCGGCTGGGTCTGGATCCCGCCGGCGACGGCCAAATAGCCGACCCGGCCTTTCGTCGCGTTACCAATCGTCAAGACATCGCCGGCCTGAACTTGCCAGCACCGGTTGGCCGCCAGTGGTTCGCCGTTGAGGTCGGTCGCAAATTCCGCCCCAGTCAGGGCGATAAAGGTGGGCGCGCTGAACTCAATCGTCGGGCCGAGCAAGGAAAATTCCAAAACCGCGGCTTGTTCGGCATTTCCGACTAAGAGGTTGGCCACCCGGGCCGCCCCCTGATCGATGCTCCCGGACTCGGGGAAGCCATCGCGTTGGTGCTGGGGCCGCCCCGCGTCTTGGACCGTGGTTTGGATCCCCGGCTTTAAAATTTGCAAATAAGCCATTACGCCACCCCCTTTGGTTGGTAGGTCCCGGCCGCGACGGCTTGCTTAATCGTCGCAAATTCCGCCGCTGATACCGCTTGAAAACGAATCAAGTCACCCGCGTGATAGAAGCTTTGCGGATGCGCCGGGTCATAGAGCTTGAGTGGGGTCTGGCCGATAATGCGCCAGCCCCCCGGGGACGCCACCGGGTAAAAGCCCGTTTGGGCCCCGGCAATCCCGACGCTGCCGGCCGGAATTTCTAAGCGGGGTTCGGCCAAGCGGGGCATGGCAATCTCATCGACGACACTACCCATGTAAGCAAAGCCCGGCAAAAAGCCCATAAAGTAAATCAGGTAATCCCGGCTGGTGTGCTTGGCAATCACTTCCTCGGCACTACACTTGGCAAAGGCCGCTACATCGGCCAGGTCCGGCCCAAATTCGCCCCCGTAACAGACCGGAATCAGCCAGGTTTGGTGGGGCGCCAGTTTGGCTTGCATTGCCGCGTCAATCAACGGCGTCAGCTTTTTCATAACCATCTCCGTCGTGGCCATCTGCCCGTTGAAAGTCACCGTCAGCGTTGCATACCCCGGAATCACGGTCTTGACCATTGGTAAATGGGCCGCCAGCACCGCCTGCCCGATGGTTTGAAGCCGCTGATTGACCGCCGGATCAATCGTCGTCCCCATTTCAATGGCGACCGCCTGATCACCCACTGGAATCATTCGATAATCCATTCCTTCACCTTCCTTGCTTTTTTCCGTGCCGACCTCGGTTCGTCCGCGTTGGTTTGATTAATTTTTTATGAGAATAGATTAATTTTAGGGGGTGACGATTAAATTGTCAAAGTTGAACCCCTAATTACCACCTAATTACCCAATTTTCGCTTAACCTTTCAAAGTTAAATTGGCGAACCAACTTATTTTTTCTAATCAAACCGCCGGTCGGCACTTTCTAAAACCACAAACTTAATTTTTTTTGATAAAAAACAAAGCCCAGAAACCATCGACTGTTCACTTGGTTCCCGGGCTTTGTGTATTCAACTGCGCTTGCTTAGACCAACTTCCCCACGACCGGCAACAAGGCTAACTTCTTGGCCCCGTGGGGAGAGTCCTCATGTAAAGCCTTGGTTACGTCTTGGCCGGCTTGATTGCCATGGTGGCGCCCATTCGGCCAAGCTGGGCTGTTGGTGACATCGTACACGACCCCATCCACGGCGACATAGGCTGGTTGGCCATTTTGGCCGTCATATTGGGCTAACTGTGCTAAGGTAAAGGTTTTTTCCGTCATGTTGCTCATCCTCCTTTATTTTTACCTATTATAACATTAAGCGCTTTCCACGTTAATTATTAACCTCGCCACTGGTGAGCTTTTAAGGCGACATGGGTCGGATCGCGCAGGCTGACCCCCTCGGCGGCCAACAAGCGCGCTTGCTCCGCCCAGCCGGGTACCAAACGCCCGGTCGCCGTCACCACCCGGTGGCAGGGATAATGCACAGCCTGGGGCGCAGTACCTAAAATCCGCCCCACCAGACGCGCGTGACGGGGCCGACCAATCCGCTTGGCAAGCTGCCCGTAAGTCGCCACCTTCCCGCGCGGAATCAAGGCCACTTGGGTCAGGACTTGGTCAATCAATTGTTCATTTAAAACAGTTGTCATTTCGCTTCCTCCGCCGTTTTTTTGCTTGCATTTTAATACCAATCCGCTAAAATGAGCAAGGATTACTTTTAAGGAGATAAATAAGTATGCTCTTGCGTCAGCTCGATTACTTCGTCAAAGTCGTTGAAAATAACAGTTTCACCAAGGCCGCGGCCCAGGCCTATATTTCGCAATCGGCCATTTCCCAGCAGATCCAGGCCCTGGAAAAGGATCTCGGCGTCGATTTGATGGTCCGCCAACACCGCAGCTTCGCCCTCACCCCCGCCGGCGAATACCTCTACCGCCACGCGCCCCAGCTCTTAGCCCAGGCCAAGGAATTAAAGGAAAGCACGATCAGCGTCGGTCACACCAATTCTACCCACCTGATGATCGGCTGCGTGCGGTCCTACATCGGCCCGGAATTCAATCAGGCGGTCGCCAGCTTTAACCAGCAACATCCCCACTTAGAATTAAGCATTACCCTGGGCAACCACGAAGAACTGTTTGACGCCTTGCGGCAAGAAAAGGTCGACCTGGTCTTTAACGACCAGCGCCACCCTGAATCCGAAGCCTACACCAGCCGGCGGATCATCACCACCCAAAAGATGGTCGAAGTCTCGGCCAACCAATCCTTAACCGGGCCGGTCACCGCCCCGCAGTTGTCCGCGCTCCCTTGTTATATCCTGGCCGCTTCGGATCAAGAGGCCGGCGAAATTCGCTACTACCGCGAAGCCCTCGGGATTACCAGTCCCTTGCGCTTTGCAACTAGCCTGCGCGAGGCCCGGCTGATGGTGGCGGCCAACCAGGGCTGGCTGTTGACCGATCAACTCAGCGATCATCCCGCTGTCCCCGCCGCCATTAAACTTCTGCCCTTTACTGACCCACACCACGCACCCATCTACCAACCCTACTTTCTCTTTTGGAAGCGGCAGATGACGACGTTGATTAACGATGCCTTTGCCGAAACACTGCAGGAACAGTTCAGCTAGTTTTGTCAAGCTACGTGTTGGATGCCTTAGCGCTAAAGACCACTGTCGACCACGACCTGGCCTACTATGACCGGGAAGTGACCCAAGACTACTTGCACGCCGTTGAATTTACCCCACTGGCCCAAATCGATGCTCCCAGGCTGATCGCCGCGTTGCAAACGCTGCGCCAACGCCGGCGGCAGGTCAAAGACCTCAGTTTGTTGCTAAACGCGTTTGATACCGCCTTTGACGCCAATCGTTTTTGGCAGGCGCTCAACGTCAGCGCGACCGGCATTAAATATCAAGTCCGTTCGGCCCAGGCTGCTGCGGCCCTGCCTACCCTGTGTCAGCTGCCGATTACGCCCGAAACCGATTAAAGCAAAAAATGGGAACTACCCCCAACGGGCGGTTCCCATTTTATTTACTAATGCTGGTGCCGGCAATGGCCTGCCTGACAGGGGCAAAGATGCTTCGCATGGTAAGCCAAGCTGCAGACGTTGATCACCAACGAACCCAGGGCCACGACTAAGCCTAATTGGTGTAAGTGTTTATTACTCATTATATTCCCTCCTTAAGAAAACGCTTTTATCAACTTAAGGATACCATATTTTCGGCGCCAGAGCCGTGGAATTGGTCCGCACTATCACGAGGACGGTTACCCCAGGCCAAGCGAAGGCCCAGGTCAACCGCCGTTAAAATGGTGGCCACGCCAAAAGCCCCCAGCGTCCACCAGTAGTAAACCTTAACGGCCGGGCCCGTCCGTTGCACGAGCCAGTAGACCACCAGCAATACCCCGTTCTCAAATAGAAAGCCGGCAACGGACCCGAAGCTCGCTCCGGTCAGCCCCTGGCGGGCCAAGGCTGCCCCCAACCCCACCGCGTTCATGACCAACATGCTGACGACACACCCGGTGATAAATTTTGGACCGCTTTTTAACATCGTCCGCTTCCTTTCTGCTTAACGCTGCTTCTTGCCCCAGTACTGGAAGAGGTCGGTCCGCAGCGCCCCGTTGTATAATTTACGCCGCTTGGTGGCCGGGGCCCCGTAGTAAGTTTCAAATTCCAGGTCGGCGGTCAGAATATACTTGGACCAGGTTGGCATCGCCCGGTAGAGCTGCCCCATCTGCCGGTACAACTCCCGGACGCTGGCCAGATCGCTCAGCCGTTCCCCGTACGGTGGGTTGGCGACCAAAACCCCGTTCAGCTTGTCGGTGTGCCAATCCTTAACCGCCAATTGCTTAAAGGTGATGGCTTGTGATAAGCCGGCCGCCCGTGCATTGGCTTTGGCAATTTCAATCATTTGCCCATCAATATCATAGCCGGTAATGTCTAATTCAACATCATAATTGGCGGCATCCAGCGCCGCATCGCGCAGGTCATCGCTTAAGCCGGCCGGAACCAGGTTGACCCACCGTTCGGCCGCAAACTCGCGGTTAAGCCCCGGGGCAATATTGTAGCCAATCAGCGCCGCTTCAATCGGAATCGTCCCCGACCCACACA
>NHCFI02800__coassemble_1290_pt1 | contig 16441 bp, 13 predicted proteins | sample NHCFI02800__metabat2_high_PE_040 | metagenome-assembled genome bin NHCFI02800
GGGTGGTGCCGATGTATCACCCCGCTGCCTACTTGTACGCTCGGCGCCTCGAAGCGACTGTCCGCAACGATTGGGCGCAATTGGGGGCCTGGTTGCAAGCGCAGCGCACAGATCATTAAAGCAGTTTGGGAGGAAATTATGAAAATTACCCACCGCCGTCTGATTACCTTTGCCTTGTTGTTATCCAATATTATGGCCGGGATGGACGGGACGATTGTTAACACGGCCTTGCCAGCCATTACCAGTGACCTGCATGGCCTTCAGTATACCGGCTGGATTGTTGCAACTTTTTTATTTGGGATGTCAGTGGCTACGCCATTTTGGAGCAAATTGGGGGAGCACAAGGGGAACCGTTGGGCCTACGTGGCGGCCACGACGTTGTTTGCGCTCGGGGCCATTTTACAAGCCCAAGCCCCCTCGATCATTTGGTTTATTGCGGCCCGGACCGTGATGGGAATTGGGGCCGGCGGGATGAACACGATTCCCTTTATTGTCTTTGCCCATCTTTACCCGAATTTAAAGCAACGCTCACAAGTTGTCGGGCTGGCCAGTGCCTGCTTTGGGACGGCTTCCATTGTCGGGCCCTTGCTGGGAGGCTGGATTGTTGATAATCTAACGTGGCACTGGGTCTTTTACGTGAACTTGCCGGTTGCGGCGATTGCAATTGCCATTATCGGTTTAATCTACCGCAGCCCCAAGCCGCAAGCAGCGGGGCGGCCCTTTGACTTTGGGGGTGGCCTGCTTTTAATCAGTGGGCTGGCCTGGATTTTATTTGGCATTCAATTGATTGGCCAACTGACCTTTGGGGTAGTCGGCGTGATGTTAGGCGTGGGGGTAATCTGCCTCCTTTTAATGTACCGGCTTGACCAGCGGGCCGTCGATCCAATTATTCCCAGTCGTTTGTTTACTAACCGGGAGTTAATGGTCGATTTATTGCTGTTTGTGATGATTTGGGGTTCGTTTATTGCCTTTATTACTTATATTCCGATGTGGGCGCAGGGAATTTTGGGTTTGTCGGCCTTAGTGGGGGGCTTAACCCAGATTCCCGGCGCGGCAACGAATTTTATCGGTTCCGAATTGGTTCCTTACGTTCAACACAAAATTAGTAAGTATGGCTTGGTTTTGATTGGGGCGTTGACCATTCTGCTGGCCTTTGCGGGCTTACTGCTGGGCGGCCAGCAGACCCCGTTTTGGTTGTTGTTGATCCTTGGTGCTTTTGAAGGCTTTGGGGTTGGGATGGTCTTTAATGTCTTGCAAGTCAGTGTCCAAACGGACGTAGCCTTGCCCGATGTCCCGATTGCGACTTCGCTGGCCTACCTAGTTCGGATTTTAAGTCAAACCCTCATGTCGGCGGTGTACGGCGTAATCTTGAATTTAGCCTTGGTCCGGGGGGTGGCAGGGCATCCTAAAATCAACTTAAAGATGCTAAATCAGCTAAGCAATGCCAAAACAGCTGCCCAGCTGCCGGCGACCGAGCTGCCCTTGCTGCGGCAGATTTTATATACTGGGTATCACCACATTGTTGTGGCGGCCTTTACTTTGATTTGCAGTGCCGTAGTAATTTTACTGGTCTTAGTCCGTCGCCAGCGTTTAGGAAAGCAAGGTGCAAGTTTGCCGGAGTCGTGATAGGATTAGGGCAAAGGAATGGTAAAAAACAATGAACAAAGGATACGGAATTGACCAGCAAACCCTCAAGGCGATGGCTGGCAATTTAAAAGACAGTGTGGTGGAATTGACTCAATGCGGGGAGCACCTTTCTCGGCAAGCAATGTTGGTCAGCTTGAGTTTGCAGTTGTCGGGCTTAAAGCGGCAACTAAGCACTTCTACGGGGCGGGCGAAATTGCTCCAGACAGCGGGCCGGACCCCCTTTGGGTTGCCGCGTTCCGTCCATTTGACCAGTTCGGTGACCAAGAAGCGCTTTGCTGGTCGGCCAGTGATGGTGCTTAACGCTCAACCGGGCCCCCAACCAGTGGTCCTGGCGCTCTACGGGGGGGCTTATGTATTGGCCCCAACGAAGGTGCACTGGCAATTCTACGACCGCTTGGCGCAAACCAGCGGAGCCCAAGTCTGGGTACCGGACTATCCGCACTTACCGGGGGCCACGGTTGATCAAGCCTTGGCGTATCTGCACCGCCTCTATGCAGCTTTGTATGATCAGACCCCGGTCAGTCAAATTACCCTTTTGGGGGATTCGGCTGGTGGCGGGTTGGCGGCCAGTCTCACCGAGGAGTTGGTGACCCAAGGGTTGCCGGTTCCCGGGCACTTGGTGTTGTTATCACCGTGGTTGGATTTGCACTTGACCAACCCAGCCTTGCCCGCTTACGCACGGCGCGATGTGTTGTTGGACCAAGCGGGCTTGCAAGCGTTGGGCGCAAAGTTTGCGGGGGGCCGGTCGGCGGTGGATTACCGGGTTGCACCGTTACGGGGCCCGTTAAATGGGATGCGCGACGTCCAACTGTTTGTGGGGACCAAGGAATTGATGTGTTTAGATACGATTGAATTTGCCAACCGCTTGGCGAGTGAGGACGTGCCCGCCCAATTGGTAATCGGGCGGGGCTTGTACCATGCCTATCCGCTGTATGCAACGCCGGAGGGGCAAGCCGCGTTGTTGGCAATGGCAAAGACCATTAAGGGGGAAGTTAAACATGACTAGTGTCGCAGTGGTATTAGCCGATGGTTGTGAAGAAATCGAAGCCCTAACGCCGGTGGATGTCCTTCGCCGCCTCGGGGCGGAGGTAACGATGGTGGGGTTAGCCGGATTGAAAATCCAGGGGGCCCATGGAATTGAACTGACCGCAGACACGACGTTAAGTGCGGCGTTAGCGGATTATGATTGCGTGGTCTTCCCCGGGGGTTCGACGGGCGCGGAAAACTTGCGGGCCAGTGATGAATTAATGACTTTGATGCAAGCCCGCCAAGCAGCTGGTCAGTGGAATGCGGCGATGTGTGCGGCACCGTTGGCGTTTGCGCGGTATGGCCTTTTAGACGGCCGCCGTTATACCTGTTACCCGGGGGTCGAAAAAGCGATTGGGCAAACCAACCCAACTGCCGTCTTTTCACCGGCGATTACCGTGGTTGATGAAGCTGGTCACTTGGTTACCAGCCGGGGCCCAGCGACGGCGTTGGCCTTTGCTTTTAAGATTGCCCAGGTCTTGGGGATTGCGACGACGACAATGCAAGATGAGATGCTGTACACCTATTTGAAACAAGAAATTTAACTTAACGAAGCGGCTGGAAAAAGGCTTAAGCTTTCAAAAGCGCTAGCAACCACGTTACTGAAAACGTTGGTTGCTAGCGCTTTTTGGTTGTTACTTGCTAAGTTTTAGTCGAAAAGCTAGTTTCTTGCTAGCTTCAAGTTGGCCTTAATGCTTCCACCATAACAACCATGAGGATTTGAAGGTGGCGGGCAGCGGGCGTTGGTCGATCCGTTGGTTGACCACGGCCACGACGGCAATCATGGCTGCAACCAGGGATCCCTGCTTAAAGTAGACGGTATAACGCGGCCGCCACAGGGAGGCATATTTTTCCTTATAGCGCCGCAAGCCTTGAAAACTATACAGGTCAGCCCCGTATTCATAAATGAAGTGGGCAATTTTTTCGGCGTTAAAGGCAAACTGGGAGTGACCAACGTTGGCCAAGGGGGCCATTCCGAGGTCAAAGTAGGTGTAACCGTGTTGTTGGCCGTATTCAAACATCGCGATAAAAATTTTGTCCATGATGCCAGACGGCGCGTCGTGGGTGTGGCGCATCAAGTCGATCGTCAGAATTTTTTTGCCCCCGGTTGGCATAAAGGTGGCAAAGGCGACGATTTTATCGTGAGCGTCGGTGACGATGCCGATTGGAGCGGTATTGAGGTAGGCAGGATCAAAGTAGCCTAACGAAAAGCCCTTTTCGACTTGATGGCCGAGCCACTCGTCGGACACGGCCTTGAGTTCGCGCATGAACTGGTCGTCAAAGGGGGGCTGAATAATTGAAAACTGGTAGCCTTCCCGGTCAAACTTATGCATTAAGGCCCGCTGGGACCGCTGCTTTTTCCCGGCCAGGGTAAAGTCGGCTAATTTGACCAGGCCATCTTCACCCGTTTTTAAAAAGTCAAAGCCATACTCGTGCAAGAGCAAGGTCATTTCTTCGCCAACTTCATAGAAGACCAGTTGGTAGCCATAGCGATCAGCGGTGGTCATGAATTGGTAGACCGCTTCTTGCCAGACCGCGTGATTACCGACCGGATCCCCCATCACGACGAGGCGCCCATTGCGGGCTTGGTACATAAAGAAGAGTTGGTCCTTGCCGTCGACGGTGTAATAGTAGATATTTTTGTCGCCCAAAAAGGCGAGGTGACTGGTCTCATTGCCCCCGAATTCAGCGATGATCGCCCGGACGCGGTCAGCCGCCAGGGGTTGTTTGATCCCAAAGGGGTCAGCGCCATGCATAAAGTAGCGGAAAATCAGGACCATGATCAACAGCCCCAACAACATGCCAAAGAAGCCGGAAAGCCAAATTTTTTCCCCGGGGAAGAGGAAAAAGCTCGGGACCTTGTGCTTGGCCGTGTAGGTGGGGGAATTCACCAAGCCGACAAGCGAATAAAGAATCAAGCTGCCGGCGAAAATGGAACCATCAACGATAAATTTACCGAGGGAGTATTGGAGTTTTTCCCGGTAGACGGTGTTGCGCATTAAAATCACCAACAAGAGCAACACCGCCAGGTAAATCGTTAAGGACGGCGTTCCCAGGTTCAGCCACGTATTAACAATACCGACTAACAATAACAACAGGGTCGGCCAGTAGGCTTTTTTGACCTTGGCTTGAATCCCCCGGGCACAAGCCAGCATCGCAATGGCAAACAGGATGGTCGTCAGTTGGTGCAAGAAAAAGAAACTAAACGGGTAGAGGCGTTGTAAGAGCCGGTTGGAGGCCGTCAGATCCGGGACCGAAGCGGCCAGCAGCATAAAGATCCCCGAAACGTACATGAAAACGGTAATTACCACCTGGGCGGCTTGGCGCACCATTGTGGCGGGAATGCCGTCAAAAAAGGCGTTAATCCGAACGGCGAGGTAGTGAACAAAAAAGATTAACCCTAACACCAAGGGCAGCAGGTAGTAAAAGACCCGGAACAATAGCAGCCACACGACGGCAGTCGAACGGGGCACGCCCAGGAGGGTCAATTCAATCAGCATCATGACGTCAAAGGACCCGATCGCCCCCGGCAGCATCGACACCACCCCGAGGACTTGGGCGACCACGTAGAGGGGAAAGACTGCCGCTAAGTTGGTGTGGATCCCCAGGCTGGCCCCAATTAAAATGAAGAAACCAGCGACCAGCAACCATTCCAAAGTGGAGGTGAAGGTTACCCAGGCTTTAAATTTAAAGGACATCTCCTTAAAGAGCAGGCCGTTATTTTGGCGGGTCAAAAGCAGGACGACCGGGAAGTACAGCCCACCTCCGACTAACCAGATCGCGTACCGGTTAAAGTGTCCGCCCTGATGGAAGCCAAACATCATCACCAAGGCCAGCCAACAAAGCAAGGACAGCCCGGCCAACAAGAAGATTGCAATTTTAGCAATCGCAGCGAGGATTTGGTTGCGGCTGGCTTGTTGGCCGTAAAAATGGGCCCGTAAGGTTGCGCCCAGCAAGCCCCCAAAACCAGCCACGTTGGTCAATGTATTGGTAATCCAGCCGCTGCGAAAGATGTAAAAGGGCTTAAATTTACCAGGTAACAGGTGCGTGATGGCAATGTCGTAGCCAGTCATCGGCAAGACGGCGACGAGGCCCCCCAGACTTAAGAGCACTAAAGTGGTCCACGACTGCCGGGTCAGTTCGGTTGTGACTTGGTCCCAATTGACCGTCTTAAAAAAGTTTCCTAAGCTGATGATGACAAATAACACCACGGAAGTAACGAAGACCAGCTTCAAGCCCTTCGCGTAGCGTTGCCACAGGGCTTGGCTGGTTTGGATAATTTTTTGCATAGTTCCCCCTCACGAAAGATAACTTCTGTTACTAACCTACATTTTTTTCGGGAATTTCGCAAGAATTCATGGAAAAATGTTGACGGCGGCCGGGACTTCCGGTATATTATTATTTGTGCTTAAGGAAATGGTCCATTGGTCTAGTTTTGGTTAGGACGCATCCCTGTCACGGATGAGATCACGAGTTCGAGTCTCGTATGGACCGTATGTGTAAGAGGTCGGGAAATTCCCGGCCTCTTTTTTCTTGGCAAAGAAAGGATGAAAGCATGGAAAATACTTGGCAGTACCGTGGCACAGAGCCGATTAAAATTAAGCGTTACCTCCAGTCGTTGGGGATGGGACACCGCTTATTCAATGATATTAAAAATGGGGCCGGAGAGCTCTTGGTTGATCACCGGCCGGTCCGCCCGACGACCAAAATTTTACCCAACCAGCCGCTGACGATTAAGGTGGCACCAGAAATGGCGGATCCCACCGTCCAAGTCAGTCATGGCCCCTTACAGATTGCCTATGAGGATGCCAACTGGCTGGTGATTGACAAACCCGCGGGGCTGGCTTCAGTCCCGGGACCCACGGAACAAGCCGATACCGCTTTAAACCGGGTCAAGGGGTACTTAGTGGCCCAAAAGAGTGTCGATTTGCGGCCCCATTTGATTACCCGCTTGGATCGGTTTACCAGCGGTTTGTTGCTGGTGGCCAAGCATCGGGTCGCTTCCAGCATGATCAGCACCCAGGTGGAAAGCCACGCGGTTAAAAAAGAGTACCGGGCAATCGTGAGTGGGCACTTACCGGCCGCGCACGGCGTGATTGACCAACCGATTCTGCGGGTAGCCGGCCAGGCGGCCCGGGTGATTGATCCGGCCGGCCAGCCCGCCAAGACCGAGTACTGGGTCGAACAAGAAAAGGCCGGCTATAGCCTGGTGCGTCTGCGCCTGCACTCGGGCCGCACCCATCAGATCCGGGTCCACTTGAGTTGGCTGGGCAATCCTTTGGTGGGCGATCACCTCTACGGCGGTGACCTGAGCCGCAGTGATCACCAGGCCCTGCATGCGACCAGCTTGGCCTTCACCGATCCCTTTACCCAGGCCCCCGTGGCTCTGACCAGTCCCCTGCCGGCGGCCCTGCAAACTTTGTGGGACCAGTTGGCTTAGGGAGACGTTGGGCTTATAATAAAAACAACCATTGTAACCGGGAGTGCTCGTGTGCCGAGCTGAGATGTCCGCAAACGGACGGATCCCTTGAACCTGTGAGTTAATCCTCGCGAAGGGACGTTACGCTTAGCGCTGCTTCGGGAGAAGTGGCGCTTTTTTCGTCCCTTTTCCGGCGGGGCGGGGCAACGTCCGGAAAGGAAGTTATGAAAGAGACACAGTTTACCGCTACTTTGACTCCCGTGATTGAGGTTGCCACGGCCCGTAGCCTGGCTCACCCCTTTATCGTTGGCCTGAGTGACGGGACCCTGCCGTTGGCGACCTTTCGCTACTACTTGCGCCAAGATCACCAGTACCTAGAAATGTTTGGTCGCTTGCACGAGGTCCTGGCCGCCCAGCTTAATACGGCGCTGGCCCAAATTTTGACCAGCCTCGGTGAGGGGGAAGACCTGGCCCGTCAGCGCCTCCACGCTGAGTTGAAGCTTTCGGCGGTCGAATTGGCGGCCACCAAACCGGCGCCGACCAATTATGCCTATCAGACTCACATGGCCTACCAAAACCAGGCCCACGGCAAGGCGGCCCTGGCGGCCGGCCTCTTGCCGTGCTACTGGCTCTACAATGAGGTTGGCCGACGGTTGGCGCAAAAACACAGTCCCAACCCGCTTTACCAGGAGTTTTTCGACAGTTACGCCAGTGATGATTTTTCCAGTAGTACCAACCAGATGCGGGCGATCGTCGACGAATTGGCGGCACCACTGGACGAAGCGGCCCACGAGCAGATGCGCCAGGCCTTTGTAAAATCTTGTTATTATGAGGAACAATTTTGGCAGATGGCCTACGAACAACAAAGGTGGCACTAACGCAAAAAAGGAATGGCATGAAAGCGCCATTCCTTTTTTTACATTCAGTTAAAGTAATTTTTAGTACCAACCGTGTTGTTGCCAGAAGGCTTGGGCATTGGTCCAAGAACCGTAACGGGAAGCCACGTATTGTTGAGCAACCCGTTCTTGGTTGGCAGCGGAGTAGTCACCGTTTAAGTAAGCAGCGGAAAGTTGGTACTTCCCAATGTATTGACCGTTCCGGGCCGTGTAGCTGCCACCAGATTCGCGTTGGGCAATCCAAGCTTGGGCTGCGGCTTCGTTCCCGCCCAGGTTCGCCGTGTATGAGTTGGTAGCTGGGGCTTGATAGTTGTAATTGCTTTGCGCAGCTGGTTGTTGCGCGTAGTAAACCGGAGCTTGACTTTGCGTCGTTTGGACTGGCGCAGCTTGGGCTGCCGTTTGAGCTGGCGCTTGGGTCGTTTCGCCGTTATCCTTGATCAAAAGTTGTTGGCCAACGTAGATCAAGTTGACGTTTTGGATGTTGTTGTCTTGGGCCAGCTTGTCAACGGAGCTGTTGGCAAACTTTTGGGAAATTGAAGACAGGGTGTCACCGGCTTGTACGGTGTACGTCGTGTCTGCGCTAGCAACCGTGGAGCCGGCTGCGATCCCAAAAGCGGCGATGCCAAGAGTTGCTGCAGTAGTTAACATGCTTTTCTTTAACATAGGGTAATTTAACCATCCTTTTCTTTGTTCGTTCATATTTTCGACGGTTACTATCATAACCGCTCAAGGTTACGAACAGATAACAAGCGAATTGCGAAGGCCGGGGGAAAGGAGGGAATTTCGTAATCTTTTGTAATATAACGATTTACCTAATTCGAATATAAGGGGACGCATGCTTGTTCTGATCGCTTTTTTGGCCGACCAAACTTTGCTGACGTGGGTGGCAAAAAAATCTCGGAAAAAGTTCGAAAAAGATCAACTTTTTTTGCTTCTCAGTGATAAACGGGGGAAAAAGGTTCAAATTTGCCCGGTTTATTACAGAAAGGTTGCGATCGTCATTTTAGCGGGCCAAGTTAGGCCCGAACAGGGGCCAAACCCAGTTGGGACAAGCCTTGCACGGTTTGTAATCTTTTGTCATAAAGGGCGGGGAACCAAAAAACGTCCTGGCCAAGGCCAGGACGATAGTCAAATTTTGCTTACCGGGGGTATTGCACGTTATTTTCATAAACCAATTCGGGTTCGCGCCCATCCCGGGCAAAGCGATTCAGGGCGTCAATTTGGGCCATTTCCGCAGCGCTGAGGGTAAAATCAGTCAACGCGGCGTTTTCGGCGATCCGTTGCGGGTGCGCTGATTTTGGAATGATGGCCACCCCGCCTTGTAAATGCCACTTCAAAATTACTTGGGCGACTGATTTCTGGTGGGCCGCCGCGATTTTAGTCAGGACTGGATCCTGTAAGTACTTGCCCCGGGCCAGGGGTGACCAGGCTTGGGTTACGATCCCGTGGGCTTGGTGGTACTTGATTAAGGCCGCTTGGTTTAAGCCCGGGTGCCGTTCGACTTGGTTGACGACCGGCCGTTGGTGGGCTTGCGTGGCTAACAGCTGCAAGTGGACGATCCCAAAGTTCGAGACCCCAATTGACTTGGTCAAACCTTGGGCCTGCAAGTCTTCTAAGGCTTGCCAGGTCGCAAAGAAGTGGGCTTGCATCGGCCAGTGCACCAGCAGCAAGTCGACGTAATCTAACTGCAAGCGGCGCAAAGATTCCTTAACCGACTGGATGGTGGTCTGGTAACCCTGGTTTTGTTCCGCGACTTTCGTGGTTACAAAATAATTATCCCGGGGGACGGCTAATTCCTTTAAGGCTACCCCCAGCAAGGCTTCGTTTTCATAGAGTTGGGCGGTATCAAACAGCCGGTAGCCGGTTTGGTAGGCACTTTTGATGGCGGTCGTCATGCTGGCCTGGTCGGTCAGTTTATAGACGCCAAAGCCTTCTTGGGGCATACGGTGGCCATCCGCCAAGGTTAACCATTGAGCTTGCAACTGGGTCATAATTTTCCCTCCAAACTATTAATAGGTAGAAACATATCATTATCCCTATCTTACCGCGCTTTTAAACTGATTAAAAGTAAGAAAAAAGGAACCGCGGAGCCGCTGGGGTCCCGGAGTTCCTAGCCTTGCTATTTGACTAACTGTTGAATGGCTTGCGCCTTAGCTTCATTCGTGAATTGCAGCTGTAAGGCCCCTTGTTGGGCCGGCGTTAAGTGTGGATTTTGTTGCAGGGCTTGGGCCATGCGCTGCTTAACTTGGCTGGCAATCACCGTTTTCATTTGCGCTTGGGCAGCAGGCTGCTTAAGCTGCTTGGTAAGTTGGGCCGCCTGGTGCGTATTGATGACCGCCCAGGTTGGGTTGACTTGGAAATCGTAGCTGCGGTGCTTGGTTTCGTTGTTATCCCCTAAAATCCCAAACATGGCCTTGGCAAAGCCGTTGGCATAGACGTACTTTTGCGTTTTGATTACCACTTTGGCGTCCCCGGTGGTCTGCGTCAGCTTCGTGGTGGCCTTGCTGTCGACCCAGGTGTGCTTGGTCTTTTTTTGGTGAATGTCGGTCTTATAAACGTAGACTTTTTCATTGCCGGTCCCCAATTGCTTGTACACCAGCAAATTAGCTTGCGGATTGACCGAAGCCAGGGAAACCGTCTGCGTGGTGGTGACCGTCTTCATCCCCAAGTGGTTGACATCATGGAGGGCAAAGACCGTCACGGAAGCCACCAAAATGATTAAGGACAGCCCAGCCCACAGTAAGTGACTGGCTTTTTCGACCCATACGGCCCCAAAGAGGTAAAAGCTCAGGGCACTGAGAATAACCAGTAAAATAATCATCGCTTAACCCTCCTTTGGTAAATCGGTGACATCAATAGAACGCACGGTATTTTCCTTCTTTAAGAAGAAGGCTAAGACCAAGGCGGCGACGGCAAAAATGGCGGACACCCCGAAGGCTGCCCGGAACCCATTTAAGGCCGCGTTGATGGCATGGTCCTTGTAAACCAGGGGCGCCGAGATCAACAAGCTGTGCGCAGGCTTGGTGGCATCTTGAACGTTGGTTAAGACGGTCGTCATGATGGCAGTCCCAATCGAACTCATCGTTTGGCGGAACGTGTTGTTAACGGCGGTTCCGTGAGACATCTCGGCAATCGGCAATACGTTCATCCCGGAAGTTGTGACCGGCATGAAGACCATCGACACCCCAAAGAGCCGAATGGCGTAGAAGACAATAATGGAAAGGACCGGCGTCTTATCGGTCAGGGTCATAAAGGGCACCGTCCCAATCAGCAGCATGGTTAAACCAACAATGGCCAAGCGCCGGGCGCCGTATTTATCGAATAACCGCCCAGTGATTGGTTGCATGAACCCCATCATCAAAGCCCCGGGTAGCAACATTAAGCCAGAATGAAAGGCTGTTTCCCCCCGGATCGTTTGGATGTAAGTTGGCAACAGCATTTCAACCCCGATCATGGCCAGGTTGACCGCACTGGACAAGACAGCGGCCAAGGCGAATTCAGGGTGCTTAAAGACCCGCATTTCCAGGAACGGATCCTTTAACTTCAGCTGCCGGTGAATAAAGAGGGCGATAAAGATCAGCCCGACAATGATAAAGCCCAGCACTAAGCGGTCGCCCCACCCGCGGCTGGAAGCTTCCGAGACCCCGTATAATAGGCCCCCAAACCCGATCGTTGAGGTGACGACCGACCAGAAATCGAGGGGCTGTTGGTGAACCCGTAAGACCGGCTTCATCACAAAGAAGGCGATAATCAAAATGATGATGATAAAGGGAATGATAACGCCAAAGAGATCCCGCCAGGAATAGTTGTCAACAATGATCCCGGACATGGTTGGTCCCACGGCCGGGGCTAATCCCATGGCGATACCGACCATGCCCATGGCACTCCCTCGCTGTTCAGGAGGAAAGACTGACAGCATGATCGTTTGGTTAAGGGGCATGGTTACCCCCACGGCCAGGGCTTGGATGATCCGGGCCACAATTAAGATCTGGAAGTTGGGAGCGACAAAGGCAATCACCGTCCCGAGCAGGAAAGTTGCCATGGCCCCCAGGTACATGGTCCGGGAGTTAAATTTATTGATTAACCAAGCAGAAACCGGGATCATGATCCCGTTAGTCAGCATAAAGGCCGTCGTTAGCCACTGCACCGTCGAAGTCGAAACGTCAAAGGACTTCATAATTGCGGGGTAGGCAGTCGCTAAGAAGGTCCCAGTTAACATGGTAAAGAAGGAACCCATCGTCAAGACCGCGACGAGCACGGTCCGGTTGTATGGCTTCCCGTTGATATCCATTGCCGTATGATTGGCAGACATGGCAAACCCTTCTTTCTTTTTATTAGTAAAAATCAACAGCAACTAATGTAACTCTTTCCACTATTATTGTCAAATAATTTGACAAAATTAGCGAAAAGTGTGACACTACTCTTTGTTGGCGGGGAGTTGCCGGTATGTTACGCTGGTCAGTTCCCCAAGTTTTGGCAAATTACACAGGGGGGAAAATCATGCGAATCTTTCCCAAAGTCTTTAAGACGGCAATGGAAAAGGCTCAATTGCCCTTATCGGAAATGGCCCGGGTCGCGGGGGTCTCAGCCCGGCAAATTCGGTATTGGGAAAAGAAGGGCTACATTACTTCTCACCAAGCCCAAAAAAATCAGAACCATAAATTTAACTTTTTTTCCTTATTAAAGGTAATGGAGATCAAAGAGTTCTTGGATGAAGGCTACACTTTGCAAGCGGCGGTCGAAAAGCAACGCGAACGGCAAAATATTTTGCGTAGCGTGCGGCGCTTGATTAGCGAGCGACTGTTAGGGGTGGAAGAAGTGGCCGCCTATCAAGAAGGGGTCGAAATTAATTTAGGGCCCTTGGATAATGATGAGACCAAGATCGTAGTGGCTCAAGTTAAGGCTGGGCAGCCAGTGAAATTAATTTTGAAAAAACATCAGCCAATCGATTAACGAAATCGCTTCCTAAGTGCTATTCTAAAGAAGTAAGAAAAATATAGAGGATGGATGAAAGATGGTAGCATTTCAAGATTTGACGCCAGCGGCCCAAACGGTAGCGGAACGCGAATTCATGGCTTTTTACATTCGACACTTTAAGCGCGATGATTTAGAGGTTTTGACGGAATTGGCTTCTGACAGTCAGCAAGCAATGATTAACCGGGTGTTGCGCACGAATGGCTTTATGACCGTGGAGCAATTGGTAACGGTCAGCTTACCGTTGACGAAGGACTTGTTTGCCGCCTTGTTGGCAAAGGCCGGGATGGAATTCGATGAATTAGGCAACGCCGCCCAGCCTTGGGAAACGTGGTTGGCCGAGCGCCATGCCACCTTGCGGACCTTCTAAAGCCCGGTCAGTTGGTGATTACGACTAGTGAGCAGGTTATTGGCTCACTGGTCGTTTTTTATTTAGCGCTAGTGAAGCCGAACGGCGCAGCCAAGGGCGATGACTACCATTCACTTTTCGATTGTGATAAAATATTTTCAGATTATTCTGAACGGAAAAATAACGCACCCCGGTCCAGTTACGGGGACAATCAACCAGTCGCAGGTGACCGGTCAAGGAGTTAAATGATGGGCTGTAATTGGCCAATTATCGCGATCGGCGCGTCCTGATGGTGGGGGACGTTATCAACATCATAACGATAAAGGATTAGAAAGGGACTTATGACAAAGTTAAATATCAAAAATAACGAAGTGGCCTTTTACGCAGTCGGGGGCCTTGGCGAAATCGGGAAGAACATGTACTGTGTCCAATTCCAAGACGAAATCATCATTATTGACTGTGGGGTCCTCTTCCCAGAAGATGATTTGCTGGGGGTTGATTATGTCATCCAAAATTATGACTACTTGATTGAAAATAAGGATAAGATCAAGGGCCTCTTTATCACTCACGGGCACGAAGACCATATTGGGGGGCTGCCCTTCTTCTTGCAAAAGGTCAAGGTGCCAATTTATGCCGGGCCGTTTGCAATGTCCTTGATTAAGGGCAAGTTGGATGAAAAGCACCTCTTGCGGGATGCGGAATTGCATGAAATCAATGAATTTGATACCGTCCACTTTAAGAAGCTGTGGGTCAGCTTCTTCCGGACGACCCACTCGATCCCGGATACCCTGGGGGTTGCGGTCCACACGCCGCAAGGGACGATTGTGCAAACCGGGGACTTTAAGTTCGACCTCACGCCGGTGGGCAACTTACCGGCCCCAAATTTCCAGCAAATGGCCAAGTTGGGTGAGGAAGGGGTCTTGTTATTGACCTCGGATTCGACGAACGCGGAACGACCGGAGTTTACGAAGTCGGAACGGTGGGTGGACATTCACATCCGGCGGATTTTTGAACGGATTAAGGGCCGGATCATTTTTGCTTCCTTTGCGTCTAACGTCTACCGCCTGCGGGAAGCCAGCGATGCGGCAATTAAACAGGGCCGCAAGATTGCCGTCTTTGGCCGGAGCATGGAAAATGCGATTACGGCTGGCCAAGCCTTGGGGTACTTAAAGATTCCCGAAGACTCCTTGATTGACCCGAATGAAATCAATTCCTATCCCCCGGAACAAGTAATGATCATGTGTACTGGTTCGCAGGGGGAACCAATGGCGGCCCTGTCGCGGATTGCCAACGGGACCCACCGGCAAATCAGTATTCAACCAGGGGACACGGTTGTCTTCTCCTCCAACCCGATTCCAGGGAATACGACCAGCGTTAACGCTTTGATCAATAAACTCGAAGAAGGTGGCGCAGAAGTCATCCACGGCTACGTCAACAATATCCACACTTCGGGTCACGGGGGCCAGATTGACGAAGAATTAATGTTGCGCTTGATGAAGCCGAAGTTCTTTGCCCCGGTCCACGGGGAATACCGGATGCAAAAGATCCACACCAAGTTGGCCGAATTAACCGGGGTACCTCGGGAAAATTCCTTTATTTTGGCCAATGGGGATGTCTTAGCCTTGACTAAGGATACTTGTCGGTTGGCTGATCACATTGATTCGATGGGCGACGTTTATATTGACGGCCGTGATGTCGATGATGCCGTTGGCAGTCCCGAAATTCGCGAACGGCGGCTCCTCTCCGAAGAAGGGGTCGTTACGGCGATTGCGGTGGTTGATCTAAAGGACTTCCAGATTGTGGCGGGGCCAGACATCGTTTCGCGGGGCTTTGTGTACATGCATGAATCCCAAGAATTGATTAAGGCCGCCAACCACGAAGTCTTCTGGGCGATCTTAAATACCTTTAAAAACCACAAGAAGGTGGACCGCCGGGCGATTAACCGGACGATTGTTTCGCGCTTGCAACGCTTATTGTATGAACGGACGGGGCGGCGCCCAGTGATCATTCCCATGGTGACGATCTTAAATGCGGATGCCCAATCCACCACGGAAGATAAGCCGGCTGCGTCGACCAAGCCCGCCCGGCCCCGGCGCAACCGAAATAACCGCGCCAAGCGGCAACCAGCCGCCGCGGAATAATTGAAATCACCTTAGACTGGCTGAAGCCTGTGGCGTTAGCTGGTCTTTTTTGATTGATTTTGGAAAAACTGGGGCCCGCCCTTTTTTTGGCTCGGGGTCTTTGTTACCATTAAGAAGAATTAATTTTGGACGGGGGGACTTTCAATGTCTGGAACGGACTATCTCCGTATTTGGTACCGGGCGCAAGTGTCAATTGCTTTATTTTGCGTGGCGGTAATCGGGGGATGGGAATTTTATCATCACTTGCCATTTGTCCCGTGGATGATCATCATGGCAGTGATTTTAGTGCTAGCGCTGGTGGCCGAAGCGAATGATTTGCCCCGCTGGCTGCAAGCGGTCAACCGGTGGATCCAGTGTTTGATTCAGCCGATTATTTTAGTGGTGGTTTGGGCGATTATGACCCGGGAAATAATTGTGCGCTTGCAGTTGCCGCCGCGCGGAGTCATGGTAATTACCATGACTTATTATGTGGTGATGTTTGCCCCCATGGCGGGAATTATCGGTGGTCAATTGCAGTGGACCTTAGCGCGGCTCTTTTATCCCTTCTGGTGGTTTTCCATCGTAACGGGGATTGTTGGGGTTATTTACCCCGCCAAGTTTGCTGGGCCACACCTCTTTGCTTTGATTTTACAGACCGGGGCCTTGGGGGCCTTGGCGCTGTTTTTGATGATGGTGGCGGCCATGCGGGCTTGGCACTTGTCGTGGCCGGGGATCAACCCCCAGTTTGGGCGGGGATTCAGCTGGCTGTCCTTGGCGATTTTGTTGGGCCTGGGGGGCCTGTTTATCTTTATTAATGCTTTTTCCAGTGGCGACAGCGTCAAAAACCTGCTGACCAGCTATTCCTTTACGACTTTCCACCCCAACCGGGAATATTTGCTGACGGCCTTTGAAGCGGGGGTGGCCGAAGAAACCCTGTGCCGGTTTGGCTTTTTAGGGGTTTGCTTGTATGCCCTGCGCAACTTCCGCTGGCAAATTCTCGGGGCGGTCT
>NHCFI02800__coassemble_1559_pt1 | contig 13293 bp, 14 predicted proteins | sample NHCFI02800__metabat2_high_PE_040 | metagenome-assembled genome bin NHCFI02800
AATTACCGTCGCCAGGCCGATCCCCTTTGATGCGCCCGTTACCAACATTACTTTTGGTTCACTCATGCTTATTTCCTCCTTTGAGCACGGTTAACCGTTCCAACACGGGGTGGTATTTGGCTAAAATTGGTGCCACCACCCGTTCTGCATTTTGCAAATACTGCCAGCCCGCTGGCGTCAAATGAATCAAGACGCTTCGCTTATCCACGCTGCTGGGCTGCCGTTCAATGACCTCACGGGTCCGTTCAAAGCGGGTCAGCATCCGCGAGGTCGCGCTTTGACTGAGCCCTAATTTGGCACTTAAATCATTGACCCGCAGGGGCTGTCCCTCGGCTTGCGCCAAAAAGTGCAAGACGTAAAATTCATTTAAGCTGATCTGATCGACCAGCGTTTGCAACGCGGCGGTCAGCTCTTGATCAATCTGTTGGGTTAAACTTTGTAATTTTAACCAGTCAGTTAAAGCCCTTGTCATCATAATCCCCCTTAATAAAAAGACGGGTGAGCAAAATGGGTGCCTGGTTTTCCCACAACGTAGCTGGTCTGCCACGGATGATCGTCATCAGCCAACAAATCTAAGATGGCTTGCACGACGGCTTGGCGTGATACTTCAGCATCGGCAAAGGGTTGCCCACTCGGTACCAATTCATACTCGCGATCGGCGTCATCGTCAAACAACCAGGTCAGCTTCAACAACAGGTAACTGAGGTCCGAATCCTGCATCAACTTGGCGGAGGCCAATTCTCCCTGCAAATAACTTTGCGGCAGGTTCGCCGCCGTCCAGTCCGCCAAGGCTTGGGGAACTTCATTTTCAATGCCGGCAATCGTAGCGGCGATCACGTGCGGAACGTGAGCGGCTTGCATTGCTTGAAGCAAGCTGGCGGTGTCAGCGGCATCCGACATTGAATTTAAATAGACCAGTCCGTGCCAACCAGTGCGGCTTGTAAGCGGGCTTGGTCTTGAAAATCACCATCCACCAACGTCACCCGGTCATTGGCCGCCCACCTTGCCAGTCGTTGACTTACGTGACGACCGTACAAGACTAAGTTTAAATCCGTTTCAGCCAACAGCCGGACCGTCAGTTGGCGGGCAATTTGGCCCGCGGCCCCTAAAATCACCATTTTTTTACTCATCATTGTTTCCTCACTTTTAATTTGTTTGCGCATGCACATAATATACGATTGGCCGCTTGGTAAGCCAGGGCAATTTGCTTGCCCTGTAACATCAGCTTAAACGACAAGTCGGTGTCCTCAGTCAAAGCACCATCCTGCCACCCCCCGAGGTCTCTCATCGCCTGCGTTGCCACCGCAAAATTAGTCCCGGGAATGTAACCAATCCCAAATAAGTTCCACAGGGCAATGTGGCGAATACGCTGGGTAACGAGAATCTCCTGGTTGATACAGCGGGTCAAGAAATTTTGCTCGGCATTGCGGGTCTTGTTCCGCCCGTAAGCCGCCACGTAGCGCCGCGGGTTGCGTAAGATTTGTTTGATCAAGAAGTACAGCGCGTGTTCTTCTGGCATCGCATCCGCATCGTAAACCGCTAAGTATTCCCCCTGGGCAATTTTAAGGGCATCGTTTAAGACCCCGGCCTTCCCGCCGGTCCCCGTTCGTTCAATCACTTGAATCCGGCGCTTGGCATACTCCGGTCGGTCCACCACCTGGTGCATCATCGCAGCCGTCTGATCACTGCAGTTATCAGCATACAGCAGGACTTCCACCTGAGCGGGGGGATAATTTAAGTTCAAAATCGCCTGGGTCGTTTGGGCAATCACCAATTCCTCATTGTGCGCGGGAACGACAATGGTCACCGTCGGATAGGTTGGCAACGGCGTCACGTGCGCCCGCTCGTTAGCGTGTTTTAGCCAAAGTTTAGTGGCCCCAAAGAGGTTTCGTTAACAGGCCGATCCAAATCGTGACCAAAGTTAACATCAAGACGACTTTAATGACCATCTTTTATCACCCCCGGACTAATTACGGCGCGTTCGACCCGGGTATAGATTATCCAGGCGCACACAAAGAGAATCACAAACGACACAAAGAAGATCCCGGTAATCACCAGGGCCACCCACATAAATCCCGTCATCATTGCTCTGCCTCCAGTAAGTATTCCATCACAATATCCGTTTCCAACTCGCGGACCAAGTGGTGGAGCAAGCGGTGAAAATCATACTTAGCCGCTTGGGCTTGCCTCATTTTAAGGCCAGTTGGCTGAACCGGTGCCAAGGCAGCCAAGTGCTGACGCGTCGTCTGCGTTAATTGGGCCATTTGGTGCTCACTCAAATCATAGGAGTAGATTAAAAAAGTCGCATCGTCAATATAAAAAAACTGTTCAGCTAGCAAACGGTGGGTCCGTAGTTCATGCGCCAGCGCGCGCAAAAAGGCGTCGTGCTCTTCCAAGTGGAACTGCTCGTATTGTTGATGGTGTTCCCAGTGAATAATCGTCACATCCAGGGAACGTAAAAAACGCCCGTTTGCAACAATTCCCGTGACCGCTCGTAAACTGCTTGGGCCAGGGCGGTGGTCCGTAAGGTCACGACTGGATCACGGTGTTGCAGATAACGTTCGATTTCGGCTTGCGTAGCCGCTAACCGGCGGTACTGTAACAAATCCCCCCGAATCACGGCCGCCAGGGAAGCCATTAACGGAAAGGCCGCCAATAGCAGTAACTTAGCGGGGATCGGGATCACTACATAACCAAAAAGCAGAATCGCGGTTCCTAGGGCCGTTAAGCCAATCATCAACCAGGTCAACATCAAGCTGGGAAGCAACAATCCTACCACGGCACCCAGCGCCAGTTGTAAGGCCAGGCCGATTTGTAAATTAGCCTGGTAATGCTGAGCAACAAAAAACAACCCGATTGGCAGCAACATAACTGCCAATAAGGCACAATAAATCGGTATTAAATTCCGGCGAAGCACTAAGAGTCCTCCCTCAAAAACACATTTTGTCAACTTTTTTTCGTTCAAAGTCAATCAGCTTAATTATACCGAGCCCGCCATCGAATGTACACGATCGCCCAATAAAAAACGCTGGCTCTGTATAGAACCAGCGCAATTAACAATTCTTTTCATTAATCAACTGCCGCGGCTACGGCCGCTTGGACCGCCGTCGCTTCGGCTTCAACTAAGGCCGTCTTGCTATCAACCACCTTAATATCCATTTCAATTTCCCGGGTTAAACCAGGGGTATTGACTTTCGGCGCAAAGAAGGCCGAAAATTCTGTCTGCCGTTGCCGGGTATGGAAGAGCCGTGCCGTCACCGTGATAAAGGTGGCAAATTCCATGTCCCCACCAACGGTCGCATCCAACCAGCCCCACTCCTGCCGGAGCCAATCCCAGGCCAGTTGTTGGCCCACTGGGTTGGCCAACACGCCCCGGTACCAAGCCCGCAAGTCCTGCGGCTTGATCGTGGCGGCGTCTTCAAAGTGGTCAACCAACTGCTTCAACCAGGTTGGGTTGTCAACCTTGGTCAAAGCCGCCGTCAAATCCTTTTTGTATGCCGGATCGCTGGTCTGCCGGTAGGCTGCCAACAACGTTTGGAATAAGGCCTCATCACCGAAGTGGCGTAATTCGTTGGTCAAAACCAGCGCCCGGACATCCGCTGGCAATTCCGCGGCCGGGGTCTGCGTAAACAGGGTGTGGGCCGCTGCTACTGCCATAGGGTCTTCCGCATACAGCGCGGCCGCCAAGACCGTCGGCCGCATCAATTCATCGTCAATGCCTTCGCCGGCTTGCTTAACCCATCCCAAGCGAGTGGCTTGCTGCTGGCTCAGCTGACCAAAGTAGCCTTTCAGCACCTTTTCGGCCGCCGTTTGCGGCGTGACAAAGTCCTTTAGGCCGTTGGCAATTTGGTACAGCGCATCAATCACAATCGCGGATTGACTGGCCTTAAACCGGGGCAGCCAGCCGGCCAACTGGGCATACGAAATTTGCCGGGCTTCCGCCAGTAAGCGCAAGTCTTGCAGGAGTTGCAACTGTGCAATCGCATCCAGTTCAGTTAAATGGTCCAACAAATCCGTCAATAAGGTTTGATCGTACTTGACAATATAGTGGGCCGCATTCCCCACGTTCAAGCGCAATGGGACTCCCGCCGCTTGGCGCAAACCAGCGTAATCGCCTAAATCCAAACTGGCCGTCTCCATCAACTGCGGGGCGGTAAAGTTCGCGTTTAATGGCAATGGCCACCGCCGGCCTTGCTCGTTGCCATCCCCAATAAAGAATTGTTGCTGGCTGAGTTGCAAGTGTCCGTCAACGACCTTGGCTTCCACCACGGGGTAACCGGGTTGCTCCAGCCAGGCGTGCATAATCGCACCAATGTCCATCCCGGCCGCTTCGCCAAGCGCTTGCCATAAGTCTTGGCCCTTGGCGTTGCCGTACTGGTGGGCCGCAAAGTAATTCTTTAAACCGGTCCGTAAGGCTTGATCGCCAATCAAGGCCCGCACCATCACTAACAAGCGACTCCCCTTGGCGTACACAATTGCGCCGTCAAAGATGGCATCAATTTCGCGCGGGTCTTCCACCGCTACGTGGACTGATTGCACCCCATCCGTGGCATCCCGTTGTAAGGCCATCGGGGCTTCTGACGTTTGGAACATTTCCCAAACGTGCCAAGTTGGTTCCAAGGCATCCAAGGCGACGTATTCCATCATGTTGGCAAAGGATTCGTTCAACCACAAGTCATCCCACCAGTTCATGGTGACCAAATCACCAAACCATTGGTGGGCCAGTTCGTGGGTAATCACCGTTGCCACCACCCGCTTGGTCTCCAAGGCAGTGTTGTCAGGATCAACTAACAGGTAGGCCTCCCGGTAGGTCACTAAGCCCCAGTTTTCCATCGCCCCGGCCGAAAAGTCCGGCAAGGCCAACTGCCAGGAATGTGGCAATGGGTACGGCGTTTGATAAAAGTCTTCGTAAAATTCAATTGCCCGCTTGGCAATGTCTAAGGCAAAGGTCAGTTCCTTGGCTTGGTGGGCCTGGGTCGCAAAGACGCCGACTTGCACCCCGCTCTTGGTGGTCGTAACCTGCTTTTGCATTTCCCCAAAGGCAAAGGCCACCAGATACGTTGACATCTTGACCGTCGGTTGGAAGTAGTGCACGCCCGCGGTTTCGTGATCTTCGGGCATGTTGGCAATGATCGTTTCACCCGGCTGTTCATCGTACTTAATCGCCAGCGCAAAGGTGGCCTTGGCGGCTGGTTCGTCCACACACGGGAAGGCTTGCCGGGCAAAGGTGGTTTCAAATTGGGTCCCGATCAATTGCTTTTTTTGCCCGTCGACCTGGTAATACGAAGGATAAATCCCCATCATCGTGTCGGTCAAACGCGTATTGTAATCGATCACCACGGTCACCGTCCCCGCCGTCGGTAAATCAATTTCTAACGTTTCTTTTTCGGCATCGAGGTCAAACGGCACCGCCGTTCCATCGACGCTCACCGCCGTCACGTTTAAAAACTTTTGATTCAGCGCAATGTGCGCTGCCTTAGCTTCCCCGGTGACGGTGGTCCGACCTTGAATCGACTTGGTCGCCCGGTTAATGTCTAAATATAAATCGTAATGGGCCGGTACGAACCGGTCTAACAAGCGTTGCTTGGTCATTTCCTTGCTTCCTTTCTACTTTGCCGTTGGTTCAAGCTTGATTTGGCGGGCCAAGAAGTCCGCCACGGTTTGATAAACGGCGGGACTCCAAAAGTCCTTTTCGTGATCCGCGCCCTTGACCCGGACCGCTTCCACCGCTACCCCGGCAGCAGCCAAGGCCGTCGCCATGTCTTCCATTTCATGATATGGCACAACTTGGTCGGCATCCCCATGTAACAATAAAAAGGCTGGGTAGGTTTGCCCAGGTTGGATCCGGTACAACGGACTCATTTCCTTCATTTTAGCTGGCCACTGAGCTGGGTCTTGCCCGAATAGGCAGATTTTCAACAAATCAGAACCTGGCACATGCTGCGTATAAGCAAAGGTATCCGCCACATCCGTAGGGGCAAAGCAAGCCACCACTGCATTTACCTGATCCGACTGGTCCGGATAATCAGCGGTCCGGTAAGCCGGATCATTGGCAGTCAACGCCGCGAGCAAGGCTGCATTCCCACCGGATGACGTCCCCCACAAGACGACTTGGTGCGGGTCGATTGCATACTGCGCCGCATGCGCCCGCAAGTAGCGGATCGCCGTCTTGACATCTTGCAAAAAGGCCGGGAAGGGATGGCCCTCAATCGCGTTGCGGTGTTGAACCGTGGCAACGACAAAGCCCTGATGCACATATTGCACCAGTTGGGGGATTTCTTCCCCCAAGGTCGGTCGTTGCCAGGAGCTGCCCTGCACAAAGACCAACAGGGGCCGGGGCGCTAATTCAGCGACCCGATGCCGTTGCAGCCACGGGACCAACAAAGATAGGTGCAAAGCTTCCCCATCAGCCGCTGCGTAAGTTACGTTTTCAATCAACCGGACCTGACCGGCCAAGGTTGGATTATTGGTAAGTTCTTTAATTTGCATTCTGCTACCTCATTCATTTGGTTGGTCAATAATTTCTTTGGTTTGAATTTGCAAGCGGCTATCAAGTTGGTAGACGATCGGCTCAGCATTGGGGACCTCAACACGATCAATCGCCGCATCGCCGATCCCTTCCAGGTATTTGATCAAGGCCCGCAACGAGCTGCCGTGCGCAACCACCAGCTGATCTTGGCCCGCTAACAGCCGGGGCGCAATCTGATCCTGCCAATACGGGACCAGACGCCGTTCGGTCATCGCCAGGCTTTCGGCCCGTGGAATGGCCACCCCCAAGCGATCATACCGCGCTTCATGCTGGGCGCGTGGCAACTGGGGTGGCACCGCCGTATACCCCCGACGCCAGGCCTGCAGTTGGGCCGCCCCGACCTTGGCCTTCACCGCCGCCTTATTCTGGCCACTTAGAGCCCCATAGTGGCGTTCATTTAACCGCCAGGTTTTAAACATAGGAATATATAACTGATCCTGGGCCGCCAAAATCAAATTGGCGGTCTTGATCGCCCGTTGCATGTACGAAGTGTGCACCGCCCCATACTGGTAGCCTCGTTGGGCCAACAGCCGACCGACCGCTTGGGCCTGGGCAATCCCGTGGGGTGTCAAGGGCGAATCCGTCCACCCCGTAAAAATATTGGCTAGGTTCGCCTGGCTTTGACCGTGGCGAACAATGACTAATCTTGCCATACTTCACCCCCTCTTTTCCTCGTTCTTATCTTATCACGAATCTGCCCGCTGCCGGGTGAATTGTCGCGCTGATTTCCTTACTTGACTAAAGTTTGGACTACCACCATCAAAATTGGAATTACGATCACCGACAAAACAGTCGTTTCCGTCACCATAATCGCCGCGTAATCAGCATCGGCGTGATAAAGCTTTGAAACGACCGGCGCATTGGTCATCACCGGCATGGCCGCTTGAATAATAAAGACTTGTTTCATCAACGTCGGCATGTCCGTTGGCAAAACCAACAGGGCCATCAAAGCCGGTGCAATCAGAAAGCGGCCGAGTAAAATCCCCCAGGCATCGCGATTAAAGCGGACCCGGGCCAGGCCGGCATTAGAAATGGCAATCCCAATAAACAGCATGGACAGCGGGATCGTTAAGCCCCCCAAATAATTGCACGTCGACAAAATAAAGCGGGGCAACTTAACGTGGGCAACGACTAAAATTACCGCCACAATAAAGCCCAACAGCGGCGGAGAAAACAACTTGCTCAACGCCTGTTTGACATCCAATTTGGCTGCGCCAGTGCCATCCTTTTGAATCAGCCACACCCCCAAGGTCCAAAAAAAGGTCGTGTTGGCCATGTAATATACCAAAACATACGGAATGGACGGGCTGCCAAAGAGGGCTAGATTAATCGGCAACCCAATAAAAACCGTATTGGAATTAAAAAACATCGATGAAAACAAGCCCAAGTGATCGCGCTTAATCGCTAAGGCTTTGGCCACCGCTAATGATAGGGCAAACAAAATCAACATCGAAATCACCGGATACCGCAAATCCGGCAGCAGAACATGGAGTTGATCGGCGGAAAATTCCTTGGTAATCGTTGAAATCATGTAGGCTGGCAAAGCCACTTGGGTCACGAGCCGCGAAATCACCCGGCCCGAAGCGGGGGTAAACCAGCCTCGTTCATTCAGGATAAAACCAATGACCACCATCGCCAAAATTACGCCGACCCCCGAAAGCGCCGCTAAAAAGACCGCAAACATTCAATTTTCCTCTCTTACGTGTAGTTTTTGTCGAAGCGAAACTCGCCTTAAGTAACCCTATTATTGTATGCCGGATTCAAAGGGATGACCAGCTTAAATGAGAGAAAAATTAGAAAAGGAGCTGGCAAAACGCACCAGCTCCTCTAGAGTCATTTAATATTTATCTGGAGCCGGCACCGACGTGATCAAGGTCAGTTGCCCCCGGAAGGTCCAGTCCGTGACCGGGTGCGGCAAGATAAAGTGCTGCCCCTTAGCGAGGGGATAAGTTTGGCCCGCCACCACCAATTCACCATGCCCCGCAATTACCGAGGCCAAAACAAAGGCTTGCGAGCCCATTTGTTGCGGCAACTCCCCGTTGACGACCACCTTTTGGACCGTAAAGTATGGTGACGTCGGTGGCGCCACCAAGGTGGTCACCGTTGAGGTGCCCACGGTTTGCGTGGTTTGGTGCAATTGGGGAGCAACAAAGGGAACCGTAATGACTGCCTTGGCGGGCGCTAAATGGAGCTCTCGCAACTTGCCATCCGGGCCCTTGCGATCATAATCATATAAGCGATAGGTCACGTCAGAACTCTGCTGGGTCTCGAGCACTTCAATCCCTTCGGTCAAGGCGTGGATCGTCCCGCTGGGCACGTAGACAAAGTCCCCCGTCTTGACTGGCAGTTTCCCTAATAATTGGTCCCACTGGCCGGCATCGATCAACTCGGCCAATTCAGCCCGGCTCTTCGCCTGGTGGCCATAAATCAAGTAGGCGTTCGGCTGGGCCTTTAGGACGTACCAACATTCCGTCTTGCCCAGTTCACCTTCATGCGTGCGAGCATATTCATCGCCAGGGTGAACTTGGACGGACAGCTTGGCATTGGCGTCTAAAATCTTGGTTAATAACGGGAAGCGATCACCCTGAGGGTAATTAAAGAGCGCCGGTTGACTTTGGTAAAGGGTGGCCAAATCTTGCCCGGCAAACTCACCATTCGCGACGATACTGACCCCATGGGGGTGCCCAGAAATTGCCCAACATTCGCCGATCGGCCCGGCGGGAATTTGGTAACCAAAGTCACTGGCTAAGTGGCGCCCGCCCCAGATTTTTTCATGGAAGACGGGCTTTAAAAACAGTGGTGCTTGCGTCATACTACTCATTTCCTTTGTTAGTGTGTTTGAACGTTTCCTTGCAACCCTGGATCAATCACGAAGCTGACCTTATGATCGACGGTGCCATCAATGTGATAAGCCGGTTCCACATCTGCTCCCCAGCTATCGATCCCCCCAACACCACGGACCGCCCCCGCAATTACCAGTACGGTCCGCCGGGCTGGCGGCAATTCCTCTTGGTGGGTGGCATTTTCTAATTCTTCACTGGTGTATGGCAAGGCACTAAAGGCAAAATCGCCGTTTGCAGCCTTAAAAGTCAAGCTAAAGGGTTGATCATCATGATCGGCGTTGTTCAACGTCGTCTGCCGGGTGATTTTTACCCACTTGGTAGCCATGTGCATCCCATTTTCCTGGGGTACCAAATACTTAGTCACCGGTAACCCTTGAATTTCGTAGGTTCCCGGCCGCCCGCCGGCCATCCGGTCCGGATAAGTTTCGCCCGACAGACCTTCATATTCATAACCGGCGGCCATCGTTGGCATGATCAAGCGCATCCCAAAGACCGGCAGCTCTGGCAAGCCGGCTTGGCCGTGGTACTTGGCGGTCACCTTCAGCGTCCCATCAGCCTTGACCTTATAGGTCACCTTCACCGTCGTCGCGGGAACCGTCAACGTTTGGTAGGTAAAAGTAATTTTAACTTTTTCAGCTTCTTCATGGTTGGTAAATTCATTCGTGGCTGGCGCGACCGGCACTTGCTTGAATTTGCGCTCATCGACTTTTAAGCTGATTGCTTGGCACGGTAAGGCATAATCCGCGGCTAACCACTGGGCTGCTTTCACATTAAAGCCATTGCCCCGGTCATTATCGGTCGTCGCCCGCCAAAAGGTCGGCTTGGGCTCCCGGTAGAGCCATTCTTTACCTTTGATCTTTAGAGATTCTAACCCACCGCGTTCGTATGAAAAGAGGTAGGCGAAATCGGGTCCCTGCAGGCCGAGGGTACCGTCGCCATAAATCACGTGGAGCTTATTTTGGTAATCCATAGTAGTACTTAACCTCCTGCATTGCTGGCTTTGGGGTTCGGTCGGCAAACATAATGCCGTCCCCCGAGAATTCATAATCAGCGTGACGATCATCAAAGTCCCCACCGTAGCGCATTACTTCTTGGCCGGTTACCGGATCGGTCACTAAGAGGGCTTGATCAATAAAGTCCCAGATGAAACCGCCGGCGTATTGCGGGTATTTTTGCATCAAGCGAATGTACGAACCCATCCCCCCAACGGAATTCCCCATCGAGTGCATGTATTCGCATTCCAAGAACGGTTTATCCGCGGTTTGCAGGTATTCTTCAACCCCGGCCGGCGGCAAATACATCCAACTTTCGACGTCGGAGATTCGGTCACGGTAGGCCGGATTGCGGATTACCCCTTCATAGTGGGTCAAGCGGCTGCTGTCGTGGTCATGATAGTACTGATCCATCGCTGCGATGTCATCACCAGCATACGATTCATTCCCCAACGACCAGAACAGGATCGCCGGGTGGTTCTTAAAGGTTTCAAAATTCGTCCGCGCCCGATCCAAGACCGCTGGCAGCCACAATTCAACGGAGCCTGGCACGTTATAAGACGGTTCAACCGCCCCACTCTTTTGCCAGGTCCCGTGGGTTTCCAAGTTGTTTTCGGCCATCATGTAAATCCCGTTTTGATCACACAATTGATACCATTCCAAACGATCAGGGTAGTGGCAGGTCCGCACGGCATTAATGTTGTTTTCCTTAAAGGTGGCGATATCCTGGTGCATATCGGCCAGCGTAATCGTCCGCCCCGTCTTCGCGTTCCACTCGTGGCGGTTAACCCCATTAATAATCAGGCGGTGGTTATTAAGCATAATGACGTGATCGGCATTGATTTCAATCCGCCGGAAGCCAAAGTCATATGGCACGACTTCCAAGAGGGCCCCCGCGGCGGAATAAACCTTAATTACCAAGTGGTACAGGTACGGATCATCCGTATCCCACAGGTGGACCTGTTCAAAGGTTACCGGCGCTAATTCCACCGTCGCCGCGCTGGTCAAGCGCTGGTGCAGCAACGACGTCTGGCTCGCGTCTTGAACATCGACGGTTAAATAACCCGCTTCCTTGGCCGTCAGCTTTAACTTCAACGCCAACTGGCCACTGGTAAAGTCATCGTTGACGGTTGGCAAGATGTGCAAGTCTTCAACGTGGATCGCCGGTTGGGCCAGCAGGGAAACGCTGCGGAACAGCCCCGAAAAACGGAACATATCTTGGTCTTCTAACCATGACGCCGAGGAATGCTTGAAGACTTCCACAACTAAGACATTGCCCGTCGGCTGTAAATAAGGCGTCAGATCAAATTCGCTCGGGGTAAAGCTGTCTTCGGCATACCCAACGAAGTGCCCATTCAGCCAAACGTACAAGGCGCGTTCAGCCCCTTCAAAGCGGATCCGGACATCCTTCCCTTGCAAACCGGCAGCTAAGTCAAAGGTCCGCCGGTAAATCCCCACGGAATTGTCGGCCGCCGTGGAAAAGTCGTCCAGGGCTTGCGGATTATCGCCGGTCCCAGCGGGCCGCCGGTAAATTTGGCCTTCCCAAGGATACCAAGTATTAATATAGTGAATCTGGGCGTAATCACTCAATTCAATTTCGCTGGGCACGGTAATTTCATCGAAGGGACCTTCAAAGGCTGGCGCCCAAAAGTTGGCGGGCCGCTCGTTCGGCGTCGCCGCAAAAATAAACTGCCACTTGCCATCTAATGACTGCACCAAACTGCTAGCAGCCCCCGCCGCTTCTGCTTCACTGGCAAAGGCTTGGTGGTCACTGTGCGCGGGGATTTGATTAACCCGAAAGACGGTCGGATCATCCAACCATTTTAATTCTGCCTCCATCAACAAAAAACCTCCTCATCCTAGCGCGGACAGCCTAAAGCCCTTTCGCTTAGGCCACCTGGCGACCTAGTGGTGACATCTCTTACACTTAGTTTTTTACTAAATGTTTACCACTCTAGTATAGCGCTTTCATTTTAGGATGATAAGGGTTGACTTTAACAAATTAAGGAAACCTTCATGATTTAACCAACAAAAAAACTCCCACAACGATCAAATCGTCATGAGAGCTTAGTAGTGCGGCAAAGAGGACTCGAACCTCCACGGTCTAAAACGACCACAAGATCCTTAATCTTGCGCGTCTGCCAGTTCCGCCACTGCCGCGTCAACAGATAATATATTATCAAATAACTTAGCTGTTGGCAAGGCTTACCGTGAAGTTTTTTCTATTTTCTTAAGAATCAGCCGCCCCCGGCACCGGCCACAACGGTAACGGGCCAAATTTACCCGCCGCTTGCGCCAATATCTAATCCCGCAGGCTTGGCATTGGTAACAGTAGCGCTGCTGCGCTTGAACCCGGCGTCGCTGGCTGGTGCGTGGGGCATACCGGGCCCCACCAACCGCCGCCAAGAGTTGCTTAAAATCCTGGTCCCGGTGTTGGTAGCCGCGCCCGGTCAGGTGTAAATGGTAGTGACACAGCTCGTGCAGCACCACCCGTTTTAGATTGGCCAGATCAAATTCTTCCAACATCAAGGGATTAATATCAATGTGGTGGTCACTTAAGTGGTAGCGCCCCCCGGTCGTCTTCAGGCGCCGGTTGAAATAAATCTGGTGGCGAAACGGGCGCTGAAAGGCCGCTAACGACCAGGCCTGGGTGTAGGCCAAGAGCTCTTGATCAGTCATTCGGGGCCAGCATGGTCAGTTGAATCCGTTCCCGCTTCAAGTCAACGGATTGGACCCAGACCGTGACAATATCACCGACGGCCACCACCTGCCGCGGATCATTGACAAATTGCTTCGTTAAGCGCGAAATGTGGACTAACCCATCGTGTTTTACCCCAATGTCCACAAAGGCGCCAAAGTCCACCACATTGCGGACCGTTCCTTGCAGCTGCATCCCCGGTTTCAGATCCGCCAATGTCAAAACGTCTTG
>NHCFI02800__coassemble_1743_pt1 | contig 11580 bp, 10 predicted proteins | sample NHCFI02800__metabat2_high_PE_040 | metagenome-assembled genome bin NHCFI02800
GGTTTGATGTTATGATATAATTCGTTTAACTTTACCAACTATGCATTTAACCAATACAGAAAGAGGGTTTCGGGCGAGAAAATGACGCCGATGAAAGAAGACTATCTGAAAATTATTTTTGAACTGGGCGGTGGCAAGCAGCAAGTCAGCAACAAACAAATTTCCTTGGGGCTGGGGATTGCCGCGGGCTCAGTCACGGAAATGATTACGAAATTGGATGACGAAGGCTTGGTAACCCACCAGCCCTATGCCGGCATTCAGCTTACCGATAAAGGGGTGAAGTACGCGGCCGAATTGGTCCGCAAGCACCGGCTATGGGAAACTTTTTTGGTTGATAAGCTGGGTTACAACGTCGCCGATGTGCACCCGGAAGCAGAAGTCTTAGAACACGAAACCAGTGATCGCTTGGCGACTGCGTTGGATGCCTTTTTGGCCCATCCCCAAAATTGTCCCCACGGCGGGGTAATTCCGAGTGCGGCGGGGGAATTTCGGGCGGTCAGCCACCGCCTGTTAGCGGATGCCGCGGATGGCGAAACGGTCGTTGTGGAACGCTTCTTGGACAACCACGAATTGCTGACCTACCTGTCCGAACTGGGGGTCCACCTCTACGATCGCTTGACGATTGTTAAACACGAACCGTTTGAAGGACCGGTGGTTGTCCAGCCCGTTGCTGGTGGGGATCCCATCAGTATTTCTTACAAGGCGGCGCACAACTTATTTATCAATGAAGCGCCCAAAGCTTAAAAATTAACCAAAATCGGGGGCTGCCTGCGAAGGGCGGCCCTAGTGTGATACACTTACCAAGATAAATTAATTTTGAGGAGAAAAATATGTTGATTGAAAATGATGCCAATCGTTGGCAACGCCTCCTGGTCAGTGGGGTGCTGTTTGTCGTGGTGGGCGCGATGGTTTACAAAAATACGATGCTGATCGGGACCCTTGATTCGGTCTTACAAGCGCTGTTTACCAATAACCACCCGAACGCGACCGGGGGAATGAAGACTTTGATGACGTTGATTTCCTTTTTGGGTGAACCCAAGCTGGACTTGGTCTGGGCCTTTTTAATTGCCTTTTTGCTGTGGGGCTTTAAGTACAAGATTCCGGCCCTGTGGTCGCTGGGGGTAATCATCGGTGGGGATGCTTTGGGTACAATTGCCAAGCACCTGGTCAAGCGGGCCCGGCCTGCGCAACACATGGCGGCGGACAATGGCTACTCCTTCCCGAGTGGGCACGTTTTGGGGGCCTTTTTGGTGGCAGGAATCTTGATGTTGGTTGTGATTCCGCTGATTCAACGGGCCGCCGTGCGGGTAATTTGCCAATTGTTACTGATCTTTTACGTGGTGCTGTTGGCCATTTCCCGGGTCTACTTATACGCCCATTTCCCAATGGACACGGTCGGCGCGATGTTGTTAGCCTACGCGTGGCTGCAAGTAGCGGAATACTTATACGTGATTATCGCGCCGCGGCTGAGCCATTGGCAGTTAGTGGCCAATTCACAATATTAAGCTTAACAAGGCTGGGGCGGCAGGCCCCGGCTTTTTTGGTATAATTGAGGAAGTGAATTTGATAGGTGAAGTTATTTCCCGGGAAATCAGGACCGGGGGATAACTGAAGGGGGAAACAATGAGTACGATTAAGGATGTCGCCAAAGCCGCGCAGGTTTCGGTTTCGACGGCTTCGCGCGCGTTGAATGACAATCCACGCATTAGTGCGGCGACGATTGCCAAGGTCAAACAAGTCGCGGCGGCCTTGGATTACCGCCCCAGTGGTCCTGCGAAGACCTTGTCCAAGGGGGAAGCCAGCGTGGTGGGAGTGATTTTTCCGGTCACGGATGAACACGCCCCGGCCAATCCCTTCCAACTCGACATTATTCGGGGGGCCAATACGGAACTGGTAGCGAAAAATTACGTGTTGGCAACGGCGATCTGTCAAGATGAGGCCAGTTTGCTAAAAAATGTCCAGGCGATGGTTGAGCAATCGCAAATTCATAACTTCTTGGTGCTGTATACGAAAGCCGACGATCCGGTCACGGCTTACCTCCGCGAAAAGGCACAAAATTTTGTGATTATCGGCCATCCCAGCCAACCGGGGGACCGCTACCTTAACAACGATAACCAACTGGCGGGGCAAAAGGCGACCCACCATTTACTAATTGAAGAGGGGGTTCGCCAGCCGCTGTTAGTGTGCTCGGGTCATCACTGGGCCTATGAAGCGGATCGGCAGGCTGGTTATCAAGCTGCTTTAGCGGCCCAGGGGGGCACCGCGCTGAGCTATGATTTGCAAAAAGATGAACCCGCCGCTTTTTTTGCGGCTCATCCGAGTGTGGATGGGATTATTGCCGTTGATGATATCAGTCTGTTGAGTTTTTATAATCAATTGCAAACGGTCACGTGGCCCAAACAATTGCCGGCGATTTGTTTTAACCGCAGTCGCCTGTTGAGTCTCGCCAGTCCGGCGGTGATTAAAGTCGATATGATGCCCCGCCAATTGGGGGCCAAGGCGATCAATTTGTTGTTTGATAAGCACCGGACGCACCAGTTGGTTGGCTTTCGGATCGTGAGCGCAAATGAAAAATAATTTTTCTTTGAAATCGGTTTATCCTAGGCCTAAGTGGGACAAGGGGTGAACCGATTTTTGGCTTCCCAAACTTAGGCCACCGTTTGCATATTTTTTGCGCAAACGGTTGCACAAAATTGGTGGAGCTGATATATTATTATTCGAAAAAGATTTATGAAGCGCTTCCACAAATCTCTTGCAATTATTGGACCTGTTCTTATTTGAAGGAGACTGTTGTCGTTATGAGTGAAAAAGCTACGAGTGCGGGGTTGCCACCCCTCTCGAGAAACATGATCTGGATGATCAACTTTGGTTTCTTGGGGGTACAAACCGCTTTTACCTTACAAAGTTCGCAAATGTCGCGGATCTTCCAAACGATTGGGGCTGACCCGAATAACTTGGGCTGGTTCTTCATCTTGCCACCGTTGGCCGGGCTGATTGTCCAACCAATTGTGGGGTACTATTCTGACCGGACCTGGGCGCCAAAGCTGGGCGGTCGGCGGTTGCCATACCTGATTTTAGGGACCTTGGTGGCTGTCATTGTCATGCTGCTGCTGCCAAACTCCGGGAGCTTCGGCTTCGGGTACGGTTCTCTCGCGGCCCTCTGGTTTGGGGCGATTACCGTGGCCTTCTTGGATTTGTCATCCAACATTGCCATGCAGCCCTTTAAGATGATGGTCGGGGACATGGTCAACGACGATCAAAAGAGCTACGCCTACGGGATTCAAAGCTTCTTGTCCAACACCGGGGCGGTCTTAGCGGCGATCTTCCCCTTCCTGTTGACGTTTTTGGGGGTTGCCAACACGGCTAAGAAGGGGGTCGTCCCACAATCCGTGGTCATTTCCTTCTACGTTGGGGCGGCCTTGTTGATCGTGACGAGTGCCTTTACGGTGTTCCGGGTGAAGGAATATGATCCGGCGACCTACGCTCGTTACCACGGGATTACGGAAAATGACAATAAGGAAGGTGGCAACTGGCTGACCCTGTTGAAGCACGCGCCAAAGGCCTTCTGGACGGTAACTTTAGTTCAATTCTTCTGCTGGTTTGCCTTCCAATACATGTGGACTTACTCGGCCGGGGCAATTGCCAAGAACGTATGGCACACGACCAATGCTACGTCGGCGGCTTACCAAGCGGCCGGGAACTGGTACGGGGTCTTGGCGGCGGTCCAATCAATCGCCGCGGTGGTTTGCTCCTACATTTTGGCTAAGGTGCCAAATAAGTACCACAAGGCTGGCTACGCGACGACCTTATTGTTAGGGGCGCTGGGCTTTATCTCCGTCTTCTTCATTCACAGCCAAGGGGCCTTGATTCTTTCATACACGCTCGTCGGGGTCGCTTGGGCCGGGATGAACACCTACCCGCTGACGATTGTCACCAACGCCTTGTCTGGGAAGCACATGGGGACTTACTTAGGGCTGTTTAACGGTTCAATTTGTTTACCACAGATCGTGGCTTCCCTGGCCAGCTTCGCCCTCTTCCCGCTGCTGGGCAACTCGCAAGTCAACATGTTCTTGCTGGCGGGGTTGGTCTTAGCTTGTGGGGCCCTAAGCGTTGGCGCCATTAAGGAAACGTTTGCCGAATAATTCATGCGTTAAGTTGAGAAAGGAATTTTACCAATGAAACAAACTTTTGATATTGCACCTTGGCACGTCAAGACGACCAAGTGGTCACCTGAAGACAAGCGCCTCCAAGAATCAATGACCAGTTTGGCCAATGAAAACCTGGGGATGCGGGGCTTCTTTGAAGAAGGTTACTCCGCCGACAAAATGGAAGGGGTCTACTTAGGTGGGGTTTGGTTCCCCGACAAGACCCGGGTCGGCTGGTGGAAGAATGGTTATCCCAAGTACTTTGGGAAGATGATCAACGCGGTCAACTTCTTGAAGTTGCCAATTACCGTTAACGGCGAAGCCCTGGACTTAGCCAAGCAAACGCCAAGTGACTTCAGCCTTGATTTGGACATGCAACGCGGGACCTTTACCCGGACCTTTACGGCTACGGTCGGGGGCGCAAAGATGCGCTTCGAATTTGTCCGCTTTGTTTCGGCGGTCCAAAAGGAACTGGTGGGGCAACAAGTAACCTTGACCAACTTGAGTGACCAAGCCGTGCAACTTGAAGTTACCAGTGCCATTGATGGTGACGTCTACAATGAAGATGCGAACTACGATGAACAATTCTGGGATGTTTTAGACCGGCAAGCCAGTGGTCAACACGCATTGTTGGTTTCTAAGACCAAGCCCAACGACTTTGGAACGCCGCAATTTACGGTTGCGATGAAGACGACGACGCTGACGGCCTTGCCACACACGACGGACCACGTTGCCGATAAGGAAGTCGCCAACGTTTTTGCCGGGGAATTGGCCCCGCAAGCCAGCTTGACGGTAGAAAAGCGGACGGTCGTGGCGACTTCCCGCGACTTTGCGACCGAAGCCGAACTGTTAGCGCGGGTCGATGAATTAACGACCAGCTTAGCGGACCAAAGTTTTGCGGACTTATTGAAGGCCCACGAAGCCGAATGGCAAGCCCGCTGGGACAAGTCGGACGTGAAGATCAACGGGGATGAGGGGGCCCAACAAGGGATTCGGTTTAACCTCTTCCAACTCTTCTCGACTTACTACGGCAATGATTACCGCCTAAACATCAGTCCGAAGGGCTTCACGGGGGAAAAGTACGGTGGGGCGACCTACTGGGATACGGAAGCCTACTGCTTGCCAGTGTACCTAGGGGTTGCTGATCCAGAAATTTCGCGCAACCTCTTGATGTACCGCTACAACCAATTGGACGGGGCCTACATTAACGCCCAAGAACAAGGGCTCAAGGGGGCCTTGTACCCAATGGTGACCTTCAACGGGATCGAATGCCACAACGAATGGGAAATCACCTTTGAAGAAATTCACCGGAACGGCGACGTTGCCTACGCCATTTACAACTACACCAACTACACCGGCGACAAGTCCTACGTCTTGCACGAAGGGGCCAAGGTCTTAACCGAAATTTCGCGCTTCTGGGCCGACCGGGTCCACTACTCCCAACGGGCCAACAAGTACATGCTTCACGGGGTCACGGGACCAGACGAATACGACAACAACGTCAATAACGACTGGTACACCAACCTGCTGTGCCAATGGACGCTCAAGTACACCTTAGAAGTCTTGGCCGAAGTGGACGCCGAGGTAGCGGCTGACTTAGCGGTCACTGAAGACGAAAAGCGCCACTGGAAGTCAATCGTGGATAATATGTACCTGCCGTACGATGAAGAACGGCGGATCTTCCCAGAAAACGACGGCTTTATGGACAAGGATCTGATCCCAGTGGGTGAGATTCCAAGTGACCAATTGCCACTGAACCAAAATTGGTCGTGGGACAAGATCCTGCGTTCCCCGTACGTGAAGCAAGGGGACGTCATCCAAGGGATCTGGGACTTCATGGATGACTTTACGCCGGAAGAAAAGAAGCGCAACTTCGACTTCTACGAACAATTTACGGTCCACGAATCCAGTCTGTCGGCATCCGTGTACTCGGTCATTGCCGCTGATATTGGCTACGAAGATAAAGCGGTCGAAATGTATGAACGCTCCGCTCGCTTAGACTTGGACAACTACAACAACGACACGGCCGATGGACTGCACATTACGTCCATGACCGGGAGCTGGATCGACATTGTGCAAGGCTTTGCCGGGATGCGGGTCCGGGATGGGCAATTGCACTACGCCCCATTCCTGCCAAAGAAGTGGGATTCCTACCAATTCCGTCAACAATTCCGCGGCCGGGTAATTGAAGTCACGGTTGATAAAGACGGGGCCAAGGCTGAATTGATCAGTGGGGAACCACTGACGATTGACCTGGCTGGTGAAAAGTTAGAATTAAAGTAATTAAGTTGAAATAAAACACGCTGTAGGCATAGACGATCGCTAAGGGGGCGGGGGCAACCCCGCCCCCTTGGCTTTAACCGGGAGGAATTATTCATGAAATTTGCAGACATAAAAGGATTTGCCTTCGATTTAGATGGGGTAATTGCGGACACGGCCAAGTTCCACAGTCAGGCTTGGCACCAGACGGCCACTAAAGTCGGCACCGAATGGACCCCCGAATTGCAAGAAGCCTTAAAAGGGGTCAGCCGGATGGACTCCTTGGAAATGATTCTCAAGGCCGGGGGGCACGAAAATGACTACTCTTTAGCCGAAAAGGAAGCCCTGGCGGCGGAAAAGAATGACAACTATGGCAAGCTGATTGCCACTTTGACGCCGGCTGACATCCTGCCGGGGATGCAGGCGTTCTTGGATGAATTACGCGCCGGGGGCTACCAAATGGCCCTGGCTTCAGCGTCGAAGAATGCGCCAAAGATTCTCAAGTACCTGGGCTTGACCGATTACTTTGTCGGGATTGTCGACCCAGCGACCCTGCACGCCGGTAAGCCGGACCCGGAAATCTTTGCCCGGGCGGCAGAAGTAATGAACCTGCCGGCTGATCAAGTCGCCGGGTTGGAAGACTCCGCGGCGGGGATCCAATCAATCAACGGAGCGGGTGAGTTGTCAATTGGGATTGGTGACCAATTGAGTGCTGCCAATGTGAAGTTTACCGATACTGCCCAGGTTAGCCTGGCTAACTTGCGAGCAGCCTTAGGGGAATAAGCAAAAAGGGTGCGCGATTCGCGCACCCTTTTTGCTTAGAATTGGTGATGATCAGACTGGAGCCATTCAACGGCTAAGTCGACCCAGTGCGCCACGTGGGGCTGGTTGCCCGCTGGATGGTGGGCGACCAGGGCGTTGGCCAGGTCCATGCCGTGCGGGCCGTGTTCAAAGAGGTGAATTTCCTGGGAAATACCGGCGGCTTGTTGGGCCAGGAAATAATTGATCGTATTTTGCACCGGGACGATCGGGTCGTCTAACGTGGCCCATAAGAAGGTCGGGCGGTTGGTAGCAGTCACGTGCTGGCTGGCATTGTACTTAGCCGGGGTAGCGGTCCACTGGGCGAGGGTCGGCGCGTCAGTCGGGAAACCCGCGTCCAGATCGATCACGGGGTAGCCTAAAATCAGATCGGTAAAGGCCAACTCGGCAGTCGTAACGCCAGCGCCCTGAGCCAACCACGAGGCGTCCCAGTAATCATTAAAGAGGGCCGTGACTTGGCCGCCGGCCGAAAAGCCGAGGAGGTGGAGGTAGTCATTAAGGTGCCAGGTGGCCCGGTGCGTGTTGATCATGGCAACGGCTTGGGCCAAATCATACAGGGGCGCTGGGTAGAGCGGGGTCTGGTCACTGACAAAGGAATAGCGTAGAATGAAAACCTGAAACCCCCGGCTGGCAAAGGCGAGGGCCGTCTTTTCGGTTTCTTCGACTGGAATATGGGTCATCGAGCCACCCGGAATGATTAAGAGCGGCGCAAATTGCTGAACCGTGCTACCGGGGGTCGGGGTCTGCAGGTAGGCCGTCAAAGTCGCCGGCGTGGTCCGGTGGTCGGTCGTTAGTGAATACGTTTGTACTTGCATCGTCATCAACTTCTTTCTCAATTGTGTCGTCTGGGGGTAATTGTAATGCAAAATGCGCAACAAGCAAAGTTAAAGGGCCGTTGGCTGGTGCTGGCTGATTTGCCAGCGGTGATGGCTTTGCTAGCGGATGAAGCTTTGACCCAGGCGGCGGGCTTGACCTTGGCGCCAGATCCAGCCTTGCGCCAGTGGGCCGTCAGCAATTGGCTGCAAGAGCGGTATTTATGGGGGTTGTGGGCCGGAGAACAATTAGTGGGGATGATTGCGACCTTTCCGCAAGCGGAAGCTGAGTGGGCGTTGGGTTACCTGTTAGCACCGGCTTGGCAAGGCCACGGTTTGATGACGGCGGCAGTGGCTACTTTTTTGCGGGCCAACCCGACGTTAGCGTTGGTGGCGGAAGTAGCAGCTACCAACCGGGCTTCCCAGCGGGTGTTGAAACACAATGGCTTTCAGCTTTTGAACCAGGGCGCTGTCTGTACGTACCGGCGTGGGCGAGATTAAATCTTGCATTCTGCCGACCGGGTCGTTATAATGAAAAAAGTTTAAGAGAAGAGGTTGCACCCTTCATCAGTACTTTGTGGGAGCCGAGCAAGCGGCTGGGAGCGGAAAGGAAAGGGCTGGGTGCCGAAATCAAAATAGGCTTGTAGCTGTTTTGGTTGGGTCGTGGTTTAAGAGGTCACGGACTGTCGCGAATATCGCGGGGCGCTTCCAATTCATCGCTGAAATAGTGGGATTGACCGGGCGTTTTGCGGTCAATCCCTTTTTTCTTAGCTTTAAAATTAGCTGCAATAATTTCAGTTTAGGAGGAAGTTGAAATGGATACAAAGAATGAAGGGCAGATTAAGCGCTCCCTTCAAACTCGGCACCTGTCGATGATTGCCCTCGGGGGCTCAATTGGGACCGGGTTGTTCATCGCTTCGGGTTCGGCAATTACCACCGCCGGTCCCGGGGGGGCGTTGATTGCCTACGGGGTGATGGGGATTATGGTCTACTTCTTGATGACCAGTTTGGCCGAAATGGCAACCTACATCCCCCTGACCGGTTCGTTTGCGGCGTATGCCGGTAAGTTTGTCAGTCCGGCCTTGGGCTTTGCCCTCGGGTGGAACTACTGGTTTAACGCCGCGATTACTGTGCCGGTGGAAATTACGACCGTCGGGCTGGTGATGAACTTCTGGTTCCCGCACGTACCGGCCTGGATGTTTAGTGGGGTGATCTTCTTAGTCATCTTCATTATCAATTACCTGTCGGTCCGCTCCTACGGGGAAACCGAATTTTGGCTGGCCTTGATCAAGGTCCTAGCCGTAGTGGCCTTCTTAATCGTCGGGGTCTTAGTAATCTTTGGGATTATGGGGGGCCAAGCGCCGATTGGTATGCGCAACTTTACCTATAAGGATGCGCCGTTTGTCCACGGGGTGCCCGGGATTATCTCGGTCTTCTTAGTAGCCGGCTTCTCCTTCCAAGGGACGGAAATGATCGGGATTGCGGCCGGAGAATCGGCCAATCCTGAAAAGAGCGTGCCTGAAGCGATCAAGTCGACCTTCTGGCGGATCCTCTTGTTCTACATTTTGACGATTTTTGTGATTGCCGTAATCTTGCCGTACACGAATAAGAACCTCTTGAGTGCCGACGTCCAAGACATTGTGACGAGTCCGTTTACCCTGGTCTTCCAACGGGCCGGGTTGGCGGCGGCGGCCAGTGTGATGAACGCCGTGATCTTAGTCGCGGTTCTGTCGGCGGCCAACTCCTGGATGTATGCTTCGACGCGGATGCTGTATTCACAAGCGCGGGAAGGCTACGCGTGGAAGATCTTCGGGATTGTCAACAAGCGGGGGATTCCGATTTATGGTTTGTTAGGAACCATGGTCGTTGGGGTCTTGGTTTGGTTGACTCAGTTTATCGGGCCAGAAGCCTACAATTACTTAGTCGCGGCCTCGGGGTTGTGTGGTTTCATCGCTTGGTTTGGGATCGCGATCAGCCACTACCGCTTCCGTCGGGCCTTTATTGCTCAAGGGCATGACGTGAAGGAATTAAAGTACCACGCCTTGCTCTTCCCGTTTGGGCCGATTTTTGCCTTTATCTTGTGCATTGTCGTAATTGCTGGGCAAAATATCGACGCTTTCTTGAAGTTGGATTGGTCCAACATTTTGATCAGTTACATGAGCTTGCCACTGGTCTTGATTCTCTTCTTCTACTACAAGTTCCGCTACGGTTCAAAGCTGATTCCGCTCGACCAAGTCGACTTGTCACGCAAGACCAAGGGCGAAAGCTTTGAGGATGAAGAGCACCACGAAGCATAAAAAAATTGGAACCGCGGGGACTTCCCCGTGGTTTTTTTATCAGAACAAGTTATAATAGATTGCGTTGCACTTTTGGATCAAAAAATTAAGTGAGGGATATTCATGATTGTACTTGCCGGAACGATTGGAGCGGGAAAAACCAGTCTGACGCAAATGTTAGCTGAGCACTTGGGGACAAAGGCCTACTATGAATCGGTTGATGACAACCCGATTTTGCCCCTCTTTTACCAGGATCCGCAAAAGTACGGCTTCCTCTTGCAAATTTATTTCTTAAACCGCCGCTTGGATGAAATCAAGGAAGCGGCCCAACACAAGTTAAGTGTGCTGGATCGGTCGATTTTTGAAGACAACTTGTTGTTCCGCTTGAATGCTGATTTGGGCCGGGCGACGGGGACGGAAGCCGATATTTACTCCTCACTGCTGGGGAATATGTTGGAAGAACTACCGAACCAACCATTAGCCAAGAAGCCGAGCCTCTTGATTCACATCAAGGTTTCTTTCCCGACAATGTTGGAACGGATTAAAAAGCGGGGCCGGGCTTACGAACAAATTGATGCTGATCCGAGCTTGTATCAATATTATGAAGAATTGAATCAGCGCTACGTAGACTGGTATGCGCACTATGACGAAAGTCCGAAGATGATGATTGACGGCGACAAGTACAATTTTGTCGAGAGTCCCGCCGCGGCCAAGCAGGTTTTGGCGATGGTTGATCAAAAATTAACGGAATTAAATTTGAAATAGGGGTTGCAAAATCTCACCGTTGGGCTTAAACTATAGAAGTTGTTTGAGTTCAACACATGGAGGATTAGCTCAGTTGGGAGAGCGTCTGCCTTACAAGCAGAGGGTCACAGGTTCGAGCCCTGTATCCTCCATTTTTTATTTATGCGGATATGGCGGAACTGGCAGACGCGCAAGATTTAGGTTCTTGTGTCCCTTGTGGCGTGGAGGTTCGAATCCTCTTATCCGCATATCGGCGAGTCGGTGGGAGACCACCGGCTTTTCTGTTTTGTAACGAAGAATCAGCCCCGAAGTTACGATAAAAGTAGTGTCCCGTAAGCGATAATTTAGCGGCGAACGTAACGGGCCAAATTTTTGCAAAAAACTTTTAAAATAGTGTTGACACTTTGGGGGTGATCCGGTAACATATATAACTGTTGAGAGGATAACTTCTCAAAGCTAAGTTAAACATTTGCGGAAGTAGTTCAGTGGTAGAACATCACCTTGCCATGGTGGGGGTCGCGGGTT
>NHCFI02800__coassemble_1857_pt1 | contig 10876 bp, 13 predicted proteins | sample NHCFI02800__metabat2_high_PE_040 | metagenome-assembled genome bin NHCFI02800
TGATTGAATGTCATTTGCAATTACGCCCGCCCAATTAAAGGCTTTCCAAGCCGACTACCAAGCCCAAAGTCAAAACCGGGTCTTGGAACGGGCGGTCACCAAAAACGGGGTCCGCAATGCCAGCTTTGATTGGCACGCCCAAGCCGCCAATGATCCCCACTTTTCAATTGATCTGGCCACCGGCGACGTCAGTGACCAAAAGCAATCCGGCCGGTGCTGGATGTTTGCGGCCTTAAACACGATGCGCCACGACATGCAGGCAAAGTTCAACCTGCCGGACAACTTCGAATTATCCCAATCCTACCAGTTCTTCTGGGACAAATTTGAAAAGGCCAACTACTTCTACGAAAACGTGATCAACACGGCCGAACTGCCCCATGACGACCGCAAAGTCGCTTGGCTGATGGCAACCCCGCAACAAGACGGGGGCCAATGGGACATGATGGTCGCCCTGATTGAAAAGTACGGGGTCGTACCGCAAAGCGCGATGCCCGAAACCTACAACTCGTCCAAGTCGCGCGAAATCAACGAAGTCTTGAACCACCAACTCCGCCACGACGCCGTGATCCTGCGTCGATTAGTTAACGACTACGGGGTTGAAGACGAACGGATCAACCAAACCCGCCAGGAAATGCTCAACCGGGTCTACCGGATGCTGGCCCTGGCCTTTGGCGAACCGGTCCAAAGCTTCGACTTTGAATACCGCGACAAAAAGAGCAAGGAATTCCACCGCGCCGCGAACCTGACGCCACAAGAATTCTTTACCAAGTACGTCGGCTGGGATCTGGATCAATACGTCTCGATCATCCAAGCGCCCACGGCGGACAAGGCCTACCACCAAACCTACACGATTGAGATGCTGGGCAACGTGGTGGGCGGCCGGCCGATCAAGCACCTAAACCTGCCGGTCGATGAATTCAAGGCCCTGGCCATCAAGCAGCTTCAGGGCGGCGAAAGCGTCTGGTTTGGCTCAGATGTTGGGAAGTACTCCGAAACCAAGCTCGGCTTAATGGACCTGAATACGTACCACTACGAAGAACTCTTCAATACCGAACTGACAATGAGCAAGGCCGATATGCTCGACTACGGCCAATCAATGATGACCCACGCGATGGTCTTGACCGGGGTGGACCTGGTCGACGGCCAACCAACCAAGTGGAAGGTTGAAAACTCGTGGGGCAACAAGGTCGGCACCAAGGGTTACTTCGTGATGAGCGATGCCTGGCTGGACCAATACTGCTACCAAATCGTGATCAACAAAAAGTACCTGAGTGAGGAACTGCTGGCCGCTCAAGCCCAAGAACCGCATGTCTTAGCCCCATGGGATCCAATGGGGACGTTGGCTTAACAGACCAGCCGGTGGTCACTAAAGCGACTGCGCAAAAAAGCGCGGTCGTTTTTTGATTGGCGCAACAAGCACCCCACTTGCCAAAATGATAAAACCGTGATATTTTCATTAAAAATAACCAATTTAAAATAAGGAGGCGATGGTTGTGCGGCCACGAATCGCAGTACCTGCCGATACCCTCACTGAAGCAACCGAAATTATTAACGAACGGATGGCGCCCTTTGCGCCCAAGCCGATCATCGAAGCAATCGTCAAATCCGGCGGGGCGCCGGTAATCTTTCCCAGCGTCGCCCCGGAAATGGTCGGCGATTACTTGGACCTTTTTGACGGCGTGATCTTTGCCGGTGGCGCCGACGTCGATCCGACCTTTTTTGGCGAAGAACCCCACCAAAAGCTCGGGCCGACCTACCGCAAGCGAGATGAATTTGAAATTGAACTGCTCAAACAAGCGGTTAAAGCCGGCAAGGCGATCTTTGGGATCTGCCGGGGGATGCAGGTGATCAACGCCGGTTTGGGCGGCACCCTCTACCAGGACCTGAGTGAAAATCCGCTTGCCACCATCAAGCACTCCCAGGATGCGCCGGGCAACTTCCCTTCCCACCACCTCACCGTCGAGCCCGACAGCCGGCTCTTTGATTTGATGGGCCACCGCCCCTTCGTCAATTCTCGCCACCACCAGGGGCTGAAAAAAATCGCCCCGGGCGTCAAAGTCGTCGCCAGTGCCGACGATGGCGTGCCCGAAGCGATTGAATCGATCACCGGGAATCAAATTCTCGCCGTCCAGTGGCACCCGGAAAATATGTACAAGCACTACCCCGAGTCCCAGCGGCTCTTTGCCGACCTGATCGACCGGGCCCGGGCCGTGCAAGCAAAACGTTAAAGCAACTAAAAAGTCGGTGGCTTGGCAAATTTTGTCAAGCCACCGGCTTTTCTGTTGGAACGCACTACTTAGTCGCCGGCCAAACTTCCTTGGCCACGTCAATCACCAATTTAATCTTAGCCCACTGCTCAGCTTCCGTCAGCTGGTTGCCTTCTTCCGTAGAAGCAAAGCCACACTGGGTGCTTAACGCTAAGTGCGCCAGCGGAACGTATTGACTGGCTTCTTTGATCCGTGCCTTGAGCACTTCCGGCTCCTCTAACGCCGGGCGCTTGGAAGTCACCAAGCCCAAGACGACTTCTTTTTCGGCTGGGACCTTCGCCAACGGAGCAAAATCCCCGGAGCGATCATCATCAAATTCAAGGTAGAAGGCCGCGACGTTCTCTTGAGCCAACAGGTAGTCGGCCACCGGTCCATAGCCCCCCTTGGCCGCCCAAGTGGAATGATAGTTGCCCCGGCACACGTGGGTTGAAACCCGCAGATCGGCGGGCAAGTCCTTGATTGCTGCATTATTGAGCTTCAAGTAGATGGCTTGCAATGACTCGCGATCAAAACCAGCGCCCGCCATTAAGGACCAGAAATCATCATCCACGACCATCCCCCAAGTACAGTCGTCCAATTTTAGGTCGCGACAGCCGGCTTCATACAGGGCCAAAATCAGGTCCCGGTAAGCCTTAGCCAGATCAGCAAAGAGGGCGTCATCGGTCGGGTAGACTTTCCGCAAGGCCGCAACGTTCTCAGGTCCGCGAACCAGTTCCGCATAAAGTTGAGCCGGCGCTGGCAGTGATTGGCGTGGAATCAACTCCGTGCCATCGGTCAAGGTCTTGAGGTACTTAAAGGCCGTCAAATCCGGGTGGCTCCCCGTAAAGGCGATCTTCCCACTTACCTGCGCGGAGTCATTGCGGGTTTCTTCATCATGAAAAAGGTAGCCCCGCGCCTGGGTCGTGTGCTTGATCCCGCCAAAGCCCCAGAAGGTATCCAAGTGCCAGTAGCTGCGACGGAATTCGCCGTCCGTGACGACCTTTAATCCAGCGGCCGCTTGTTTAGCGACTAGGTCCTTGATCGCTGCATCTTCCACCTTGGTCAGGCCCGCCTGATCCAATTCTCCTCGCGCAAATTGTTCGCGCGCTTGCTTTAACGCCGCCGGCCGTAAAAAGGATCCCACAATGTCGTAATGTAATTGAGTGCTCATGCTAAATTCCTCCTTAGAAAACAAAAAAGCCCTAACAGCACATGCTCTGTACTGTTAGGGACGTCAATCAATCATCAACGGGGTACCACCCTAGTTTGCGACCTGGTTGCCCAGCTCGCCTTCGTCAGGGCCCGGTTAGACCGGATCCTGCGCCAGTGGTATCGGTTGGCCCCCCGCCAGCAGCTAATCATTCGCCACTGGATTCGCTCGGAGACCATCTTCACAGCTTCTTCCCGGTCGGCTTGCACCATCCCCGACTCGCTCAGCGGGCTTCCCCTGCTACTCATCTCTTCTCAGCGATTTTTAATTTAATTGCCATTATACTATAACGATCAGTAAGACCCGTCAACCCCTCGGGGCAAATTTTTCGGCCCGTGCTCAGTGATCCAAATCTGGTTCCCAATTTCCATGGAAAAGGGCCTGGGTCAGTTCGGCCGCCGTCATCGGGTGGTCGTCATCAAAACCCGGGAACTGGCGAATCGCGGTCTGGGCCGCTGCTTGATAACGCTTGGCCCGCCGCAGGGCGTAGGCAGTCAGGGAATCATCCTGGACGTAATTAAGCAGCTTGGCACTCGGCGTCGTCTTCGGATTTTCCACCCGGTCGGCCAGGTCCTCTAAAATTTCTTGGTATTCGGGGCCAAGTTGGAGCTGATTGGCAAAGCGCTCCAAGCTTTGCATCATCGCCCGGGCCTTATGCTGGTACTTGGTCGGCGCCGTTGGTTCCTCAGTCGCCACGACCTCATTCATTGCATCAGCGACCGCCAAGACCCGGTCGACTTCATCCCCCTTCAGCGGCGGGGTCATGATAAAGTAGCTGGCCAGCAGGCGGATAAAACGCAGGGTGTCGGTGCGGATCCCGACCGAACTGCTCGGATCCAAATCCAGCATCCGCAACTCCAGGTATTGGACCCCGGTCTGAGGGAGTTGGGTCAGGACTTGATTGCCCTTAAAGCGGACCGCCCCGTGGAATTCATAATCCGAGATCAAAATCCCCTCCTTGACCCCCGCTTCGATTCGGGCGACGTAATCGGCTACGCTGGTGTAGGCGCCGCGGAACTTGGTGCCAAACCCGTAGTGGCTTTGACGAATGCTGCGGATCGGGTGTGGTAGTTCTTGACCTGGCGCAAAGTAATTCGCTTCGGCCAGCGGGCTGGCGCCGAAGAGATATGTAATTAGCCACCGGTAGCGCATGAACCCCTGGGCCACCACCGTGTAAAGATAATTTTGGACCGCCAGCCGGGAAGGAAAATGGTCACCCAGGGCCTGCTGGACCAGTTCAATCACCTCGTCATTGATACTGAGGTTAATGTGAGCCCCGCACGGTGTCCCCTCTGAATAGCCGTGGCGCTTGGTCCATTCCTTCAAATAGGCTTCCTTGGCTGGGCCCATCTTGGCAAACTGCAGCTGCCGCTTGTCGGCCGGCAGCTGCGGCGGCATCGACAGGGGCCACAGCAATTCGCCCGGCGCCAAGGCCGACCGTAAGACGTTGTTGATTGCATATAGGTAGTGCATCGCATCCAGCGAGTGGCGGGCCGCCGGGGTGACAACTTCCGACATCGTCTCGAGGTAGTCATTGGTGATCCACGGGTTGGTCTTTTCATCACCAATCGCGGCCGGGTACGGCTCCTGACTTAACTGCCCGGTGTCGTCGACGCGTTGCATTTCAATTTCCAGCCCCATTTTAAAGTTCGAGGTCTTGGCCACGGCGCCCCGCTCAAAAATTAATTGACCGACTTTACTAAACATAGTGCTCAGCCCCTTTCCATGAGTTGTTTCTAATTTTTTGCTTATTGTATTATAATTTTACGAAATTGACAATTAAAAAACCGCCTTTCCCCAAAGGAAACGACGGTCGGTAAAATGGCTGTTAAGGGCGTCCCGCCAACCAGTCAACCAAGCAGGCTTGGTAGCGGGCCGGCTGATCGTAAAAGACCATGTGGCGCGCGGCGCTAAATTTTTCCCAGCGGGCCTGCGGCAGGCCGGTTGCTAATTGCTGGGCCACTGCATCCGTACACAGATCGTGGTCACCATTAATCACCAGGGCCGGCAGGTTGAGCTGGGACAAGCGGGCGGTGACGTCGTAATCGCGCAGGTTGCCGGTCGGGGTAAATTCATTGGGCCCCCACGCGGTCTGGTAGGCGACCTGCCCGCCACGCTTGGGCCGTTGCAAGGGAGCGGGCATCGCTGCGTGGACCGGCTCTAAGGCGTGGGCCGCCATAAAGGCCGTCAGCGCTGCCTGGTACGCTGGACTGGTGTAATCACCGCTGGCCTCCGCCTGGGCGATCGCCGCCTGCTGCGCGGGAGGCAGCTGGCTGACCAGGCCGTGGACGGCTTGCCCCCACAACCGCGCCGAAGCCAGGGTACTGGAGAGGATCACACTTTGGACCCCGGTCGTGGTGGGCTGCAGTAAGTGCAGGAGCGCCAACATGCCACCCCAGGATTGGCCCAGCAGGTGGATTTTGGCTAAATGCAGCTGGGCGCGCAGGTTGGCCAATTCCGCCAGCCAAGTCTGGGCCGTGTAAACCGCCGGCAAGTCGTCAACCAGGCTGGACTGGCCACAGCCGACTTGGTCGTACATAATCAACTGGCGCTTGGTGGCGGCCGCTAAGGGATCGAGCAGCTCAAAATAATTGTGACTCGAGCCCGGCCCGCCGTGTAATAACACCAGTGGCGCCAGCCCGTGGTCCTCGCCCACGATCCGCACGTAGGTCGTCAGCGGCCCAAAGGGCAAGTAGCGTTCTTCAATTTTCATGGGTTCACTTCCTTACTTGCTAAGCTTCAAAGACGGGATGCTTACTTAGCTTTTAAAAAAGTCAAGGCAACGCGATCTTCAGCCATACTCTGCTTCACGAGGGTTAAGAAGTGATCATCAACCAACGCTTGTGATGGTTCAGCCTTAACCACTACATTATTATCTTGTTCATTTAAATCTTTTTTTGGGATCATTTGGCCCACGCCCTTTTTCATCCCCAGCTAGATTGTAGCGGGTAAATTCATCAAAGGCAAAAAAAGACGGCCACGCAAGCGTGGTCGCCTTTTTTCGGGTTGGGCTAAGACTACTTAAGGGTAACAGTAGCACCAGCGGCTTCAAGCTTTTCCTTGATGTCGTTAGCTTCGTCTTCCTTAACGTCTTCCTTGATAGCAGAAGGAGCACCGTCAACCAGGTCCTTAGCGTCCTTCAGACCCAGACCAGTGATGTCCTTAACTACCTTGATAACCTTAACCTTTGCAGAACCGGCAGAAGTCAGTTCAACAGTGAAGCTGTCCTTAGCAGCAGCGTCGGCACCGGCAGCACCGGCAACAGCAACTGGAGCAGCAGCAGAAACGTCGAATTCTTCTTCGATTGCCTTAACAAGGTCGTTAAGGTCAGAGATTGATGCTTCCTTCAGAGAAGCAATGATAGCATCCTTATCAAAAGCCATGATTAAATCCTCCAATATATTATGGTTTTGTGTTACGCACTTTGGCGTAGGTAAAATTTAGCGACTACGCGGCGAGGCTTATGCAGCTTCGTCTTCCTTGTCGGCGATTGCCTTGACGGCCCGTGCGATCTTGCGCATTGGGTCTTGCAGGGCAGATGCCAGCATGGAAAGCAGTTCTTCGCGCCCTGGCATCGTTGCGTATTCGTTGATTTCGTCCAGCGTCTTGACGCTTTGTTCGATGAACCCACCCTTAACTTCCAGGGCTTCGTGGTCGTCAGCGAACTTCTTGATGATCTTAGCTGGGGCGATTGGGTCTTCGTTTGAGAAGACAATAGCAGTAGGCCCAACGAAAACATCGTTCAATGCTTCGTAGTCCGTACCTTCAACGGCCCGTTGCAAGATCTTGTTCTTGATAACCATCATCTTAACGTCAGCGTCACGAAGTTGCTTACGTAAGTCAGTAACTTCAGCAACCGTTAAACCACGGTAGTCAACAACGATGGCGGTTTGGGCTTCCGTCAACATAGCGTTAACGTTCTTTACGGCTTCCGCCTTCTTTGCGATACTTGCTTCACTCATTAGTTTCACCTCCCGCTTTAAATTTGTGATCGGATTTATAAAAAAATCCCTATGACCGCAGACATAGAGAAGGAATTTCATTTCTTCCTCGGCAGGGTATTAAGGCGATCGCGCCACCTGAGTCTTAGGCAGAGTCATATTTAAATCAACTCTGATAGTATACTCAATTTTGCGGTCCCTGTAAAGGAAAATCCGCTAATTTTTTGAATTATTTCCTGCATCGCTACCATTTGAATTTTATCCTCTGAATGGTCATATGAAAAAGTGAATTTTCGCTTTCACGACGTATAGACGTATATAAGAAATAGGGGCTAAATTTAGTCCCGCAATTTTGAAGGAGGCGAAAATGATGCCAGAGAATTTAACATTGGAACGGGCGGCTTTGCGAGCTGAGTGGCAACAAAAGACGATCAAGGACGACCCGATCTTTGGGACGGTGATGACCAATCCTAATTTGTGTGCCGAGTTGTTGCGGCGGGCGTTACCAGAGTTGGCGATTAAGTGGGTGAAAGACGCTGACCCCCAACATGTGATCCAGGCGACCCCGACGGCCAAGGGGATTCGGATCGACGTTTATGCGCGGGACGATCAAGAGCGGACGTATACGGTGGAGATGCAGATGGTGAATGAACACAATCTGCCCTTCCGGATGCGCGAGTACCAAGAGTTGATGGACTAGGAGATCCTAAACAGCGGCGATGATTACGACAAGTTGGCCAACTATCCGACTTACGTGATCTTTTTCTGCAACTTTGACTACTACCACCGTGGTTTGGCCCGCTATCAGTTTGAATTCCGGGAAAAGTGGCACCCGGAGATCGCCGCGGGTGACTTGCGGACGCTGGTCGTTTTTAACACCAAGGCGAAGGACTACCAACACGCTGCTGAAATCCGCCCTTTTTTTGACATGATCCGGGGAACCGTCGATACTAAGGATAAGTTTATTGCCGCCGTGGATGCGGAAGTGCAAGAAATTCGTGCCGATAAAAAGCGGGAGGCGAGGTTTATGAAAGAACAAATTGAATTACGTCGTCAATTGCGCAAAAGTGAGGAAGCAGGAATTAGCAAAGAACGTGATAAAACTCTTTTAAATATGATTAAGTCCTTAGAAGGCCAAGGAATGCCAAAAGCGCAAGTAATCAAGACGATTGCTACCGCAGAATCTCTTTCTGCAGAAGAAGCGCAAAAGTACTATGAACAGTTACTAGTTACTGAACAATAAATGCCAGCTGCTCTCCCATTAAGGGAATTGCTGTTTATCTAATCCGCGCTGATAAACAACGGGAGGCGATGTTTAAGAAGGAACAGATTGAATTGCGCCGTCAGTTGCGTAAGAGTGAGGAACAGGAAATTACCAACATGGTTAAGGCTTTGCAGCGACGTGGGATGGCCATTCCAGATATAATTGCAACGATCGCTGACGCCCAAGGGATTTCTGAAGCTGAAGCGCAAAAATACTATGAGCAATTATCAATACGTGAATTGCTAGTTTGTAACATTACCGTTGCCCAAAATTTCCAGATTATGGGCCAAGATGATTGATTCAATTTGCACTCGTAATCCGGCTAAGCTCCGAGTACAAGTTTGTTCGCTTCCTACTGCAGTAAGCTTGGCAAAGGTCGTCTCGATCAGACGTCTAGTCCGCTTTAAAGTTGGATCATTGTGTTCCTTAGCCCCTTTCATATTTAATCGATATGGTGTCCAGAAGTTATAACCTCGTCACGCAAATTCTGCCCGGAGATCTTTACTTACGTAGCCAACATCAGCCAGAATATTTGGGCAAGGGCAACCTTGCGTTACCGTTAAAGCTACTTTAACATCTGACAACGAGGCGGGAGTTACAACATAATTGAGGATTAGTCCGGATGGCGTCACTGCCATATGGACCTTAAAACCATAAAAATGTTGTTTCTTCGTAGCGTTGTAACCTATGTCAGCATAGCCGGCAAACGCACAGGCATGAAAGTTGCGCACATATTGGCATAACGGCAAAGGATAACTGTCAATGATGGCGATTGATCCGGGGGTTGTCCAAGATAATAACCCCTGACGAATAGCCTGTAATACCGGTCCCAGTTGCTTGATGCGCCGAGTAAAACGAGAATACTCAATCATCGCTAATTCAGGCAAGGCATGCTTAACCAAACGATAGAGGGCCATCCAGGTGGTAAGTTGATAGTGAACTTTTAGGCACATGAGGGCCAATAAGTCTTCATCGGCAAGCTTAGTGTTATTGCCGTTACGACGATCGGTGAACCAACAAGGAACGAACCAATCAATTAACATTTTAAATTGAGCCCTTTGATGATCAAAACGGGCTTGAAAATCAATGTGATTAAGACTAGACTGAGATTGGCTTAACATGGTTAGGACTCCTTTTTTAGTCTACTTTGAGTCTAACCTTGTTAGGCTTTTTTTGTTAAATGTTACGAACTAGCAATTCGCGTATCGCTCCCCTTATCAGAGGCCATCCCTTTTTCGTAAAAGAAAACATTTTCAATATCACGCCGACTCTTGAATTAGTCGGTCGTCAGATAGTAGACCCCCTGCAGATACTCATTTTTTTGAGCCGGCTTCAGGCTGGCTGAAGTGACCAAGCCCATCCCGTCCAAGTCGGTCTTGGGGTTGAAGTTTTGCACCTCGTGTTCGTTAACGTGGATCCCAATCCCCGAATCATTTCGGTCTGTTGCGTAGGCATCGTAGCGGTTCTTACTGAGATCTTGGTCAATCGTAATCGTCACGTTGCTAGTGATCTGGTAGTCCTTGGTCAAGAGTAAGGCAAACTTGGCATTTTGTACCTCTTCGGCACTCCTATTGGTTGAAATCCCCTTGTTCGGGAAGAAGACGACGACCCAATGGCTCTTCTCATTGCCCAAGTCTTCCCGGTTGATCACCAAGTTTTCTCGTACAAAGGAATCCGGCAGTCCTTTGTTGGCTGAAGCCGTAATATCCGCTTGTTTGTAGACCTTGTTTTCACCGTTTTTATAGACGACCTTATACCAGTTGCCGTCCTGCCCCTGGTAAATGTTAGACCCGTGGTTGTCGGCCGACGTGTAGCCGTGTTGTTGGGCCAACTTGTTGTTGCGCTCCGACGAATCAGTGGCCGTTGCCGCCCGCATGACCGCCGGGACCGGAGCAGCTGGCTGAGTCGCTAGGGCCGTTGGTTCCGTCGACGCCGGCTCATTAGTTGTGGTCCCGGCGTCCGCCGTTGGAGCGGACAGCGTGACGGTTTGCCCCGCTAAGGCCGACTGGTCCGTGTCACTTGACGCTATTGGTTGGCCCGGTTCGGCGGTGGTATCCGCTAAAACCTCTTCGCCTTGATAAACCATGAAGGTGACCCCGAGCAAGACCGAGACCACCCCAATTGAAAGTTTCCATAAGGTAAAATGTTCCTGGTGCGGCACCAACTTGGCGTTTTGCACCTGGCGATGCTTTCTTGATACCATATTACGTCCTCC
>NHCFI02800__coassemble_2025_pt1 | contig 10005 bp, 8 predicted proteins | sample NHCFI02800__metabat2_high_PE_040 | metagenome-assembled genome bin NHCFI02800
AGGAAAACTTCATCGCGTGGACGACCTTGACTTGTGTCCTGGCCGTAGCCGGCTTGGCCACGGTCATGGTCATGGCGATGTTTGTCTAGGATCACTGCGCTCTAACTCTTTTCTTGGGACTGTCCCCGGTGGGGATGGTCCTTTTTGCGTTGCCAGTGCTTGTCTTTTCGTAATAAACGGGTTAGCATAAACTATTATTAACTTTGTGGGGGAAATGGAATGCGACAACACGTTACGATTAAAGAAGTAGCTAAGCAAGCCGGTGTGTCGGTGACCACGGTTTCGCGCTACTTAAACGGCCGCTATGAGCGGATGAGTGCGGCGACCAAAGAACGGGTGGCCGCAACGATCAAGGAGCTTAATTACGCACCGGCTGCTTCCGCCCGGCGGATGCGGCAGAACCAAAGTTACGTGGTGGGGCTGTTAGTGGGGGACGTGGGCAATCCCTTTTCGACCATGTTGGCCAAGGGAGTCTACGATGTTTTGCAACCGGCCGGTTACGACGTTTTATTAATGAACACTGATGATTCAAAGGAAACTGAGGCCCGGGCCCTCAACCGCCTCTATGCTCAACAAGTGGATGGCATTATCGTCCAGCCCAGTGCTAAGGACTTTGCGCAGTACCAGCCAGCGATTGAGGCCGGGATTCCCTTGGTAGTGGTCGATCGTGAAGTGCCCAACCAACCGTTGGACGTCGGCAAGGTCACGAGTCCGAATTTAACGGCTTGTTATGACCTGGGCTGCCGCCTTGCTGCGCGCGGCTACCAAAACATCATTTCAGTCAGTGCCCAATACGCGGAAGCTTCCGGGCAAATCCCGCGGATGGCTGGGTTAAAAGCGGCGGCCGCCCGAACCGGGATCAATTACCTCAATTTGGCGATGACCAAGGGGATGGCGCCAGCTGTGTTAGCCGATCAATTGCAAAAGTGGGTGACCAGCTTGCGGGGCCAGACCGTCGTCGTGTCGTTGATGGGGCCGATCTTGTTTGATCTGTTGGCGATCTTTAAAGATCTCAACTGGCATTTTCCGCAGGACGTGGGGTTGGTCAGCTATGACGACTGGGCCTGGTCCCGCTTCGTTGGCGATGGCATCTGTCTGGTTAAACAGGATATGGAAACGATGGGGAATTTGGCCGCCCAGAATTTATTAAAGCAGATTAACGCCGGGACAACGCGTGCGGCGATTAGTTTCGTGCCGGTAGAATTCATCGCTGCTCCGTCCATTTAATGAAGCGGCCCATCAGTCAGGCGTGAACCTGGCGGTGGGGCGTTTTTGTTTTAAGCCTGATTAGCTTTGCGTTTTTGGTTGATGGTAGTAATTTGGTACCATTTTGTCTGATTTGAAGTTTCAGCAGGTCTTTAGCGCCCATTAAATTAGTGGTATCCTTAAAGTAATGGAAACGGTTCTTTGGCCAGTTTCGGGCCAAAGAACGGGCATAATTTTAGAAGGGATTGAGTGCGGTGACCAAAAAATACGAGGGAATCATCCTGTTGCGGCCCGACCGCTTGACGCTGACGATTCGGGATGACCAGCAGGCCATCTTAACCCAGGTCAAGTCCGGCGCCCTGCGCGTGGGGGATGAAACAGTCGCGAATTACTTGGAAAATATGGGCGCAATTACGACCAATCTGACCGGGTTCTTACGGGTGCTCAAGGAGTACGCCGTGAAGAAGAGCGACGTGGTCTTTTATGGGGATCTCGACGACTTGGACAGCGTCTCGGCGCAGTACGTGGCCGACCAGATTGAAGTCCGGGTGGGCTTGAAGATTCAGTGGTTGAATAAAAATCAACTCTTGGCCCAGACCCTGGCCCAAACGTGGCCCCGTCTCAAGCATGAGCTAGGGGACCAACAGCTGACTGGCTATGTCCTGTGCGTGGGATTGTCGACCAGCACCCTAGCTTACTTTAACCAGGGCCAGTTTGCGACCTGCTGGGATATTGACCTGGGGAAGGCACGGATTAACCAGCTGGCCGAGAACTTACGGCAAACGACGGCGACGCCGAGTGATATCATTACGGACTTCATCAGTTCAAAGTTGGAATACCTGGTGCCGGAATTAAGTGGTCAGCCGGCCCCGGTCCTTTTGGTTCAGGGGGTCGAAACCTTGGCTCAGCGCTACATTACGGCGCCGGATGTCTTGGCACCGGTGGACACGGCTTCCTTTAAGCGTCGCTTCCGGCGGATTTTGTCGTCGTCGGACCAATACATTATTCACCAGTACGACGTCGATGAACAAAGCGTCGATTGGGTCCTGCCCAGCTACCTGGTGGTCCGCCAAACGATGAAGCTGCTCAAGGCCCGCAAGCTTTACGTGACCAGCCTAGCCCAGCCGGATGGTCTGTTGCACTATCACACCGACCACACCCCGGTCCGTGACCTGGTCACTACGGCGGCGGACAACATGGCGGTGCGTTACGGGATTGATGTCTACCACAAAGATTTCGTGACCAAGGTTGCCATGCAGCTGTTTGATGCCCTGGCCCCGATCCACCGGCTCGATCGGCACTACCGGATGCTCTTGGAATTGGCCTGCAAGATTGATGACATTGGTAATTTCATCAATCCCCAGGGCCACTACCGGCACTCGGCCTACATCTTAGAGGCGAACCCCTTAATTGGGATTTCGGATGAGGACAACCACATCATTGCCGAAGTTGCACGCTATCATTCCTCCGAGGCGCCAGAAATCAACCAGCACCACTACCGGGAGTTAAGCGACCAGTTGCGCTTGCCGATTGCCCAGTTGGCGGCGATCTTGCGGGTGGCCGATTCCCTGGATGATTCGCGCCAGCAAAAAATTACCGAAATTGGCCTCAAGCTCAAGGACGACCGCTTGTTGATCAAGGCCAAGGCCACCGATGATTTGGTCTTGGAAAAGTGGGCCTTCTTGCGCAAGAACCAGCTGTTTACCCAGGTCTATGGCCTGCAACCGGAGTTAATCGTGAAGGGAGCTAAGTAAGATGAAGGAAGCAGAATTTTACCAACCAAGCAACTACGTCAACCGGGAGCTCTCGTGGATTGACTTTAACGGTCGGGTGCTCGAAGAAGCGGTCGCCCCGGAAAACCCGCTGTTGGAACGGGCCAACTTCTTAGGGATTACCCAAAGCAACGTCGATGAATTTTTCATGGTCCGGGTCGCTTCTTTGCACAAGCTGTCGGCCTTTAACGTCACGACGACCGATGCCTCGGGGATGACACCCAAGGAACAATTGGCCGCCGTCAATGACAAGGAACACCAGATGGTCGAAAAACGCTACCAGGTCTACAACGAGCAATTATTGCCGGCCTTGGCCAAGCAGGAAATCTTTATCAAGCACGTCACGGATTTGAATGAAGCCGAATACGACTTTGTCAGCCGCTACTTTGAAGACGAATTGATGCCGGTCCTCACCCCGATGGCCGACGACTCCTCGCGGCCCTTCCCCTTCATTGCCAACAATTCCTTGAACGTGGCGGTGAAATTGATTCGCGACCTGACCCAGCAGTTGGAGCCCCGCAAGGTTTTGGAAGGGGACCAAGAAGTTACCGAAAATCAAACCACGATGCACGAAAAGGGTGACCAACCGGCGGAAAAATTTGCGACGGTCCGGGTCCCCGACATTTACAAGCGCTTGATCAAGTTGCCCACCGGCAATGCCCTGGTCCTGATTGATGACGTCATCAAGGAATTCATCGCCAAGCTCTTCCCCGGTTACCGGGTCTTGTCGACGGGGACCTACCGGGTAATGCGGGACATGGACCTCGACGTGGCCGAAGAAGACACCTCCGACCTCTTGCGGGCCGTCCAACACCAATTGCGGGCCCGTGAGCACGGGAGCGTGATGCGCTTGGAAATCGAAGAAGACTTTGACAGCTGGCTGGAGCACCACTTGATTGACCGCCTCCAGGTCGATGAAGCCTGGGTCTACCGGGTCAACGGGCCGGTCGATCTGACCTTCTTAAAGAAGTTAAGCGGGATGGTCGAAGGGCACGCGGATTTGCGCTACGCCCCTTACCAGGCCTACCAGGATCCAGCCCTGGATATGGACCACAATATCTTTGCCGCGATCCGGGAAAAGGATCACCTCCTGCAGCACCCGTACGATAACTTCCAATCGGTGGTCAACTTTATCCACCAGGCGGCCGAAGACCCCAAGACCCTGGCGATCAAGATGACCCTTTACCGGGTCTCGGGTAATTCGCCGATTATCAAGTACCTGGGCCAAGCCGCTCAGCAGGGCAAACAAGTCACGGTCCTCGTGGAAGTGAAGGCCCGCTTTGATGAGCAAAATAACGTCCGCTGGGCCCGGCGCTTGGAACAAATGGGCTGCCACGTAATTTACGGGTTGGTCGGCTTAAAGACCCACTGTAAGATCGCCCTGGTCATCCGGCGCGATGACGATGGGATCCGGCGCTACATGCACCTGGGGACCGGGAATTACAACGACGTCACCGCCCACTTCTACACCGACATGGGGCTGTTGACCTGTGATTACGAACTCGGGGAGGATTTGACCAACCTCTTTAACGCCTTATCTGGTTTTGCGCGGACCCGGTACTTCCACAAGCTGCACACGTCGCCGGACGGCATTCGCGACTTCATCAACCAAAAGATTGACCAGCAGATTGCGATCGCCAAGCGGGGCAATCCGGCCCGGATCAGCATGAAGATGAATTCGCTCTCCGATAAGCAGATCATCGCCCACCTCTACCAAGCGGCGGCGGCCGGGGTCAAGATTCGCTTGTTGATTCGCGGGATTACTTGTCTGCGCAACGACCTGCCGATTTTGCACAATAACATTGAGGTTCACTCGATCGTCGGGCGCTTCTTAGAGCACTCGCGGATCTACTACTTCGAAGGCGACGGCCACGAGGAAATCTACCTGGCCAGTGCCGATATGATGACGCGGAACTTAAACCGGCGGGTCGAAGAGCTCTATCCGGTTACGGAAGATGACACCAAGGCCCAAGCGATCGCCATTTTCGAAGCCATGTGGAAAGACAACGTCAAGACCCGCGTTTTGCACGGGACGGTCTACGAACGAATCGTCCCGGAGGGCAAGCGCTTTGACTCCCAAGAATATTTCGTTAAGCAAGCGCAAAAACAAGTCGCCGGCTTAGCGCGGGAGGCCAAGAACCACAAGCGTTTGTCGAACGTCTTTGAGACCTTGACCCGCCACGTCTCCAATTTGCACTTAAAGTCCACCGGAGGGGAAGATTAAGATGACCAAACTGGCAATTATTGATTTAGGTTCCAACTCCTGTCGCTTGCGGATCAGCGAAATTTACCCCGGCGGCAAGCACCAACTCTTGAAATACGAAAAGGAATTTGTCCGCCTGTCGGAAAATATGGGCCCGGCCAAGCTCTTGCAACCGGCCCCGGTCGAACGGACCCTGGCGGTGTTAAAGCGTTTTGCGGCTGAATGCCAGAGCCAAGCCGACACCAAGTTGATTGCGGTGGCGACCGCAGCGGTCCGGCAAGCCACCAACCAGGCCGAATTTTTGGCCCGGGTGAAACAAGAGGTCGGCATTGACCTGCAAGTAATTTCTGGCGAGCGGGAAGCCTACCTCGATTACGTCGGCGTTTCACGGACCCTGCCGATTGAAAACGGTTTGATCATTGATACCGGTGGGGCCAGCATGGAATTGATCCTCGTCGATGAAGGCCAGGCCGAAGAAGTGGTCAGCTTGCCGATTGGCTCCGTGCTCTTGTCCCAGCAATATCACTTGGGGGATGTGATTGATCCGGCCGACCTTTACGATGCTGTGGTCAAGGTCGACCAGGTCCTGTCAAGTCAGCGGTGGTTGAACCGGGCCCGGCATACCCGGGTGGTGGCCCTCGGCGGTTCCAACCGGGCTCTGGCCAAGCTCTTCCGCTGGAAGTTAGCGTCTTCGGCGGCTACCGTCCAGCCGGTCCATGGCTTGAAGATGCAAACCCAAGATGCCTTTGCCTTGATGCACAGTCTGGTCGCGGCGACCAAGGAAGAACGGGCGGCGATGCGCGGCATCTCGGCGGCCCGGGCCGATGTGATTGTCGGCGGGCTCTTACCCCTGATGGCGCTCTTGCGGCAGTTGTCGATGAAGGAAGTCATGTTCTCCAATAACGGTTTGCGAGAAGGTTTGCTCTTTGAGTACCTGGACCACCAAACTGACGCAACTAAGTAATAAAAAAGTGGCGGATCCGCTGTGGTCCGCCACTTTTAGTGTTTAGCGTAATTTAACTTGGTCGAGGGGAATCAGGTGGGTCTTGTATTTGACCTTGTAGTAAATAAAGAGGATCAAGAAGAGCGGGACGCTCATGTAGGTAATCAGGATACTTTCCCAGTTCCAGTGGATAAAGGCGTCCACGTTTTGCCCGGCCACGGCGATCAGGCAGAGGCCAAAGGCGAAGAGGGGGCCGAAGGGGAAGAGCAGGGCCCGGTACTTGAGTTCGCTCAATTGGTGGCCCTGCTTTAAAAAGGCGCGCCGGAAGCGGTAGTGGGCGACGGCAATCCCCAGCCAGGCGATAAAACCACTCAGCCCGGACGCCGCGATTAAGTAACTGTAAGCGGCCGGCCCTAAGAACTGGGTTAAAAAGACCAGCAGGGAAACCGCCAGGGTGCCGACCATCGCGTAGATCGGAATCCCGCGCTTGTTGACGTAACCAAAGATCCGCCAAGCGTAGCCTTCCTTGGCCTGGGTGTAGAGCATCCGGGTCGAAGCATAGAGGCCGGAGTTGGCCGCCGACAGCAGGGCGGTAAAGATCACCGCGTTCATTACGCTGGCGGCCGCGGCCAGCCCCGCCCGGCGGAAGACGATCGTAAAGGGACTCATCGCCACGTCCTGGACGTTTTGGCTCAGCAGGTTCTTATCGGTGTAAGGCAAGAGGCAGGCCATTACGAAAATCGACAGCAAATAAAAGATCAAAATCCGCCAGAAGGTCGATTGAATGGCTTTCGGAACGGCGTGGCCAGGGTCGGCTGATTCACCGGCGGTAATCCCGACCATTTCAGTGCCCTGAAAGGACATCCCGGCCACCAAAAAGACGGCAAACAAGCCCGGGAAACCGCCAACAAAGGGGGCTTGTTTATAGGTGAAGTTGTGCAAGCCGACCGCACTGTGGCCACCCATGATGCCGACGATGATTGCCAGGCCAATCACGATAAAAAGGCCGATCGTGACGATTTTAATCAAGGACAACCAGTACTCCATTTCCCCGTAGGAGCGGACCGACAGCCAATTGATGATCGTGATCAAAATAAAAACGCCGAGGGTGAAGACCCAGCTCGGTACGTGGGGGAGCCAGAAGTTTAAGACCACCCCACAGGAGACGGCGTCGACGGTAATCGTGATCGTCCAGTTAAACCAGTAGTTCCATCCCATCGCAAAGCCCAAGGCCGGGTCGACGTAGTCCGTCGAATACTGGACAAAGGAACCGGTCGTGGGGCGGAAGGTCGCCATTTCGCCGAGGCTGGTCATTAAAAAGTAGACCATTACCCCCATCAGGGCGTAGACGAGCAGGGCGCCCCCCGGGCCGGCGGTCGCAATCGCGGAACCCGAGGCGATCAAGAACCCGGTCCCAATCGAGCCGCCCAAGGCGATCATCGTCAGGTGGCGGGTCTTTAAGCTGCGGTGCATCTCCCCGCTCGTGGTGGCGGGCAGTGGATCAGACGTTGCTTGCATAAAATTGAGGAACCTTCTTTCTTAAAATTCAATGAAATCGTTTCAATTGAAATAATTATACCATCTTCTGCGCACAGGTGGGGGCTAATCATCAGTAAGTAAGGAGCGCGAAGATTGAACTTACAAAAAGTAAATGATATAGTAGAAAGAAATTAGTGGTAAAAATGAGAAATGAGGTGAGAAAATGGCCAATACCCGCTTAAGCGATCTGCTGCAAATTTTAGTCTACTTAAAGATTCACGAGGGCGAAAAACTCCCCAGCAGCCGGATCGCCGCCAGCCTCAAGACCAACCCCAGCTTGGTGCGCCAAATGATTAGTCAGCTCAGCCGGGCCGGGCTGTTGCAGACCCAGCGGGGCAGTACCCAGATTCACTTTACCCGCCCGCTGACGGAAATCACGGCCTTAGACGTCTACCGGGCCAGCGAACCGGCCCATGACCTCTTAGTGGTCGACCAGAATACCGCCCAATCCTGCAGCGTCGGGGTGGCCTTTCCGAACGTCTTAGCCGGGCACTTTCAGGAAATTCAAGCGAGCGTCGAAGCCCAATTGGCCCAGCTGACGGTCGCCCAGTTGGTAGAGGAAACGGCGGCCGACATCGCCGCCCACTTAGCGGAGGAAGCCCAATGAAAAATGGGGTCCGGTGGTTAATTGTCATGCTGGTCCTCACCTTAGCGGGACTAGCCAGTGGGGTGGCCCACCACCGGCGTGTGCAGGCGGCCCGACCGCTGACGGTGACCTTCTTTATCCACGGCTACGGCAGCAGTTGGCACGCGGAGTACCAAATGGCGAAGTACCTGGTCGGCCACGGCGCCAGCAACCAGATTATCCGGGCCAACGTGGCCCAAGCTGGGACGGTGACCCTGCACGGCAAAATCCGCGCTGGGGCCCGCAATCCCTTAGTCGAGGTTAATTACGCCGACAACAAGAACCCGGATCCCACGGCCGCGGCGACCCGTTTGCACCGGGTGATTCAGGCGGTCAACCGGCAAGCTGACCTTAAGCAAATCAATCTGGTCGGCCACTCGATGGGCAACCTCAGTACCCTGGCCTACCTGGATCGCTACGGGGAAACGCCGGCTTTGCCACCGGTCAAGCATTTGGTGATTTTGGCCGGGGGCTTGCTGCCGGGGCGGGAGGACGAAGTGGTTGGCCACTTGCGTCAACGCTTACCCCGGGGCTTAAAAGTCCTAAACCTGTACAGCACGGGCGATCAGCGGATTCCCAACGCGCGCTCCCGCCAGTTGAATCCCTTGTTTGCCAACCGGGCTGCGACCTTTCAGGAAGTTCAGGTCAAGGGACTGTCGCATAGTCAGATCCACGAGAGCAAGCAGGTGGACCGGCTTTTATTGCAATTTCTCTTTAAATAAGCAAGCGCCCCGCACCTGAATTTGGGTGCAGGGCGCTTCATTATTTCCCGGGGAATGCGGTGGCTTGGTGGAGGAGTTCACGTTGCATGCGGTCAGCTTCCTGGGTTTGGTACAAGCCGACGGTGTGGATTTCGGCGGGGGTGCCGTGTTGGTAGAGGTCAAATAAATCTTGGTAACGGGCCATGATTACGTCGACTTCGGTTTTGGGAATTACCCGGTAGTTAAGTTTTAAAGCAGCCATCCTTATTTTCTCCGTAGTTTTTGATTGGTGAGAAAGCCGTTTGCTGGGGCTTTTACTGGCCAATTTTACCAGTAGGGGTCGCTCGTTGTCGAGCCAAAGCCTAAGGTGGGACCTTCGGGGTTACTTTGCAAACCACCCGTTCGCCGGGTAAAATGGAAAAAGAAGAAACAGTGAAGGGAATTTGCAATGACCGGATGGCAAAAAATCCAGCGGACTTACCGCCTCTTTATGCACCACTTCCAGATGGCCGAAGTTACGACCTCGGCAGCGGTGCTGGCTTACTATACCCTTTTGTCGATTTTTCCGGCCGTCCTGGTGATCGGAAACCTTTTGCCGATGCTTGGGCTTAACGCTAAGACCGTCTTAGCGTACTTGCAAACGGCGGTCCCGCCGTCAATTTACGACTTTATCCGTCCCTTGATTTACGACTTTTTGGACCGCGGCTCGGGTGGGTTGCTGACGACCGGGGCCCTGGTGGCCGTTTGGTCGACCAGCCAGGGGATTGCCGCCTTTCAGCGCAGTGTCAACCGCGCCTACGGGGTTGCGCGTTACCAAAATCCGGTGATTAACCGGGTTGCCTCCTTCGTGTGGGTCTTGGTCTTGTTGCTGTTTATTTTCATCTTGAACTTTGCCTACGGGCTGGGGGAACAGATTATGTTAGCCCTACAGGGGGTCTTTAACTTTAGTTCCCGCTACGTGAACTTCTTTGCCCAGGTCCGTTGGCCGATCACGTTTGGCGGGCTCTTTATTGCGT
>NHCFI02800__coassemble_2666_pt1 | contig 7599 bp, 5 predicted proteins | sample NHCFI02800__metabat2_high_PE_040 | metagenome-assembled genome bin NHCFI02800
GTGGATAAATTTGGGGACAACATGATGAAGGATTGGGGATAATAAGAATGATAGGATATTTGTGGGGTGTGGAAAAGTCGGGACTTATCCCCAAGATTTGGTGGATAAGTCGGTTGCTTTGGGGATAAGTTGGGGATAAGTTATAACCATCAGTCCAATTTTAAAACCACGGAATGTGGTCAAAGGTTTTAATGGGGGAATAACATGTCCGTTGATGCCACGTTCCGTGACCTTAGCGACAAAAGAAAAAGCTGAGCGGAGATTGCTCAGCTTGTGATAATTCGGCGGTGATTAGTGTTGTTTGAACAAGTTAGTCAACAAGTCCATAAAGGTGGCCAGGTAACGGTCCTTATCAACGTTAACTGCGACTTGCACATTCGGGTTCGGTTCGTTAAGCCGGTCCTTGTCCCCAATCGTGCGGGCGTAGTTGTGTTCATCGTAGATCACCTTCATAAAGAGGCTGATCGTTTGGACGAAGGATGGGTCCAAAGAAACCCCAACCGCCAGTGGGTCGTGCAAAGCACAACCGTTCTTGTCGATGTCTAAGTTGTAGTAAGCATCGATGTAGAAGTCGGTAATGTCGGCAAAAGCTTGACCAGCCTTCGTGCCAAGGTCGCGCCATTGTTGAGTTTCCTTCTTGGTCAAGAGGGTCCGTAAAGTGACGTCCAAGCCGACCATCGTCAATGGTAAATCACTGGTCAAGACGTCGTTGGCAGCCTTGGCATCTTGGTTGATGTTGGCTTCCGCCACGTCCGTCACGTTTCCTTCGACAGTCAGTGCCCCACCCATGAAGGTAACGTTGCCGATCAAGTGGGCAATTTCCGGATCCTTCTTTAAGGCCGCCGCTAAGTTAGTCATTGGGCCGGTTGGGATGATGATCAAGTCCTTGCCGTACTTGTGGGCGGCTTCAATGTAGAAGTCCACCCCAGACATTTCTTCTAAGGGGCGCTTTGGGGCCGGCAGGTCGACGTCGCCGATCCCGTTGTCACCGTGAATGTCCTTGGAAACTTGCATCACCTCAAAGTGATCGCTGGTGCTGGAGTGTGGCAAACCTAAGAAGACCGGTACATCTTCTTGGCCTAACAATTCCAACAGCTTCAAGCTATTTTCTGCACAAACATCAAGCAAGTTGTTCCCGTAAGAAGAAACGATCCCGATCAGATCTACGTCGGGAGCGGCCACGGCGTAAGCGATTGCTAAAGCGTCATCCACCCCAGTATCTAAGTCGAGAATCATTTTCTTTTGAGCCATATTAGTCCCTCCAAATGTTTTCCATGCGTTTGTTCAAGTAGTAACGTTTTACTCCTTAATCATACCGAATCATGAAAGGGAATACAATTGGCAATTGCGGTTTTTTGCGCCGGTGGGGGGCCAATGCTACAATAAAACTACTGAAAATTAGCGGAAATGAGGCAAAAAAGATGACCGAAAAGATGTATGACGTCACCATTGTCGGTGGCGGGCCAGTGGGGATGTTTGCGGCCTTTTACTGTGGGCTGCACGAATTAAACGCGCAACTGATCGAAGCCTTGCCAACCTTAGGGGGCCAACCCGCCGCGCTGTACCCAGAAAAACAAATCTGGGATGTAGCCGGTAAGGCGGGGGTGACCGGGCGCCAACTTGCGGCGGACTTAGCGGCCCAGATGGCGATTGCCCCGGTGGATACGGTGGTTGGCCAGATGGTCACCAACGTGCAAAAAGATCCGGATGGTTGCTTTACGATTACGACCGACCAAGCCACCTACCGGGCCAAAGCCGTCTTAGTGGCGCTTGGCAAGGGGGCGTTTACCCCCCGGCCCTTAGCGCTGCCGGGTGCCGCTGAACTTGATGACCAGCAGTTGAGCTACTTTGTCACGCAGAAGGCCGATTTTGCGGGGCAAGACGTAGTGGTTCTCGGCGGTGGGGATTCCGCGATCGACATGGCCTTGATGTTGGAACCAGTCGCCAAAAGCGTTAAGTTGGTTCACCGGCGCGACCAGTTTCGGGCGCTGCCCAAGATGGTGTCGGACTTGCAGGCGTCAGCGGTAGAAATTTTAACGCCCTATTTGCCAAAGGCGATCAGCAGTCAAGCGGATGGCAAGGTTAGTTTGACCCTCAAGAAAATGAAGAGCGAAGAAGAATTGACCCTTACCCCGGATCGGGTGTTGGTCAATTACGGTTTTACCTCCAATAATGCCGCCCTCAAGGACTGGCAATTAGACCTGGCGAGTGAACACCATTTGATTCAGGTTGATTCGACGATGCAAACCAGTGTGGCGGGCGTGTACGCCATCGGGGACGGGGTAACCTACCCGGGGAAAGTTGCGCTGATTGCCAACGGCTTTGGGGAAGCGCCAGTGGCCGTGACGGCCCTGGCCAAAGCGCTCTATCCCGATAAGCGCCTGGCGATGCACAGTTCATCAATGAAGATCAAGGCATAGAAAAAAGCCCCCGCGCGGGGGCTTTTTTCTATGCCTTAATTGTTGCCATCCGGGTTGGTAATTTTAATCCGGTTGGAACTGGTGGACGAGTGGTTCAACTCTGGCGCATCGGTGGAGAAGAGATCGGCGGTCGTCTTCTGGCCGTTTTGCGCAAAGAGGCTGGTGGATTTATTGCCGAGCTTGCGGTCCTGTTGCTCCAGTTTTTGTAACCCGTTGGAGTAGTTGTAATCACTAGCGTTGACCTTCTTAAAGCCCTTCGGCGTGTAGAAACGTAAGAGGTTCTTTTGGTTGAGGGCATCCGAGAGGTGCAATTCCTTAGTGACAAAGCGTTGGTCGGCTTCGACTTGCTTTTGTTCCTTGGCCGTTAAGTGGGCAATCTTCCCCGTGGTCGTATCATAGATCGTCCCGTTGACGCTGGTGTACTTTGGCGTCACGAAGTCTTGATTGCGAAAGGCCACCAGTTGCCGGTGTTGACTGGAGAAGAGGTCGGTCCCAAACATAATGTAGCGCTTGGTGGAAATCCCCAGGAGGTGCAGCAAGGTCGGCAAGACGTCGATTTCGCCCCCGTAGGTTTGGTAGATCTTCCCCTGGTCGGTTCCGGGGATGACAAACATCAAGGGAACCCGTTGCAGCATGGCGTTGTCGAAGTCGGTCCAATCTTCGTTGGAACGCCCTAAGACACTGGCCAGGTACTTGTTTTCAGAGTTGGAAATTCCGTAGTGGTCCCCATAGATCATAATCAAAGAGTGCTTTGCCAGGCCGGATTTGTCCAGGTAAGCAAAGAATTCCTTGAGCGATTGATCCAGGTAGTGGGCAGTGACAAAGTAGTCATTGACGGCGGTATTACCCGTGTCAACAGTCGTGAAGTTCGGGTCCTTGTCTTCGCTGTCCAATTCGTACGGGAAGTGGTTGGTAACGGTGATGTACTTGGCGTAGAACGGTTGTTGCAAGCGTTCCAAGTACTTAATCGAATCCGCAAACAACAGCTTGTCCTTCAAGCCGTACCCGGTGGCCTTGTCGCCGGAAGTATCGTAATACGAAGCGTCGAAGAAGTATTGGTAAGCCAGGTTCTTATAGACGTTATTGCGATTCCAGAAGGAGGCGACGTTGCCGTGGAAGACCGCGGTCGAATACCCACCCCGTTGCTCTAAGATGGCCGGCGCGCCTTCAAAGGTATTGTCGTTGCCCAGCGTCGCAAATAGGGAGCCTTGCGGCAGGCCAAAGGTGCTGGTTTCCAGCATGTTTTCGGCATCGGAGGTCTTCCCCTGACCGACTTGGTGGAAGAAATTGGCAAAGGCGTAGGTGCTGTTGCTGTGGTAGAGCGAGTTTAGGAAGGGGGTAACTTCTTGGTTGTTGATCTTTTTATCAATTAAGAACTGCTGGAAACTTTCCAGGTGGATCACGATCACGTTGCGACCCTTAGCAATCCCGTACAGTTGGTCGTTGGGTTTGGCGTAGTTGGTATCGGTAAACTTCTTTACCTTTTCCAGCTGGGCTTTCGTAGCCGACTTACGCATGTTGTAAGTGTGTTGGGACCGTACCAGATCGTAACCAGTAAAGGTATCAATCCCCAGGTATTTTACGATGTAGGTCCGGTCAAAGGTCCGCCCTAACAACTGTGGGCGATCAAATTCGGCGACCATGATGTTGAGGCCTAAAATCAAGAGACCGACCGAAGTAAAGGCAAAGGCCAACCGGTGGCCCAAGGCCCGCGGGTCAAACTTGATTTTTTTCCCTAGCATCAGCAGCAAAATAATGACGATGTCCACCCAGTACAAGAGGTCGTGGACATTGGTTAAGGCTAACGAGGAACCGGACAGGCCTTGGTTGACCTTGGAATAACCGGTCATGGTCGCGATCGTCATAAAGTCAGTAAATTCCCGGAAGTAGATCACATTGAGGTACAAGAGGACCGTATTGGCAATATAAAGCCCCATGGTGACCGGGTAGAAGAAGCGCGAGCGCTTGAAGTAAAGGCCGATACTCAGCAGGATGATCGTGGTGGCCAGGGGATTGAAAAAGGTAATCACGCCCTGGATAAAGCTGGTATCACCGAGTTTAAAGTCCATCACGTACGCAAAAAGGGTTTTGAGCCAAAACAGGCCCACCAACAGGGCAAAAAAGCCCGTCCGCGTATTGACGAATTTCCCTAGTTTTCGCATTTCGGGTATCCTCACAAACATTAAATTTCGGCCGGGGAGCGGCCGAGCGGCACTAGTTTTCACCGGGGATTTCCCGGGAAATAGTTCAACGTCCCCCATTTTATCACATTCTAGATTGCTGGTCGGGTCCGGCGGGGATTGTAGCAGAAAATTAACGGTTTGCCGCCGCAAAAGGAAAATAAATACGGAAATCAACCACTTTAATCGAACTTAAAGTAGTGTTTAAGTGGTAAAATAACAATATGGCTAAAAATTTGTTCGAGGAGTGGTCCAACCATGCAAATTAAAATTTATGATGATCAACAAGCGCACGCGATGGCGACCCAGTTTTTCGGTCATGATTACCAAGACCCGGGGGTAATGAAATGGGGTGGCTTTTTGCTAAGTGAACATACCGCTTGCTTGCAGGCGGCAACCGCGGCTGCCGACATAAAAAAACCGTCATCCCAAGCCTTCCAGGCTGGTGATGACGGTTGGTAGGGTTATTGATTAAAGGTGCCGGCTTCGACTTGGCGAATGAAGTCAGCGAGGTGCCGGTAGTAAACGGCCGGGTTGTCGACCATGTGGTGGTGCCCACCATTTGGCGTGGTGACCAACTTCGCGTTTGGAATCAGGTCAGCCATGGTTTGGGCCGTGGCTAACGGCATCGTTTCGTGTTCCCCGAAGGTCAGCAAGGTTGGCACCTTGATGTTCTTCAGTTGGTCGCGGAAGTGCCAGTCCTTTAGCTTTCCGGTAATGACAAACTCATTATCCCCTTGGAAGGCGTTGTAAACCGCTGAGCCAGCGATGTCGGCCAAGTGGTAAAGCTTCGATGGCTGCTTGCGGTCAACGTAAGCTTCGTTTAAGGCTTGGACGTTGGCTTGGTAACGCGCGTTGGCGTAGTCGTTGTTGGCTTCACATTCCCGCATAAAGGCCACTTCGGCGGCAGGCAACAGAGCTTCCCGACATTGGTTGACGTGGGCGACGTATTCGTCGATTTCATCAACCATCGAAGAAATAATGGCCCCTTTGAGGTGTTGCCCGTACTTAACGGCGTATTCTTGGACCAACAAACCACCCCAGCTTTGGCCGATTAAGTAGAAATTGTCGATCCCCAGCTTTTGCCGGACTTCTTCGACTTCATCCAAAAAGTATTCGTAAGTCAAATACTTGGCGGCAATGGCGGGATCTTGGTAATCCGGTTGGTCTGAATATAACGAACCTAACTGGTCGTACATATGAACTTGCACGTCTAAGCCTTGGGCCTGTAATTGCTGGGCCGTATCTTCCCAGTACTCGTGATTGCCCCCGGGACCGCCGTGCAAGGCGAGTAAGTGGATCGGACCGTCGCCTTGCGTGTTGGTCCACAAGTGATAGCCGTTATCCAAAGTTAAAATGGTTGTCCCTGTTTTCATAAATTATCATCCTCTCTTTTGCCCGATAAGGTTAAGTATACCTCTTTAAATCATAAAACGACAATTAATCCCGGCCCGCGTGGGGCAAAGTCAAGTGACAATGGGACAGATCGAGGGTGTAAGTCAAGGCTTCATTGCCCCGCAAGGTCATTAAGTAGTCGGTGGCAAAGAGGATCAATTCCCACTGGTGACCAGCAGCTAAGTGGTGGTAGATCGGCTGCAGCGGGAAGGTGACGTCGACAAATTGGTCGGGACGCAATTCGTCAACTTGACTGGCGGAATGCCGATTTTGCAGGTTGATATGGCCAAAGGCGATCACTTTGGCTGGCGTCGGCTGCTTAGCCAGTTCAAATTCCCGTAAGTCATCACTGCCGAAGTGCCACCCGGCGCGGAGACTCCGGGGGGCGATGACAACCGGACTGGTCGTTAAGCGTTTGGCCTGGCCCCGATCAACCAAAAAGGCGGATAACAGCCCGTGGTCGGCATTGACCTTGACCCGGGCTTGGACGACCGGGGTCCCTTGAAAGACTTGTGGTTGCGTTTGCGGCGGGGTCAGGAAATGAGCGGCAAAGGTACCATCATCGGCCAAGAGGGCTTGTTGCCATTGCGCGGGATCCTGGCACCATTTTTGGTAGGTGGCAGTAGGGTGACCATCGGTAAAAAATTGGGTAGTGGCTTCAACGGCATGGGGGGTTAAACGCCCCGTACCCAGGTTGTAAGTGGTAGTAGTGGTGCCATCCCATTGGTCAGCCGGGTGCCAGGTTTGCGGCTGGCGGTTGTCTTGAACTAAGACATTAGGTAATAATTCGTCCGCCCCGTTGGCCAGTCCCCAGAGGTGGTGGGCCAGCCAGAGGTTGACCATTTCCGCAAAATCCAGGGATTGAAAGGCGTTGATGTAGATGTGTTGGCCTTGGTGGAGAATCACTTTCGGGTGGGCCCCCTGGGCGATCAGGCCATCGTAAAGGGCTTTGGCTTGGTTGGGTTTGACGTTGTCATCATTGAGCCCGTGGACCAACATGACGGCACACTTGATGTTTTTGATCGCGGGGCGGTAGTTGCGTTTGGCCCAAAAGGCATTGTAATTCCCCGTTTGCCGATCCTGGGCGGCGGCCATCACTTTGAGGTAAACGTCGTTGGTTGGTTTAATTTTGAGGTAGTCGGCTAGGTTGCCCGTCCGGCTAAAGGTCTCGGCCGCCAAAACGTCGGCGTCTTCTCCTTGGAAACCACCGGGCGCCATTACCAAGCCGTTTTCCCGGTAGTAGTCATACCAACTCGAGATCGCGGCTTCGGCGATGATGGCTTTTAAGCCGGCCACACCGGTCGTGGCCACCGCAGTCGCCAGGGTGCCTAAATAAGAGCGGCCCGTCATGGCGACGTTACCGTTGCACCAGCGAGCTTTAATCACTTGACCGCTGGTCCGGTCGGTAAAGGCCCGGCGGTCGCCGTGGAGCCATTCCACGACGGCTTTCATCGCGGCGGTTTGCTCGGGTGAGCCACAGGTCTGCAACCCATCGGAGTCCTTGGTCCCAATCCCGGCGGTGTAGATAATAGCGTAGCCCCGGGCTGCCAAATAGTTGTTTAAGCTGTAAGCCGGCGTTTCGCTAAAGGTTTCACTGGCTTGAC
>NHCFI02800__coassemble_3284_pt1 | contig 6328 bp, 2 predicted proteins | sample NHCFI02800__metabat2_high_PE_040 | metagenome-assembled genome bin NHCFI02800
AGTTGTTGATGATCACCCCGGTGTCGGCCACTTGGCCCCCCATTTCGGCGTAGAACGGCGTCCGATCAAAGATCACTTCGATGTCGTCAGCACTTGGGTCAGCGGTTTCAACGTGGGTCCCGTCAACGGCCAGGCCAATTACCTTGGCGTCGGCGACTTCCAGGTCGGTGTAACCCACGTAGGTGCTGGCGTCCTTAAAGTCGGTCCAGAGGTCGGTTTGCACGCCCATCCCGTTGTCCATGTCGCGGGCGTTGCGAGCCCGGTTTTGTTGTTCGGTCATCGCCGCAGCAAAGCCCTTGTCGTCCACGGTCAGTCCTTCGTCGGCAGCGTATTCTTCGGTCAGTTCAACCGGGAAGCCGTAGGTGTCGTAGAGCTTGAAGGCGGTTGGCCCGTCGATTTGGTTGGTGCCAGCGGCCTTGGCTTCTTCGATCACTTCGTTTAAGAGGGCCAGCCCACCGTTTAAGGTCGCGCTGAAGCGGTCTTCTTCGGACTTGATGACCTTAGCGATGTAGTCAGCGTTGTCCAAGACGGCCGGGTAGTAATCCTTCATGATTTCGCCGACCGTTGGGACCAGCTTAGCCAGGAAGGGTTCGTCAATCCCGAGCTTCTTGCCGGCCACGACCGAGCGCCGCAGGAGCCGCCGGATCACGTAGCCGCGGCCCATGTTGGAAGGCAGGGCGCCGTCGTTGATCGCAAAGGTGATCGAGCGGATGTGGTCGGCGATGATCTTAAATTGGATGTCGTCGGCCTTGTCAGCGCCGTAGTGCTTGTCGGCACTGAAGGTTTCGGTTTGCTTGATCAGCGGCAAGAAGAGGTCGGTTTCAAAGTTGGTCGGGGCGTTTTCAAAGATGGAAACGACCCGTTCCAGCCCCATCCCCGTATCAATGTTCTTGTGGGGCAGCGGTTCGTAGGTGTCTTCGGGCGTGTGGTTGAACTGGGAGAAGACGATGTTCCAGATTTCCAAGTAGCGTTCGTTTTCCCCGCCCGGGTAGGATTCCGGATCATCTTCTGGCAAGTTGTTCATTTCTTGACCGCGGTCGTAGAAGATTTCCGTGTCCGGTCCAGATGGTCCTTGGCCAATGTCCCAGAAGTTGTCCTGGTCGGCCAAGAGGTGGTCTTCTTTGACCCCGACCTTCAGCCAATTCTTCTTGGCTTCCAAATCCTTCGGGTAGTAGGTGATGTAGAGGCGGTCCGGATCAAAGCCAAACCATTCGTCGCTGGTCAAGAGTTCCCAGGCCCACGGAATTACTTCGTCCTTGAAGTAGTCGCCGACCGAGAAGTTCCCCAGCATTTCAAACATCGTGTGGTGGCGGGCCGTCTTGCCGACGTTTTCAATGTCGTTGGTCCGGATACTCTTTTGCGAAGAGGTCATCCGCGGGTTGTTTGGTACGACTTGCCCGTCGAAGTACTTCTTCATCGTTGCCACCCCGGAGTTGATCCAAAGCAAAGTCGGGTCATCGACCGGCACGAGGGAAGCACTTGGCATCTCTTGGTGGCCGTGTTGGATGAAGAAATCCAAAAACATCCGCCGCACCTGGGCACTATTAAGCTTCTTTAATTCTTTCATCAGCTTAGTCCTTTCTTGGCTTGAAACGACAAAATCCACCGCTTGCAACAGAGACGCCGATAGCGCGGTACCACTCTGCTTGCAAACGATGGATTTCGCATGCCGCTTTAAAGCAATTATTTACAAAATTCAGCTGGGTAGCAATCTTACCGGCCTGACCCCGCTTTTCACCACCCGCGGGTCGCTTGTGCCAAACACTTGGTAAAACCATGTCCCAAACGCCTAACATTATACAAGGTCGCTTGCGGAATTGCAATTGGCGCGGGTAAAAAAGGCAACGACAATCTGATTAGTAAATACCGATTTAATCACCCAGACTAGTCAAAATCATCAGTAAGCCAAGGTAATTTCTGCTCACAACTAGTGGTTCGCCATTTCGTAAATCTTGGTCATTTCCGGCCGCTTGAGAACCCGGGCCGTCCCGCTTTGGCCGCCGGTGGCGCGCAGGCACTGGGTGACCATCTGGTCGATTTGGGCCGGCGTCGGGTGCACGCCGAGCTCACCCAGGCTGGTCGGCATACCGATTTCGCGGTAGAAGGCTTCCATCGCTTCGATCCCCGCCAAAGCGACGGCCTCGTCATCGGTCCCTTCAATCCCCCAGACCTCACGGGCAAAGCGGGCGAAGCGTGGGAGGCAATTTTGGTAGACCAACCGGGCCCAGGAACCCCAGATGGCGGCCAAACCGGCCCCGTGGGTGACGCCAAACATCCCGCTGACTTCGTGTTCGAGCATGTGGGTCGACCAGTCCCCGCCGTTGAGGTCACCGACCCCGGTCAGGTCGTTGTGCGAGAGGCTGCCAGCCCACATCACTTCAGCCCGCGCTTCGTAGTTGGTCGGGTCAGCCTTGAGCGTTTTGGTCTGCTCAATCACCGTCCTCATTAGAGCTTCGGCGATCCCGTCGGTCGTTGCCATTGAGCTCGGCGTAAAGTAGCGTTCCATCGTGTGCATCAAAATGTCGGTGCACCCAGCCGCCGTTTGGTACCAGGGCAGACTGGTGGTCAATTCCGGGTTTAGGAGGGCGAACTTGGGCCGGATCACGTCGCCACCGTAATCGCACTTTTCGTGGGTGACTTCATTGGTGACCACCGAGCCACCACTCATTTCGCTGCCGGCCGCGGCAATCGTCAAGACACTGCCGACCGGCAGGGCACGATCAACGCGGCGTTCGTGACGGTAAAGTTCCCAGACGTCGCCATCGTCGAGCGCGCCCAGGGCAATTGCCTTGGCCGAATCGATCACACTCCCGCCACCGATCGCCAAGATGAAATCGACTTGTTGTTCGCGCGCCAGGGCGATCCCCTGGCGAATCAGGCCCAATTCCGGGTTCGGGACCACCCCGCCTAGCGTGACTACTTTCAGGTCGGCGGCTTTTAGCGCGGTCACCACCCGGTCAAGCAGGCCGGTCTTTTGAATCCGGTCGCTGCCGTAGTGGACCAAAACGGTGTGGGCCCCGGCCGCCTTGGCCAGGCTACCAGCTTGGGTTTCCACCCCGCGGCCAAAGACGACCTTGGTCGGGGCGTAGTAGGTAAAGTTTTCCATGGTAGTTCCTCCGAAGAAATTCGTTTTCCTTGATTATAGCAAAACAGCCGGGGAAACTGAAAGCGTCATCACCCCTAGTGATATAATTAAGCAAAAAAGGGGGCGCGACATTTAAAATTCATTACTACTTTTTCGCCTTAAAGGCTTTTTTTAGTGCCGCTTGAAGCGCAGGATCAACCGCGTGAAGGTACAAACCATGAACACCTCTGGTCAACAACACATTTAGTTCATTTTTCAAAAGTTGCGCACCATGACTAACTTTCTTTCCGTCATGCATGGTTCGTTTCTGGACAGCCTTCTTATTTTTGCTAGCAGTTGGATCAAACACAATTTTTCCATCTCGATATTTTACTGACGGTCCAATTTCAACACCAACGTAGTTAAGATCTAGCCCTTGAACAGTATAAGTAGATCCAATTTCATTAATTGTATGGGGCTGTTCTGGCCAAGCCAGATTCTTATACTGAACATTTCGATGGCCTTTTGCGGGTGATTTTAACTGCAAGTTCCACGGCATGTGCCAATCGCCTTCTGAAACTTCCCAATATCCCTCACCATTCTTTTTCGGTGTTGAAGAATACGACCAATCAAACGTCGCCACCATTCGGCTAAGGCCATTTCCTCCATCCTGCTCGTTTTTCTGTCTAATTGCGATTTCCATATCTTTTGGTGAATCAAATAGCTGTAAATCATACTTATCATCAAAAGGAACTGCCCCAATAATCCCTTGGTCAATCAGATTACGAAGCCATTGAATGGTTTTGGTGTTAGCATCAATCCGCATCTGATTGTGCAAAGGAATTTCCGTGGTGTCAAATTCCTTCAACTTGTCTCGATCATCATCTTCTACAATCTGAGTAGCTTGCAAAACTTGGTGTTCGTCATAAACGATTAACGTTACTTTAGCACGCTTAATAATATCAATTAATTCGTTAGTACCGTAGCCATTGTAAGATTGATTGCGTTGAGTTAAAAGTAGGTGAGCCTCATCAACAAACGCTACATCAATAGGCTTTTCTGGTGAATAATTTTTGATAAACGTTGAAGCTTTTATCACTTCCGCAGTTTTTCCCATCCCTAATTTCTCAACGATTTGTTGATAAACCTTTTCTTGCTGTGCGTGGTTAACCATCATGGCTACTTTTTTGACTTTCGGTTTTTGAGACAATTCGTAGAAAATATTACTCATTAAAACTGTTTTTCCTGCCCCAGCTTCTCCAGTCACCTTCACCAATTGCTGAGTTTTACCTTTTTGTAAAGCCTCGTCTACCGCTTGAAGAATCTCTTCTCTGGCGTTTAATTGTTCTAAAGTCAATTTATTAAATGGCGAAGCCTTAAAAAGTGCTGAATTTTCTAGTAAACGTTGAGCCGGAAATAGATTGGGGTTAACTTTATGCAGTTTACGCCAAATCTTATTAAAGATAGGCTCCATCTCATTAGCTGGATAGTAATCATTTTGAGCATTCTCCCGGCGATTGTTTAAATATGTTACCGCCTCAACGCTTGCTAAATACTTCATTAACCGATTTTCAATATCCAACGTCAATGACTTATTAAAATGCTCATGACCAATTACATACATTTGAGCGTTTTTTTCTTCCTCTAAGCGTGCCCAGTCATCCCGATGCTCTGGGTCTACTTCTAGGTGTTCCAAAGTTCGTCGTTGAATATCATTTGTTTCACCTACATAAACGGTAAATCCACTCTGACGAGACTTAGTCAATTGATTATTAATAACATAGACCGTAGGATAGTTCAGAAGAAATTTCTGATTTTCTAATGGAACGTGATCTGCAATTTTTTCATTTAATTGACGAGCGTGATTTAAATTATATTTCGTTTCATAAATGATTGGAGATTTTATCTTACTCATGCTAATTTCACCTTAAATTTAATTGTAGTATCGTCATACTAAGATAACTGTTTATCTAATTTTCATTTCTTCTAAAAAATGAATCATCGTTAAATGACCCCTCAAGAAATATTCCCTACTTTTTCCTAGGATGATTTGATTATACAACACTCAACTTCTGAATTTATATAATTTAATATTCCATTCATACTATCAATTCAAATACTTTATCGCATTCAAATCATACTTTTAACATTGTCGATAAACTCCAATCAAAAATTCCCCAACTTCCGCCTTTGACACACGACATATTTACAGATATGCGCAAAAGTTTGTAAAAAACAAATTAATAAATTTAACCAGCTTTGATAAGTAAATATTTCCGTAAAGTCCAACGTTTATCATTCTCACCGGTCAGTTATTGCGCATATTTTTAGATATGTCGTATGTCAATTGGCAGATTAGGGAAAATTGCTTTTCAATTTCGCTAGCGCGCGGCAAGGTTACAAATGCAAAAAAGCAGCGCCCTGGTTTGGGACCCTGCCAGCTGTACTTCATTCACTTGATGCTTCGACCGGTCAGTCGGCCAGGCTCTGCAAAATTTCGTCAATCGCTGCTTGCTTGGAACCAAATGATCCGCAAAACCAAAAATCACCGCCAGCAAGGACGGTGATCGGCATAAGAGAGAAAGAGAATTGATTAGAAGGTAAATACTTAATACCTTGTGACTATATGTTAGCGTTTACACATGGATTTGTCAATAACTTCCCCGATTTTATTTAAAACGGTTTCATCCCTTGGCTTCTTGACTTGCGCGCCCGGTTATGGCCTAGCGCAAGCGGAAGGGCTTGACCAGGGCCTGCAGTGGGGTGTGGGCCAGCCCCCAGACTACTGCGTAGCCCAGCACCAGGCCGGCCCAGTTGGTAATCACATCGTCAATATCGACCACCCGCAACGTGTGAACCAGCCAGTCCGAAGCAAACTGGGTGCTTTCAATCACCAGCCCCGGCACGAGCCCGGCCAAAGCGACCTGCCACCACGACCAGTGCGGCCGCCAAAGGTAGCAGTACACCCCCAGTGGCCCGGTCAGCAAAATATTGGCCAAAAATTCCGGGTCGACGTGGACGAACGGGTGGAGGTTATACGGCACCATGTAAAAATACGACAGGGCCTTGTAAGAATCTGGCAGGACCAGCCCGACCGGGGCAAAGACCAGCCAGGCCACCACCATTAAGTAGCCCAGGCTGGTAAAGACTGTCACCCGCTGGGCCGGCGTCCGGTTTGGTACCGCCAGTAGCCGGTAATACCCCGCTAGCAAAATCAGCCAAGCCACCCCAAACGTCAACCACCGTGTCTGCAACATCAAATTG
>NHCFI02800__coassemble_3880_pt1 | contig 5411 bp, 2 predicted proteins | sample NHCFI02800__metabat2_high_PE_040 | metagenome-assembled genome bin NHCFI02800
TCCCAGACGTTTAGGCAGATAAGCAAGCTCACTGCCATTAAGGACGACCAGGTTCCTCCTCGCCCATGGGGGTTCTCACCCGAGGGTGAGAGAAAACCGTGTTTTCTCCCAGCCTCTGTTGGTTTTCGAATATTACACAGATCACGTGGTAAATAACCACAAGCCTAGTGGATAAGTACGAACGAAGAACGACGCGTACCGTGTCAACCTTCGTCCTAGCTTATCCATCCGGCTTGCCGAGGAGATTATTTCCCACTCTCTTTTTTCTTAGTGCCGCTTGAAGGCCAAGCCGGCCCCGGTCAAAGCAGTCGTCAGCAACAGTCCCAGACTAGCCAGCAAGCCAGCTTGGGTGTTGGCGTGCGTTTGTTGCGCCGTCGCCGGCGTGGCCGTGACTTCACTGACTTTGGCCTTTACGTTCGTGGCCGCCGCTTGAACCACCGGTGCCACCGTATCTTGCACCGCTGTAGCTACGTGAGACACAGCTGGTTGGACCTGGCTGATGGCCGCGACTGGCGCCACGGCGGCTTCAACGATCGCTTGGGCGGCCGCCGTGGTCATTGGGATCACCACTGGCGCCACTGGGGTTACAACTGGAGCAACCGTCTTTGCGACCGGTGCCACGGCTGGCAACGTTGCCGGCAAGGCTGACGCTGGTTGTTCAGCCACCGCCTTTAACATCAGCAGGGCGGTTTTGCCAGGGGCAACCGTAATCACAATCGGTTGGACAGCTGGTTCTTCAACTTGGGCCTTTACGTTCATTAACTTCGTTTGCACCTTAGCTAACTTCGCAGTCGCTGCCTCGGCCGCTGCTTGGGCTTGGTCAACTACCGCGGCCTTGGCATCCACGGCGGCCTTCAACAGCTGTAATTGGGCCGTCGCTGTTGCCAGCTTTTGTTCGGCCACCGCCAGGTCAGCTTGCGCCACCGTCAGATCAACCGGTGCCCCTTGTTGACTCGTCAGGCTGGTCTTTAAGGCCTCCAGCTTCGTTTGCACCTTGGCTTGCGCGGCTTGTTTCGTTGCTAAGTTGGATTGGGCTTGAGCTAACGTTGCTTGGGCTGCTTGTAAGGCCGCCGCCTGCGTCGCGTGCCCCGCCAGCAATTGGTCAACCTTAGCTTGAGCCGCTTGGACCGCCGCCTTGGCTTGCGCTAATTGAGCTTGGGCGGTCTTCACCGCCGCTTGGGCCACTTTGACCTTGGCTTGGGCTTGACTCAGGTTCGCCAGGGCCGTTCGCAAGGCTTGTTGGACGGCTTGGACTTGCGTAGCCTTCACTTGGGCCGTTGCTTGAGTCAACTTGGTTTGGGCCGTTTGGTAGTTGGCCTTGGCGGTAGCCAGGTTGGCTTGCGCGGCTTGCAAGGCTGCTAATTGCGCCGCCGTCGCATGCCCAGTCACCGTCAAGTCCCGCAGCTTTTGCCCTAAAACATTGGTCTTGCCGTAAACCGTGGTCGTCCCGAGGTTAAAGTGGAGCCAACCATCGTGGCCCACGCTGACCCCTAAGGCTTGTTGGTGGTCACCCGTAATCAATTTGGCGTTGATCAAACCGGTTAAGGATTCACTGTGGCCCCAGTTGGAATCCAAATTGTTAAAGAGCATCCCGACCAGGCCCTTGTAGATGTTTTCCTTGATTGCATCCAAGGTAACACTGGTCTTGACCGTTTGCCAGCCCGGCAAATTGTTGCGGGCCATTTGGTTCCACACGATGTTGATACTTTCGTCTTCTTCCCAGAAGGTATTGAATTGATCACCGATCTGGTAGAGGGCGTGGGTGTCGTGGCCGGGTTCCGCGTAGTTGTTAAAACCATCGGCATCGTATTGCGCTGCTACGGCTTGGGCGTACGCCACGGAGCCTTCACTGACGACCAACGGCGTCGTCCCCATTGCCCGCCGAATTTGGTTCAACAGGTTGGCCGTCCACTTGGTCAATTCCGTCCGCGTCGCCACGCTCATGTTAAAGACGTTGTCGATCACCGTCGCTTGGTCGGCCGTGTTGTGGACAAACTTGTTAACCTTGACGCTATCCCAGTTGCCGTTTCCAGCCAGCGCAATCACTTGCACTTGTTATGCGGAAAGCTTCCCAGCCATAAAGTCCTTCAAGGCTTGGGCGTAACCCTTCGGCAGGACGATTTGGTTAGCATTGTCCACAGCTTGGGCCTTCGCCACGGCGGTTTGGGCTTGGTGGTAAGCGACTTGGGCCGCGTTCAATTGCGCTTGGGCAGCCTTGACCGCTGCGGCCGCTTGGCTTTGGGCGGTTTGGGCCGCTTGGTGAGCCGCCGTAGTCGTCTTGACCGTTTGGGTCGCCGCTTGAACGTCACTTTGGGCATCGGCTACCGCCGCATTAGCGTGAGCTAAATCAGTTTGCGCATCGGCCAAGGTTGCGGCCGCTGCCGTTTGCGCTTGCGTGGTTGCCGTCAGCTTAGCTTGGGCGGCAGACAAGGCCGGATCGTTTAAGGCCGCTTGCAGCTTCGCCACGTTGGCACTGGCGGTAGCGACTTGGGCTTGCGCCGTTTGGGTCGCCGCTTGGGCCGTGTTAAGTTGGGCTTGGGCCGTGTTAGCTGCCGCTTCTTTAACCGTTAAGGCTGCTTGCGTGGCGGCGACAGTGCCGGCTTGTTGGCGCAGGGCTTCGTTTAACGCGGCCCGGTTGGCGCTCGTCGTGGCCGCGGCACTTTGCATCGCGGCGACGGCACTGGCTTGGTTGGCCACGGCCGCCGACGCATTGGCGACGACCGCCGCTTAGGTCGCGTAATCACTGGCTGCTTGAGCGTAATCACTTTGGGCACTGGTCAGGGTTGCTTGGGTGTTGACAACCGCATCACTGGCCTGGTTCACCGTTGCTTGGGTGCTTTCAACTGATTGGACTGGAGCAGCTTGGCTTGCTGAAAGGGGGGTGAGGCTATCAGCTTGCGCTTCCGTTTGGTTGACTGCTACACCGGCAGTCACTGCTGCCGCCAAAGCTGTTGCCGCCGCAAAATTCTTTACTGTCTTCTTCATGATGTTCACTCCTTAGTCGTATATTGAAATCCAAAACTTGTTTACGGTTCGAGTTTACTCATGAATATTTCATTTTCAGACTAATCATTATGCAAAAAAGAATATTTTTCGGTTTTCACGTGACATGAAGGCGCCTTCCATGAATTTAAAGGTGATAAGATGTTTTTTCACCTCATGATTTTTTAATTTTCTGGTGATTAAGCGCGCCAATGGTTGTCAAATCAACAATAATCGGCATTGTTAGGTGACAACCATTCTTGATGCGAAAACGCTTCACCCTTAAACAACGGCCGTTAAACTAAAAAAATAATAAGTCGGAAATTTTTCCTTAATTTTTGCATTATATGATTTTTATTTCGTATAAAAATTAAATCTAACGAACAATTTCGTCCTTACATGACTAAATTGATCGACCGTTAGTTAAACCCCTTGCTACGACTGACTTTTCGACAGCTAACCAAAAAAAGATTTATTTATCATGCGACATAAGCCAGTTTTTATCCTGGGTAAAATATAAAAAAATCAGTTTATCACCATTAAAATGAGTCGAATTAACGTAATGCTCCCCCGCGTACCTAACCTCCCTGCCTCGCGTTTCAGCAAACGTTCGTGAATGTTTATCCAGCGACAACCAAAAACCCCCACCAAGACAAAGCTCAGTGGGGGCTTGGGAAATCTTGAATTGTTAATTAGTGAAAATCAATGGTGAACAAATTTAATTAACCTAGTTGTGACGCTTCTTCAGTAAACTGGTCCCGGTCAGCATGGAAACCATTGCCAAGCCCAGGGCGGACATCCAACCAACCGCCGGGTTAGCTTCACCCGTTTGTGGCAAAGCAGCTTGGTGCGCTTGGGGCTTCATTGCCGTGGCCTGGGCTTCAACCCTCTTTAAGGCCGCGACTTGCGCTGCCTTCGCCGCTAACGCCGCCTTAGCAGCCGCCGCTTTCGCTTGGGCCGCTTGCAGGACTTCAACGGCGGCCTTGTACAGCGCTTCGGCCTTCGCTAACGCTGCTTGCGCGGCGTCAGCCCGCGCTTGCAATTCTGGCAACGCCGCCTGGGCCGCTGCCCAAGCGGCCTTGGCAGCCGTTAATTCCGCTTGCGCCTTGGCCAGATTGGCTGGCGCGTTTTCCAGATCACTGAGCTGTTGCTTGAGCAAAGCCAACTTTTCAAGGGCCGCCTGCAAGTCAGCTTGGGCCTTGGTCAGGTTAGCTTGGGCCGCTTCGTACTTAGCTTGTGGATCAGCAGCCGCCGCCTTGGCCTTGTTCAGATCACTTTCGGCCGTTGCCAAGTCTTGCTTGGCCTTAGCCAGAGTGGCTTCCTTTTCAGTTTGCGTTCCTTGGAATTGCTTGACTTGGTTTTCCGCATCCGTAACGTTCTTTTGGGCCGTCGTTACCTTGGTTGAAGCATCGTTGGCCTTATCAGTAGCATTTTGCACGTTCGTGTTGGCAACGTCCAAATTGTGCTTAGCCTTGTCCGCCGCGGGGTTAGTTGGCGTAGCGTTATCGGCAATCTTGCTGTGAACGCCATTGGCCGTGGTCGTCCCGAAGTCAAAGTGGAGCCAACCATCTTGGCCCATGTCGACCCCGAGGGCTTGTTGGTGATCTTGCGGTAACCCAGCGTTGGTCAGCCCACTGATTGATTTGGCGTGCGTCCAGTGCATCTCGGCATCCTTAAACAAGAAGCCCTTCAACCCGTCGTAAATCAATTCCTTTAATTGGTCCAAGGTCAGGCTGGTCTTAACGGTTTGCCACCCGTTTGCTTTAGCGCTAGCGGTTGGGTTTACCCAAACATTGTCCGTCCCAGGAATCGTTTCAACACTCAGATCTTCTTCATATTGGGTTCCATATTCGTCAGCAACATCCTTTAAAGCTGCGTTATCGTGATCAACTGGAACGGCAAAATTATTGAAGTTATCTGTCGTGTAGCGTTGCGTAATTTTGTGCGCGTACTCAACCGAACTTGTCGTGACAATTACCGGGTTGTAGCCAGTTTGTTGCCGAATTTGATTAATCAAACCGGCCGCCCATTCAGATAACTCGGTCCGCGTTGCTTCATCCAAGGCAAAGACGTTATCGAGCTTAACCTGTTGATCCGCCGCATTGTGCTTAAAGGTGTTCTTATCCATCCAACCAGCTAATTGGTTGGCCAAGGCCTCACTGGACAGGTTCCCACCAAAATAAGCCTTTAACAAGCTCATGTAATTGGTCGGTAAGGTGATTTGGTTATCAGTTACCACCGCGGCCGCGACTGGCTTAGCACCATTCTTGATTGCTTGATCATAAGCCGCTTGAGCTTGCTTTTGTTGCTCCTTGGCGGCAGCTAAAGCATTATACGCTTGTTGCTTAGCCGTTTGTGCGTCTGCTAACGCCTTTTGCGCGGCGTCAACCTTAGCTTGCGCGTCATTCACGGCTTGATTGGCTTGCTCT
>NHCFI02800__coassemble_4889_pt1 | contig 4441 bp, 4 predicted proteins | sample NHCFI02800__metabat2_high_PE_040 | metagenome-assembled genome bin NHCFI02800
GGGAAGAAAACGTTTTGCGGCTCCGCTTTGGCCTTGATGATGGTCGGACCCGGACTCTGGAAGAAGTCGGTAAGGTCTTTGGCGTGACCCGGGAACGGATCCGGCAAATCGAAGCCAAGGCCCTGCGCAAGCTGCGCCACCCATCCCGTTCCAAGCAATTGAAGGACTTCTTAGAATAAACCAAACCAACTACCAAACGGTTTTGTGCCTCCAAGATGAGGTGCAAAACCGTTTTTTTGTGTTTTTAGCGTCAAACAGACAGTTTAGTTGGATAATAAAACGAATTATCAAACTTGTTTCGTAAACACGGCATAATAGACCGTATTTAGCAGAATAGCGCTCAGAAGTATCCTTGAAGGAAGGACAACTTCTGAGCGCTATTTGCGTCTATTGAGTTCCAAATTTACGTTGAATTTCTGGATCCCACGGTAAATAAGCCTCCCAGACTGGACTTTCAGTCCATGTGAAGGCTGATAGGAGATGTTCTAAGTACTCACGTACCTTGAGCTGATTTAATTTAGCCGTTTGAATGAAGGTATACCAAATGGCGTTCGCTTCAGCCCCAGCTTCGGTTTTCGCAAATAAGTAATTTTTGCGTCCGATGGTTGTTGGCCGAATCAGTTGTTCATCATGATTGTTGTCTAATGGCAGCTCGCCATGTTCAAAAATCTGATAAACGCGCTCCTTCTGATTCAAGGCATAGTTAATTGCCACCCGCAGTTTACCAATTGGGTGCTTAATCTCACCAATAAATCGGTAAAATTCGTCCAACAGTGGTTTAAGACGTAAGCGCCGCTGCGCTGCTTTTTCTTCTCTGGTGGTATAACTTAAGTCATGCTCGGTATGAAAGATCTCGCCTAACTTGGTTGCCGCTTCGGCGGCTTTGGAATGTTGAAGAATCTTCGCTCCCTTGCCAATTTTGACGATTTCTTTGAACTTCCGGGCAATGTGAATCAAACAAGCTTCGAGCGTCCCGTTTGGCAGTCGCTCTTGTTGATAGGCGCTATGTCCATCACACATCAAACAGCCTCGATAATCCGGGCCAATGATTTGAGGGATTACCTCGCCACCACGGGAGGCGGCGTAGAAAAAGTAGGCGATATTATGTTGATTAAACTCTTTCGCACTACTTGCAGCCCAAAAGTAACACTTGCTTCGTTCACTTTTAACAACTTGCACATAGAAGTTTTCGCAGTAAAACTCCATTGGTTTACACTTAATTTTACGATGAGCGAGATGCTTACCAATAATTTTCAATTCTTCTCCACAAGTATCACAAAAACGCTTTTTACCTTTAAGTTCATAGACCTTGTCCACTTGTGGTAAGGCATCCAAATTGGCTTGCCGGACACCTCGCTTCTTTTTGCGGCGACGAACCACGTACTCTTCAACTGCCGGTTCAGTTGAAACATTCGGATCAGTGCTGTTTTCTTCTTCCTTCACTGAATCCTCAAAAAGCGAAGTTTGACCTGGCGTCAAAATTTCACTTTTTTTCCGTAGGTCCGAACGCCAAAGAGCTTAATCGTTTCTGATAGCTCCAAGACCTTGGTTTCCAGTTCTTCGAACTTAGCAGCTTGCTTTGCAATTATGGCTTCTTGTTTACGTATAATCACTAAAGCCTCTTCTAAGCTTTGCGGTTCACGGACTTTCTTATGCTTAGCCATGGTTCATCACCTCCTTTTCTGATTTTTGTAAGCATATCAGAAATAGAGGCCCGTGAACATCCTTTTTGACTAATAAATTGTTCCTTTAATTGCTGGTTTGACATATTTAACAGGCAACGGAGCGATACCTTGTAATAATTGTTTGATTTGACGTGGTGTTAAGTTAACGGCATCGTTACGATGCCGTGGCCAACGCAAATTACCATTTTCAAACCGCTTATACAGTAAGACGAATCCTTCCCCATCCCAATATAAGCCCTTAAAGCGATCAGTACGACTACCGCAAAAGAGAAAAAGTGAATCATTGTCTAATTGAAGACCATAATTTTCTTCAACTATTAGAACTAAGCCATCAATTCCTTTCCGCAAGTCAGTTTTCCCGCAAACGATATAGACATGCCGCGGCGCGGCCCAGTTAATCAACATGATTCATCATCACAGTTAGTAATTTGGCAGCTAAGTCAGGATCAGCACCTTGATAGAGGTTTACTCGTAGTTTATTTAAGGTAACCGAGGCGGCTAACGTTTTTGCCGGATGACGCTTGTTGGAAATCGGCGCAACTGCCTTGGTCGTTGGCGTGCCCACCTCTACAACATCATGAATCATAAATAAAGACCTCCTATAGTTAAGTTTCCCTAAGTATAGAAGGTCTCGATTGAGGTTTAAATCCGGTCGGTTATGCCGTGCTTACATTCCTCAGGTGAGGAGGGCAGCGCCTTTTTTGGTTGCCTAGGGGTACCAGTGCTATAATGGGAGCCGTGATTTTACGAAGGGGTGAATAACGTGAAAATAAGCTTAACACCAGCGGCGTTAAAGCGGGCCGCAAGTTTTACCTACGCGGCTTATACCATCTCGCTGCCGGCCGGGTCTTTGGGAGACTTGGTGGCGCGCAGTGCCGCCTATGCCGGGGGTCGGGTGGTCTTTGCGGCGGCCGACCAATCGCTGACCCTGTTTGGCGCTAAGCCGCTACGGGTTTGGCAAGATTTAACCCCGGCGCGCTTGCGTCAAATTCAACAGGAACTCCAGGTTCAGTGGGTTGATCTGACGCCCGGGGGTGGAGCGGCGCCTTGCCTCATGGGCGGGTTGCCCTTTGATTTAGCCGGCCAGCCGGCCAAATTTTGGGCCGATTTGGCCACCGGCTATGTGATCTTGCCCCAGCTGCTGTTTAAGCAAACCCCAACGGGCAAGACGGTGACCCTCCTGGCCCCGGTCAGTGCTCACTTGGCGGCGGACCTGCAGGAATTAGCGGATCAAGTCAGTGCCCTGCTGGCAGCTGACCGGCCGGTACCGGCGGCCCCGCCAGCGGTGACCGGTACGGAGCTTGCGGTCGCTGACTGGATGAAGCTGGTCGACCGCAGCGTGGCGGCGATCCAGGCGGGGCAGTTGCGCAAGGTTGTCTTGGCCCGGCAACTGGCCGTTACCACTGGAGCGCACTTTGATCCGGTCGCCATCTTGCACCGGCTGGCCGCCCAGCAGGTCAATACCTACCGTTTCTTGGTGGAAAGCCCGCAGCGGGCCTTTGTCGGAGCGACGCCGGAACGCCTGGTGAAAGCGACGGCGACTGAGTATTTGACCGCCAGCGTGGCCGGCTCAGCGCCGCGGGGGGCGACGCCAGCGGCGGATCAGCAGTTGGGGGCCGCCCTGTTGGCCGACCCGAAAAATCAAGCTGAGCACCAGATCGTCGTGCAACGGATCGCGAAATTGCTGGCGCCGTATACGACTGCCGTGACGATCGGGGCGCGCCAACTTTTAAAGAACCGGGATATTCAACACATTTACCACCCGTTGGCAGGGCCCCGGCAAGCCGGCAGCCACTTGCTGGACGTTGTCGCTGCCCTGCACCCGACCCCGGCCTTAGGCGGGGAGCCCCGGGCGGCTGCCTTGGCCTGGCTGCGCGAGCATGAAGCCGGGCGGGGCCTGTACGGAGCGCCGGTCGGCTGGCTCAGCCTCGGCGCAGACGAAGGCGAGTTTGTCGTTGGTCTGCGGTCTGGGGTCTTTAGCGCCCAGGCCGGTCGTTTGTACGCGGGATGCGGAATTGTCGCCGCGTCGCACGCCGCCACGGAGCGGGCCGAGACCCGTTTGAAATTTCAACCAATGTTAAGGGGGATCAGTGATTCATGGACCATCAAGCGCAATTAACTCAGTATTTGGCCGCTTTTTTACGGGGGCTCAGTGAGGCCGGCGTCCGGCAGGTGGTCATCAGCCCCGGTTCCCGTTCGACCCCGCTGGCCTTAATGTTGCACCGCCACCCGGCCTTTCAGACCTACCTGGACGTCGATGAACGGTCCGCGGCCTTTTTTGCCCTGGGATTAAGCAAGGCAACGGGGGCCGCGGTTGGCTTGGTCTGCACCTCAGGCAGTGCGGCGGCCAACTACCTGCCGGCGATTTGCGAGGCCGAGGCGACCAATTTGCCCTTAGTGGTGATGACCACGGACCGCCCGGCTGAATTACAAGGGGTCGGTGCCCCCCAGGCGATGGACCAACACGCTTTATACGGGGACCACGTCAAAGCAATGGTTGATTTGGCCCTGCCGGAAGCGACGCCGGCGCTGCTCAATTATGCCCACTGGCAAGCTGTCAAGCTGACCAGCCTGGCCTTGACCCGGCCCCAGGGCCCCGTCCACTTGAATCTTCCCCTGCGCGAACCCCTCCTGCCCAGCGCGGCCCTGCCATCGCCGAGCGGGCCAAGTAGCCAGGTTTTGCCGGTTACCCATCACGTCGACCTGACCCCGCTGCGCGCCGTGTTGCAACAGCGGGGGCTGATCATCGTCGGCGA
>NHCFI02800__coassemble_8436_pt1 | contig 2923 bp, 3 predicted proteins | sample NHCFI02800__metabat2_high_PE_040 | metagenome-assembled genome bin NHCFI02800
GTGAAAGTGGATTAACTTAGTTAGATTAACCGAATAGAAGTACCGCTTAAAGGGCCACGAAGACCGTTTAAGCGGTACTTTTAGTTGGGGGACTACTTTTTCTTGAATTTGTGGTAGCCGTAGTTCACGAGCAGGATAATTGCCCAGGTAATAGTATTAAATAGGATAAGGGCGCAGTTAAAAGGTTGCTGAAAAAGCCAACTAAACAGCAGTGAACCCATTGCGAAGACTACTGAAAAAAACAACCAACTCGCGAAACGCGGATAGGTAAGAATTAACTTTTGGAGCATGGGATTTTAACTCCGGCTTTTCTTCCGTAAATCGGCTCGCGAAGTATACGCCATCAGCAAGAAGATAATTGCAATGGCCAAATAGCCAAGTAGGCCAAGGTAAGAAGTGTGTTGGCTTGCAAGAGCATAGATGCCAAAAATCACGATGAACGTGGGTAAGATGGCAATCCCGTAGCGCCATTTAAGCCGTGGGGCGATTAGGTGTTGAATTATCATGCCGAGAATAATGTAGGTTAATGGGTTTGCTAATAGGTGTGTCAAAATAATTTCTCCAGGGTGGGTCTTTTAAGGTTATCAAATCTGGGTACCCTTGGATGCCAGTAACGCGGCTTGGGGCCTAACGGTGCCGGTGAAGCCAACTTAACAGAGCATTTACCAAAAACATTAGGCCCAAGCCCAAAAAGAAGCCGCTAATGTAGGTTAGCGGTTTAGGAAATCGTGCGCCAAACCAAGCATTACTTAGCCGGATTGCGCCCAACCAGACTAAAAATTGGGCCCAGATGGGGGTATGGTTATCAAGATGATTAAAAAACGCGGTGATGAGCTTTTTCATGTAAAGGTCCGTCTAGGCTCCTTCCAACTTTTGATCCAAGGGATTGGTGAAAGAACAGCGGCTGTTTTCCTTAACCAACGTAACATGCTTTGGGAAAGCGGTGCAAATGGCGGGGAAATGGCCCTGGCGGATTGATGGCCAGCTTTTTAAGAAATTTTAAATTTTAACCAGGAAGGGTTGCGTATTGAACGGCTGGTCTGAAGCAAGCTTTATCGGTCAGCGAAGCAGTAAGCAACAAATATTCAGTCGGCGTATCCGACGGCGGTTTTCAAGTGCGGTTCATAATTTGGCTATCGATTTTTTAGAAATCCACAGACTAAATTTGCTTTTCTTCAAGAAGAACATGGGTTAAAAGAAAAACCGGTTAATTCGTACAACCGCTGACAAATTAACCGGTAATTTAATGAAAGATCAAGTCGGCATCTTTCCGTTAGCTAAGGAACCTGAAGCTAGCGGAAAACTAGTTCTTAAAACTATGAATCGGCGCCGGAATCTGGCCGCCCCGTTGGATCAAGGCGGCGGCAGAAGCCGGATTGACGCCCATGATTGGCGCATGGCCCAGCAAGCCGCCGAATTCCACGGTGTCACCAACTTGCTTGCCCGGGACGGGAATGACGCGGACGGCGGTCGTCTTATTATTGATCATCCCGATGGCGGCTTCGTCGGCAATCATGGCACTGATCGTGGTGGCCGGGGTGTCGCCGGGGATGGCAATCATATCAAGACCGACCGAGCAGACCGCCGTCATCGCTTCCAGCTTGGCCAACGACAGGGTGCCGGCCTGAACGGCGTCAATCATGCCGGCGTCTTCAGAAACCGGAATAAAGGCCCCGGACAGCCCGCCGACGTGGCTGCAAGCCATGATGCCGCCCTTTTTGACGGCGTCATTAAGCAAGGCTAAAGCGGCAGTCGTCCCGTGCCCGCCAACTTGGCTGAGGCCGATTTCTTCTAAGACCTGGGCGACCGAATCGCCCACCGCCGGGGTCGGGGCCAAGGACAGGTCGACAATCCCAAAGGGTACGCCTAAGCGTTGGGCGGCTTGGCTGCCGACCAATTGCCCCATCCGGGTAACCTTAAAGGCGGTTTGCTTAATCGTTTCGGCGACCACGTCTAAGGGTTGGCCTTGGACCTTTTCAAGCGCCGCTTTGATCACGCCGGGCCCGGAAACGCCGGCGTTAATGACGACGTCGGCTTCACTGACCCCATGAAAGCCACCGGCCATAAAGGGGTTATCGGCGACGGCATTACAGAAGACGACCAGTTTGGCGTTGGCCATTACGTCTTGCTGGGCGGCCTGGTGAATGGCTTGGCCGAGGTCGGCAACGGCGTCCATGTTGATCCCGCTGCGGGTCGAACCAACGTTGACTGAACCGCAAACTAAATCGGTCTCGGCTAAGGCTTGGGGCAGCGCAGCGATTAAGCGTTGATCCCCTTGGTGATAGCCCTTTTGGACCAGGGCCGAAAAGCCGCCAATAAAATCAATCCCCAGGGTTTGCGCCGCACGATCGAGGGTGCGCGCAAAGGGGACGTAATCGGTCGCTTCGCTGGCGGCGGCGATCAGGGCAATTGGCGTCACCGTCACTCGTTTATTGACAATCGGAATCCCAAATTCCGCTTCAATCGCTTGACCGACTTCGACGAGGTGGGCGGCCTTGGTGGTGATTTTATCGTAAATCTTTTGGCAGGCCCGGGTACTGTCGGCATCGATACAATCTAAGAGGGAGATCCCCATCGTGATCGTGCGGACATCGAGTTTTTCGTCGTTGAGCATCCGGAGCGTTTCTTGAATCTTTGCTAATTCCATGGCTAGCCCTCCAATTGGTGCATGGCGCGGTACAGCTGCTCGTTGCGGAGATTGATCTCAACCCCCAGGGTATGACCAAGGTTGGTCAATTCTGTGGCTAACTGGGTAAAATCTGCGCCAGCGGGGACCTCGACGGCCATCATCATGGTGAAGTAACCGGCCATGATGGTTTGGGAGACGTCTAAAATATTAATGTGGGCTTGGGCTAAGTACTGACTGACCCCGGCGATAATGCCGACTTGATCTTGGCCGACGGTGGTTACAATTGCTTTCATG
>NHCFI02800__coassemble_9590_pt1 | contig 2667 bp, 2 predicted proteins | sample NHCFI02800__metabat2_high_PE_040 | metagenome-assembled genome bin NHCFI02800
AAGCCGGCCATCCCTTGGTCGCCAATCTCTTGTCGGTAGTGGCCTTGATTGGGATTTTTTCGGCGCTGATTGCGATCCTCTTGGCTTCATCGCGATTGATTTATGCTTTTGGCCGCGATGGGTTGTTACCCAAGGGTTTGGGCCATATTGATGATAAGCACGTGCCGAATCATGCGCTGTGGACGATTACGGTGCTAGCAATGGTCCTCGGGTCGGTCTTTCCCTTTACCTTCCTGGCGACTTTGGTATCAGCGGGGACGTTGGTGGCCTTTATCTTTGTATCACTGGGGATCTACGCTTTGCGCAAGCGCGAAGGAGTCGATTTGCCGGAAGCTTCGTTTAAGATGCCCGGATACCCGGTGCTCCCAGCCCTGTCGGCCCTGTTCTCAGCGGTTATTTTCTGGAATTTGGATGTCGATGCGAAGTTGCTGATGATCGGCTGGTTTGTCATTGGGCTGTTGGTCTACTTTGGCTACGGGATCCGTCACTCGGTGTTAGTGAAGCGGAAAAAATAAGTCGCCCTTGCATCGGTGGGGGAGATGTGTTATATTACTAAAGGCTGTTTAGCCGGATAAACGGTATTCCGCTGTTCCCAAGGGAAAGAATGAATGCCGATGAAAGGAATAAATAAAATGCGTCAAAATCAATTGATCGAAAAGATCACCGCAAGTCAATTACGTAGTGATATCCCTGCTTTCCGGGCCGGGGATACGGTTCGGGTTCACGCCCTGATCGTTGAAGGGAGCCGGGAACGGGTTCAAATCTTTGAAGGGGTTGTTATCAAGCGCCACGGTGCTGGCATCTCCGCTACCTACACTGTTCGGAAGATCAGTAACGGGGTTGGGGTGGAACGGACTTTCCCAGTTCACTCCCCACGGGTAGAAAAGATCGAAGTTGTTCGTTACGGTCGGGTACGTCGTGCTAAGCTGTACTACCTGCGTGAACGGACTGGTAAGGGTGCGCGGATCGCGGAACGCCGTCGCGACATCTAATTACCGAAAAGGGCTCCCAGTTGGGGGCTCTTTTTTGTGCTTCTAAAAAAGAAAACGGTGCTCCCGTGCAGGGGAGTGGATCCTGTCAAGTGGAAAGTTGAATTATGTAAACGATTAGGCAGCTAGTGCTCGATATTCAGCGGGTGCGAGGCTGCCTAATTTTGTTTGGTATCGTTTGTGATTATATATATTCCTTGATTGAATTTTGATATGTGCTATGTTTAGGGAGCTTTTTTATTTTAAAATAATTTGAAAATTAGATTGAAATTACAAAATGGTGAGAGTATGATATTAATCAACCAAAGAGGTTATATAACGTCATATAGTCATGTGAAGGAGAGTGATTTTATGAGACGACGTTTTTTGATGTATATTGCTTTGCTAGGATTGCTACTTGTAGGTTTGGCTGGATGTGGTAAAGCCAATAGTGAATCTAGTGTACATAAAATCAAGGACCGCGGTACGCTTGTAGTTGGCATGATTAGTGCTAACCCTCCATATGAGTACCAAGTAACTAAAAATGGTCAAACTAAGGAAGCTGGCGCTGATGTTCGATTAGTAAAGAAAGTGGCAGCTCAACTAGGTGTTAAATATCAAATTAAAACGATGGACTTAGATGGCTTGCTCCCAGCTTTGCAAGCAGGAAAAGTTGATATGTTGATTACATCATTGTCACCTACACCTGAAAGAAAGCAAGGAGCGAAATTTTCTAAAATTTATTATAAGAGTACCAATACCTTGGTCGTGCCTAAGAATAAGTTGACTCAATACCAAAACTCAGATAATTTTGCGCACGCAACCATTGCAGTTGTAAATAATTCAACGCAAGATGCTCTGATTAAGAAACAGTTCCCGCATGCTAATATTAAGCGCTTAGCAAAAGTTACTGATTTGGCTTTAGCAGTTAATAATGGTAAAGCGGACGCCTTTGCAATGGATGTGCCAACAGCTACGATTCTTTTACGTCAAAATCCTAACTTGGCAATGACGAAGTGGCGTCATGATGATTCTTCACTAGGAGCGGCAATCGCTTTGCCTAAGAATTCAAGTCAAGATTTGGTACAAGCAGTTAATAAAGTAATTAACAATAATAAGGATTCTTATGCTAAATGGGTTCAATATTACGCTCAACATGGTGACGTTAATTAGAAGGGAAGGTTGTTATGTTTGACAATTATAACTTTCTGGATAAATACTGGTCGCTGTTTCTTCAAGGGGTCGAAGTAACAATTGTATTGGCAGTAATTTCAATTTTGCTGGGTTTAGTTTTAGGCATTCTGGTTGCATTATTAAAAATGTCAAAAATCAAACCCGTGTCATTATTGGCAAGTATGTATGTCGGATTTATCAGGGACACACCACTTTTGGTGCAAATCTATTTGGTTTACATCGGGTTACCTAAAATAGTTGGTGTAAGTATTCCGGATTTTGTAACAGGCTTAGTGGCACTAACACTATATTCAACTGCATATATTGCAGAGATTATTCGATCGGGGATTCAATCGTTACCAGTTGGTCAAGTTGAGGCAGCAACTAGCCTAGGAATGCCACAGGTTAGGGTCATGACGGATATTGTTTTACCTCAGGCATTTAAGAATATTTTGCCAGCTTTGGGTAATCAATTTATTGGTAATATTAAAGATTCATCGTTAGTTTCAGTTTTAGGGATCACTGA
>NHCFI02800__coassemble_11031_pt1 | contig 2413 bp, 1 predicted proteins | sample NHCFI02800__metabat2_high_PE_040 | metagenome-assembled genome bin NHCFI02800
TTAACACAACAGTTTATTTATGATAAACAAAATGTATCTGATTAGTGAATTCTTTACGAATAAAATGTTACAGTCACCACGGTTTGCTTCATCCCCCTATTAACTTAATTTTATTAAGCTGGGATCCGAGCACCATCACGCATAAAAAATGATGCGCTTGGCACTGATTACGCCAACCGCATCATTTTATTTTTAATAATTAGTTCACAATTTCACGTTATTTTCAAGCCTGGCGGCGATCACGGCCAATACCCACCGTTTCGGCAATCAAGGATAGCAACGGGCCGCCCAGCGCATCCACCACGTCACCCCGACGATCACTTGGCGCTTTCCCGCCAGCAGCCCCGCATAACCGGCACGCGCGACGATTTGGGGATCCACCCCGGTGCCCGGCGCAAATAACCGGGTCCGGGTCAGCTGCCCGGCTTGGGCAAAGCCGGTCTCAATTGGCCCAGGCAAGAGCGTCGTCACCCTGATCCCCAGCGGTTTTAACTCGTACCACAAGGCATTGCTAAGCGCGGCTAAGTACGCCTTGGTCGCAAAGTAGGTTGCTTGTTCCGGTCCTGGGAACCACGCCGCGGCCGACGCCACGTTTAAAATTCGCCCGTGTCCGCGCGCCACCATCCCCGGTAAAAATAATTTCAACAACGCCGTGGGCACCGTCGCATTCACCTGGACCATCGCCAAATCCCGGGCGGTCGACCGGGTCACAAACGCACCGCCACCCCGAAACCCAGCATTGTTAATCAAATAATCCACCGGCCAGCCCAGCGCTTGGACCGCGGCAAAGACTTGCTGAGCCGCATTAGCCGCGGTGAAATCAACCACCACTGACGCCACTTGTGATCCCGGCGCCGCCCGACGCAACTCCGCGCTTAAAGCCTGTAATTTGGCGGCGTGGCGGGCTACTAAAATCACATCCCCGCCGTGGCGCACGTGTTCCAACGCCAACGCCCGGCCCAAACCGCCGGTCGCCCCGGTAATTAATGCCACTTTCTTCATTTAAAGTACTCCCTTCCTGGCGTTGGATGGCCCGCGGCCCATGCTAGGGGTTGCCCCGTTAGGCCTAATCTTAAGCCCCCGCCAACTTAATCGCTTTTTGCCCCCCAGTTACGCTACAATAAGCTTGAATACAAGGGAGGATTATTATGTTTGCAACCATCAATCAGTTTTTTACCACGTTTGGCGCCCCGGTCATGGTCCCGGTGCTGTTATTGATCATTGCCCGCAGCTTACGCGTCCCGTGGGGGCAAGCCGCCCAAAGCGCCCTGGCCGCAGGTGTCGGGCTCACCGGCTTTAGCTGGTTAATCAGCGCCTTTACCCCGCTGGTCACCAAATTAATTCACCAACTGGTCAACTCCGCGGGCATCCAACGCCCCGTCGTTGACCTGGGCTGGCAAACGGGATCCTTGGCGGCCTTTAGCGCCCCGGTGGGCCTCGCGGTCTTTGGCTTTAGTCTGCTCTTGGAACTCCTCCTCTTTGCCCTGGGCTACACCCGCATCTTCATGCCGGCCAACCTGTGGAACAACTTCGGCTTCATGCTGTGGGCCACGATGGCCTACACCGCCACGCATAACCTGGGGTTGGCCTTGGGGTTGGCGGCGTTTTTGATCCTCATGACGCTCTTGCTCGCCGAAGTGCAAGCGCCCGCCTGGTCGACTTACTACCAAGTACCCCATGCCACGGTGGCCGCCGTGCATAACATTGAACAAGTCGTGCCGATCCTTATCTTGGATCCCCTGTTCAATCGGTTGGGCCTGGATAAGTGCCGCTTCAATCCCGCGCACGCCCAAGCCAAACTCGGCGCGCTCAACGAACCCATGGTCCTCGGGGCCCTGTTGGGGGCCAGTTTGGGGATCTTAGCCAACTTTAAACGATTGACCCACCTGGCCGCGTGGGGCCAAATCAGCCAGTTTACCATCCAGTTGGCCGCCATCATGGCCCTCTTCCCCCTCGTCACCCAGGTCTTTGCCCGCGCCTTTGCGCCCTTGGCAGCCGCCATTGATCGCCAACCCACCCCGGTGAAAAACCGGGGGCCGTGGTTTTTAGCCGTGGATGATGGCGTGGGTTACGGGGAGACGACCACCTTGTTCACCGGGATGGTCTTGTTGCCCGTGCTCGTATTAATCGCCTTTGGCTTACCCGGCAACCAAACCTTACCGGTGGTGGATCTGATTGCGTTACCCTTCATGATTGAATCCATCGTGGCCTTAACCCGGGGAAATTTCGTCAAAATCGTGCTCACAGCCGTCATTTGGTTTAGCCTGGGCTTGTACGCCGCCAGCTGGTTGGCCCCGATCTATACCGCCACGGTGGCCCATTATGGCACCGCCCTGCCGGCCGGGGTGCTTTTGATTACCAGCTTTAACTTGGTCGCGCGGCCCTTAAATGCCTTAATCTTTGCGGCCTTTAT